>Ga0307318_10000026_pt1 | contig 50564 bp, 52 predicted proteins | sample ER_DNA_367_FD_194500 | JGI IMG/M metagenome (GOLD analysis project Ga0307318, IMG submission 194500) | Bulk soil microbial communities from the East River watershed near Crested Butte, Colorado, United States - ER_DNA_367 | ecosystem: Environmental > Terrestrial > Soil > Floodplain | place...
CACCGAGTACTACACCGGGACGCGCTGGAACCCGGTCAAGGGCATCTCGCGCGCCTCGCTCACCGGCCACGCCACGAACATCATCGAAGGCCTCGCGATCGGGATGCAGGCGACGGCCGCTCCCGTGGTCGTGATCGCGGTGGCGATCATCGGCGCGTACAAGCTGGAAGGCCTCTTCGGCGTCGGTGTCGCCGTGATGGCGCAGCTCGCGATGACCGGCTTGATCGTCGCCCTCGACGCGTACGGCCCGGTCACGGACAACGCCGGCGGCATCGCCGAGATGGCCGAGCTCGACGAGTCCGTGCGCGCCGTCACAGACCCGCTCGATGCGGTCGGGAACACGACGAAGGCCGTCACGAAGGGCTACGCGATCGGCTCGGCGGGCCTCGCGGCGCTGATCCTGTTCGACGGGTTCACCACGGAGCTCGACGACCGCGGTCTCAGCGTCACGTTCATGCTCAACGACGCCTGGGTGATCGCCGGCCTCTTCATCGGCGGGCTGATGCCGTTCCTCTTCTCGTCGCTCGCGATGCAGGCGGTCGGGCGCGTCGGCGGACAGGTGGTGGAGGAAGTGCGCCGCCAGTTCCGGGAGATCCCCGGCATCCTCGAAGGCACGGGCCGCCCCGACTACAGCCGCGCCGTGGACATCGTCACCGGCGCCGCGATCAAGAACATGATGCTGCCGAGCCTGATCCCCGTGATCTTCCCGATCGTCGTCGGGATCATCAGCCCGGAGATGCTGGGCGGCCTGCTGATCGGCACGATCGTCACCGGCATCTTCCTCGCGATCGCGATGACCTCGGGCGGCGGCGCCTGGGACAACGCGAAGAAGCTGATCGAGGACGGCGCCTACGGCGGCAAGGGCTCGGACGCCCATGCGGCCGCGGTCACGGGCGACACCGTCGGGGATCCCTACAAGGACACGGCCGGACCGGCGATCAACCCGATGATCAAGATCACGAACATCGTCGCGATCCTGATCATCCCGCTGATCGTCAGCATCCACGGCTGATCGCGCCTGGCCGACCCCGATCACCGCCTGGACGAGCCACGACGGGTGTCAGACACTCGTCATGTCCGCGCGGGAGGGTCCGGCCCGGCTGAGTAGAGTCCAGCGGTGCCGAGAAGGCGGCGGCAGCAGGGCCTGGAGCGGGTGCTCGGCACGCCCGCGCTCTTCGCCACGGCGTACGGCAACGTCGGCTCCTCGATCTACTACGCGCTCGGCGTCACGGCGGCGTTCGCGCTCGGGCTCACGCCCGTCGTCTTCGTCATCGCCGGCCTGATCTTCGCCGCCACCGCGGCCACCTACGCCGAGGGAACGGTCCGCTACCCGGAGGCGGGCGGCTCGTCCAGCTTCGCCCGGCACGCCTTCAACGAGCTCGCGAGCTTCGGGGCCGCGTGGTCGCAGATGCTCGTCTACGTCGCCACCGTCGCGATCTCGGCGTTCTTCGTCCCGCACTACCTCTCGGTCTTCTGGGACCCGCTCCGGGAGAATCCGTGGGACGTCGTCGGCGGGGTCGTCGTCGTCGCGATCCTCGTCGGCATCAACATCATCGGCGTTCAGGAGGCCGCCACCCTCAACGTCTTCCTCGCGGTGATCGACTTCGCGACGCAGGCACTGCTCGTCGCGATCGGCTTCGTGCTCGTCTTCAACGTGGACATCCTGCGCGCGAACGTCGACCTCGGCGTCGCGCCCACCTGGAGCCAATTCTTCATCGCGATTCCTGTCGCGATGCTCGCGTACACCGGGGTCGAGACCGTCTCGAACCTCGCCGAAGAGGTCCGCGACCCGCCGAGGAACGTCCCGATGGCGTACAAGCTGATCGCGGCGGCGGTCTTCGTGATCTACTTCACCCTCCCGCTGGTGGCCATCTCGGCGCTGCCCGTCGTGCAGCAGGGCGGCGAGTACGTGACGAAGCTCGGGCTGCCCCCGGACCAGGGCGGCTTCACGAACGACCCGGTGCTCGGTGTCGTGAAGAATCTCGGGCTCGAGGAAGGACCGCTCCTGAACGGGCTGGAGATCTACGTCGGTGTCCTCGCCGCGACGATCCTCTTCATCGCCACGAACGCCGGCGTGATCGGCGCCTCGCGGATCACGTACGCGATGTCCGGCTACCGGCAGCTGCCCCTCGGCTTCCGGCGGCTGCACCCGCGCTTCAAGACGCCGTGGGTCGCGCTCGTCATCTTTGCCGGCGTGATCCCGATGATCGTGATCCTGCCGGGGCAGACGGACTTCCTCGGGACGATGTACGCATTCGGCGCGACGCTGTCGTTCACGGTCGCCCACGCGTCGATGGTGGCGCTGCGCTATCGGCGGCCGGACACGGAGCTCGCGTACAGGGCCCGGCCGAACCTCTGGTTCCGCGGCGTCGACTGGCCGATCTTCGCCGTGATCGGCGGAATCGGCACCCTGATCGCATGGTTGGTGATCGTGCTCCAGGAGCCGGTGACCCGATGGGCCGGTTTCGCCTGGCTCGTCTTCGGGTTCATCGCCTACGCGATCTACCGGCGTCGCTTCGTCCGCGAGCCGCTGACCGCCACCGTCCGCGCGCCGGTGATGATCCTCGGACCGTCCCTGACGGTCGAATACCGGACAATCGTCGTGCCGGTGACGCGCTCGGCCGAGTCCGAGGAGGCGCTCGTGGCCGCGGCTCGGCTGGCGGACGAGCGCCGGGCGCGGGTCGCGGTCATCCACGTGATCGAAGTGCCGCTCGACCTCCCGCTCGACGTCGATCTCCCGGACATCGAGGCGGAGGCGGACGACATCCTCGACCAGTCGGCTGCGATCGTCGAGAGCTACGGCGTGCGGGCCGTCGTCCGCCTGCTACGCGCACGCACGGCAGGCCCGGAAATCGTCCAGGAGGCCGAACGACGGCAGGCGGAGCTGATCGTGATCGGGGCGCCGCGGCCCCGGCTCCGTCGCGGACGGATCTTTGGCGGGACGGTCGACTACGTCGTCAAGCACGCCACCACCCGCGTGCTGATCGCCGCCGGGAAACGGGCGGCGTGACCGCCACGACCGTTTTCTCCGCCATCCTGGTGGTCATCGGGCTCGCGATTATCGTCCGCACCCTGGCGGCCGGCGTCGGCGGCGGCCTCGGGTTGCTGCTGGGCTCGCTGTTCGTGCTCGCCGGCGGCCTCCGCCTCTACCTCCAGCGACAGAGGCCCTGATGGCGAGGAAGCTGACTGGTCTCGAGCGAGTTCTCGACGTCCCGTCGCTGGCGGCGGTTGCCTATGGGGAGATCGCGTCGTCGCTCTACTTCGCGCTCGGCATCATCGCCCTCTTCGCGCTCGGGTTCACGCCGTGGGTGCTGCTCGCCGTCGGGATCCTCTTCCTGCTCGTTGCCCTCTCGTACGCGGAGGGCACGGCGGCGATTCCGGAAACCGGCGGCGCCGCCACCTTCGTCCGCCACGCCTTCAACGACCCGGCCGGGTTCGTCACCGGCTGGGCGCTCGTCCTCGACTACCTGATCGTGATGGCGCTGGCGGGCCTGTTCGTCCCGCACTACATCGGCAACACCTTCGGCTGGGAGTCGATCACGCGCTCGCCATGGGACACCGTCCTCGGCGTCTGCGTGATCCTCGCCGTGGCCGGCACGCGGCTCGTGCGGCGGACGAGTCTCTACAGGACCGCGGTGGTGATCGCGGCGGTCGCACTGGCCTCGCATCTCCTGCTGGTCGTGCTCGGCTTCGTCTTCCTCTTCGACCTCGACGCGCTCACGAAGGGCGTCGACCTCGGCACGGCGCCGACCTGGAGCTCGATCGGCTTCGCCCTCCCGCTCGCGATGCTCGCCTACACCGGCCTCGAGACCGTCGCCAACCTGGCGGCGGAGACGCGCGAGCCGGGGAGGACGCTGCCGCGCAGCTTGTTCGCAGGGATCGGGCTCGTCGTGGCGGTGTCGGTGGCGATCGCCGTCGTCGGCATCTCGGCCTACCCGGCCCATCCCGACCCGTCCGGACCCGGCGGCTACGCGAGCGATCTCGGGACGACCTGGCTGCGCGCGCCGCTGATGGGCATCTCCGCGGCGCTCGAGGACCCGCTGCCGTCGCTCCTCGCGGACGTCGTCCGCATCGTCGTCGGACTCACCGGCACGCTCGTCCTCGTCGTCGCGATCACGACCTCGATCTCGGGCGCGGGGCGGCTCGCCTACTCGCTCGGCCAGCACGGCATGCTGCCGCACACCTTCGGCACGCTGAACCGCCGGACGCTGATCGCGCCTGCGGCGATCGTCGGCTCGGCGGTGATCTCGTGCGGTCTGCTGATCCTCGCCTCCCAGTCGTCGGCGCAGGTGCGGATGCTCGCCGGTCTCTTCAGCTTCGGCGTGCTGCTTGCGTTCACCGCGGCACAGCTCGCCGTGATCAAGCTCCGCTTCTCGAAGCCGGAGCTCGAGCGGCCCTTCCGCGCCTCCGTGAACGTGAGGATCCGCGGCGCCGAGGTTCCCGTGGCGGCCCTGATCGGGACGCCGCTCACGATCGCGATCTGGGTGATCGCGCTGGTCACGCACGAGGAGACGAGGATCGCGGGGCCGCTGTGGCTGCTCGTCGGCGCCGCCGTCTACCTCTCCACGCGCATCGCGCAGAACGAGAGCATCTGGGGTCACGTCACGCCGCCCGAGCCGGACCTTGTGCCCGAGCTGGAGGGCGTCTATGAGCGCATCCTTGTCCCGATGAAGCTCGGCCCGATCGGGGAGGAGGTGCTGGCGACGTCGATCAAGCTCGCCGAGGAGCGGGGCTGCACGATCGACGCCCTCCACGTGATCGCGGTGCCGATGGAGAAAGCGCTCGACGCGACGATGTACGAGGCCGAGGAGCGCGCAGAGGCCTCACTCGCGGAGGCGAAGCTCCTTGCGGCCGAGCATGGCGTCACCGTAAAAGGACGCATCGTGCGCGGCCGGGCGCTCGGCGAGGCGATCGTCGACGAGGCGAAGACTCACGACGCCGACCTGATCGTGATGGGCTCGTCCCCCAGGTGGCGCCGCCAGTCTCGATTCTTCAGTCCAACGGTCGACTACGTGCTCCGCCATGCGCCCTGCGAGGTGATGGTGATCGCCTATCCGCAGGGCCTGTTGGAGGAGGAAGTCGACGAAGCGGTATCGACTGTCTGACTCGCTAATCTGAGGCCCAATGAAAGCGCTGGTGATCGGCTGCGGGAGAGTCGGTTCGGCGGTCGCCCTGGAGCTCGACCGGCTCGGCTGGGAGGTGACCGCGATCGACGAGAAGGAGGACGCCCTCCACCGTCTCGGCGAGCACTGGTCCGGCGGCTTCGTCGTCGGCCACGGTATGGACATGGCGATCCTCGAACGGGCCGGGATCGAGGATGCCGACGCCGTCGTCGTCGCGACGGACGGCGACAACACGAACCTCGTGATCGGCCAGCTCGCCCAGAAGCGCTTCAGGATCGACAAGACGGTGATTCGCGTGCTCGATCCGGCTCGCGCTGACCTCTACCAGCACCTCGGGCTGTGGACGGTCTGTCCGACGAAGACCGCGATCGAGACCCTGACGCAGGCGGTCAACTCGTCCATCGGGGACACGGCGGGAGCCCCGACATAACCATGTACATCGTGATCGCGGGCGGCGGCAAGGTCGGCGCCAATCTCACGCGCAGCGTGCTCGACCTCGGGCACGAGGTCACGCTGATCGAGCAGCGCCGCGATCGCTTCGAGATGCTGGAGGAGGAGTTCGAGCACCGCGGTCAGCTCGGCGACGCCACCGAGCTCTTCGTCCTCGAGCGGGCGGGGCTCGCACGCCCGCCGGACCTTGTCGTGGCCGTCACCGGCGACGACGAGGACAACATGATCATCTGCCAGATCGCCAAGGAGAAATACGGCGTCGAGAAGGTGATCGCGCGCGTGAACGACCCGCGCAACCAGCCCCACTTCGACCTGCTGGGCATCTCGCCGACGATCTCCGCGACGTCGATCATCCTCGCGATGATCGAGCACGAGGTGCCCGAGCACGGCCTGATCCACCTGCTCGAGCTGCGGAAGGAGAACCTCGAGATCGTCGAGGTCCAGCTCGACGCCGACTCGCCCTGCGTGGGCAAGGCTGTGAGCGGGCTCACGCTGCCCGCCGGCTCGCGGCTGATCACGGTCATGCGCGAGGGCCAGGCGCAGATGGCCGACGGGGCGACCGAGCTCCAGGCCGGTGACCAGGTTCTGGCAGTGCTCGAGTCGGGCAAGGAAGACGAGCTCCGAAAGGTGCTGCTGAAGAAGCAGTGAGGGGTCGGCTGCTCGTCTTGCTCGGCCTCGCCGGGGTGCTCGGCGCGGGCCTTTCCTCGGCTACCGCTCCTGCGGCGGCCCCGGGCTACCGCTTTGTCCAGATCGGCTCCGGCTTCGACCAGCCCGTCCACGTGACGACGCCGAACGGCGTCACCGACCGGCTGTACGTCGTCGAGCAGCCCGGCCGGATTCGGATCGTCCGGAACGGGCGCGCCGTCGGCACGCTGCTCGACATTCGCAGCCGGGTCGTCTGCTGCGGCGAGCAGGGGCTGCTCTCCGTCGCGTTCCATCCGCGCTTCGCGCAGAACAAGCGCTTCTTCGTCTACTACACCGCGCCGGCCAACCGGATCGTCGAGTACCGCGGCTCCCGGGCGGTCCGGACGCTGCTCAACCTCCAGGATCCGTACTCGAACCACAACGGCGGCCAGCTGATGTTCGGCCCGGACGGGCGCCTCTACGCCGGAACCGGCGACGGCGGCGCCGGCGGCGACCCCGAGAACCGGGCGCAGAACCTCGGCTCGAAGTTCGGGAAGCTGCTCGCGATCAACGTCGACCAGCGCGGCGCCCGCTGGCAGACCGTCGGGTACGGCCTCCGGAACCCCTGGCGCTTCTCGTTCGACCGCAGGACGCGCGACCTCTACATCGGCGACGTCGGTCAGAACTCGTTCGAGGAGGTCGACTTCACCCGCCGGCGCAGTCCCGGCCTCGAGAACTACGGCTGGGACGTCTACGAGGGTCGCGCGCGCTATGAGGCGAAGCCGCGGAACCCGCGCGGCAGGCTCGTCTTCCCGATCACCACGTACTCGCTCGGCGGCGACGACTGCGCCGTCACGGGCGGCTTCGTCTACCGCGGGACGTCGGTGCCCGCGGCGGTCGGGCGCTACTTCTACGGCGACAACTGCAGCGGCAAGATCCGCACGCTGCGAGTCGTCGGCGGGCGCGCCCGGAGCGCGCGCACGGAGTCGTTCCGGCTCGGCGGCATCTCGTCGTTCGGGCAGGACGGAAGCGGCGAGCTCTACGCGGTCACGCTCGACGGCCGCCTCTGGAAGCTGGCGCCGGGCTAGCCCGCGCGGCGCCGGCGGACCTGAGGCCCCTGCTGCCCGAGCGAGGCGTAGGCGAGCGCCGACAGCGACTCGTTCAGCAGCGCCAGCTCGCGGACGACCGGCGCGAGGTTCTCCCCGCTGTCGAGGCGGCGGTTCAAGCCCTGGAGCTCCGCGGTCAGGCGGTCGAGGCGCTCGAGGAGCGCGTCGAGCTGCCGGTCACCGACGTCCTTCGGCCCGTTCATGGCTCGAAATGGTACTCAGCCGTGCGGCTGCGAAGACGCCGATAGCAACACCCACCGCGTCGATCACGACGTCGACCGGCGTCCCGTGCCGGTCCGCGACGAAGTGCTGGTGAATCTCGTCCGTGACGCCGTAGGCGACGCCGAGCAGGAACGCGGCAGGCGGGTTGCGCAGCGCGCGCACCAGCAAGAGGCCGAGGATCGCGTAGGCGAGCGCGTGCGCGAGCTTCCGCAGGATCAGGTCCCAGACGCCGAAGCCGGTGCCGAGCCCGGGGATCGACGAGAGCGCGAAGATGACCGCTGCCCAGGCGACCACCGGCAGCCAGAGCGACACGACCCGAGGCACGGCGTGCCATCATAGGGCCGACAAGAAGGCGAGGCGGTGAGGGAACCCGGTGCGAGTCCGGGACGGTCCCGCCGCTGTGAGGGGAGACGCTCCCGCTCCACGCTGCCACTGGCCACGGCCGGGAAGGCGGATCGGGAGGGCGCCCCGAGTCAGAAGACCTGCCGCCCCGCCAGGCATTCGAACCCCTCGCGGAAGGAGGATTCGTGCAGCGATTTCTGTGCACGCTCGCAGCGCTTCTCGCGCTGGCAGCGGTCTTCGCCTCGGCGGCGGCGGCCGCGTCGGTCTCGGTCCGGGTCGAAGGAAAGACGACGTCGATCTTCGGCGCCTCCGAGCCGCGCGTCTCGGCGGACGACGCCATGGCCGCGCTCGACAACGCCAGCCTGCTAGGCGAGTTCTACTACCACGTCACGACCACGAGCTTCGGGCCGTACGTCGACCAGATCGGCCGCTACCCGGCCGGCGGCACGAACGGGTGGGTGTTTAAGGTGAACGGCGCCTCCCCGCCTGTCGGCGCGGACAAGGTGACCCTGAAGGACGGCGACCGCGTGCTCTGGTACTACGCGGCCTTTGGGCCGGCAGGAGGGCCTCCGACGCTGCTCCTGACCCGGACGTCGCGCAACTGCTACCGCGTCGTCTCGGAGAACGACGCAGGCGCGGACACGGCGGCTCCGGGCGCGGTGCTCAGGCTGGACGGCCGGCGCGTCAGGACCCGGGCCGGACGCGGATGCGTCGGCAAGCACAAGGGTCTCGTCCGGGCCACGTTGACGGGCGCCGTCCGCTCGAACGCGCTGCGCTAGGTCGTGCTCCGCCGGCTCGTAGCGCTCCTCCTCGTCCTCGGCGTCGTCGCCGGGTGCGGGGAGGAGCGCGCCGGCGACGGGCACGCGACCCTCTGGGTGACCCGAGACCGTGGGACCCACGTGCTGGTGAACGCCGAGGTTCCGGCGGGGATCTCGGCGATGGAGGCGCTCCGGCGGAAGGCCGACGTCGAGACGCGCTACGGCGGTCGGTACGTCCAGGCGGTCAACGGCATCGAGGGCAGCCTCGGTGCGCAGCACGACTGGTTCTATTACGTGAACGGCTACGAGGCCGACGTCGGCGCCGCCGATTACACGGTCCACGACGGCGACGTGATCTGGTTCGACTACCGCGACTGGGCGGGGCAGATGCGGGTGCCGGTGGTCGTCGGCGCCTTCCCGGAGCCGTTCGTGCACGGGTACGGCGGGGAGCGCCGGGAGGTGGTCGTGCGTCCGGCGGTTGACCCGCTGGCCGGGCGGGTGGCGAGGCTTGTCGGCGGCCGAGTCGGTGCCGGGCGGGCCGGCGAAAACGTCGTCGTGCTCGTCGGAGGCGCCGGGATCCGAGGGCGACTGTCCGGCTCGGCCGGTGATCCCGTGACCTTCTATGTCGGCCGCGACACGGCGCGGCGGCTCCTCCGGGAGCCGTCGTTCGCCCGTTTCCGGTACTCGATCCCGTGAGCGCCGTTCCCGCGCTCTGCGTGCTCGCCGCTCTGACGGCCGCGGCGCTCGTCGCCGACCGGACGGTCACGGTCGCGGTGATCGCGCTGGGCCTGCTGGCCGTCTGCCTGAGAGCGCCGCGGCGCCGACGCTGGCCCTATCTGCTCGGGACGGTCTTCTCGGCGCTCTTCCTGTTCGTCCTCAGCCCGCTGCTCGGAAGCTACGGCGGGCTCGTGATCTGGGACGGCCCGTCGGTTCCGGTGCTCGGGCGGCTCGACGTGACGGACGAGGAGCTCTGGACCGCGCTCTACCAGGCGCTGCGCCTCGCGGCGGTCGGGTTCGCGTTCGCTGCCTACGCGCTGCTGCTCGATCACGACCGGCTGCTCCAGTCCGCCGGGACGCTGCGCCGATCGGTGCTGGCCGTCGCCCTTGCGACCCGCCTCGTGCCGTCGCTGGAGCGCGATGCGGCCGGTTTCGTCGAGGCGCTGCGTGGGCGGGGCGTCGTCGTGGAGGGCGTGCGTGGGCGCGCGCGGCTCCTGTCGCCGCTCCTGGCCGGCTCCCTGGAGCGCTCGCTCAACCTCGCCGAGTCGATGGAGGCGCGCGGCTTCGGCCGCCCCGGGCGGACGACGGTGCCGCGGCCGGCGTGGACGACGGTTGAGCGCCTCGCCGTTTCAGGGGGGATCGCGGTCTTCCTGGGAGCCCTGCTGTGGCTCTAGCGCGAATCGAGCGGCTCACGTACGCGTACCCGGGCGCGTCCCGGCCCGCGCTCGAGGATGTCTCGCTGACGGTCGAGCCAGGCGAGCTCGTCGGCGTGCTCGGCCCGTCCGGCGGCGGGAAGTCGACGCTGCTGCGCGCGCTGGCCGGGCTCGTCCCGCACTTCCACGGCGGCTCGTTCAGGGGGAAGGTGGAGGTCAGCGGGCTCGACACACGGCGCCATCGCCCGGCCGACCTCGCCGGCCGCGTCGCCAGCGTCTTCCAGGACCCGGAGGACCAGGTCGTGCTCACCGGGGTTGCCGCCGAGGTCGAGTTCGGCCTCGAGAACATCGGAGTGCCGCCGGCCGAGATCCAGGGCAGGGCGCTCGCGGCGCTCGACCTCGTCCGCTCGCGCGGCCTGGCCGGGCGGCGCGCGCAGGAGCTCTCGGGTGGAGAGCTGCAGCGCGTCTGCCTCGCCTCGGCGCTCGCGCTCGAGCCGGAGCTGTTGCTCCTCGACGAGCCGACCTCGCAGCTCGACCCGGACGCGGTCGGTCCGATTCTCGATGCGGCCTGCGAGGGGCGGGCAGTCGTGATCTCGGAACAGCGACCTGGGCCCGTGCTCGAGCGTTGCGACCGCGTGCTCTTCGTTGACGGCGGCCGCGTCGCGCTCGACGCGCCGCGGGAGGAAGCGCTCGAATGGCTGGCGGAGCACCGGCCGCTCTACTTGCACAAGTTACAAGTTGTTACAAACTCAGACCGGTCCGGATCGGGCGGGCCGCCGGCCGTCGCCCTGGATGGCGCCACCTACGCGTACGGCGACCGGCACGGCGTCGGGCCCGCGGAGCTCGAGCTTCGCCGGGGGGAGGTCGTGGCCCTCGTCGGGCCGAACGGGTCCGGCAAGACGACCTTGGCGAAGCTTGCGGCCGGGTTGCTCGAGCCTCGATCGGGGAGAGCGACGATCCGAGGGCGGACCGGCTACCTGTCACAGGACCCCGGCCGCTACCTCGTCTGCGAGCGCGCCGACGAGGAAGTCGCGCTCGGCGTGGACGGCGACCTCGCTCGCGCCCGCCGGATGCTGGCCGCCGTCGGCCTCGCGGGCCTCGAGGGGCGCCATCCGCGCGACCTGTCGAGCGGCGAGCGCGAGCGGCTCGCCCTCGCCGCCGTGCTCGTGATCGAGCCCGACGTGCTGATCCTCGACGAGCCGACGCGGGGCGTCGATCCGGAACGGAAGGCCAAGCTCGCCGGGCTGCTCACAGCCGGAAGAGACCGCCAGGCCACCCTGGTCGTAACGCACGACCCGGTGTTCGCCGCCGACGTGGCGGATCGAACGGTCGAGCTCGCGACGCACCGGGAGCTCGCCTTTGCCTAGACGGATTCTCGTCCCCCTCGCCGCCGCCTCGTTCGCGGCCGCCGCCTGGGCGGCTCTCGAGCCGCGCGATGCCGCCCTGCCGCTCTTGCTCGTCGCCCTCTCGGTCGTCGCCGCCGGCTTCGCCTGGCTCGAGTCGGGGCCGGGGTCGTCGAAGGAGGTCGCGCTCGTCGCGGTGCTGGGCGGAACGGCCGCGGCGGGCCGGGTGCTGTTCGCGGCAGTGCCCGGCGTCCAGCCGGTGACGGTGATGGTCGTCGCCGCGGGAGCGGCACTCGGCGCCCGCGTCGGGTTCGCGGTCGGCGCGATCGCGGCGCTGGTCTCGAACTTCTACCTCGGGCAGGGCATCTGGACGCCGTGGCAGATGCTGGCGTGGGGAGGCTGCGGTGTCATAGGCGCGTTGGCGGCGAACCTGATCCGCAACCGCTGGGCGTTCGCCGCGCTCTGCTGCCTCCTCGGCTTCGCCTTCTCGAGCCTCATGGACGTGTGGAACTGGTACAGCTTCTGGCCCCACACCTGGGAAGCGTTTGCGGCGCTCTACGCCCGCGGCGTGTGGTTCAGCGCCGCGCACGCGGCCGGGAACGTGGTCTTCGCGCTGGCGATCGGGCCCGAGCTACGCCGGCTGCTCGAGCGTTACGGACGCCGCCTGCGCGTCGAGGTCGCATGGGGCTGAAGCTCGCAGCGCTGGCTGCGGTCGTCGTCCTGGCCGCCCCTGCGGACTACGTCGCGGCGCGCCAGCAGGCGGACGGCGGGTTCGCGGAGCCGGGGGGCCGCACCGACCCGGCGCTGACGGCGTGGGCCGTGCTCGGGCTGAAGGCCGCCGGGAGGGAGCCGGGCCGCTCGCCGGTGACGTATCTCCAGGACGCGCCGGTTGCGGACACGACCGACCTCGCGCTCCGCGTCCTCGCGCTCCGCGCGGCGGGCGGAGACCCCTCGGCGTTCGTCGAGCGCCTCGAACGTCAGCGTCGCCCCGACGGCCGCATCGGCTCCCTGAACAACTCCACTGCCTGGGGCATCCTGGCGCTGGCGCGGCCCGGGCGCGCTCCCGTCCGGTACCTGCTCCGCGCTCAGCACCGCTCGGGCGGCTGGTCGTGGCTACCGAGAGGCGCGCCGGACACGAACGACACTGCCGCGGTGATCCAGGCCCTGCGTAAAGCCGGAGTACGCGGGCGGCCCATTCGCCGAGGCCTCGCCTACATCCGCCGGCTCACGGCGCCGAATGGCGGCGTGAGGCTCGTCCTGGGCCGAGAGCCCGACACGCAGTCGACGGCGTGGGCGATCCAGGCCTACCTCGCCGGAGGGGCACGGCCTCGCGCGGGCGCCTTTCGCTTCATCGCGTCGATGCGGCAGGCCGACGGCAGCTACCGCTACTCGCGCCGCTACGCGGTGACGCCGGCGATCGTCACGGCCCAGGTGCTGCCCGCGCTCAGCCGGAGGCCGTTTCCGCTGCACTGATCCAGCCTGGCTCCGGGCGCCAGAGGCGGCCCTCCCGGACGAGCTCGTCGACCAGGCCCTTCCGCCAGAGGAAGCGCCAACTGAACCAGCGAGGAAGCTCCCGTTCGGGCGCCACGACCGCCGCGCGCACGCCTGCGACCACGAGGTCCTCGAGGCCGCCTTCACCCGAAGGCTCGGGGAAAACCTGATCCCAGCGTGCGAGCTCGCTCGAATGGGTGTGGGCGTCACCGCGGCCGGCGGACACCGCGAGTGAGCGGCTGACGACGGCCCCGCAGAGCTCGAGTGGGTACCGCAGGTCCTTCAGCTCCTTCGGACGCAGCGCCAGCTCGACGCGCAGGTCCTCGAGCTGCGACGGGCCCGCGGCGGCCAGATGGTCGAGGAGGCGCGCCCAGTCGTCAGCCGCCGCCCGCATCCGCTCGATCTCGCTCCGCAGGATCGGGTCCGCGAGCCGCGCGACCCCCTCGGTCAGCAGCATGTGCTTCCCGCGGTGGATCTTCAGCGCGTACACGCCGTCTCGCTCCGCCAGCTCCCCGAACCACGGCCACTTCGTCGCCGGCCACTCGCCGAACCCGCCGACGCCCGGCTTGTACGGATCCTCGTGGAATGCCTCGTAGAGGCTCGGCAGTGCGGAGTCCGAGGTCCGAGTCAGCAGACCGCGGTCCTGCAGGAACCCCTCCGCCTCGTCGAGCGTGTCCACCGCCCGATCCGGCGTCAGTCGCAGCTCATATGCCCGCCGCTCCTGCAGGTCGACGAGCGCCGTGGCGTGCGAGTAGCCGATCGGGGAAGCCTATGCTATGTTCCGCATACTTTGCGTTCCGAGGTATTGAAAGGACATTTGGATCTCCTGCTCCTGTCGGCGATCGCGAAGGAGCCGCTGCACGGCTACGCGGTCGTCGAGGCGATCCGCGAGGCGAGCGATGGCGCGCTCGACCTGGCGGAGGGAACGGTCTACCCGGCCCTCTACCGGCTCGAAGGCGCAGGGCTTCTCGCCAGCTCCTGGACGACGGTCGGCGGCCGGCGCCGGCGGGTCTACCGCCTGACGCGGCGCGGGCGTGCCCGACTGGAGCGCGAGCGCAAGGAGTGGCAGGCATTCTCGAGCGCGGTGCAGGCGGTGACGGCGTGATCGACGAGTACCTCAGTCAGCTTCGGCGAGACCTGGGCGAGCGGGGCGTTCGCGGCGCTGCGGCCGACCGCGTCCTCGCGGAGGTGCGCGACCACCTCCTCGAGTCCCACGACGTCGAGCGTTTTGGCCCGAGCGAGCGGATCGCGCGCGAGATTGCGGTGCAGCTCGCGACGACGCGGACGATTCGTTCCACGTACGGGGCGTTTCTCGCGCTCGCCGTGACAGCGTTCGGATACCTGGCGCTCATCGTCTACGCCGACGATCGCGCGCCGAACGACGTCCTTGCGGGCAAGCACGCCGTCGTCGGGCTGGTCGCGACGCTCGGCCTGCTCCTGTTCCCACAGGTGGCGTTCGTCTCAGGCGGGCTCGCTCTGCTCCGCGCGGTGCGACGCCGCGGGTGCGACGCGCTTTCTTGCGAGGAGCTCGACGTCCTCGGACGGCGGGCGGCGGTTGCGCTCGCCGCGGGCGGCCTCACCGCCGTCTCGATGCTCGTGTGGGGCTATGAGTTCGGATACCTGGCATCGGCTGCGCTCTTCGGCGTCGTCGCGGCGGCGCCACCGTGCCTCGCCGTCCCCTCGCTCGCTGCAGCCTCGAGTCCCCAGGCGCCGTCGGTCGGTCACGCGGAGGACGTGTTCGACGACCTTCGGCTCCAACGGCTCCGCTTGCGGCCGTGGTTCTTCGCCGGGGGCGTCGCGATCGCCGCGGCGCTGGTCGCGCTGGTCGTCGACGGGTTCGTGATCGCGGGGCTCGAGTTCGGCGCGATTCTGCTCTGCTTCGCCTGGCTCGGAAGGCCGCTCGCGCTGCGGAACTAACCGGCGCTAGCATCGGCGGCATGGCCGTCGCCTCGCCGGAGACCTACCTTGCCGACCTGAATCCCGCTCAACGTACGGCGGTCGAGCACACCGAAGGGCCGCTGCTCGTGGTGGCTGGAGCCGGCTCCGGGAAGACCCGCGTGCTCACGCATCGCGTGGCCCACCTGATCTCCGCGATCGGCATCCAGCCGAACGAGGTGCTGGCGATCACGTTCACCAACAAGGCCGCCGGCGAGATGCGGACCCGGCTCGAGGACCTGCTTCCGGAGGTGGCGCGCCGCATCTGGATCCTCACCTTCCACGCCGCCTGCGGTCGCATTCTGCGCCGGGAGGCGCCGAGACTGGGCTACAAGACGAACTTCACGATCTACGACTCCGCCGACCAGGTCCGTGTCGTGAAGCAGAGCCTCGAGGAGCTCGAGCGCGACCCGAAGCGCTTCCCCGCCAAGGGCATCCACGAGCACATCTCCGCGGCCAAGAACCAGCTGGTCAGTCCGGCCGAGTACCGCGACCGCGTCGAGTCCTTCTACGACCAGACCGTGGCCGACGTCTACGACCTGTACCAGCGCCGGCTCTTCGGCGCGAACGCCGTCGACTTCGACGACCTCCTGATGCTGACGGTCGAGGTGCTCGAGCGCTTCCCGGAGGCCAAGGAGCGCTGGCAGAAGGCGTTCCGGTACGTCCTCGTGGACGAGTACCAGGACACGAACCACGCGCAGTACCGGCTGCTGCAGCTCCTGGCCGAGAAGCACCGGAACGTGATGGTCGTCGGCGACCCGGACCAGTCGATCTATGCGTTCCGCGGCGCCGACATTCGCAACATCCTCGAGTTCGAGCGCGACTTCGGCGAGGCGACGATCGTCCCGCTCGAGCAGAACTACCGCTCGACGAACACGATCCTCCGCGCCGCCAACGCGGTCATCTCCCACAACAGCGAGCGCAAGCCCAAGAACCTCTGGTCCGACCTCGGTGAGGGCGAGCCGGTTCGCGTGCTGGAGGTCGAGGACGAGCACTCCGAGGCGCGGTTCGTCGCCTCGGAGATCGGGCGGCTCGTCGACGAGGGGGTGAACGGCAGCGAGATCGCGGTCTTCTACCGGACGAACGCGCAGTCACGGGTGCTTGAGGACATCCTCGTGCGCAACGAGATCCCGTACCAGGTGATCGGCGGCCCGCGGTTCTACGAGCGCGCGGAAGTCAAGGACGCGATCGCGTATCTGCAAGTGATCGACAACCCGTTCGACTCGGTCAGCCTGCAGCGGATCGCGAACCGGCCGCGGCGAGGGATCGGCGACGCGTCGCTCGCGCGCCTCCAGACCTACGCCGACGGGCACGGGCTGTCCCTGTGGGAGGCGCTCGAGTTCCCGGAGGAGGCGGGCCTCGGGCCGGCGCAGGCACGCGCGGTCTCGTCGCTTCGCACGCTGCTCCAGTCACTTCAGGCCGGGGCGCTCGAGCTGCAGGTGGATGAGCTGCTCGAGCGGACGCTCGAGCGCAGCGGCTACCTCGGCGCCCTCGAGGCGGAACGGACGATCGAAGCGCAGGGGCGGGTCGAGAACCTCCAGGAGCTCGTCGGCGTCGCGCAGGAGTACCAGGCGACGGCCCCGGAGCCGAACCTCTCGACGTTCCTTCAGGAGATCTCGCTCTTCTCCGACCAGGACTCCCTGCGCGAGCAGCAGAGCCTCGTCACGCTGATGACGCTCCACAACGCCAAGGGCCTCGAGTTCCAGGCCGTGTTCATGATCGGAATGGAAGAGGGTGTCTTCCCGCACTCCCGCTCGATCGAGGAGAACTCGCTGGAGGAGGAGCGCCGGCTCGCCTACGTCGGGATGACCCGGGCGCGGGAGCGGCTGACGCTGACCCACGCCTCGGCGCGCGCCCTCTACGGCAACCGGAACTACAACCTGCCGTCCCGCTTCCTCGACGAGCTGCCGCAGGACGAGCTCCACCGCGAGCGGCTCCGGCCGACGTCGTGGTCGGGGTACGGGTCGCCGACCGCGCGGATCCAGCCGCGCGGCGAGACGCCGGAGCTTTCGACCGGCGACTCGGTGCGACACGGGACGCTCGGGGAGGGCGTGGTGACGGCGATCGAGCCCGGCGGCGTCGTCTCCGTTCGTTTCAGCGGCGAGAGCACCGACCGGCGGCTCGTGCTCGACTACGCGCCGTTGGAGCGCATCGGTTGATCGAGATTCGCCCGGCACGGCCGGAGGAGTTCCCGGCCGTGCTCTCGCCGATCATGCACTACTTCGGGCGGTCGCCGGGCCCGGAGTTCGCCGAGCGCTTCGGTCCGATGTTGCCGGCAGACCGGATCCACGTCGCCTTCGAGGACGGCGAGATCGTCGGCAGTGGGGGCGCGTTCCCGTTCGAGATCGGCGTTCCGGGCGGCCTCGCGCGGGCCGCAGGCACGACCCTCGTCGGCGTGCTCCCGACGCATCGTCGGCGCGGGATCCTCCGCGGGCTGATGCGGGCGCAGCTGGACGACGTCCGCGAGCGGGGCGAGCCGCTCGCCTATCTCTGGGCCTCGCAGGACGCGATCTACGGCCGCTTCGGGTTCGGGGTCGCCTCGTTCACGGGCACGATCGACCTCCCGGGCGAACGGATCGCCTTCTGGCGCGAGTTCGAGCCCGCCGGGCGCATCCGGCTCCTCGACGTCGACGAGGCGTTGGAGGCCTTCCCTCCGCTGCAGCGGCGCGCCGCAGAGCAGCATCCGGGGATGTTCGTGCGAACCCCCGAGTGGTGGCAAAACCGGCGCCTCGCCGATCCCGAGCCCGGCCGCGAGGGCGGCGGTGAGATGAACCGCGCGATCCTCGAGCTTGACGGCGAGGCGGCGGCGTACGCGCTTTACCGGCTCCATTTCTCCGCCGACCGCGGCATCCCGACCGGCTTCACGAGCGTGATCGAGGCGGTAGGGATCTCGCCGGTCGCGACGCTGGAGATCTGGCGCTATCTGCTCGAGATCGACTGGATGGCGTCGATCCGCGCGCACCTCCTGCCGCTCGACCACGAGCTGCTCCTGCTCGTGCGGGAGCCGCGCAGGCTTCGGCTCAACTACCGCGACGGCCTCTGGGTGCGGGTCGTGGACGTCGAAGCGGCGATGAACGCCCGGACGTTCGGCGCCGGCGAGCCGGTCGTCATCGAGCTCGCCGATGAGTTCTGCGCCTGGAACGAGGGCGTGTGGGAGCTCGGCCCCGAGGGCGCGTCGCGGAGCAGTGCGGCGCCGGAGCTGCGCCTCGACGCTCCGGTGCTGGGCTCGGCGTACCTCGGCGGCTTCACGTTCGCCCAGCTGGCGCGCGCAGGGAGGCTCGAGGAACTCGCTGAGGGAGCGCTCGCCCGAGCGGACGACCTGTTCCGCACCGACCGCTACCCGTGGTGCCCGGAGATCTTCTAGGGAACTCACAGCCGCCGCCGCTCGTTCGTTCCTCTACGAAGTGGCACTCGTCGCTGCGCTCGTCACCGTCATCCTCTGGGCGTCTGCGTTCGTCGGCATCCGGGCCGCCGGCGAGGATCTCTCACCGGGCGCACTGAGCCTCGGGCGCCTCACGGTCGGGAGCGTGCTCCTCGGAGCGCTCGCGCTGTGGCAGGGCGGCCGTCGGCCGGGCCGCGGCGAGCTGCCACTGCTACTGGCCTGCGGCGTCCTCTGGTTTGGCCTTTACGGCCTGGTGCTGAACGAGGCCGAGCGGCGCGTGGACGCTGGAACCGCGTCGATGCTCGTGAACGTCGGGCCGGTGCTGATCGCGCTGCTCGCCGGCCTCCTCCTCCGTGAAGGGTTCCCGCACATGCTGCTCGCAGGCTGCGCCGTTGCGTTCACCGGCGCGCTGGTGATCGGGCTCGCGACTACGGACCGCGGCCTCGCCGCCGGATGGGGCAGCGTCCTCTGCGCCGTCGCCGCCGCGCTCTACGCCGGCGGCGTGATCGCGCAGAAGCCGCTCCTCTCCAGAGCCTCGGCGCTGCAGGTGACGTGGCTCGCATGCGTGATCGGGATGCTGGTCTGCCTGCCGTTCGCGCCCAGGCTCGTGGAGGAGCTGGCCGACGCGCCGCCGAGCTCGATCGCATGGATGGTGTACCTCGGCGCGTTTCCCACCGCCGTCGCCTTCACCACCTGGGCGTACGCGCTCTCGCGCACGACCGCCGGCCGGATGGGCGCGACCACCTACCTCGTACCCCCGATCGCGATCCTGCTCGGCTGGGTGTTCCTGAGCGAGGCTCCGGAGCTGCTCGCCTTCGGCGGCGGCGCGCTCTGCCTGGCCGGCGTGGTGGTGTCGCGGCGCTAGGCGACTAGATCAGCCCGAGCGAGTGGGCGCGGATGACGGCCTCGAGCCGGCTGTGCACCTCGAGCCGTTCCATGATCCCGCGGACGTGATTCCTGACCGTCTCGGTCGCGATCCCGAGGGCGGCGGCGATCCGTTCCGTCGAGTGCCCGGCGGCCAGGTGGCGAAGCACTTCCATCTGACGGGGGGTCAGATGAGGCCCGGCATTGATCACCGGCACCGGTTCGGCGGCGGGGTCGGCAAGCCCGAAGACACCCATGATCGTGTTGCCCTCGATCAGCTGGGTCGAGCTGACGTCGATCGGGACGCTTTTGCCCTCCGCGGTGCGGATCGTCACCCTGCCTTCGGTCGTCTCGGTCAGGCCAAGCACCTTCGAGGTGAACTCCTGCCGGGCGAGGGTTCGGTCCTCCGGCGCGACGATGTTGGCGATGTGCTGGCCTCGGAGGTCGCCGAAGTGGCGGATGGCGGCCGCGTTCATCCAGCGGACCGTCCCCGTGCGGTCGAGGACGTACGCGGGCACCCGCAGCTTCGCGACGGAACGGGCGAGCTCGGGAGCCATCCGTCGAAGCTCCTCGTAGTAAGGATCCTCCTCGGCCGGCGCGAAATGACGCATCTGTGTCACGACAGGCAGCCGGTTTTTCGGCAAGTCTTCGGTCGGGAGACGAAGCGTGGCCGCAGCGCATCGCCTCCCTTCTCCCACCATGCGGGGCTCCGGCAGGCCGTCGTCGGAGCCCCGGGGGGAACCTCTGAGGATGATCCCCTCATGCCTCGACAGTAGCTCGCTTCCAGGCGCGGCGACAGAGGCGGACGCGTCAGGCGAATCCCTGAGTCGAGGGGTCTGTCGCCACGGCTCTGTGGCTACCCCGATCAGGGGACGACCCGGATGCGCCGCAGCCCTACGGTGCCGTTTGTAACTGCGGCTCGGGAGGTTCATTCGGTGTTGCGGCAGCTCCCTCGTTCGATTCGACGGATTGGTCTTACGGCTGCTTTCCTCGGCGCAGCGGTGCTGGCGCTCGCCGGCGCGAGCTGGGGCGCCACAGGCGGCTACGACCCGGCCCTCGACTCCAACTCGATGTTCAACGTCGCGACCACGATCGGCGCGCCGAGATGGTGGGACGCGGGCTACGCGGGCGACGGCATCGACATCGCCGTGATCGACTCGGGCGTCTCTCCGGTTCCGGGGCTCGACGCGCCCGGCAAGATCATCAACGGGCCGGACCTCTCGCTGGAATCCCAGGCGCCAAACCTGAGCCGCCTCGACACCTACGGCCACGGAACATTCATGGCCGGCCTGATCGCCGGTCATTCGAGCGACCTGACCTCTCCCTACTCGGCCACCTCGGCCTCTGCCTATCGAGGCATCGCGCCGGATGCGCGCGTCGTCAACCTCAAGGTTGCAACCGCGGACGGTGGGGCGGACGTCTCCCAGGTGATCGCAGCGATCGACTGGGTCGTTGAGCACGCGCACGACCCCGGCCTGAACATCCGCGTCCTCAGCCTGTCGTACGGGACGAACTCGAAGCAGACGTACGACCTCGATCCGCTCGCCTATGCGGTCGAGCAGGCCTGGAAGAAGGGCATCGTCGTCGTCGCTGCCGTCGGCAACACCGGGTACCAGCGCGGCGCCGGCGCGCCGGGGCTCGCGAACCCGGCCTACAACCCGTACGTCATCGCGGTCGCGGCATCCGACTCGATGGGGACGGTCAACCGGAAGGACGACGACGTCGCGCCGTACTCCGCGAGCTCGGCCGGGTGCGGAAGCTGCAAGAAGCCGGACGTGGTCGCGCCGGGGTCGCACCTGCAGGGCCTCCGCGTCGGCAACTCGTACATCGACGCGAACCATCCGTCGGCGCGCCTCGGGGAGACGTACTTCCGAGGGAGCGGGACCTCCCAGGCTACGGCTGTGGTCGCAGGTGCCGCCGCGCTGATCCTCGAGAAGTACCCGCAGATGTCGCCGGACCTTCTCAAGCGGTTCCTGAAGGACAACGCCGGCAAGCTCGGCGGCTTCGACTCGGAAGCGCAGGGCGCGGGCCAGATCCGGCTCGCCGAGATGGCGGGCAAGAACCCGCCGTGGTCGTACACGGGCCAGAGCTTTCCCGCCTCGACGGGCAGGGGCTCGCTCGAGACGTCACGCGGCCGGGATCACCTGACACGGGACGGCGTCGTCCTCACCGGTGAACGTGACATCTTCGGCAACTCGGTCGACACCGCCGCGCTCGCCTCGGCGGCGGCGGCCGGCAGCTCCTGGTCGGGCGGTAGCTGGAACGGCAGCAGCTGGTCGGGGAGCTCCTGGTCTGGAAGCAGCTGGTCGGGCAGCTCGTGGTCTGGGAGCAGCTGGTCGGGCAGCTCGTGGTCTGGGAGCAGCTGGTCGGGCAGCTCGTGGTCTGGGAGCAGCTGGTCGGGCAGCTCGTGGTCCGGCAGCAGCTGGTCCGGCGACGCCTGGACCGGGAACTCGTGGGCCACCGCCGACTGGAACTGACGCTCCGACTGCGCCGGTTCGTCGCCGCCCGTGTGGCGCTCCCGGCTGTGCCGCCACAGATGCTCCAGGTGGCAGCGCTCACGTCGGCTGTTGCGATCGCGGCGGCGGCGACCTTCCTCGTCGCCGTCGACCGAGGACGCGCGGCGCCCGCCGGCTTCGCCGGAGCGTTCGTCGTCGTCGCCCTGCTCTTGACGGTGACGGAGGCGTGCCCGATCCATCTCCACTTCCGCGGCCAGGCGCACAGCCTCTCGCTGAGCGACGTCGCGGTCGTCCTGGGGCTCTTCACGCTGACGCCCGGCGAGCTGCTCGCGTCGCAGCTTCTGGGCGGACTGGTGGCAGTCCTCGTGTTGCGCCGACAGCGCCTGATCAAGGCGGCGTTCAACCTTGCGCTCTATGCGCTGACCTGCTGCGTCGCGATCACCGTGTTTCAGACGATCGCGAGCCACGGAGACACGTTCGGGCTCGCAGGCTGGCTCGGCGCCCTGGCCGCCGCCGTCGCGGCTGCGCTGCTCGGCGTCGCCGTCGTGTCGCTCGTGATCCGGATCGCGAGCGGCAGCGGCATGCTCCGTGAACTTCCGCTCCTCGTCGGGCTCGCCGTCGGCTCCAGCGTGATGTCCGCAAGTGTCGCGCTGATCGCCGTCCAGCTCCTCCACGTGGACGCGCGGGCGGTCTGGCTCATCCTCGGGCCGGCGGCGGCGTGCGCGGCGGCCTTCTACGTCTCGGTCAGGCAGCGGCACCGGCACCGGCACACCGAATTCCTCTACGGCGCGATGCGTCGGATCCACGAAGCGCCCGACCTCGCGGGAGCGGTACGGGAGCTGCTCAGCGCGAGCCGCGACCTCGTGGCCGCAGAGAAGGCCTCGATCGTGTTGCTCCCGCGGAAGACGGGCGCTCCGGCCGTGACGGCGGCGGCCGGAGCCACGTCGACCGAGCTCGCTCCCCTCGAGCTCACCCCGGCGTTCTCACTTGCCCTCGAGGCGCTGAGGATCGCCGGCACGACGATCGTGCTCTCCCGCAACCGCGAGGCCCATCTCCTGGATACCTACCTCGAAGAGATCGACGCGGACGACGCGATCGTCACGGCGCTCGGAGTGGGCGACGAGGTGGCGGCGATGCTGTGCGTGTCGAACCGGGGCAGCGACGTCGCGACGTTCACTGCCCACGACGGCAAGCTGCTCACGGCGTTCGCCCAGCACGCCGGCGCCGTCCTCGAGCGCGACCGGATCCTCGAGGAGCTGCACGACATGGCCTTCACCGACGCGCTGACCCGCCTCCCGAACCGGGCCCGCTTCACGATCCTCCTCGGCGACGCACTCGCTGCTGCGCGGGCCGGCGCGCCGCAGCCGACGGTGCTGTTCGTCGACCTCGACGACTTCAAGACAGTGAACGACAGCCTGGGCCACACCGCCGGCGACGAGCTCCTCGGTGAGGTCGCGCGGAGACTCCGTGCCCTGGCACCCGGCACGGCCGTCTCGCGCTTCGGCGGCGACGAGTTCGCGCTCCTCGCGACCGGCTCCGATCAGGTCGCGGGTGAGTTCGCACAGGAGATCCTGGCCCTCTTCGACCTCCCGTTCTTCCTCGCCGGCCGTGAGATCCGCATTCGCGCGAGCATCGGCGTCGCCGCCGGCGGCCCATACGCGACCACGGTGGAAGAATTGCTCCGAAACGCGGACGTCGCGATGTACGCGGCGAAGGACGCGGGGAAGCGGGCGTTCTCCCTGTACGTGCCCGAGATGCACGAACGGGTCAAGCAGCGGCAGGAGCTTGCGTCGGCGCTGGAACGTGGCGTCGAGCGCGGTGAGCTCGAAGTGCACTACCAGCCGATCATCTCGCTCGCCGACAGCGGTGTGTACGCCCTGGAGGCGCTCGCCCGCTGGCGGCATCCGGACCTCGGGCTGCTCGCGCCCGGCGTTTTCATCCCACTCGCCGAAGAGCGGGGCCTCTCGGCCGCGCTCACGCGTCTCGTGGTCACGGAAGCCTGCGCCAATGCGGCCGAGTGGCGCCGCGTCTGCGGCGACGTGATGGTCTCTGTCAACGTCGCACCCTCCGACGTCGTCGGCGAAACACTGCTCGCCGACGTCGACTGGGCGCTCGAGCAGGCCGGCGTGCCGGCCGAGGCTCTGCTGGTCGAGATCACCGAAAGCGCCGCGCTCCGCGACCCGGCGGTGACGCTCGCGCAGTTGGCGGAGCTCCGCGCCCGCGGCGTCCGCGTCGCGCTCGACGACTTCGGCACCGGCTACTCGTCACTGGCGCACCTCCGGGACTTGCCGATCGACTGCGTGAAGATCGCCAAGGAGTTCGTCGACGGGCTGGATGACCACCCGAGCGGCGAGGCCTTCATCGTCGCGATCGTCCGGCTGGCGGAGTCGCTTTCGCTCGACGTCGTCCTCGAGGGGATCGAGTCTCCCGCCGCCGTCGAGATCGCGAAGCTCCACTGCCGTTACGGGCAAGGCTTCCACTACAGCCGTCCGATGCCCGGCGGCGAGGTGAGCGGCTACCTCCGCCGGCGCGGCCAGCGCGCCTGGAAGCAACGGGCCGAGGAGCCGACGGCGCTCCCGCTCCTTCGCCCGGCCGCCCTGCGGTAGGCCGCGCCAATGTGAGCTACGATGGCTCGTCCGCGGAGCTTGCGGATGGCACCGGGGCGGTTAGCTCAGTTGGGAGAGCACCAGCTCGACAAGCTGGGGGTCACTGGTTCGAGCCCAGTACCGCCCATCACGTAGTGATGGCCGGCCGAGCCGGGGGCTCGGGCGGCAGGTGGAAGGGGTTTGGGGAAACCGGGAGGTTTCCCCTTCTGAGCAGCGAGCCCTGTCCCCCTGCGGCTGCTTACCCTGATGCTCTCGCGAGGAGCTCGCGGGCCGACGCAATGTCCGACTCCGACACAAGGATCTCTCGCCAGCCGCCGCTCTAAAGCGGTCCGCGAGCTACGGGATGCTGACGCCGCTCAGGACGACCGGGCCGAGCAGGTAATCGAGCTCGGTTGTCTGCGCGACCCCCGGGCCGGTGATGACGTCCACCGCTTTCGGGACCAGGCTCGGGTTGAACGTGCAGTGCGGGTCGGCGCTCGGCGCCGCGCACACCCCGAACTGGAAGTCCTGCGGCGTCGGCTGGAAGCCTCGTGCCTGATCCGAGCTGAAGCCGTCTTGGCCGGTGAGAACGACCGTGAAGCCCCAGCCCGAGGCCGGTTGCCCGAGGGATGCCTTCGTAACGCTGAAGGTGATGAAGCGCGAGATCGCGTTCCCGGTGATCGTCACCGTGCCGAGCGCGGCGCCCCCGGCGTCCTCGTAGCGCTGGCCGAAGCCCTGCACCTGGATCAGCCTGTTCCACGCGAACGTTGGGGCGATCGAGAAGTTCCGCGTCGCATTCGCAGCGGCCGTCGAAACGGGCGACACGCCCGGTACGTGGACGTAGACGTCGACGAGCTGCGCGCCGAGCGGGCTGCCGAAGGTTTCCGAGAGATCGCGGGTCTGCAGGCGGAAGGTGACCCGGTCGCCGGAGTCGTAGACCTGGAAGCGCTGGATGTCGAAGGCGCCTGGATGGAAGGCCGCGGACGTGGGGTAGGCGTAGTTCCCGGCGCCGTTGTCGTCGCCGTTCGGGTCCGTCACGTCGAGCAGCAGCGTCCCGGGTACGAAGTCGAAGACCACCGTGCGCGTGACCAGCGCCGTCCCGCCGGCGCGGCTGACGGCGACGACGTTGAGCACGGTCGTCCCGCCCGTGACCGGGACGTCGAGGCTGAACGAGCCACTCGAGCCGACCCGCGTCGACACGATCGTCGTCGCCGAGTTCGCGTCGGTGTTCGTGGCAGCGATGTAGACGGTATTGCCGGGCGAGGAGGTGCCGGTGACGGTCATCGGTGAGCCCGTTACGGCCGTGTTGTCAGCGGGGCTCGTGACCGTCAAGGCGGTCGTCCCCTGCGTGTGCTTCACGTAGCGCGCGTGCGTCGCCGCAGGGAGCAGGAGGTTGCGCTTCGCGCCGATGTTCGCGAACAGACGGACGAACGACGCGGCCGACCAGGTGAGCGGCGATGCCGATCCCGCTGCGCCGCCGTTCACGAAGCCGATCGAGGCGACGGTGGGGTCGGTGCCGAAGGGCGAGCGAGCGAGGTCGGGCAGCTCCCAGTCCTGCTCGGGGATCAGGCCGACGCCTGAGGCAAATCGGCGCATGCCGAGAAGGAGCGACGCCGCCCGGCCCCGGTCACCGGTGACCAGCTCGTGCTCGCCGCGTTCCGCCGACAGCGCCGGCCACAGGTGGCCGGTGCCTTGCCCGCTCGGCGCCCACGGACGGCCATCGGATCCGCGGTCGCCGTAGCCGTCGCCGTTGTACCGGTGCCAGCCGTCGCCGCTCGGCGTCGTGCTTTTGATCGTGGCGTCGACCACGTCGAGCGACCGCGCTACGTCCTGGTCGTTCTTCGACAACGCGCCCAGCCGGACGAGCTCGAGGAACCCTGCGTCGATCACGTCCCGCTGGTCGAGCGTCGGCCCGCCGTTCCCGACGTTGTAGGTAATCGCCGCGTTCGGGTCGCCGGTCTTCGAGAGCCGGAGGAAGTACGGGTGGGCCGCGCGCGGGCCGTTCGTCGTCACCGTCCAACTCTTGATCTGCCGCTGCCAGCTGTCCGCGACGCCGAGCCAGACGGCGGCAGCCGCGGCGTCGCCGTTCTCACGTGCCAGCCGTGCGGCCGCCACGAGCCCTGCGATCTCGGCGGCGATCGTCGACGGCGAGTAGCCGCTCTGCTCCTCCCAGCGCTCGACGCCGAAGGCGGGGCCGTGCGCGGCCACGAAGTTCGCAGCTGGCCTGATGTGGTTCGCGTAGAGCACCGGGTCGTCCAGGCCGAGCTGGTACGCCATCAGGATCGGGTAGGCGGTCTCGTCGAGCTGCGTCCCAAACGAATCCGGCGCGACCTTGCCGTTCACGAGGCTGTTGCGCGGCATCGAGCCGTCCGGGAGCTGCTGCCGCTCGAACAGGAACCGGGTCGCAGCACGCGCGGTCCGCCTGTCACCAGCCGAGACGAGCCCGGTCCACGCCTCGTAGAGGTCGCGCGCGAAGACCTCGCGGTAGGAGCCGAAGTACGTGTTCACCGCGTCGCCGGCCGAGATCGCCTGGCCCCACGGTGAGGCCAGGCTGGCGACGATCGCGCCGCGGAAGGTCTTGTCCTCCGATGCCTTGATCACGTTGGCGCTCAGGTAGTAGGCGTCGTGGAGCTCCCCGACCGTCGCCGCACCGAGGCCGGGCAGCTTGTGCGACGGCCTGCGGAGCGAACGGTCGTAGCGCTGCCAGCCCGCGGCGTAGTCTCGGAGCGTGCGGCGGAAGCCGGCGGCGCACGAGGCGCCTGCCGTCTGCACAGCCTGGGCCTGCGACGCGCCGAAGCCGAGCGCGAGGGTGGCACGTCCTCGGGGATCGAGGACGAGCCGCGCGGTCTGCGTGACGTTGCCGTTCGCGGCGTCCGGTCCGCCGGTCAGGGCGTGCGTCGTGTCGAGCTGCTTCAGGCCGTCGCTGGCACTGCCGGCGAAGCCGCTCGAGGCCTCCGAGAAAGGCCCGTCGAGTGCGGCGTAGACGGGCTGGGCATAGTCCCGGTTCACCGCATTCGTCGTCGTGACCGGGTCGTACGAGACGAGCACGGGATGCCCTGTGGAGGTGTCGACCGTGGCAGAGTCGGCGCCGCCGTTACCGGCTCCACCGCCCCCGTTGCCGTTCAGAGTCGGATCGAGGCGCACGTACAGCCGCAGGCCGCTCTGCTGCGGCTCGAACCTGACGCGCATCAGCACCGTGTTCCGGCTCGGGTTGGTGATGTAGGTCGTCGCGATCTGGTACTTGCCGCTCTTCGCGGTCGCCGTGACCGTGCAGGCCATCCCGCCGGACCCGGCCACGGCGGCGACGGAATAGGTCATGTCGCGGGTTTGCAGGTCGGTGAAGGAGGAGCCGTCGGTGACGAGGTACTGGAGCGTCTCGACATTCGTGTTGTCGACCGTCGGGTAGTAGGTGTCGCTCAGGACGCCGTCCGCGACCGTGTACCAGACCTTCGACGTCCGGTTGCGCGCCGTCCCCAGGCAGTCCTTGCGCGCCAGGTCGAAGTGCGACAGGTCGCCGTGGTCGGCGGGCGCCGTCACGGTGAGGACGTGGGTCGTGGCGTTGTAGGTGAACGTCACCTTCGCGTTCGCCGACGGGACGGTGAACGGGATGTTGGCGCCGTTCGGCACGCCGCCCTCGCCGTAGTTCTCGTCCCAGCTCTCGTTGATCGCGACCTTCGTCTCGTACGACCCCTGCGGCAGGGCGGTCGTCGAGAACGAGTGGATCCCGTCGCCGTCCGGATCCTGGAGCCACGACCGCAGGCATCCGGGGTCCCAGTCGGCGGGGCAGCCGAGCTCCGACTGGAAGCTTCCAGGCGCGACTGCGATCACTGAGCTGCGGTTGTCCGTCGCCCAGTGGGTCTCGTGGTCGTAGTAGAACTTGACGCTGCCTGCGGCGGCGAGGCTGAGGAGGATGTTGGCGCCGTCGCGCGTCGCGTGCAGCCCGTAGTTCTCCGTCCACGAGTCGTTGAGCGCAGCCTTGTACTCGTAGCTGCCTACCGGCAGCGCGAACGTCCCTTGCCAGACTCCGTCACTCGCGTCGAAGGTCAGGTGGGTGGCCGAGCAGCCGGCGTCCCAGTCGCCCGCGCAGCCGAGCTCCGACTGGAGCGATCCCGCGATCGTGACCGAGGTCGGATTTGGAGTGTCCGAGGCGGTGGCTGCGGGGAGGGCAATGAGTGCCGCTGCCGCTACGGCGAGTAGCGCCGGGCGCCGCCGCTTCAGGCCAAGCCTCACCCGCCACGGAGGATACGACGGTCGTCAGGGTTTGAGAAGGCGTCATCCGGGCCGAGATGGCCGATACTCACAGCGATGGCGAGGCGGGCGCCGCATTCAGCAGGCTGGTTTCTCGCCGCGCTCGGGATCGCAGCCGCGCTGGCCTACGCCACGTTCGTCGGTTCGCTCCTCAACTCGTGCGGAGCCGGAGACAGTGGACCCAACCCTGGGGCGGAAGCAGACTTCTGCGGCTACGGCCCTGGCGAGCCGACCGACTACAGCACGCTCTTTCTGGTCGTGAACCTCCTGGTTCCCTTGGTTCCGGTTCTCATCGGTGGCCTGCTGCCTGTTCTCGGCCACTCGCGGCTCTTCTTCGGCGCTGGGGTCGCGCTGGGTGTCCTTGCAACAGGATTGATCTGGACGCTGGAACCGTAGGCAGGTATGACGGTCGACGTCTCAGCAAGACGGCCGCCGCTGACGGTCGCTCTCCTCGTGGCGGTCGTGGTCGCTGCGCTCCTCTACGTCCTCGTCACCAATGGCGTCGACGGATGGTTGGTCGGCGGTGGCGCGCTGCTGCTGCTCGCCTCGTTCGGGCTGGTCCGAGGCGTCTGGATCGCCTGGCTCTTTCTCGTTTTGGTCGCTGTCGGCGACTCGATCGCAGCGGCCTTCGCCGGGCCGGCGTGGCTGCCGTTGGCCGTCAACCTCACACTGCTGGTTCTGCTCGTGGCGCCGAGCAGCCGGCGCCACATCACGCCTCCCCGCTTTCTCGCCAGGCGCCAACGCCGCGGGCGATAGCCTCTAGGACAACCAGCTGCGGTCGAGATCCTCGGCGTACGCGGTGAGGGCACGCCGGTAGCGGTCGATGCTCGGCTCGTCCGCCGTCTCGAGCAGCACTTCCAAGAGCTCCTGTACCGCTTCGCGCGACCGGCCGAGGTTGTAGAGCGTCATGGCGTGGAACGCCCGGAGCGCCGGGAAATCCGAGAACCTTTCGATGCCCACGCGCAGCACTCGGTCCGAGTCCTCGTCTCGCCCGAGGGTGCGGAGCGTGCTGCCGAGGCCGAGGTAGGCGCCGCGCGCCTCCTGTTCCGTCAGCTCGCCGGCGAGGGCCGCCTCGTAGTGCCCGACCGCCTCCTCCTCGAGCCCCATGCTGTCGTGCACCCACGCCGTCTGGACGGCGATCTGCGGGTCGTCCGGCCGCTCGGCGCGCAGCTCCAGCAGGAGCCGGCGCGCATCCTCGAGCTCGCCTGCCGCGCGCAGCTCCACCGCCCGTGCCAGCCGATCGTTCATCATTCGAGCATGCCTTCGAACACTGCGATCGCAATGCTCTCGTACGAGGACGCCGGCCGCGCGGCCGACTGGCTCTCCGAGGCCTTCGGCTTCGAGCAGTCGGAGCAGTTCGAGGACTCAGGCGTCGTCACGCACGTCACGCTGACTCTCGGCGACGCCATGGTCTTCGCCGGGAACCCCGGCCCCGACTACCGCAGCCCGCGGAGTCTCGCGGCCGAGTCGGAGGCCGTGAGGAGGATGCTCGAGACGCCCTATGTCGTCGACGGCGTGATGGTCTACGTGGAAGACGTCGACGCCCACTTCGAGCGAGCTCGCGCCGCCGGCGCCGGCTTCCTGAGCGAGCTCGAGGACAATCCCGCGATCGGTCAGCGCCAGTACCGGGCGGAGGATCTCGAGGGGCACCGCTGGATGTTCGCCCAGGCCGTCTAGCCTCCCCGGATCGCCCGCGTCCTCGTCCTCGCGTACTTCGAGCCAGACGACCTGCCCAAGCTGATCCGGGCGATCCGCGCCACGCGGACCCCGCCGGACACGTCGATCTACGTCGGCAGCTACGGCGTCAACGCCCCGGCCAGCCGCCAGGTGAGCGAGCTCGCTCGCGGCCGCTATGCCCCGATGTTCCCGATCAAGCCGACGTCCTTCTGGAACCGGCGCCGGGTCGAGACCCCCGCGGACCCCGGCCGTGCCGGGAAGCTGCCGTCGCTCGGAGCGCTCCTCAGCGGCTCGTCCGCCGCGCGCGTTGCGTGGGGGAGGGAGCTCGGCCGCCGGTTCCGGGACGAGATCCGCGACGCCGAAGCCGGCGAAGTGCGCGTCGACGCGTGGCAGTTCGACGAGCTCGTGGCCGAGCTCAGCGGCAACCAGGGCCGCGCCTGGCGCCAGTTCACACGCGGCGTCCTCCACGGGCTCAACTTCGGACGGACCGAGCTCGGGGACGGGCCGCGGATCGGCTTCGTCTGGGCGAGCCGCCCGGCGCTCCACATCGCCCGGCTCCGCGTCGACGCCGAGCTCCGCGCGTTCTGGCGCGCGCTCCAAAGCGCGACGTTCCAGCTCGTCGGCGAGGAGTACCCGCCGTTCGTCGGCAACCCGACCGACGTTGCCCGTGCCTATGCCGCCGAGCAGCGGGAGCTCGCCCGGCGCGGCACGATCCGAAAGGAGCTCGCCGACCGCTATGCCGTCGGTATGACGCCGGGCTGGCATCTCTCGTCCGGCCTCGGCGGAAACGTCGCCCACCTGCCGAGGGCCGAGGTCAATCGCTGGCGCGCGAAGTACGTCGACGAGCGTGCTCGGATCGGCGTCGCCGGCTTCGGCGCCTACCACTTCCGGTACGAGAACAGCTCTGAGCAGGTGATGCGCGACACGCTCGCCGGGCTCGCCCGCGGTCTGAACGCAACCCAGGCGAAGGCTTAACCAAGGCCTTGCCCGCGCTTTTCGCGCCCGTGCGTAGCGTGGGAGCGAACTCGAACAGGGGGATCCAGATGCGAAACCTGACCATGTTCATCGTGCTCACCGCCGCCGTCGCGCTGCTTCCGGCGACCGCGCTCGGAAAGGGCGACCCCGGCGTGATCAAGCGCGGCAAGTGCTCGAACGGCGCTGCGTGGAAGCTCAAGGCGAAGAACGACGACGCGTTGATCGAGGTCGAATTCGAGGTCGACCAGAACGTGAACGGCAGGCGCTGGAACGTCGTCCTGAAGCGGAACGGCACCACCGTCTTCCGCGGCGTCCGCGTCACGCGCGCGCCGAGCGGCTCGTTCTCCGTGAACCGGCGGATCCGCGGCACCGCGCGCGCGGACCGGATCACCGCGGTCGCGACGACCTCGGGCGGCCGCTGCCAGGCGGCGCTGGCCGTCTAGCTGAGGGCGGGGACGAGCCGCTCGAGCCCGCGCTCGAGCTGCTCGTCCGTCACCGCAAGCGACAGGCGGGCCCAGCCCGTACCGGCCGCGCCGAAGCCTTCTCCCGGCGCGACCGCAACCCGATGACGCTCGAGCAGCTGCTCGAGCGTCACCTCGTCCGGGAGCTCGATCCAGACGTAGAAGGTGCCTTCGCAAACCGGCCTCCCGACCGCAGTTTCCGCGAGGGCGTCGAGGACCAGGTCGCGTCGCCGCCGGTAGGCGTCGCGCCGCTCGTCGACCGAGTCCTGCGGACCGGTGAGCGCGGCGATCCCGGCCTCCTGCACGCCCAGGAAGATCCCGGCCCGGGCGTGGTCGGACATCATGTCGACCCGCGCGACGATCTCGGCGTTCCCGACGACGAAGCCGAGCCGCCATCCGGCCATCCCATAGGTCTTGGACATCGAGAACATCTCGACCCCGCATTCCTTCGCGCCCTCGGTGGCCAGGAAGCTCTCCGGCCGGCGGCCGTCGAAGACGAGGTCGCCGTAGGCGAAGTCGTGGACGATCGCCGCGCCGGTCTCGTCGGCGAACGCCACCGCCTCGGCGAACACGCCAGGCGGCGCGGCGACGGCGCAGGGGTTCGACGGGTAGTTGAGGTAGACGGCGGCGACGTCGTCCCGGACCGCGTCGCTCCAGAGGGGCGACCAGCTGCGGGCCGGATCCAGCCGCAGCGGCTCGAGCCGCGCCGCGGCGAGCGCGACGCCGGACGGATAGTCCGGATACCCGGGGTCGGGGAGGAGAATGCAGCTCCCCCGCTCGGCGAGGACGACCGCGAGCTCGACCAGCGCCGTTTTCGTGCCGGGCACGACGGCCACCTCGCGCTCAGGATCGAGCTCGACGCCGTAGACGTCGCGGTAGCGGGCGGCGATCGCCGCCCGCAGCTCCGGCATCCCGCGGAAGGGCGGGTAGCCGTGCGCGCGCTGCTCGCGCGCGACCTCCGCGAGGCGCTCGACGACATGCGGTGGCGGCCCGACCTCCGGGTTCCCGCGGCCGAGATCGATGAGCGGCTCGCCTGCGACCGCCGCGGCCGCGGCGACTTTCGCCAGGAGGACGGTGAAGTACTGCTCCGGGAGCCGGTCGAGTCGTGCCGGCCGGGGTCGCACCGGGCGATCCTACGGAAGCAGCGTGCCCAGGTTCAGCTTCGCATCGCCGCGGCGGACCACGAGCCGCGGGCCAAGCTTCGACTCACGGCTGTAGAAGGCCACGCCGGTGCGGCTTCGCGTCGTGATCGCGAGGGTCACACGAATCCGGCCGTCGATGATCCGCGTCACGTCGACCGCGCTCCAGGCACCGAGGCGGACCATCTTGGCTGCGACGTACCGCATCGAGGGTCGCGGAGCATTCGCGTATGTGAGCCGCCGCTCGCGCCAGTCGATCCGCTCGGCGCGCCGGACCTCATAACTCGTGCGAGCGCCGGCCCGGGTATGCAGCAGCAAGATTACGCTCGTGACGTGCTTCGGCAGCTTCTCCAGCCGGAAGCGCAGGTAGGTCGTCCTTTGCGGCGAGCCGCAGGCGCGCAGCAGCAGCGAGCGGCCGAAATTGGTGTCGGGCGCGGCCTCGCTGACGTAGGTGTCGGCCTCGGGGCTGTAGACGCGGATGTCGGGCATCCCCGTGCCACCTGCGCCGGTGGCTCCCGTCGCGGATGCGGCCACGGTCAGGACAGTCGCTACGAGCGACGTTACCGGGCGCGCAGCCGCATGCACACCTCAAATAGCGGTGAAACCTGGGAAATCCTTACGCGAAAACGTGATCAGGGAAAACGTGATCAGGCCGCGGTTGGGCTCTGGTGCGCCCCCGCGCGCGCCTGGACGGCGACCGCCGTTTTCAGCACCTCGAGCGCCTCGTCCTTCCGGCCGTCCTCCTCGAGCAGGTCGGCCAGCTTGGCGTAGACCTCCAGCACGTATCGGCTCGGGCTGATCCGGAGCAGCTCGGCCGCGCGCTCGTACGTCCGGATCGCGCGTTCACGATCGCCGAGGTCCGCGTAGATCTCGGCGACGATCGCGTAGCCGCGTCCGGCGTCGCCCGGACTGGCGCCCTCGAGCAGCTCTGCGCTCCGCTGCGCCAGGGTCGTGGCCTCGTCCAAGCGGCCGAGCTGGGCGAGCGCCCGCGCCCGTTCCAGCTGGAACAGCGCCTCGTCCACGTGGTTGGACGACTCCACGATCAGCGGGAGACCCCGGTCGAGCAGGCCGAGCGCCTCGTCGGCGTTGCCGCGGTCGAGCTCGACGTGCGCGAGCAGCTGGTGGGCGCGCGCCGCGTACGTCGTGTGCTCCGTCAGCTCGAGGAGCTCGAGCGCCTTCCGCGCGTACCGCGCGGCGTCCGCCGGCTCGCTCTGGAGTGCATGGAGGCGCGAGAGCGACCAGTAGATGCGGGCGCGGAAGACCGGGTCACGCGCGTTCTCGGCCTTGTCGACCGTCTGCTCGAGCACGTCATGCGCCTGGTCGAACTCGTTGTTGTCGATGTAGGCGTTCGCGAGCAGGACGCCGAAGCGGACGGCTTCGGGCGAGTTCTTGCGCCGGTTCGCGCGCTCGAGGGACTGCCGGAACAGGCGGATCGCCGGCTCGAGGTCGTCGAGCATCGCGTAGGAGCGCCCCAGGGTGTCCGCGAGGGACGGCTGGTCGGCCGCCTCCGTTCCGCCCACCGACAGCGCCTGCTCGAGCTGCTGCACCGCGCGGCGCGGGTCGCCCCGCTCGAAGGCGATCTGGCCGAGGCCCGCCAGCGACCGCGCGCGCTCCGCATTCGTGCTCGCGTTCTCGAGCGCCTTCCCGTACAGCTCCTCGGCCGAGTCGAGCTCGTTGAACCGGAGCGCGATCTCCGCGTCGACCAGCGTCCGGTCTTCGGCGAGCAGGTCCCGGTCGAGGCCGGTCGCGAGCCAGTCCTCGCTGACTCCGAGGCGTCGGCCCATCTCGCGGAGCAGCTGGAGCGACGGGATCCGCTCGCCCGCCTCGATCCTGGAGATGTAGGCGGGGGAGCAGCCGTCGAACGACAGCTGGCGCTGGCTCAGGCCTGCGCGCTCCCTCGCTTCGCGGAGCCTCCGACCGACCGCAGCGGGGTCGTCTACGTGTGTTGACTTCCGTCTCGGCACCGTCGACCCGCTCCTATACTAGGCCGTTCCCGGGGCCCGGGACTGTCCCGTAACTGCTTCTTCGAAGGGAGGTCCCGGTGATCGCTCGCGCAGCCGTCATCGCTGCGGCGCTTGTCGGCCTTGCCGCCTGGTTCGGCACGGGCCCCGTCTGGCCGTAGTCGTCCATCGTCCAACGGATATCGATAGCACCTTCGAGAACCCCCGCCGGCAGGGGGTTCTCACTTTCCCCTACAAGGAATCGGAAACGATGGCCAATCGACGCCTGAGCGCAGCGGTCGCCGTCCTGCTCGCCGCCGAGGTGCTCGACGAGCTGGTCTTCGGCGCGCGAGAGGCGGCCTGGCCACTCGTCCGGCAGGACCTCGGGCTGAGCTACGCCAAGCTCGGGCTCCTGCTCGGGCTCTCGACCTACGGGGGAACGCTGCTCGAGCCGTTCGTCGGCATCCTCGGCGACACGCGCTGGCGCCGGCTCGTCGTCATGGCCGGCGGCCTCGGCTTCGCGCTCGCGCTCCTGCTCTTCGCCGTCGCCGACTCGTTCTGGGTGATGCTCGCGGCGCTGCTCCTGCTCTTCGTCGGCGCCGGCGCCTTCGTCAGCCTCGGGCAGGCGACCCTGATGGACCTCGAGCCGGACGCCCGCGAGCGGAACATGGCGCGGTGGTCCGTGGCCGGCGGGGTGGGCGCCGTCGCCGGGCCGCTGGCGATCGCGGCCGTGGCTGGGATCCAGGCAGGCTGGCGCTGGGCCTTCGCCGTGTTCGCGCTCGTCGCGCTCGTGGAGGTCGTCTTCGTCGCGATCCGCTGGCCCCATGCGATCAACCCCTCCGAGGTGCGACCGTCGGTGCGTCGGGCGCTCGCCGCCGTGCGCAGGCCGCGCGTTCTCCGCTGGCTGGTCGTGCTCGAGCTCGCGAACCTGATGACCGACGTCTTCCTCGCGTTCGTCGCGCTCTACTTCGTCGACGAGGTCGGTACGTCGGCCGGCGCCGGCGGAGTGGCGGTCGCCGTCTGGACCGGCGCCGGCCTCGTCGGCGGCCTGGGGATCGTCGTCCTCCTGCGCAGGGTCGCGGGGTTGAGGTACCTGCGCGCGAGCGGGCTGGCGGCGCTCGTGCTCTACCCGGCCTTCCTGCTCGTGCCGACTGCCGGCGCGAAGCTCGTACTCGTCGCGGCGCTCGGCCTGGCGACGGCCGGGTGGTACTCGATCCCGAAGGCGCGCCTCTACGCCTCGCTGCCGGGGCAGAGCGGCGCTTCGATCACGCTCGGCTCGCTTGCAGGTCTGATTCGCGGAGCGGCGCCCCTCGCGATCGGGCTCGTCGCCGAGCAGTCGGGGCTCGGCACGGCGATGTGGCTCCTCCTCGTCGCGCCGATCGGCTTGGTGCTCTTGTCCCCGCGCGCCTAGTCGGCCTGCGGGTCGTCGTCCTCGGCCGTTCCCGTCTCCTCTTCGGGATCGGGGATCGGCGTCCCGTCGAGCTCCTCGTTGCGATCGTCGTCCCGGGGGTGCTGCGATACCGTCTCTTCCATGCGCGTGATCCTTCCCGATTCGTCCGAACTCGAACTCCCGGAGGGCGCAACCGGGCTGGACGCGGCGGCCGCGATCGGGCCGAAGCTGGCGGAACAAGCTGTGCTCGTGCGCTCGAACGGCCGCGTCCAGGACCTGCGGCTACCGCTCGAGGACGGCCAGCCGATCCAGATCCTCACCACGCGGGACGCAGACGATCCCGACGCGCTCTACGTACTCCGCCACTCCGCCGCGCATCTACTCGCCGAGGCGGTCCGGCGGCTGTACCCGGGTGTGAAGGTCGCGATCGGCCCGCCGATCGAGAACGGCTTCTACTACGACTTCGAGTTCCCCGAGCCGATCGGCGAGGACGCGCTCGAGCGCATCGAGGATGAGGTCCGCCGTGAGCTCGCCGAGGGGCGGAGCTGGGAGCGCGAGGAGATCGGCCGCGACGAGGCGCGTAAGCGCTTCGAAGACGAGGGCGAGCTGTACAAGGCGGAGCTCGTCGACACCGCCGAGGGTGACATCTCGCTCTACACCCAGGGCGACTTCACCGACCTCTGCCGCGGCCCGCACCTCCAGGACTCGCGCCCGATCAAGGCGTTCAAGCTGACGGGCCTCGCCGGCGCCTACTGGCGCGGCGACGAGAAGAACACCCAGCTGACGAGGATCTACGGCACCGCGTTTTACTCCGAGGCCGATCTCAACGCCTACCTCGAACGGCTCGAGGAGGCGCGCCGGCGCGACCACCGCCGCCTCGGGCAGCAGCTGGACCTCGTGCACTTCTCAGAGCGGTCGCCGGGCTCGCCGCTCTGGCACCCGAAGGGGATGGTGATCTGGCAGCAGCTGGAGGAGATCCGGCGCCGCGAGAACGCCAAGCGCGGCTATCTCGAGGTGAAGACGCCGATCCTCTACGACGCCGAGACCTTCTACATCTCGGGCCACTTCCCCAAGTTCGAGGAGCTGATGTTCAAGGTCGACGTCGACGGCCAGCCCTGGGCGATGAAGGCCATGAATTGCCCGGGCCACATGATCCTTTTCGGCAGCAAGCTTCGGAGCTATCGAGAGCTCCCCGTCCGCTACGCCGAGCCGGCGCCGCTGCACCGCAACGAGATCACCGGCACGCTCCACGGGCTCTTGCGCGTGCGCCACGTCACGCAGGACGACGCGCACATCTTCTGCACCGAGGAGCAGATCCAGGGAGAGATCGCCGCCGTGGTCGACTACGCGCGGTACCTCTACGAGCTCTTCGGGATGAGTGCGAGTGCCGAGCTCTCGACCCGACCCGACAACAAGCTCGGCACGGACGAGCAATGGGACATGACCGAGGCCGCGCTCAAGACCGCGCTCGAGCTGAACGAGATCCCGTACGAGATCTCAGAGGGCGAGGGCGCCTTCTACGGGCCCAAGATCGACCTCCACATGACCGACGCGCTCGGGCGCAAGTGGCAGATGGGCACGATCCAGCTCGACTCCCAGATGCCGTCGCGATTCGGGCTCACCTACATGGGGCCGGACAACGCCGAGCACCCGCTCTACGTTGTCCACCGCGCGCTCTACGGCTCGTTCGAGCGCTTCATCGGGATCCTGATCGAGCACTACGGCGGCGCGTTCCCGTTCTGGCTCGCGCCCGTGCAAGTGCGGATCGTTCCCGTCGGGCAGGATCACCGGGAGGCGGCCGCGGCGCTCGCCGCGAAGCTCGAGCAGTTCCGTGTCGAGCTCGACGACCGCGACGAGACCGTCGGCAAGCGGATCCGCGACGCCGAGGTGGAGAAGATCCCCTACGTCGTCGTCTGGGGCGACAAGGAGTCCGAGGAGGCCATCGCCGTACGCGAGCGGGGCGGGGGCCAGTCGACGAAGAGCCTCGAAGGACTCGTCGAGGAGCTCGGCCGCCAGGCTGCTAACGTGTGAAACCTGCAAGTAGGGGCGCAGCCGTTCCTCACCTCCCTGGCCTCGGGCCCTGTGGGGGTTCAAGCGAGTCGAGGACACGTTTGAGGCCGCTGCTTGCAGCGGTTTTGTCGTTTCACAAGGAGGACGAGAAGAGCTTGGTGACGAGTCTTTGAGGCCGCGGCGGTTCGTCCGTCCGGAGCCAGCACCGGAGCCTCAGACCAGGGTGAACGAGCGGATTCGCGTGCCCGAGGTGCGGCTGATCGACGAGGACGGCGCGCAGATCGGTGTCAAGCCGACCGCCGAGGCTCTCGACTACGCCTACGGAAAGAACCTCGATCTGGTGGAAGTGGCGCCGCAGGCCAGGCCGCCGGTCGCCCGGGTCATGGACTACGGGAAGTACCGGTACCAGGAAGAGCAGAAGGCGAAGCTCGCGCGGAAGCACCAGTCCCAGGTCCACGTCAAGGAGATCAAGCTCAGGCCGAAGATCGCAACCCAGGACTACGAGACCAAGAAGGGCCACGTCGTGCGCTTCCTCAACCAGCGCGCCAAGGTCAAGGTCACGATCATGTTCCGCGGGCGGGAGACCGCCCACCCGGAGCGGGGGCGCGATCTCTTGATGCGGCTGGCGGAGGACGTGAAGGAGCTCGGAGTGGTGGAGTCCCCGCCGCTCCTCGACGGGCGCAACATGGTCATGTTGCTGGGCCCGACGAAGAACGCAGGAGTCACGAGAGATGCCAAAGCAGAAGACGTCCAGAGCAGCGAAGAAGCGGTTCAAGGTGACCGGGGCGGGCAAGGTCCTGCGCCGGCACGCGATGAAGAGTCACCTGCTCGAGAAGAAGTCCGCGAAGCGCAAGCGTAGTTTTCGCCACCAGACGCCCACGTCCGGCTCGGACGAGCGCGAGGTGCGCCGGCTACTCGGTCTGCGAAAGGGGCGTTCCTAGTGCCGCGCGTCAAGCGATCCGTCCACGCCCGCAAGAAGCGGGCCAAGGTCCTCGACGCCGCGAAGGGGTACGTCGGCAGGCGCAATAACACGTACCGCGCCGCCAAGGAACAGGTCGAGCACTCGCTCAAGTACGCCTACCGCGACCGCAAGGCGAAGAAGCGGAATTTCCGCCGTCTCTGGATCATCCGCATCAACGCCGCCGCGCGGGCCGAGGGACTCTCGTACAACCAGTTCGTCTCCGGCTGTCGGAAGGCGGGCATCGAGCTCGACCGGAAGGTGCTCGCCGAGCTCGCCGTGAGCGACCCCGCCGCCTTCGGCGCGATTGCCCAGCAGGCGAAGGCCGCGCTCGAGAGCTGAGCGCGGACGCCGCCGAGCTCGAGCGGGTCTTCCTCCACCAGGCGGAGCAATGTGAGCGATCCGGCTCGCCACTCTACGCGGACCTGTGCCGGCGGCTCGCGACCGAGCCGGCCGCCCACGACGTGCTCGAGGACGCACGCTGGGACCGTCCGCTCCAGCTGCTTGGAGGCCTCCATTACCTCTCGCTGACCGAGGGCGTCGACCCCTGGCGCCAGCCGGTCCCCGTCCTCGAGCAGCGCCGGGACTGGCTCCGGCGCTTCGTCCGCAAGCAGGGCGTGCAGACCAACGAGGTTCGGCGCAGCTGGGTGCTCCTGCCCTGCTTCCTCGAGATCGCACGTCGGACCGGCGTCGAGACCTTCGACCTGATCGAGCTCGGCTCGAGCGCGGGCCTCAACCTCGTCTGGGACCGCTACCGCTACCGGTACGAGCACGGCGACTGGGGGCCGGGCCGCGCGGAGCTGCTCCTCACCGGCGAGGAGCGGCGGCCGGTGCCCCTACGGCTGCTCGAGCTTCAGCCCACCGTACGGCAGCGGCGCGGGATCGACATCGCGCCGCTCGACCTCACCCGGCCCGGCGACACGATGCTGCTCCAGTCGTTCGTCTGGGCCGACCAGCACGAGCGGCTCGAGCGGCTCGACCGGGCGGTGGCGACCCTTCGCTCGGCGCCGCCGACGCTCGAGCAGGGGGACATGGTCGAGCGTCTGCCGGAGCTGCTCGCGGATCGCCTGCCGGGCGCGCTGACCGTCGTGTTCCAGACCGCCGTCCGCGGCTACGTCCCACAGGACGACTGGAAGCGGATGCTCGCGGCGATGGACGAGGCGGGCCGCCGGTTCCCGCTCGCTTTCGTCTCGAGCAGCCGTCCGGCCGCGGGCGAGCACTCGTTCTGGGGCCTCTGGCTGCGACTGTGGCCCGGCGGCGAGAAGCGTCTGCTCGCGCACGCCGGTTTCCACGGCCAGTGGCTCGAGTGGCTCCAGTGATCTCCTCCGCGGCGAACCCCCGGCTCAAGCTCGTCCGCCGGCTCGCCTCCCGGCGGCAACGCGAGCGCATCGGGCTCTTCGTCTGTGAGGGAGAGGATCTGGTCCAGGCGGCGCTCGAGGCCGGGATCGAGCCCGTCGAGACACTGGTTGACGCGGAGCGGCCGCCCGCGCTCGAAGCTCTTCAGAGCGCCGAGCCGGTCGAGTCACGGTTGCTCGCTGCTGTCTCTTCACTTGCTCACCCTCCTCGCGTGATCGCCGTCTTCCGCCGCGACGACCTGCCGCGGCTCGATCCGGCCAACCCGCCGGGGGCCGGTGTCGCGCTCTGGCATGTTGTCGATCCGGGCAACGTAGGAACCATACTCCGAGCGGCGGACGGACTCGGTCCGGCGTTCGTGGCGCTCTCGGCGGGCTGCGGCGATCCGACGGGCGTGAAGGCTCTGCGAGCGTCGGCCGGGGCGGTGTTCCGTGTCCCGCTCGGGCGCTTCGACGACGCGCCGCGGCCCCGGATCGCCATGCTCGCCCGCGGCGGGACGCCGCTGGCTGAGCTCGAGCTTCCGGATCCGGCGACCTTCGTGCTCGGCGCCGAGCGGGACGGGCTGCCGGAAGACGTGGCCGCCGACTGCGATCTCGGCGCCACGATCCCGCTCGCGGCGCAGGCGGAGTCGCTGAACGTGGCGATCACGGCCGCAATCGCGCTCTACGAGCGGCGCCGACGGGCCGCCTAGGTAGAGTCGCTCCGATGGCGAATGTGATCGGGCTCTGGACCTCGCCGGCCAAGAACAGCGGCCGGATGGACGCACGCGTCCGCGTGCAGGCGATCGAGGGCCACGGGCTCGACGGCTGCGCTCACGCCCGAGCCGGGACGAAGCGCCAGGTGCTGTTCGCCTCGGCGCAGCACCTCGACGATCTCGACGTCGAGTACGGCCGCATCCGTGAGAACTTCACGATCGAGGGCGCCGACGTGCATGAGTGGCCGATCGGCCAAAGGCTCCGCGTCGGCGAGGCCGAGTTCGAGATCACGATGGTCTGCGACCCGTGCGAGCGGATGGATGCGATCCGTCCGGGGCTGCAGGCGGAGATCGACGGGAAGCGCGGGATGCTCGCGCGCGTCGTCCAGAGCGGCGAGGTCGCCGCCGGCGACCAGGTCGAGCTGCTCTAGTCGCGCCTGCGGGCGACGAAGACGAAATCCTCGCCGCCGCGGTACGGGCGGTAGTCGAACCAGCCGTAGACGCGCTCGACCTCGAAGCCCGCCTCGACGAGCAGGCGGCGCCATTCCTGCGCCGGGAGCCAGGCCAGCCGCATCGTCGACTCGCCGCCCGGCCCCCGAAGGGACAGCGTCAGCGTCCTCGCCTCCTCGTCCCAGTCGGCGCGCTCGAAGATCTCCGGCTCACGCTCGATCCAGCGCCCGTCGGTCTCCTCGATGTCGTCGCGGCGCGGCGCGAAGACGTCGAAGACGAGGCGGCCGCCAGACACGAGCAGCTCTCGCGCCGCCGTCAGCGCCCGCAGCCGCGCGGGCTCGTCGGGCAGGTGGAGATACGCCCGGAACGGACACGTCACGAGTCGGACGCGCTCCTCGACCGGCGGTGCCGACAGGTCGCCCTGCCGCAGATCGAGGTGATCGAGGACGCCCACCTCCGCGGCGCGCCGGCGGCACACCTCGAGCATTCCCGCCGACGAGTCGACCCCGATCACGTCCACGCCCGCCCCGGCTGTCGGGATCGCGATCCGCCCGGTGCCCACCCCGAGCTCGACGACCGGCCCGCCCGCCTTCCGCGCTTCGGCGACATAGAAGGGCACGTCTTCCGTCACGCTCCGGCTCCACGGGTCGTAGAGCTCGGCGATCGGATCGTACGGGCTCGGGTCTAGCCGGGCTTCCGAGCGACCCACACGTACTCCGTACTCGTCTCGTCGAAGGGGCGTCGGTCGAACCCTCCGTAGAGTGCTTCGACCTCCAGCCCCGCGACGTCGATCAGTCCGAGCCACTCGTTCTTCGTCGCCCACCAGAGTGAGATCGTCGCGCCGGAGTCCAGCGTGATGTCCGTGCGGTTCTCTGCAGGGACGTACCGCAGTTTGTGCGGCACCGGCTCTTCCTGCCGCGTCCCGTCCAGTCGGTGGGCGATGTGGTGGTCGAAGACGAACGCGTTCCAGGCGAAGCGCCCGCCCGGCCGCAGCGACGCGGCCACCCGCTCCATCACCCGTCGGCGGTCGGCCCACGTCGGCACGTGGAGGAACGACCGGTACGGGATATAGATCAGCGCCGCCGGCTCCTCGAGCTCGAAGTCGCGCATGTCGCCCTCGCGGAGCTCGACGTCGGCGCCCGCCTCCCCGACGGCCCGGCGCCCCTTCTCCAGCATCGCCGGCGAGACGTCGATGCCGATCACGCGGCGGCCGATCACCTCCGAGACCGGAATCGCAACGCGCGCCGTCCCGACGGCGAGCTCGACGACCGGCCCGTCGGCCTCGCGCGCCAGGGCGACGTAGTGAGGCACATCCTCTGTCATCGGCGCAGACCAGTCTTCGTAGACCGCGGCGAAAGGGGCGTAGACGTCCATCGCCGCATTCTCCGTTATCGTGTGCGCGTGGCGATGAGGCGTCTGTCTTCCCCGTTTACCCGGCCCCGGCTCGTGTCCGGGGACCGGCGCTGACGCCCATCCCGCCGCTTCCACGCGACTCGACCTGGGGCCGACTTGGACGCTGAGGCGTACCGGAAGGAGGCGCTGGCCGCGGTCGAGTCCGCGACGACGCTGGACGAGCTCGAGGCCGCCCGGATCCGCTACCTGGGCCGCCGCAGCGAGCTGAAGCGGGCGCTGCGTGAGGTTCGCGACCGCGAGAGCGGCATGTCGCTCAATGCCGCGCGCGAGGCGATCGAGGAGGCGCTCGAGCGTCATCACGAGCAGCTGGAGCGGGCCGAGCTCGACCGCTCGCTGACCGAGGAGACCGTCGACGTGACGCTGCCGGGTGAGCGCGCCCCGCGCGGCCACTACCACCCGATCACCCAGATCCGGCGCGCCGTCGAGGACGCCTTCCTCGGCCTCGGCTACCACGTCCGGTACGACCGGGAGGTCGAGACCACGGAGTACAACTTCGACAAGCTGGAGTTCCCGCCGTGGCACCCGGCCCGGTCGCCGCGCGCGACGTTCTTCCTGAACGGCGACGTCGTGGTCCGCACCGAGACCTCGCCCTCGCAGATCCGCGAGATGGAGGAGCACGAGCCGCCGATGTACATGGTCTCGATCGGGCGCTGCTACCGACGCGACACGATCGACGCGACCCACTATCCGATCTTCCACCAGTTCGAGGGGCTCGCGATCGACCGTGGGATCACCCTCGCCGACCTCAAGGGAACGCTGCTCCATGTGATGCGCGCGCTCTTCGGCGAGGACCGCGCCGTTCGCTTCCGCACGCACTACTTCCCGTTCACCGAGCCGTCGATCGAGCCGGATGTCTCGTGCGGCATCTGCGGCGGCAAGGGCTGCCGGACCTGCGGTTACTCCGGCTGGCTGGAGATGGGCGGCGCGGGAATGGTCGACCCGGCGGTGCTTCGGAACGGCGGGATCGACCCGGAGGAGTGGTCCGGATTCGCGTTCGGCTGCGGCCTGGAGCGGGTCGCACAGCTCCGCCACAACATCCCGGACATCCGCGTGCTCTGGGAGAACGACCTGCGCGTTCTGGGGCAGTTTTAATGGCGGCCCCTCCAGCACTATCACCGCACCGCTCGCGGCTGCAAAGCGCCGCGACGCGGCGTCCTCAGTCGCGCCCGTATCCTCTGGATACGAACGCTCCCTGCGTCCTTGCCTCGCGGGCTTTTCGCGCGCGATCGGCGCGGCGCTGGCACTGGAGTGACCGCTGATGCGTGTCCCGCTGCACTGGCTGAAGGAGTACGTCGCCGTGGACGCGCCGACGTCCGAGCTCGCCGACCGGCTGAGCATCGCCGCCGCGGAGGTGAAGGGGATCGAGCGCACGGGTGTGCCGGATCTCGACGGCAATCTCGGCCTCTTCCGCGTCGGCCGTGTGGTCGAGGCGGGGAAGCACCCCAACGCCGACCGGCTGCAGCTCTGCCGGGTGGACGTCGGGGATCCCGAGCCTAGGCAGATCGTCTGCGGCGCGTGGAACTTCGGCGCCGGCGACACCGTCGCCGTCGCGCTCCCGGGCGCGGTGCTCCCGGACGGCCAGAAGCTCGAGCGCGCCAAGCTTCGGGGCACGGTCAGCGACGGGATGATTCTGTCGGAGCGCGAGCTCGAGCTCGGTACCGACCACAGCGGCATCATCGTCCTCGCTGGCGGCGACCCAGGCGAACCGCTCACCGAGGTCCTGCCGCTGCAGGACGAGGTGCTGCACGTCGAGCCGACGGGGAACCGACCGGATCTGCTCTCCGTCTACGGGATTGCGCGCGAGGTCGCGGCGATCTACGGCCTCGAGCTTGCACCGCCGCCGGGCCGGGATCCCGAACAGGTGGGCGACGAGCCCGTTGACGTGACGATCGAGGACTACGAGGGCTGCCCGCGCTACATCGGTCGGCTGTGCCGCGAGGTCTCGATCGCGCCTTCGCCGACTTGGCTCCGGGCGCGCCTCCATGCGGCGGGCATGCGGCCGATCTCCAACGTCGTGGACGTCACCAACTACGTGATGCTTGCGCTCGGGAACCCGCTCCACGCCTTCGACCACACGACGCTCGGCGGCGGCAGGATCGTTGTGCGGCGCGCGACGTCGGGCGAGAAGCTCCGGACATTGGACGGCGTCGACCGAGAGCTCGAGCGGTCGGACCTCGTAATCGCCGACGCCGAGCGGGCGATCGCGCTCGCCGGGATCATGGGCGGCGAGGAGACCGAGGTCACGGACTCGACCACAGAGGTGCTGCTCGAGGCCGCGAACTTCGAGCCGTACGGGCTGCTGCGGACTTCCGAGCGCCTGAAGCTCCGGACCGAGGGCTCGAACCGATGGGAGAAGGGCGTCGATCCCTACCTCGCCGGCCAGGCGGCGGCGCTGGCGACCGAGCTGATCATCGACCTGGCGGGAGCCCGCTGGGTCGGGCACACGGACGTCCAGGGCGAGCTGCCGCCGCGGCCGGTGATCGAGGTCCGGCCGACGCGCGCGCCAGAGGTCGTGGGGCTCGAGCTTCCGCCCGGGGACCAGGCCGAGATCCTCCGCCGGCTCGAGTTCGAAGTCGACAACGGCACGGTCACGGTTCCCACCTTCCGGGCCCGCGACGTGACCCGCGAGATCGACGTCGTCGAGGAGGTCGCGCGGTTCAGGCTCGACGAGGTGCCGTTCACGCTCCCGCTGCGGCGGCACATGACCGGGGCGCTCACGCGAGCCCAGCGGTTGCAGCGGACGATCGAGGACGCCCTCGTCGGCGCCGGCTTCGGCGAGGCCTACACGCCCACGCTCGTCCCCGCTGCCGCAGCGTCCGACGGGATCGGGCTGCCGGAGCCGATGACCGAGGAGCAGGCCGTGCTGCGGACCTCGCTGCTGCCGGGCCTAGTCGACGCCGCGGAGCGGAACCTCGCTGCCGGGAACGAGGCGATCGCCCTTTTCGAGATCGGCCGGATTTTCCGGCCCGACGGCAAGCTTCCCGAGGAGCAGGTCCACCTCGGCGGGATCGTCGAGGGCGGCTTCGGGCGGGCGAAAGGCGCGGTCGAGACCGTCTACGAGGCGGTCGGCGCGGGGCCGCGCATCGAGCGGGCGACGGAGAGCTTCCTGCATCCGGGCAAGGCCGCGCGGACCGACGAAGGGTGGCTGGGTGAGCTCCACCCGACGCTGATCGAAGGCGTGTGGGGCTCATTCGAGCTCGATCTCGACCTGCTCATCGCCGTGGCGCCGGGGGACGCGCAGTACGAGGACGTCGTCACCTTCCCGCCGGTGAAGCAGGACCTCGCCTTCGCGGTGGACGAGGCGGTCGCCGCCGGCGAGCTCGTTGCGACGGCGCGCGAGGCCGTGCCCGAGCTGCGCGAAATGACGCCGTTCGACGTCTACCACGGCGAGCAAGTGGGGCCGGGACGAAAGTCGATCGCCTTCCGCGCCGCGTTCCAGGCGGCAGACCGGACGCTGACCGACGAGGAGGCGGCGGGTCTGCGCGGGCGGATCGTCGATGCCCTGAAGGCGAGGTTCGGCGCGGAGCTGCGGGCCTAGAGCTCGGCGTCGGGGCCGAGGCGGGCCGCCAGTGCGCTCATCACCTTGCCCTGGATTTGCGGCTGGTGCTCCATCAACGATCGGAAGCTGCGGTCGGTGATCACGAGCGCCCGCACCGGTGAGGTTGCGACCACGGTCGCCGTCCGCGGGCTCTGCTTGACGAGCGAGATCTCGCCGAAGAAGTCGCCCGGTCGGAGCTGGTTGATGCGGCGGTTGCTCTTCTTCACGTCCGCACTGCCTTCGATCAGCACGAAGAACTCACGTCCGGGCTTGCCCTGGGTCGTCAGCTCCTTGCCCTCGCGGAGGTCGATCTCGTCGGCGATGCCGGCGACCTCCTTGAGCTCCTTCCTCGAGCATTCCGCAAACAGCGGTACTCGCTTGATCAAATCGACCTTCGCGTTGTGGCGCAGCATGAGCCCGATCTTATTCCCCTCAATCCACAGGACGCATGGAGACGTAATGCCCGTCATGACTCAACGAACTCGAATCGCCCTGTTCGCGGCCGCCGCCGCCGCCATGCTCCTGTCGCCCGCGGCCGCCTTCGCCCAGACCAAGCTGATCGCCGAGGTCGGGCAGAACGACGCCTTCCAGATCTCGCTCCGGACCGCGGCCGGCGCGCCCGTCACTGACCTGCCGGCGGGCGCGTACGACATCGAGATCAGGGATCACTCCGACCTGCACAACTTCCATCTGAGGGGTCCTGGTGGGGTGGACGTGTCGACGGATGTCGCCTTCATCGGCACCAGGACGGTGCAGGTGACCTTGCAGGACAAGGCCCGTTACACGTTCCAGTGCGACCCGCACTTCTCGTCGATGCGCGGGACGTTCACCACGGGTGGAGGGCCGCCGGTTTCCCCGCCGCCGCCGAAACCGAAGGTGAAAACGCTGACGGCGACCGTCGGCCCCGGCCGCTCGATCTCGCTGCGGTCGGGCACGAGCCGTGTGAGCCGGTTGAAGGCGGGCCGCTACCGGATCGTCGTCCGCGACCGCTCGTCGGCCCACAACTTCCACCTGCGCGGGCCCGGCGTGAACAAGCGCACGGCCGTCGGGTTCAAGGGGACGGCGACGTGGACAGTCACGCTGCGCCGCGGGCGCTATCGCTTCGTCTGCGACCCGCACGCCGCCGTGATGAAGGGCAGCTTCCGGGTCACCTGATCAGCGACCGCCGGGGCCGGCCGCTAGTCGCGGTCGACGAAGGAGAAGCGCCCAAACCGGGCCTTCTCCTTCCCCTCGCGGCCGCGGCGGAACACGAGACGCATCGTTGCGCCGATCCCGCCGGCGAGCACGAAGCCCGCTCCGAGCGCGCCTGCAGTGAAGACCGGGAGCTTGGCGCGGAGCTTCGCGTTCACGTCAGTCGCTTCCTTCACCTCGGCGCGCAGAGAGTCGACCGCCTGCGCCAGCTGCTCGCGCTCGGCCTCAAGCTCGAGGCGGACCTGCTCTGTCGAGCGGTTATTGGTTGTGGCCATTGCTCTTCAACGCTTGGGTGGTGAGCTTCGCCTCGTCGATCGCCTGCTCCGGCACGGGCGGACTGCCGCGCTGCACCTTCTTCACGCCGATGAAACCAAGGATGGCGGTGACGAGGAAGAGGAAGACCGTGACGATCAGGAGCGAGGCCCAGACGGGCAGGAACGTCGCGAGCGCGGCTGCGATCGTCGCGAAGAGGAAGCCCACGCCGTAGACGAGCACGAGCACGGCGCCGCCCAGGAGGCCGAGGCCGAGGCCGAGCGCCGCGACCTTCTTCTTGAGCTCGATCTGCGCGAGCTCGACTTCCAGACGGGCGATCGAGCTCGCGTGCTCGGCGACGCTCTTCGCGGCGGTGCCGAGACTCACCTCAGTCTCTTGGGTGTGCACCGCGGTGCCGAGACTCACCTCAGTCTCTTGGGTGGGCATGGCCCCTCCAGTCGATGAACTTGGCGATTGCGACGCCGGCGACGAGCGCGGCCCCGACCACGAGCACCGGGCTCAGGCCACCGCTCCTCGTCGGCTTCGGGCGGTTCGGGATCTGCGGGCGACTCGGAGCGGCGGGGGTGTCGCTGCCGGCCGGCTGGTTGGTCGGCGCCTGTCCCCGGGCCCGGGCGGCGATCAGGCTCGGCTTCAGCTTGCGGAGGAACGCGGCGTCCTCGGCGATCGGATCGGCCAGCTTGGCCGCGACGCCTCCCTCTGCCGCGACGCGGTCGGAGAGCTTGCGCAGGCCGTCGGCGGCCCGGTCGATCAGCTGGTCGGCTTTGTTCACTTCTTCGCGGGCGGTTCCTCGCCGGTTGCGATCCGGTAGACGCGCGACGCGGCGAACCGCGCCGCGATCGCGGCGAGCGCACCGAAGATGCTGTAGATCGCCGTCCACAAAAGCTTGCGGAGCACCCGTGAAACTTACCGCGCTTTCGAGGCTTGGAAACCTATGCTCCGTCTATGCAGTCGGATGCGCGCCCGTTCGGAAAGGCCGACCGGCAGCGTCTGATCGCGAGTCTCGTCTCCAGGCGCCGGATCGGGACGCAGCACGACCTGCTCGGCGCGCTGGCCACCGAGGGGTGCCTGGCGACCCAGGCGACGATCTCGCGCGACATCCGGGAGCTCGGTTTGGAGAAGACGCACGACCAGCTCGGGCGGCCGCGCTACGTCCTCGCGCAGGACAGCCGCGGGCGCGCAGATCCGCGCGAGGCGCTCGCGGCGGTGCTGTCCCAGTTCGGCCGGGATGCGGTGGCGGCGCAGAACATCGTGGTCGTGCAGTCCGAACTGGGCTCCGCGCCGGCGATCGGACGGGCGCTCGATCGCCTCTCGCATCCGCTCGTGGTCGGCACGCTCGCCGGTGACGACACCTGCCTCGTGATCGCGGCGGACAAGGCGGGCGCGACGTCGCTCGCGAAGGAGCTGCGGCAAATCATTGGCTGAGGTCGGGGACGTCGCCCGCCGGAGCAGGCGGATCACCGAACGGGACATCGAGCTCTTCACCGAGCTGACCGGGGACCGGAACCCGCTGCACTACGACGAGGGCGCGGCGCGGGGGTCGCGGTTCGGCGGCATCATCGTCCAGGGCGGCATCACCTCCGGGTTGCTGAACGCGGTGGTGGCGGAGGACCTGCCGGGGCCGGGCAGCGTCTTCCTCCACGTCGACTGGAACTTCCGGGCGCCCGTCCGGCCCGGCGACGAGATCACTGCCGAGGTCGAGGTGCTCGAGGTGCGCGACGACAAGCCGCTGACGACGCTGAACACGACGATCGTCGACCAGAACGGGACGGTCGTGCTCGACGGGACTGCGCTCGTCTGGACGGAGCCGCTCTGAACGGCCGAGCGCGGGCGCTGGCGCTCCTGTCCGTGGCGCTGGTGTGCTCGATGACGACGTGGTTCTCGGCGACGGCCGTCGTACCGCAGCTCCGGGCGGACTGGGGGCTGGGGGACACGGCGGCGGCATGGTTGACGATCGCCGTGCAGGTCGGGTTCGTCGCTGGTGCGCTGGTCTCGAGCGCGCTGAGCCTGGCGGACGTGTTCCCGCCGCGGGTGGTGATCCTGGCGGGCGCGCTCGGCGCGGCAGGGGCGAACGCACTGCTGCTCGCGGCGGACGGGCCGCGGCTCGGGCTGGCGGCTCGGCTGGCGACGGGATTCTGTCTCGCCGGCGTGTATCCGCCGGCGCTCAAGTTGGCGTCGACGTGGTTCCAGCGGGGACGGGGGACGGCGCTGGGGATCGTGGTGGGCGCGCTGACGCTGGGCTCGGCGGCGCCGCATCTCGTCAACGGGCTCGGCGGCCTCGACTGGCAGGTGGTGGTTGCGACGACGTCGGTGCTGACGGTCGCCGGCGGGGTGCTCGCGGCCGTCGCGGTGCCCGAGGGGCCGTACCGGTTCCCGGCCGCGCGGTTCGACCCACGCCAAGCGGGGCGGGTGCTGCGGAACCGAGGGGTCCGGCTGGCGTCGCTCGGCTACTTCGGCCACATGTGGGAGCTGTACGCGATGTGGGCGTGGTTTCTCGTGTTCTTCTCGGCCGTGTCCGATCCCGGGAGCGGCGCGGCGTATGCGACCTTCGCCGTGATCGGGGCCGGGGCGGTGGGGTGCTGGGCCGGGGGCGTGCTCGGGGATCGGTGGGGACGTCCGGAGACGACCGCGCTGATGATGGGTATTTCGGGCGGGTGCGCGCTGCTTGTCGGGTTGGCAGGCGCCTGGTCGGCGGCGGCGGCCCTCGTCGTCGGGCTCGTCTGGGGGTTCACCGTCGTGGCGGACTCCGCACAGTTCTCGACGCTCGTGACCGAGCTCGCGGACCAGGAGATCGGAAGAGCGTCGT
>Ga0307318_10000029_pt1 | contig 47325 bp, 45 predicted proteins | sample ER_DNA_367_FD_194500 | JGI IMG/M metagenome (GOLD analysis project Ga0307318, IMG submission 194500) | Bulk soil microbial communities from the East River watershed near Crested Butte, Colorado, United States - ER_DNA_367 | ecosystem: Environmental > Terrestrial > Soil > Floodplain | place...
GTTCTGTCGAGAGCTCCCGACCCGTTGCCGAGTCGTCGCGATACCCCACCAGGTGTTCTACGACCGGATCGAAGCGGGAAGACCGTACGTGCGATGGGCCTTCTGCAAGCAGGAACAGGTGCTTGACGAAGCGATCCACAGGCTGGGGGCTCTGCGCGAACCGACCTGAGTCTTGGCTACTCGTGGTCACCCGAAGTGCTTCAGGCCGGGCCCCGGCTCCGGAGACTGCTCAGCATCGTCGTCGCTGAACGGTGCCGATCCGGCAAGCAGCTGCCTCAACCGCACACCATGCAGTACGCGGTACGGAAAAGGTGGCCGTCCCGTTCGGTCCGCGATACTGGCGTATGGCAGCGGTGTCGCGCCGCCTGCGATGATCACATTGCCGAAGCGGCGGCCCTTCAGCGTCGACGACTCGGCACACAACAGCACATGCGGAAACGCCAGCTGCACACCCGCCAGCACCCGCCGCGCGTAACAGAGCGGCCCGCGATCAGTGAGATTGATGATGATCACTCCATGATCGGAAAGCGCGCGCCGAGCATCGGCGAGGAACTCGGCAGTGGTCAGCTCCGCCGGCACCCGGGCGCCGACGAAGGCGTCGATGATCACCATGTCGGCATACCCGTCGCGCAAGCCCGCGATGCCGCGGCGGCCGTCCGTGCCACGCACCTTGATCCCGCTGCGAGTCGGGAGGGGCAGGTTGCGACGGACGAAGGCCGTGAGCTCGGTGTCCGGCTCGAGCACTATCTGCGCAGAGCTCGGACGCGTCGCCGCCACATACCGCGGCAGGGTCATCCCAGCGCCCCCAACGTGGATCACCCGCAGCCGCTGCTCTCTTTCGGCCACGCTGTCAAGCACATCGACCAGCCGCTGCACGTAGTCAAACTCCAGCCGCAACGGATCATCAAGATCGACATAGGACTGGTCCGTACGGCCAACCCGGAGCGTGAAAGCTCGCTCGTAGGCCAAATCAGGCACCAGTAGTGCGCCGTCGGCGCCGGGCCGCAGTACCAGGCTCGCCGACCTCACGGCTGCTCCTCGGCACCCCGCACGGGTTGACGCAGCGGCCGTCGCTGGTGTCGTGGTGTAGAAACAACGTGGAAGGGAGACTCGCCATGAAGCTGCGCTGGATCGACTTTGACGGCGTGAGCGATCACGACCTGGCCGAGCTGCCTGCCCTGCAGAAGCGCACTGACGGATTCCTCTGGCTCGACATTCCGGAATGGAGCGATGAAGCCGAGGCGCTCCTCGCAAACGGATTCCACTTTCATCCGATGGCGATTGCCGAGAGCCGGAACCGCAACCACGTCCCCCGAGTCCACGTCTATCCGCACCACGTCTTCATCGTCGTGCACGCACCTGAGATCGGTGCGGCCGGCCACATGCACTATCTCGAGCTGGACCAATTCGTTGGGGAAGACTTCCTGGTCACCGTGCATGGACCGCTAAACCCCAAGGTCCCCATCGAGTCCGCATTGCGCGAAACCAACGCGGTGGCGGCCCGGCTGGAGAGCGGCCGCCTGCAGCCTACGTCGCCCTTTGGCCTCACGTACGCCATCGTCTCCTCGATCGCGCGCCGGGAAGCTGAACTGGTCGCCGAGATCGCGCGTGATGTCGGCCTGATGGAGCAGCGGGTCATGGCTGACGTGGACGAGGATCCGCAAGAGTTCCTCAGCGAGCTCTTCGCTTCTCGACATGAGCTGCTGACCATCAAGACCATGGCCGAGCAGGGCAGCGAGATCTATCGGCGGGCGATCAAACTGACGACCTTTGCACCGACGGAGGGCCTGGAGCTGATGAAGGACTTGCTCGACCAGTACGAGACCGTCGCCCATATCAGCGATTCGCAGCTGGTGTTTCTGATGGGCGTCACCGAGTTCTACCGCGCGCGTACCGACACCAAAATGACCATCGCCGCCGAGCGCCTCGCCGTCATTGCGGCGATCACCCTCCCCATTACATCGCTGTCCTCGGTCGTTGGGATGAACGTCATCGTCAACGATTCCACGCACTGGGTCACGCTCGGCATCTTGCTGTTGATCATGCTGGTCATATCGTTGATCATGCTGCGCTGGGCGCACAAGCAAGGCTGGTGGTGACCTACCGACTTGTCAGCGTCTCAGCGGGCTATAGCCTGCTGAGACGCTGACACGTCGATGGATAGGTGGTAATCATTCAGGCAATGGCAGGCTGCGACTGCAAGATGATCAAGCCGTCGCTGCTTTCGTCGGCGTCGAAGGTGACGACCGCACCCTCGCGCACCTCGCCAGCGAGCACGCGGCGCGCAAGTTGATCTTCAATCGTCGTCTGAATCAGCCGACGCAGCGGGCGGGCACCAAAGACCGGGTCGAAGCCGGTGAGTGCCAGCCACTCCTTGGCGGCGGGAGTCGCCTCCACGGCAATCCGCCGATCAGCAAGCCGCTTGTTGAGCCGGGCCAAGTTGATCTCCACGATCTTGGCAAGCTCCTCGGTATCGAGGGCGTCGAAGAGCACGACTTCATCTAGCCGGTTTAGGAATTCAGGCTTGAACGCCCCGCGCACCACACCCATGACGGCGTTGCGCTTGGTCTCAGCGTCCAGCGTCTGGTCGGCGAGGTACTGCGAGCCCAAGTTGGAAGTCAAGATCAACAAGGTGTTGCGGAAGTCAACCGTACGCCCCTGGCCGTCGGTCAGCCGGCCGTCGTCAAGCACTTGCAGCAAGATGTCGAAGACTTCGCTGTGCGCCTTCTCCACCTCGTCCAACAGCACCACTGAGTACGGGCGACGGCGAACGGCCTCGGTGAGCTGGCCGCCTTCCTCGTAGCCGATGTAGCCAGGAGGTGCCCCGACGAGCCGCGCCACGGAGTGTTTTTCGGAGTATTCGCTCATGTCGATCCTGATCATGGCCCGCTCGTCCTCGAACAGAAACTCCGCCAGAGCCTTGGCCAGCTCGGTCTTGCCGACACCGGTCGGACCGAGGAACAAGAACGACCCTGTGGGCCGATTGGGATCGGAAATGCCGGCGCGCGAGCGGCGCACCGCATCGGACACGGCGCGGACCGCAGGCTGCTGACCGACCAGCCGCTCCCCGATCCGGGACTCCATGGACATCAGCTTCTCGGTCTCGCCCTGCAGCAGTCGGCCGACTGGTATTCCGGTCCAGTTGGAGACGACCTCCGCAACATCGTTCGGGCCGACCTCCTCAGAGACCATCGACGGCAACTGACTCTCGGCCGTGGCGGCCTCCTCTAGCTCCTTCTGGAGTGCTGGAATCTCGCCGTAGTTGATCTCACTGGCCTTCACCAGGTCACCTTCGCGAAGCGCCCGCTCGGATGCCACGCGCAGCTCGTCGATCTGCTTCTTCAACTCGCCGACGCGGTTGAGACCTGTTTTCTCCGCCTCCCAGCGCGCCTCGAGGGAGCGCAGCTCCTCTTGAACATTGGCCAGATCCTCGGTCAACCGATGGAGTCGCTCGACGCTGCCAGCATCCGACTCCTTCTCCAGCGCGAATTTCTGCATCTGCATCCGCTCCACGGTGCGGCGCAACGCGTCGATCTCGACCGGCGACGAGTCGATCTCCATCCGCAACCGCGAGGCTGCCTCGTCGACCAAGTCAATCGCCTTGTCCGGCAGCTGCCGCGACGTGATGTAGCGGTTCGACAACGTGGCCGCCGCGACTAGGGCAGCATCAGTGATCGCCACCTTGTGGTGCGCCTCGTACCGCTCCCGCAGGCCGCGCAAGATTGCAATCGTGTCCTCGACACTCGGCTCATCGACGAAGACCTGCTGGAAGCGACGCTCAAAGGCCGGGTCCTTCTCGATGCGCTCGCGATATTCATCCAAGGTGGTCGCACCGATCATGCGCAGGTCGCCACGCGCGAGCATCGGCTTGAGCATGTTTCCGGCGTCCATGGAGGAGTCACCGGCGGCGCCCGCGCCAACGACGGTATGCAGCTCATCGATAAAGGTGATCACCTGACCGGCGGCGTCGCGGATCTCGGTGAGGACGGCCTTGAGCCGCTCCTCGAACTCACCACGGAACTTGGCACCGGCCACCATCGACGGCAAGTCAAGCGACAACAGGCGACGGCTCTTGAGTGAGTCGGGTACGTCGCCCGCCACCAGCCGCTGCGCCAAACCTTCGACGACCGCGGTCTTGCCCACGCCGGGCTCACCGATCAGCACAGGGTTGTTCTTGGTGCGCCGGGCGAGCACCTGGACCACACGACGGATTTCGGCATCCCGCCCGATCACCGGGTCGAGTTTGCCGTCCCGGGCCATTGCGGTGAGATCGACACTGTATTGATCGAGCGCCGAGGAGGTTCCCTCAGCCTCCGGGCTGGTCACGCGCTTGCTGCCACGAGCCTCGTTGAAGGCGCGCGTCAGCACGTTGGGCTTGATGTTCAGCGCTGCGAGGACTTTCTTGGCGTCCGAGTCGACGGTTGCCAGGGAGATCAGCAGGTGCTCGGTGGCCACGTACGCGTCGCCGAGTTGCTCGGCTCGAACCTCGGCATCCGCCAGCACCCGCGCGAGCGACCCCGACATCGTCGGCTGGCTGACCGAGGAGCCCCTCGCCGAGGGCAGCTTGGCGATTGCACCCTGGGCGGCCGCAGCAACTACTGCCGGGTCGGCGCCAGCGGCGGTGATGAGAGGCGCGACTGTGTTGCCAGGCACCTGCAGCAGCGCGTGCAGCAGGTGGGACGGCTCGGCGTACGGATTCCCCGCCGTGAGGGCATTGCGCAGCGCGGCCGAGACAGCGTCACGACTCTTGGTAGTGAGCTTGTTGGTGTCCATATCTCCTCTGGAATCAAACTTGAGTACGCCTGACTCAACTATGCGCCAGCCGTAACCGCTTCGCAAAGGTAAAGTTGAGCGCACTAGACTCAACCTTGCTCAGCGACACGCTATTCCGGAATTTGACCCGCGGCTGCCAGGTCTGGCTCGGCATTCAAGACGGCCGTTCTCCGGCGGGCGTCCAGCGGCTCTCCTGCTCCTGCCAAGACGGTGGCGCGCCCGGGAGATCGGCGGCTCCGGGGGCACGCAAACCGTCGATGAGGATGGCGAGTTGGCGCTGCTTGAGCTCGGCCGTCCGGTCGGTATCGCCGAGTCTGGTCTTGGCCAGCAGCTCCAGCAGGAAGGCGACGTCGAGGAATGTAAGTCCGGGGCGCAGGGCACCGGCCTGCTTGACGCGCTCGAACAACTCGACGGTGCCTTTGATCATCCGCTCGGTCCGAGCCGCGTGACGCTCATCCGGTATGAAGAGCCCGGCGAGATGAACGGTCAGCGCGTGCGTGTCGGCAGCAACGATGTCGCGTAGCCACTGGACATATGCGGTCCATGGGTCGCCTGTAGACGCCAGCGCCCTCTCAACGAGCTCGATGTAGGTGTCTTGCCCGTCGAGGCAGAGCTGGGCTAGAAGAGCGTTCTTGCTCGGGTACCGGTGGTACAGCGCGGCGATGCCGACCCCTGCCCGGAGCGCAACCTCGGAAATGGGGGCGGCCGGGTTGGCGATGAAGACCTCCCGCGCCGCTTCGAGGATGCGCACGTTGTTGCGCTCAGCCTCCGCCTGACGTCCGCGCTTGCGTGGTTCGGTGGACATGAGAAACAGCCTAGTGGCTCTGGAATGATCCATTCTGTTTTGATAGTCTTTAACAGAATCAGCCATTCTGTTCAAGGAGAGTCAGCATGCCAGACCATACGATCACGCCTTTCACCGTCAGCATGAGCAACGACGCCGTGGCCGACTTGAAGACCCGTCTCGACAGCACCCGGTGGCCCGAACAGCTTCCTGGGCCGGCATGGCAGCGAGGCGTTCCGGTCGACTACCTGCGGCGCGTGGCGGACTACTGGGCCTCAGACTTTGACTGGCGGGCCCAGGAGAAGCGCATCAACGGGTACGCGCAGTTCACCACTGAAGTCGACGGCCAGCAGATCCATTTCCTACACGTCAGGTCGGCGGTCGAAGACGCCACGCCGCTGCTACTGCTGCACGGCTGGCCGGGTTCGTTCATCGAGTTCCTGGATGTGATCGAATCCCTCGTTGACCCCGTTGCGCATGGTGGCACCGAGGCCGACGCCTTCCACGTAGTCGTACCGTCGCTGCCAGGTTTCGGCTTCTCGACGCCGTTGGCAGGCGATGGATGGGGCAGCCGCAAGATGGCCACAGCTCTGGCTGAGCTGATGGCCCGACTGGGATACGAGCGGTATGGCGCCCAGGGCGGCGACTTCGGGGCGTTCGTCGCTCCCGACCTGGGCCGGGTCGACTCGGATCACCTGATCGGGATCCACGTGAACGCGGCCACCATGGGGTTCATCCCGTTCGGGGAGCTGTCTCAGGACGACAAGGCATCACTCACCGACCTGGAACGCGCCAGGCTCGCGCGGATGGATAACTTCCTCACCGAGGGGAACGGCTACTTCGGCATCCAGTCAACTCGGCCACAGACTCTCTCGTTCGCTCTCACCGACTCTCCGGTCGGCCAACTCGCCTGGATCATCGAGAAGTTCAAGGAATGGACCGGGTCCGAAAACGACCTGCCCGAGGAGGCCATCGGTCTCGACGCCATCCTCACCGATGTCTCCCTCTATTGGTTCACCCGGACAGCGGGGTCGGCCGGGAACATGTACTACGAGTCGATACACGGGCACGACTGGCCGACGCCGTCGCAGGTTCCGACCGGTGTAGCCGTTTTCGCCGAGGACGTCGCCATCCGCCGTTACGCCGAGCAGAGCAACAACATCGTCCACTGGAGCGACATCGACGCAGGTGGCCACTTTGCGGCGCTGGAAACACCCGACCTACTGGTGGCCGACGTGCGAACGTTTTTCGCCGGGCTGCCTCAGGCGAGGTAGTCCACTACTAACCGCGTGCTCCAGGGGATCTGCCAATTACCCGCACTTCCTACAGAAAAGGCAGATGGGCTGCCGAGATGGCTATCGGCACTCAGGGAAGCGGGCGGCCCGGAAGAGCCAGCGGTGGTCGCTGCCCGCGCCGGCCGAGATGCACGCCGCCGACCGGATCAGCGGTGAAGACCCGTGATGCGGGCGCCGACTGCAGAGTGGCCAGCAGCGAGGACAGCTGTTCGACCCGAGCCCGGAGCTCATCGATGTCGTCCTGCATGTACAGGATGCGGCGGATGCCCTCGAGGTTGATGCCCTCGTCTTGTGAGAGCCGCTGGATCAGGCGCAGCCGTGCGATATCGCGCGCCGAATAGCGCCGACCGCGCTTGGGCGTACGCCGCGGCGAGACCAGGCCCATCCGGTCGTAGGTCCGCAGGGTCTGCGGATGCATGCCAGCGAGTTGGGCTGCCACGGAAATGACAAACACCGGCGCGTCACGATCGATTCGCTGCGGCAGCTCTGATGCAGACACGTCTCACCTCATCCAGCGGCGAAGAGCTTCGCCCGCGGATTCACCGAGCCGACCGCCTCGGCGTAGGAGTTCAGTGCCTCTCGGGCCTGTTCGTTGAGCGCCTCGGGCACCAGCACCTCGACAGTGACCAGCAGGTCACCCTTCGTGCCATCGCGCTTGCGGACACCCTTGCCACGTACCCGAAGGGTGCGCCCGTTGGGCGTCCCCGGTGACAGCCGCAGCTTGACGGGCTGTCCACCCAGCGTGGGCACTTCGATCTCCGCACCGAGGGCCGCCTCTTGGAAGGTGACTGGCGCGGTCAGGGTGAGGTTGTCGCCCTTACGTCCGAAGATCCCGTGGGAGCGTACGTGCACGGTGACGTACAGGTCGCCAGCAGCACCACCGTTTTCTCCAGCTCCACCACGGCCTTTGAGCCGTATCCGCTGGCCGTCGGTAACACCCGCCGGAATCCGAACCTGCATGGTCTTGGTGGACTTGCCGCGGCCAGAGCCATGGCACACCGGGCATGGGTCGTCGACGACCATCCCGCGACCGCGACACTCACGGCACGGCTCAGTCACGGCGAAGACGCCGCCGGAAGTCGAGGTCTGCATGCCGCTGCCCTCACAGGTGGGGCAGACATGTGGAATCGTCCCTGCCCGAGCGCCGGTGCCGCGACAGGCCTCGCACGCGGTGTCGGACACCATTTGCATACCGACAGTGACGCCTTCGATCGCCTGAACGAAGTCAACCGTGACCTCGCCCTCGACGTCGCTGCCCCGGCGTGGCCCGCGGGCGGTGGAGAACCGCGTGGTCTGAGTAGTAGGACTGCCGTTGAACAGGCCGCCGAAGATGTCGCCTAGACCGCCTCCGGCATTGCGGAAGAGGTCGTCAACGAATGGTCCGCTCGTCTGGGAACCACCACTCCGCGGGAAGCGGAAACCGCCGCTTCCAAACAGTCGGCGGGCCTCGTCATACTCCTTGCGCTTAGCCTGATTCGACAGCACGTCGTTGGCTTCGGAAATCTCCTTGAAGCGCTGTTCGGCCGCGGCATTGCCGGGGTTTTGATCAGGGTGGTTATCTCGCGCCAGCTTGCGGTACGCCTTCTTGATCTCGTCGGGGGTGGCGTCCTTGGAGACACCCAGAACCTTGTAGTAGTCCTTCTCGATCCAGTCCTTGGTACTCACCGACACCTCCCTTCGCGATGATCAACTACCGATGCTGATAGTTACTTCTGACAAGTCTCTCTCTGCCTCGCGCGGCGCAGATCACAACTGATCGTCATTGGTCGAGGGCTCATCTGACCCCGACCCGCCTGTCGCCTCTTCCGACTTCTCGGTCGGGCTTGACGAAGGCTCTGTGACGGGCTGACGGCGCGTCGGCTCCACCACCTCGAGTGGTTCCTCCGCAGGAGTCGGAGCAGTCGGATCCGGCTCGGCCACCGCGACCCGGGCAGGCCGCAGAACACGATCGCCGATTCGGTACCCGGGCTGCAGAATCTCCACGCAGGTCGGCCCGTCGATGCCCTCAGCATGTGCGTGCAGCAATGCCTCGTGGATGTGCGGGTTGAAGGGATCACCCGCCTCGCCGAACGTCTCCAGACCGTACTTGGACGTGACGCGTTCGATTTCTTCGGCGACAGCCTTAAAGCCACCGCTGAGCTCGTCGTGCTCGCGTGCCGAGCGCACGTCGTCCAGTACCGAAAGGAAGTCCTTCAGCACACCCTCGATCGTCACCTTCCGAGAGAGATCGCGATCGCGGTCAACCCGGCGCTTGTAGTTCACGTACTCGGCTTGCAGCCGCTGTAGATCAGAGGTCCGTTCCGCCAAGGCGGCCTTGAGTTCGATCATCTCTGCCTCAGCCTCCGAAACTGGAGTTGCGGGCTCTTCGGTACCGGCGGCGGCTGGAGCCGCAGTTGCCTGCGGCTCCCTCACCTCGTAGGTCTCCGGATCGATGCGGCGCCGGTCGCGTACGGTCGGACCACGCTGCTCAAACTCGGAATCGGCGCTCCGCCGACCCTCGTGTTCGGGCACGCTCACCGGGCCTCACTCGAGGTCTGATCGTCATCAACGATCTCGGCATCGACGACATCCTCATCACCGGTGCTGCTGGCGCCGTTGGAGTCGGCATGCTCGCTCGGCTCGCCGGCTTCGGACGGGGCCTGCTGAGCGGCCTGGGCCGCCGCGTACATGGCCTGACCAAGCTGGGCACTGGTCGTGTTCAACTTGTCGACCGCGGCCTTGACCTGGTCGTTGTCCTCGCCCTCAAGAGCTGTCTTGAGCTCGGCGATCGCCTCCTCGACCGGCTGCTTGACGTCGTCGGTGATCTTGTCGGCGTTCTCGCTGAGCAGCTTCTCGGTACGGAAGACCAGGTTGTCGGCCTCGTTGCGAAGCTCGACGGCCTCACGCCGCTTGCGGTCTTCCTCGGCGTGCGCCTCGGCCTCCTTGACCATCCGGTCGATGTCCTCCTTGCCAAGCGCGGAACCGCCGGTGATCTGCATGGATTGCTGCTTGCCAGTGGCCAGGTCCTTGGCATGGACGTGAACGATGCCGTTGGCGTCGATGTCGAAGGCGACCTCGATCTGCGGCACCCCGCGCGGCGCCGGCGGCAATCCGGTCAACTCGAAGTTGCCAAGCGGCTTATTGTCCTTCGCGAAGTCACGCTCGCCTTGGTAGACCTGGATCATCACCGACGGCTGGTTGTCATCGGCCGTTGTGAACACTTCAGAGCGCTTGGTTGGGATCGTGGTGTTCCGCTCGATGATCTTGGTGAACACGCCGCCCTTGGTTTCGATGCCGAGGCTCAACGGGGTGATGTCGAGCAGTAGCACGTCCTTGACCTCACCCTTCAGCACACCGGCCTGCAGGCTGGCGCCCAGAGCGACGACCTCGTCGGGATTGACACCCTTGTGGGGTTCCTTACCGCCGGTCAGCTCCTTGACCAGCTCGACGACGGCAGGCATCCGGGTCGAGCCACCGACCAAGATCACGTGGTTGATCGCGCTGACGCTGATCTTGGCGTCCTCGATCACCGCGTGGAACGGTGCGCGACAACGATCAAGAAGATCAGAGGTGAGCCGCTGGAACTCCGAACGGGTCAGCTTCTCCTCCAGATGCAGCGGACCGGCCTGACCAAGCGTGATGTACGGCAGGTTGATCTGCGTCTCGCTCGCGGACGACAGTTCGATCTTGGCCTTCTCGGCAGCCTCCTGAAGCCGCTGACGCGCGATCTTGTCCTGAGCAAGATCAGTACCGTTCTTGTTCTTGAACTGCTTCACCAGCCAGTCGACGATTCTGGAGTCCCAGTCGTCACCACCGAGCCGGTTGTCGCCGTTGGTGGCCTTCACCTCGAAAACGCCGTCACCAATCTCCAGCAGCGAGACGTCGAAAGTGCCACCACCGAGGTCGAAGACCAAGATCGTCTGGTCCTGATCAGTCTTGTCCAGGCCGTACGCGAGGGCCGCGGCCGTCGGCTCATTGATGATTCGATCGACGGTCAGGCCAGCGATCTCACCAGCCTCCTTGGTGGCCTGGCGCTGCGCGTCGGAGAAGTAGGCGGGCACGGTAACCACGGCATGGGTAACCTGCTCACCGAGGTAGGCCTCTGCGTCTCGCTTCAGCTTCTGCAAGACGAAGGCGCTGATCTGCTGGGGGCGGTAATCCTTGTCGTCGATCCTCACCTTCCAGTCCGTGCCCATGTGGCGCTTCACGGAGCGGATGGTGCGGTCAACGTTGGTGACGGCTTGGCGCTTGGCGACCTCGCCAACCAAGACCTCGCCGCCCTTAGCGAATGCGACCACCGATGGGGTGGTCCGGGAACCCTCGGCGTTGGGAATGACGGTGGGTTCCCCACCTTCGAGTACGGCGACGACTGAGTTGGTCGTCCCGAGGTCGATACCGACTGCACGAGCCATGATGCATTTCCTCCAGCTGGAAGTCTTAGATTGTCCTTGAGTCTGTATCACTCAACTTATTACTTGAGCGCACTAGGCTCAACTATGCCAGAGTCGTGAATGTTCCCAAAGCTCGAGCTGTTTTGAGTTCTCTTGGCTGTGCCAGCTCGACACCGCCAGCCTCTCGTCGCAATGACATAGGAGACTGAGCCTTCACTGTTCGACAACCGTCACTGAAAGGCCGCGCCGTGTTCCTCGGGCTACGTACCATCATCTATCCCGCGCCTGATCTCGTCGCCAGCAAGGCCTGGTTCACTCAGCTGCTGGGCGCCGACCCGTACTTCGACGAAGCGTTCTACGTCGGCTTCGACGTCGCTGGTTATGAACTTGGGCTGGACCCGAACGGCGATCAGGCCACAGGGCCCGTCACCTACTGGGGTGTCGCCGACGCCGATGTTGCCCTGGCAGAGCTTCTCGCCGCCGGCGCAACGCCACGCGGCGGTGTCCAGGACGTCGGCGCCGGCATCCGAGCCGCGACCGTCCTGGAACCGGTAGCTGGTGCAGTTCTCGGAATCATCGAGAACCCTCACTTCCAACTTCCTCAGACACCGGCTGGGCCAGGGCCGGGCCGCTGAGGAGACACTTCAGACAAGCCCGTCAGAGCCACATCGCCGGCGACAGGACGTGCGAGCACCTACAAGCTGTCAGGAAGGCACACTCATGGAGACACGCGCAGTCACGACAGATCGCGCCCCGGCAGCGCTGGGCCCTTACAGCCAGGCCATCGTCGCCGGCGACCTCGTGTTCTGCTCGGGGACGGCCGGGATTGACCCGGCTACTGGGACCGCCCCTGACGGGATCGAGGCCCAGACCGAGCAGGCGCTGTTGAACCTGGCTGCCGTCCTCGAGGAGGCCGGCAGTTCTCTTCGAGATGTCGTCAAAACCACCATCTTCTACGCAGACGTCGACGACTTCCCGCTCCTGAATGCGGTCTACGCGCGACACATGCCGGACCCACCGCCCGCGCGATCGGCACCTGCCAACGTCAGACTGCCGCGAGGGCTGCTCGTCTCCATCGAGGCCATAGCAGTGATCCCTCGCCTCTGAGCCACGGCGTCGTCGAGAAGTAAGGTCTGCGGCGTGGGAACTCCGACGCTAATCGTCGTCACTGGCCCGGCTGGTTCGGGCAAGACCACGCTGGCCCATGAATTGGCTGTCGCCGTCGGCTGCCCGGCTCTCTGTCGCGACGAGATCAAGGAAGGAATGGTTGCGTCCAATCGTGGCTTCGTCGCCGTCATGGGGGACCCGCTGACGATGCGGACGTACGAGCTGTTCTTTGAGGCAATCGCGCTCTTCCTGAAGGCTGAGGTGACACTCGTCGCCGAGGCCGCGTTCCAGCACGCGATCTGGTGGCGAGGGCTTGAACCGTTGAGTGGCCTCGCGACGCTGAGGATCATTCGCTGCCACGTCGCCGATGATGTGGCTCGCGAACGTCAACTGGCTCGAATGGCCGCTCAGGCGACCCGCGCCGCCCACGCCGACACAGAGCACATCTCGGCGGCGCGAACGTTCGAGGCCATCCACGTCGACGCCCCCACACTCGATGTCGACACTGGCGACGGCTGGGATCCGGGCCTCGACGTGATCGCCGCGTTTTGCCGCCCCTGATCAGAACGGCCATCAGGGTCAGCCCGAACGGGTCCAGAGGTCATAGGGATGGCGGCCAGGTCGAAAGCCGTGAGCCTCAACCATCGCCACCGCCTCGGCAAACCCCCACGCGATCGCAGTCGGATCGTGGGCGTCACTGCCGAACGTGACCACCGTGCCGCCCTCCTCGCGCCACCAACCAACGATCTGGCCGTAGTGGCTGAGACTCCCCGGCGACCCTCTGGTGTTGATCTCCAGGCCCCGATCGCTGTCAGCAAGCGTCCGCAACGCATGCCGGAACTCATCTTCGAACGCGTACGGATCGAACGGCCCCGCCTCGGCCGGCCAGTAGCGGACGGCGTAGTCGATGTGGGCGAGCACGGCGAACGCATCCCAGCCGCTGATCAGAAGGCCTATCTCGGTCAGATACTCCCGAACGACCTCCGCCGCTGGCCGCTGCCGGTACAGATTCGGCATTTCAGAGAACCGCTGGCCGATCGGCAAACAGTGCAAGGAACCCAGCACCCGGTCAAACTGTCCGGCGTCGAGCAACCGTGCGGCGACACTGCCGTGCCAATGGGGTTCGCCCAGCTCCACCCCAGTGACGATGCGAAGGTCCGGGAACTTGTCGCGGCACCGTTGTACGCATTCCAGATACGCGTCCAGGTCCAGTTTCGGTGGAGCGAGCAATCCGTCTGGTGTGGCGAACGCCTTGAGATGCCGATGCTCGTCGAGATCACTGGCTAGGACTATCCACGTTGTGAAGTCCGCGTGCTCGGTGAACGCAACCGCGGGGATGCCCAATTCCACCGCTCGCGCACAAGTCCGTTCCATTGAGCCGTTCGGCGCATCCCAGGACCACTCGCTGTGGACATGACCATCCGCGGGCAGCACCACAACTGCACCCTTCCAGCCCGCGAATTCCCCCACAACCACCGTCTCGCTCCCTCTCGCGGCATACTTGCCGTCTCCCCTGCGGTATCGGAGCGGCGGCTTCGTGGGCTGGACGACGCGGTCGCCAACATGGCTGGGATCGACGCGTGCTACGCCGCGGCTGGGCTGCCGCGGCGAGAAGCTACCCGATGAACATTTCCGCCGCCGAATGCAAGAGGATTAACCACCTTGACGTCGAGCAGCACTCTCATTCGTCGGGGATGGCGAGCAAGACGCGGTCACGGGCGCCGGCGTCGACGCGATCGTGGGCTTCTGCGGCACGCTCCAGCGGCAGCGGTATGCCAATCGGGATCGACAAGACACCGTCTCGAGCGGCGCCGGTCAGGTCGGCTGCTGCCTGCTGCTTCGAGGCAGTCGAAAAGTCGTCGCTGCCCAGGAGCCGGATGGTGATGTTGTCGAACAACATCGGCCAGAACGGGAAGCTCGGGCGGTCTCCTCGGGTGGCGTACGCCGCGATGACGGTGTTCTTCTTGGCCACGGCGGCGTCGAGGTCGACGTTGTCAGAGAAGGCGACTTCGATAATGCGATCAACCCCGTCGGGAGCGTGCGCCCGGATGGCGCCGGCTGGGTCGGGCTGGTCGAGGGCCACGGTGTGGGCGACGGCCGCGGTGCTCACCTGCTCGAGGTCGCCGCTTCGTCGGACAGTCCCAATGACGGTTGCGCCGCCCCAGGCGGCGAGCTGCGCAGCCAATGATCCAACAGCGCCCAGCACGCCCTGCACCAAGACGGTGGCGCCGGTGGCCGGGCCATCAGCGAACACAGTCTGGTGGGCGGTGATCCCCGGGATACCCAAGCAGGCCCCGAGCGTGTCAGGGACCTCATCGGGCAGGTCTACGGCCTGCTCTGCGGGGACTACGGTCAGCTGCGCGGAGGTGCCGAACGGTCGGTAGGACTGGGCGCCGTACACCCACACCCGCCGGCCGACTCTGGCCTGGTCGACGCCTATACCGACGGACTCGACCACCCCGGAGCCATCGCTGTGCGGGATGACCCGCGGGTACGGCATCGCCGACCCCAGCCATCCACGGCGCTTCTTGGTGTCACCGGGGTTCACGCCGGAGAACTTGATCCGCACGCGAACCTCGCCCGGCCCTGGCTCCGGGTCAGGCAGCTCACCGATTTGCAACACCTCGTCCGCGGGGCCCTGCCGCTCGTACCAGACCGCTCGCACCGCTCCTCCTCCTCCTCCTCCTCATCACGCTTGGGCATCAAGACTCAGAGTGCCGTGTCCGATGTCCGGTAACCATTCTCAAGCGCGGCTTACCCGCGTTTGCCAACCCGGCGGCCGCCGCGTCGCGTGCCGGTTTAGGTTTGAGGCCATGCGAGTAGCCATCGCCGGAGGCCACGGCCAGATCGCTCTGCGCCTCGCCAGGCTCTTGTCCCAGCGTGGCGACGAAGTCGTCGCCCTGATCCGCAACTCCGACCACGCGGACGACGTGAGGCAGACCGGCGCCGTGCCAGCAGTGGTCGACCTCGAGCATGCGAGTGAGGACGATGTCGCGCAGGCGATCGCCGGCTCGGACGCTGTGGTGTTCGCCGCTGGCGCCGGTCCTGGGAGCGGGCCCAAGCGCAAGGAGACGATGGACTACGGCGGCGCGGTGAAGCTGATTGCGGCGGCGAAGCAGGCTGGGGTCCGCCGCTACGTGATTGTCAGCAGCATGGGGGCAGATCCCGACGCGCCCGGCGACGACACCTTCAGTGTGTATCTGCGCGCGAAGGGCGGCGCGGACGAGGCGGTGCGCTCGAGCGGACTCGACGCGACAATCGTGCGCCCCGGCGGGCTTACCAACGACCCCGGCACGGGACGCGTCAGACTCGGCGAGAGGGTCCCGCGCGGACAGGTCCCGCGCGACGACGTCGCTGCGGTACTCGCCGCCGTGCTCGACTCGCCGAACACGATCGGCAAGACGTCGGATCTGATTAGTGGCGACGCGCCGGTCGCGGAGGCCGTCGCGGCAATCTAGTGTGTGTCCCGCTGCCGGCTGGGGGCGGAGCCTTCACACGTTACCTAGACAAAACCGACCGCCATGTTGTTCCAGTCGGCGTACAGGTGTTTCTCACCGCGCCGCGCTGACTTGGCTGGGAATGATCAGCCAGACGACGCAGTTGTCGCGTTCGTGAAGTCCGTCGTCTACTCGCGTACAGGTGACCCTTCGGTTCTGCAGCTCGTCGACCGCGATCTGACCGAACCGGGGCCTGGCGAGGTCCGTGTCCGCATCGTCGTCTCTGGCGTCAACCCCACCGACTGGAAGTCTCGCCTTGGTTCCGGCGACGGTGCAGCGCCGCCGTTTCCGGAGGTAACTCCCAACCAAGACGGCGCAGGTGTCGTCGATGCGCTCGGGGACGGCGTTGAGGACCTTGCCGTGGGTGATCGCGTCTGGGTGTATCTCGCCGGCCACCAGCGGCCCACGGGTACCGCGCAGGAGTACACCAACCTGCCCGCGGGCCGGGTCGTGCGTCTTCCCGCAGGCACGAGCTTTGACATTGGCGCCAGCCTCGGCGTACCGGCCATGACCGCTCACCGCGCCCTGACAGTGTCAGAGGACGGCCCCAACCGGCTGCATCCCGGTGCACTCGCCGGCAAGGTGGTGCTGGTGGCGGGCGGCGCTGGAGCGGTGGGTCACGCCGCCATTCAGCTCGCGCGCTGGGCCGGTGCCACCGTCATCACAACCATCTCCGGCGCCGCGAAGGCGGCGCTCGCGACGGCAGCCGGCGCCCATCACGTCATCAACTACCGCGACGAGGACGCCGCAGCCGCCATCACGAAAGTCGCACCGGATGGTGTCGACCTCGTTGTCGAGGTCGCGATTTCGGCAAACTCGCAGCTCAACATCGATGTGGCCAAGCCACGCGCGTCTATCGCCATTTACGCCAACGACGGTGGCGGTGAGTTCCCGCTCCCCATCAGGCCGAACATGATCAAGAACCTGCGCTACCAATTCGTCCTGCTCTACACCGTCGGCGATGCTGCCCTGACGGCGGCCGTGGAAGACATCACCCTCGCGCTCGTGGACAAAGCACTGCCCGTCGGCGAAAACGCCGGGCTGCCGCTGCTCCGGTTCCCGCTCGCAAACACAGCTGACGCTCACCAGGCCGTCCAGGATGGCGCAGTCGGAAAGGTACTCATCGACGTGCCCTAGAGCGCGATGGCTCAATGCGCTTCATCCGACCGTGGTGAGGGCATGGGATACGCAGTCGATAAGCACGTGGGAGTTGGCGTCCGCCTGCATGACTTCGCCGTCGACCTGGATGGGTGTGGCCTTGGTCGTAGCGAAGTCGCAGTGGCTGATCCTCGGCTGCTTTCCAAGCCCCACGGTCGCCGCTCGAAGGACCATCAAGGCAATACGCCAGTGGCCTCCGTGGGGACAGGACACGACTTCGAAAAGTCCGTCATCCGGTCGTCCTGAGTTACTGATTCGTCCGTACTTCGCCATCCGGGCAACGTTGGCGAAGATCAGACTGTCGTACAGTGCCCGCTCCCGTCCGACTGGGAATATCTCCACGGGTTGTAGCTGGTTGAAGGTTCGCATGACCGAGATCAACTCAAGGAAGCGGCCTACTCCTATCGAGCCAGCGACAATTCCTGACCCGAGCACATGGCCGAGTCAGGCACAATGTCGCGATGGCCATCGCATCGCCCCTGCCTGCGGACCTTCAGACTCCGTGCCTGGTGGTCGACCGCGACGTGTTGGAAGGCAACCTGGTCGCGATGGCTGACCGCGCGCGTGACCTCGGCCTGGCGTTACGCCCGCACGCCAAGACCCACAAGTGTGTGGAGGTCGCCCGCCGCCAGGTGGCGCTCGGCGCAGTCGGTCTGACGGTGGCGACCGTGGGTGAGGCGGAGGTGTTCGCCGACGCGGGCTTCACCGACTTGTTCATCGCCTACCCGGTGTGGGCCGCGGGGGCGCGCGGACGCAGGCTATCCGCTCTCGCCGAGCGGGTCACCCTGCGGGTCGGCGCCGACTCCGCCGAAGGAGTAGAGCTCGTTGCCCGCGCACTTGCCGGTACCGAGGCGGAGGTCGTGGTGGAAGTTGACAGCGGCCACCATCGCACCGGCGTTGCACCGGCGCGCGCCGGACAGGTCGCGGCCGCGGCGCACCGCTCGGGACTGCGCGTGGCCGGTGTGTTCACCTTCCCGGGGCACAGCTACGAGCCAGGCGGGCGGGAGCGGGCGGCAGCGGATGAGTCGCGCGCCCTACAGGAGGCGGACGCCGCGCTGCGCCAGGCCGGGCTGGGAGCGGGCTTGCGCAGCGGAGGATCGACACCAACTGCGGCACTGGTGGTCCAGGGCGCGCTGGACGAGATGCGACCCGGCGTGTACGCCTTCAACGACGCCCAGCAGGTCGAACTCGGGGCAGCCGACTGGGACACAGTGGCTCTGACCGCCGCGGCCACGGTCGTCAGCCGCCACGGCCGCGACACCATCGTCGACGCTGGGAGCAAGGTGCTGGGAGCCGATCGAGCTGTCTGGGCCAGCGGTGGCGGTCGGTTGCCTGCCCATCCGCACGCACGGATCAGCGCCCTATCCGAGCACCATGCGACGGTCAGCTTCGCCGAAGACGCTCCGCTGCCTGAGCTTGGGTCGCTTGTTCAGGTGGCCCCTAACCATGTCTGCGCTGCGGTCAACCTCGCCGACGCAATCATCGTCACCGCGGGCGGAGCGGTCGTGGACCAGTGGCAGGTCGCGGCCCGCGGCAGAAACGCCTAGATCCTCTACGTGCTGGACGCGGGTGCCTGCTGACTATCGCGGGCTCACCGACCATTCAGCACACGAGTCAGCACGTCGGGCCGGTCGGTCATGATGCCGTCGACGCCGAAGCTCAGCAACCGTCGCATGGCCGGTTCGTGGTCGATAGTCCAGACATCGACGCGAAGGCCACTGTCGTGCGCCTCGCGTACGAATCGGCGAGTGACTACGGGCACGACGCCTTTGTATTTCTCGGGAGGCTGCAACGCCTGGAACGGCGGGTCGTAAAGGCGGCCGAGATGCAGCACGTGAAGGATCCAATAACTCAAGAGCTCGACAGTGGAGGAGGCAGTAGCGACCTTTCCCTGGCTGGCTTTGCGGAAGCGCGCAATCGTGCCCTGATTATCGGAAACAACCAAGGTGCGTTCCATCGCCCCAGCGGCTTCTATCTGGCGGAACACGGTCGCCTCGATGCCGGAACGATGACCCTTGATTTCAATATTGAACGGCGCGTTCGGAAACGCCTCGTACAAGGCTTCGAGCGTGGGAATCTCGACGCCCCTGGCTCGCCACGGAAATGTCAGTCCGCCGTCTGAGCTAAAGCGGTAGCCGGCGTCAAGACTCTGCAATTCCGGGACAGTCTTTTCCGCTACGGGTCCGGTGCCATCGGTTGTCCGGTCAACGACCGCATCATGGATGACGACGATGGTGCCTTCAGCGGATGCGTGTACGTCGCACTCCACGACCCCGCCGCCCATGGCAAATCCTTCGCGGAATCCCTCGATCGTGTTCTCAGGTACAACTTTCGCTCCACCGCGATGGGCGAAGTTGATCGGCCAACCGCGTGGAGTCGGCGGCCTCGGCGTTGCATCACCCTTCGCCGTGAGCCGGCCGACGGCAGCGGTCACCAGCGTGCCCGCCAATGCACCCAGAATGAAGGAGCCAGCTCCCAACCGAAGCTCCCAGATGTTGTCGGCGACGATGGGCGAATCTCCCTGCTGCTTGATGATCGCATTACTCATGCTGCAGTTCCTTCTGGCGTATGGGTGCTGTCCAAGGTAGAGGCAGACAGAACGCCACGGATACCCAGGGGTCAGAATCAGGTTCTTTCGACTCTTTCCTGCGTGGCCACGCAGCCGGCGCGCAGCAGCGTGTCGGCGGCCGGCGGGTGGATGGCGTTAGAGCGATTCCGCTAGCGTCCGTGACGCAAGCACCTGACAGCGCTTGACGGGACGGTGCACTCCCTTCACTTGCGCTCAAATTTCCGACCAATGCGGAGCTCTCGCGAGCCGACGGGCCTTTCGATGCTCAAACTTCCGACCGTTGCGGACTTTTCGGCCGCCGACGGACCGCTAGCGACCAGACACGACACTGCGCCTCCTCTGAGCCGGAGTACGGGGCCCGCCTCCAGTTGTTCGCGTGGCATGCTGGCTGGCCTGGATCGGCCTGCGTAGCGTGGTCTCCAGCCCACCGCTAGGAGAAGCAATCCATGGCTAGCTTCCTCAGGTTCCTGCAAAATCTCGGCCTGCTCCTCGCCCGGCTGGGACTTGGCGGCATTCTGCTCCTGCACGGCTGGATGCGCTGGAACGCCGGCGTTCAGAAACAGATCGACTACTTGACTCAGTTCCGGACCCCGTACGCCGAGGTCGCGGCATGGGGCTCCATCATCTTCGAACTGGTGGGCGGCGTACTGCTGATCGTCGGTGCGTTGACCCGGCTTGTTGGCCTGGGCGTACTGATCGAACAGATCCTGATCATCGCGTACACCAGCTGGTACAAATGGCCGCCAACGTTGCTCAACCCGGACGGCACCTACAAGGGGGGTTACGAATACAACGTGGCCCTTGGCCTGCTGGGTCTGCTGTTGTTCGTCATGGGCGGGGGCGCCGTCTCTATCGACCGCTTGTTTCGACGCAAGAAGCCAACGGCTCCGGAAGAAGAGGACGAGCTCGCGGAGCAATCCACCACACGCTCAGCCATGTGACTTGACCACAGAAGCCGCTCAAAGATTCACAGGGAAGCCACAGCTACCGCATAGGGCTTTACCGAGAAGTGGTGTCAGGCTGGGCCCATGATTCGCACCGATACAACCACAGCGCCTCTCGCCCGACCCGACGGAACACCGATCCGGATCCTCGCGGTCGATGATGAGTCCAGCTTGACCGAGCTGCTCTCCATGGCCATGCGTTACGAGGGCTGGCAGGTGTCCACTGCAGCCTCGGGTGGGCAGGCCGTGAAGGTAGCCAGGGAAACCAGACCAGATGCGATCGTGCTGGACATGATGCTGCCCGACTTCGACGGGCTCGAAGTGATGCGCCGCATCCGGGCGGAGGATCCGCATGTACCGGTGATCTTCCTTACCGCAAAGGATTCAGTCGAAGATCGCATCGGGGGACTTACTGCAGGTGGTGACGACTACGTCACCAAGCCGTTCAGTCTGGAGGAGGTCATCGCCCGGTTACGCGCGCTGCTGCGGCGGAGCGGCGCCGCACTCGCCAGAAGCGACTCGACTCTGGTGGTCGGAGACCTCACACTGGACGAGGACAGCCACGAGGTGCGACGCGGCGGGGTGGAGATCCAGTTGACGGCTACCGAGTTCGAGCTGCTGCGCTATCTGATGCGCAACCCGCGGCGGGTGCTCAGCAAGGCACAGATCTTGGATCGGGTATGGAACTACGACTTCGGCGGCCAAGCGAACGTCGTCGAGCTCTACATCTCCTATCTCCGTAAGAAGATCGACGCCAATCGTCCGCCGATGATCCACACCTTGCGTGGCGCTGGGTATGTGCTGCGTCCCGCGGCTACATGAGCTACCCAGCTCCCGCCCCACCAGGTCCCGGTCCCATTGCCGGTCTACCGGGTACGTCGGGCGTGATGTCACGGCCGGACCCCTTCGGCCGCGACACCTTGGGGCGCCAACTTGTCATCAGGGTGACGGCGCTTGTTGCGCTGGCCGCCCTCTTGATCACCATGGCGACGGCCCTGGCCACCCGGCAAGTGTTGATGTCTCAGCTCGACCGCCAACTCGATGCAGTCGCTGCGCGGGTACGCGATCTAATCAACCCCTACATCGGATCTCAGAGTGGTCCAGATAGCGGGCTGCTGCGCCCTGGCCAGCCAATCGGTACGCTCGCGGTGATCTACGACACCGACGGCAATGCCCAATTTGCTGGTCGGATTACCGAACGTGGTGCCTCAGGCCAGCAGCGCGCAGCCGTCACCGTCCTTCCCGGGGCCGCAGTTTCCCAACTCGCCGGCGTGCCGACTGACGTATCGAAGAACTCCATTACCCTCAGCGAGCTCGGCCACTATCGGGTAGCCGGCTTCCGGCTCGTCTCTGACGGAACGACCGTCGGCACTCTGGTGATCGGTGTACCGCTGCGCCAGGTCGACGAAACCATCCTCCAACTGGTGGGGCTGGCCGCGATATTTTCTCTGCTGGTCGTCGCGGGAACCATATTTGCGGCCCGCTCCCTGGTCGTCCGGACCCTGCGCCCGCTGAATCGGCTGGCAGCGACGGCGCAGCAGGTCTCCCAGCTCAAGCTGGATCGTGGCGAGGTCGCCCTCGCCGTGCGCGTACCACCTCAGGATGCCAATCCTGCTTCCGAAGTCGGCCGTGTTGGTCAGGCGCTCAACCACATGCTCAACAACGTCGAGGAGGCGCTCGCTGCGCGCCAAGCGTCCGAGACCAAGGTGCGGCAGTTTGTGGCCGACGCATCGCACGAACTGCGCAATCCGCTCGCAGCCATCCGCGGCTATGCCGAACTGACCAGGCGTGATCGTGAGCAGCTCCCAACCGATGCCGCGTACGCGATGTCGCGGGTCGAGTCCGAGGCTGCGCGCATGTCGCATCTGGTCGAAGACATGCTGCTGCTCGCGCGTCTGGACTCCGGACCTGATCTTGATCTGCAGCCGTGCGACCTGAGCGAGGTCGTGATCAACGCCGTCAGCGATGCCCGCGCCGCCGGACCTGATCATGCATGGCAGCTCAGCCTGCCGCACTACCCAGTGATCGCCCTGGGCGACCAGCACCGCCTGTATCAGGTGATGACCAACCTGCTGGCCAATGCGCGTACTCACACTCCGGCCGGTACGCAGGTGCAAACGGAGGTCTCGGTCAATGGCACGGAAGCGGTTGTCACGGTGACCGACAACGGACGAGGCATACCTCCGGAGGTCGCTGATCGCGTCTTCGAGCGGTTTGCCCGGGGCGACGCGAGCCGGAGGCGTACGCCTGACGCTGGAACGGGTGGCAGCACCGGTCTCGGGCTGGCTATCGTGGCGGCGGTTGTCGACGCTCATCACGGCAGCGTTGCGGTGAGCAGCCAGCCTGGCCACACACAGTTCAGGGTGCGCTTGCCACTGGCGCATTTAGCCCCGGCGTCACATGCGTGGCCTGGCCCGGACATGCGGGCGCCGCACTGAGCGGGCTTCAGGTAGGGATAACCCGATCTGGAACTGGCCCGATAGCCTGATGGTGGCTTCGATGGCAATCGAGGAACGTTAAGGACATGACAAATCCTTACGTCCACACTGAACATGCCACTGAAGTACTTGACCTTTATGACGACCTCCCGGAGCGCGGCGACGCCCATCGCGACCCCGCCCGTTGGACGGAGGATGATCCCGTGACGTCCATGATCAAAGGCACCGGCCGCAACCTGGCGGTGATCATGGGAATGTTCGCGCTCTCGCTCGCCGCCTTCGTTGCCTGCACAGCCCTGTTCAGCCTCGGAGTCGGGCTCCTCGTGCTGGTCGTCGGCCTGTTCATCCTCCTCGCTTGCCTCATCGTTGCCGGCTGGTCGTCACGGATGACCATGGCTCTGCTCGACTACGCGGGAATCATGCTGCCGCGTACCCGCTATCCGAAAGCCGGACCGGGATTCCGTGGGAAGCTGCGGCGGCTGGCGTACGCCCAATCGTGGCGCGATCTGCTGCACGTCCTGGTCAACTTCATTCTCAGCGTCATCACCTTCTCGTTGGCGTTGACATGGGTCTTTGGTGGACTCGGCGGGGTGACGTATTGGTTCTGGAGCCAGTGGCTACCGCAAGGGTCCAACAGCGGTCTCGCAGACCTGCTGGGCTATTCCGGCCGGTTCGCCGACATCACGCTCAATACGGTGCTCGGCGCACTGCTACTGATTACGGCCCCCTTCATGCTGCGCGGACTCGTCCGGGTGCACGGCGCACTGGCGTACGCGCTGTTGGTTGACGAGACGCCAGCCCTGCGTCAGCAGGTGAGCGAGCTGACCCAGAGCCGCACTGCCGCTGGCGAGGCTGAAGTGCACACCCTGCGACGGCTCGAGCGCGACCTGCACGACGGTCCGCAGCAACGGCTGGTCAGGCTCGGCATGGATCTGTCAGCTGCCCAGCGCCGGCTCGATGATGACCCAGTTCAAGCGCGTGCTTTGCTCAACGAGGCACTGCAGCAGTCACAAGACGCGCTCGCGGAGATTCGTACCCTCTCCCGCGGCATCGCTCCGCCAATCCTGGCCGAGCAGGGACTTCGGGCGGCAATCACTGCGCTGGCTGCACGCGGCACGATCGCAACGTCGGTCGAGGTCGATGACGTGCAACTGTCCGACGCTGCGCAGAATGCGGCCTACTTCGTGGTGGCTGAAGCTCTGGCCAATGTGGAGAAGCACAGTCGGGCACGGCAGGCCACGGTTGAGTTGCGTCGCGTCGGCGCCCTGGCGGTGATCAACATCACCGACGACGGGATCGGTGGCGCATCGCTAGCCAAGGGTCACGGTCTCGCTGGCCTCGCCGACCGGCTGGCCGGAGTCGATGGGACGTTGACGGTCTCCTCACCGGCGGGCGGACCCACACAACTGACCGCAACGATTCCACAACTGCCATGAGAGCTTGACTTGTCAGCGTCTCGGCTGGCTATAGCCCTCTGAGACGCTGACAAGCCGGTCTGGCAGCGTATGGGGCGTGCGAGTGGTGGTGGCCGATGACTCCGTGCTGCTCCGCGAGGGTCTGGTCCGGCTGCTGACCGAAGCCGACTGCGATGTCGTGGCTGCAGTCGAGGATGCTCCCGGCTTCCTGCGGGCCGTCGGAGAGCAGCGGCCGGACGTGGCGATCGTGGACGTACGGATGCCGCCGAACATGACCGATGACGGGCTGCGGGCGGCAGTTGAGGCCCGCGCTTCCCAGCCTGAGTTGGGGATCTTGATGTTGTCGGCCTATGTCGAGCTCTCCTACGCTGACGTCCTGCTGTCCGACGGCCGAGGCCGCGTGGGATATCTGCTCAAGGACCGCGTCACCTCCCTGGAGACGCTGGTTGATGCCCTGAGGACGATCTCCGCAGGCGGCACCGTTCTCGATCCTGAGGTCGTCGCCCAACTCCTGGTGGCGCGACGGGCCGACCCGCTCAGCGCGCTCAGTGCACGGGAGAAGGAGGTGTTGGCTCTGATGGCCGAAGGACGCAGCAACGCCGCCATCGCCCAACGTCTCGTCGTTACCGGGGGAGCAGTGGAGAAGCACATCTCCAACATCTTCGCCAAGATCAACTTGCCAGACGTCGGCTCAGACAACCGCCGCGTGCTGGCCGTACTCGCCTGGCTCAGGACCCGCTGACTCACGCCGACTCAGGCGTTACTGTGGCGGGCATGGCGACGGAGCGGATCGAGTTGGAGGTCGGAGACCGGGTCGTCAAGATCAGCAATCCCGACCGGATCTACTTCTCCGCGCGTGGAGAAACCAAACTTGATCTTGCTCGGTATTACCTCTCAGTCAGCGACGGCATCGTCAATGCGCTCTACCACAGGCCGTGCATGCTGCATCGCTTTCCCGATGGAGTGGACGGGGAGAAGGTGCATCAGAAGCGGCTGCCCCATGGAGCGCCGCCGTGGATCGAGACGGTGCGCGTGCACTTTCCGCGATTCAATCGGGATGCAGACGAGCTGTGCGTGACGCATCCGGCGGACGTGATCTGGGCGGTGCAGATGTCGACGGTGGAGTTCCATCCATGGAACTCCCGCCGTGATGATGTCGAGTCGCCCGACGAGTGGCGGATCGATCTTGACCCAATGCCGGTGGCCAGCTACGGCGACGTACGGCGGGTCTCAGTGATCGTGCACGAACTGCTGGACGAGCTGGGCGCGGTGGGATATCCGAAGACGTCTGGGGGCAAGGGATTGCACATTTACGTGCGGATTTTTCCTGATCATGGACACCCCGACGTACGCCGTGCAGCCTGGGCGTTCGCCCGCGAGGTTGAGCGTCGCGCCGGCGACCTGGTGGACCTGACCTGGTGGCGCAAGGACCGCGATCCTGGCTCGGTCTTTGTGGACTACAACCAGAATGCGCGGGATCACACGATTGCCAGTGCCTACTCCGTACGCGGCACACCGGAGGCTGTGGTGTCGGCGCCACTGCGCTGGGACGAGATCGCTGACGCTTCTCCCAAGGACTTCACCATCGCTACCATGCCTGCCCGATTCGCCGGGCTCGGAGATCTGCACGCCGACATCGACGACCACCCCTATCGGCTCGATCAACTGCTGGAGTGGGCGGACCGGGACGAGCGCGACAACAAGATCGCGCCGCCCGACTCCGACTGAGTGATTCCTATTGGAACCGGACTCCCGTCGCGTGATCGACCGCAGGTGCTAAGCGAGGCTCTTGCTCTTGAGCCACTCCGCAGCGACCTGCTGAGGATCCTGGTGGTCGCTGTCGACCTTCTTGTCGAGCTGCATAAGATCATCGGTCGTCAGTGCAGCTTGCACGGCATCGAGGGCTGCTACCGCAGTCGCATTGCTGGCCACATCGGAGCGAACCAGCGGTACGACGTTCTGCGGAAGGATCATGGACTGCGGGTCTTCGAGCTGGACATAACCCTTCTCGGAGATGACCGCATCGGTGGTGAAGAAAGTCGCTACCTGAATCTTGTTGTTGTCCAGATCGCTGATCTTCGGCGGGTACTTCGGGTACGGGACAAAGGCTTTGAACTTCGCGCCGTAGATCTTTTCCAGACCAGGAGGTCCGTATGCCCGCTTCTCAAGCTCCGGTGGCCCGCCCAGTGTCGATGTGCTCGCGATCTTCTTCAGATCCTCGAGCGAGGTAATCCCCTGCTTCGCCGAGAAGTCCTTGGTAACAACGTAGACGTCCTGATCGACGGCAGGAGAAGGCTTCAAAATCTTCAGGTCGCTCGGCAATGCTGATGGCAGTGCCTTCTCCACCTCCTCCGCAGTAGTCGCCGTGGCGTTCGGGTCGAAGTTGAGCAGCAGATTGCCGGTGTATTCAGGCACTGCGGAGATCGATTGATCTTGCAGAGCCTTGACGTAGATCTCGCGCGATCCGATGCCCAGCTTCGTCGATGACTCGATTCCCTTTGCTTTCAATGCTTGGGAGTAGATCTCGGCCAGGATCTTGGATTCAGTGAAGTCAGCTGAACCGACCACGATTGGGGCGCCTGCCGCCGAGGAGGAGGACTCCGACGGCTGGGCTGAGCTCGCCTCGCCCAACGGATTGCTCGTCCCGCCGCATGCACCAAGGGTGAAGGCGGCCAGGGTCACACCGACAGCGATGAGTGATCGCTTGATCTTCATGTTGAACTCTCCATATCTCAGGACCAAACTCCACTATCCAACTAGGTTAAGTTGGGGTTCGATGGCTTTACTGATCGTCTTGCCTCCCGGGCTGGCTCTACGGCCAGCCAGCCATCCGAGGGCGCCCAACAACACATCAAGGACGATAGCCAGCGCGGCGACGAGGAGAGCGCCTGCGAACATTTCGGAATAGTTACGTGTGGCGTTGCCCGTGATGAGCAGCCGACCGAGACCGCCGCCACCGCTATAGGCAGCGACCGTCGCCGTCGCGACGACCTGCAGGCTGGCACTCCGCAGACCCGAGATCACCAGCGGGAGAGCGAGCGGCCACTCGACCTTGGCCACAATCTGGCGCTCCGACATCCCCAGTGCCCGGGCAGCGTGCACGGCCTCATGATCCGCGCCGTGGATACCGGCCGCCGTTGCGGTCAAGATCGGTGGCAGCGCGAGCAAGGCCAAGACACCGATGATCGGCCCAACTCCGGTGCCGAGCAGAAGCACCACCAGGACCAGCAGACCCAGAGTAGGAATGGCGCGGGCAGCATTACTGAGGCCGATCACGAGGAACGAACCACGATTGGTGTGACCGATGAAAATCCCCAACGGTATCGCGATCACCGCAGCAATCCCGACCGCCGCCACGGTATAACCGAGGTGCTCCAGCAGCAGGTACCAGATGCCGCCCGGGCCCGTCCAGTTAGCGGGATCGGACAGATAGTCAAAGAGGTTCATGCCGGCCGACTCCTGAACCAGGGCAGCGTTCCACGCTGAATGAGCAAGATCAGGGCGTCAAAGATCAACGACAAGATCAGCATCAAAACCAACGCGACGATGATCGGCGTGTAGAAGTAGCTGCTGAAGCCGAGATCGAAGAGCTTCCCAAGTGCTCCACTTCCCACCAGCACCGCAACGCTTACCAAGGCAATGTTCGAAACAGTGACCACGCGGAGACCGGCGAAGATCACTGGCATGGCCAGAGGCAGCTCAACGCGGAACAGTCGCCGCAGCCAGCCGTATCCGACAGCGGTGGCGGACTGCCGCACCGCCGGCGGCACTGAACGCAACCCGTCCACGACGCAGCGAACCAGCAGCGCCGTCGAATAGATGGCCAGCGCTACGACGATGTTGGCCGGATTGAGGATCTTCGTACCAAGGATCAACGGCATCATGACGAAGAGCGCCAGCGATGGTATCGAGTAGATGACGCCGAGAAAGGCCAGGATGACGTTGGCTGCTCGCTTCGTCTTAGAGACCAGGTAGCCGAGCGGCAGCGAGATGACGAACGCAATGACGACGGGAAGCACCGCGAGAATGAGGTGCTCGACCAGCAAACTGCCGATCATCGGCAGGTTGCGTTCGATCCAGGCCCAGTCGAGATTCACCGCAGTACGCTCGAGCCGCGGCGGTACCTGGCTTCGCCATTGGCTTCACGGCCCTCATCTTGTTGATCAGGTATGCGGTGATCCTCGATCGGTAGCGCCCTGTCGCCCGCCGACTCGATCTCACCCCCGGGATAGTCCACGCTGGCGAAGCTCTCAACGCCCTCGCCGCCCCGATCATCGACGTGAGGAGGCGCCGAAACGTCTCCTTGCGGGTTATCGGGGCCGCTCTCATTGGTGTCGGTTTGGCTAACGAACTCCGGTTCGCCCGGGCGGTCGGACAGCTTGCCCGAGTCGACCGGCTGCTCCAGTTCCACCGTCTGGTCGGACAACTCGTCCGCTGCGTCCCCGTGCCCCAGTTCCGCCATCTGGTCGTATGGCTCTTCCGAGTCATCCCCCTGCTCCGGTTCGCTCGGCTGCTCGGGTTCCGCCTCGGCATCCGGGAATGGTTCGTACGCCTGCGCCGCCTCTGCCTCGCGAATCGAGATTGACTCAGTGATCGAGACACGTACGTCCTTCACCTTGCCGAGGATGTCGTCCGCACTGACGACACCTGCATACCGCCGGCCCTCAGCCGTCACGGCGACAGCGAGCCCGTATGGCGAGGTCAGCGCGGAGTCCAGTGCCGTCCGGAGCGTGTCAGTCTCCGGACTGAAGGTCGCTCCGAGTGCGAAGACGCGACCCGGGCGTTCCGGATCGGCCCAGCCGACCGGCCGCGCGTCGCCGTCGACCACCAGAATTGGTCCCGCGCCGGTGGCGGTCTCCACGTCACGGACCACCTTGACTCCCGCCAAGATGAGCTCCCCTGCTGGCTGGAAGGAGAGAGAACGAAATCCGCGATCGCGGCCAACAAAGCCCTCCACGAACGCGTCGGCGGGCTCGTCTAACAGTTCCTGCGGAGTGCCCACCTGGGCGAGATGCCCACCGATCCGCAGGATGGCAACCTGATCACCCAGCTTGATGGCCTCGTCAATGTCGTGAGTGATCAGGATGATTGTCTTGCTCAGGTCACGTTGGAGTCCGAGAAAGAACTCATGCAGCTCACTGCGAACCACTGGATCCACAGCCGAAAATGGCTCATCCATGAGCAGGACCAGCGGATCAGCCGCCAAAGCCCGAGCCACGCCAACCCGCTGCTGCTGCCCGCCGGACAGCTGCGCCGGATAGCGGTGTGCCAGCTTGCGCTCCAAACCAACGCTGGTCAGTAACTCCTGGGACCGCTTCTCGATCTTTGCCTTCGACCAGTGGAGGAGCGAAGGCACGGTTCCGATGTTCTCCAGCACCGTACGGTGCGGGAACAGCCCTCCGCTCTGAATGACGTAGCCCATCTGGCGGCGCAGCGTCGTCTTGCGCTTGGACCGAAGAGGAGTGCCATCCCATGTGATCCGACCAGTCGTGGGCTCCAGCATTCGGTTGACCATGCGTAGCGTCGTGGTCTTGCCACACCCGGAGGGGCCGACGATCACGGTGATCTTGCCGGAGGGCACGGTGAGATTGAGGTCGACAACCGCCACCGTGCCATCCCGGTACGTTTTGCCGACTGATTCGAACTCGATCACGCCAACTCCACAGGTCTCGTCCAACAGCTCTCGACGGCCGGCGCCCTTGACGACCAATCGGTGACCGCCGCGTACGGAGGACAAAGAAGACCCTAGTCGCCGAGGCTGACAATTCGGGTACGCGGCCCGGCGTGCCCCCGCTCACGCCCCGCGACTCCCGCTTGGTTCGGCGGCCGTCAGAGGCAGGTCTGCACAGCGTCTGACAGAAGGGGAGGGCTGCGCAACATCAGCCTCAGCGACCTTTCTCGTCTCAAGCTGACGAGCAAGTGTCTCGACGCTCGATCGAACCCGCGTTTCCCGTCTCAAGACGGCTGGCGACGCTAAGCCGGCCGGGCATTTGCTGAAGGAGGCGGCATCGCCATCGATACGGACATGCGGGGCTACGCTTCGCTAGTCCGGCGTACCAGCGGCAGAAAGATATCGTCCACGATCTCTGCGATCGTCTCTTCCGGCACCGGCCGCAGGGTCATCAACATCTCGTGGCGCAGCAAGTCCAGCGCCACGGTCGCGATCCGCGGTGTAAGGCGCTCCTCGTCGATCTCGTCTGGCTCATCGACCGGCTCGGCGGCAAGCGCATCTGGATGGCCGCCCTGGCATTGTTCTGGTGGGCTCGATCGGTGCGAGCCTTGCCTGGAACGCGCCGAGCCTGGTCGCTGGCCGCGTCATGCAGGGCATTGGCGGCGGCCTGATGCTGCCAGTCCTGACGACGTTGCTCGTGCAAGCCGCTGATGGCCGCTCGCTTGGCAGGTGACCGCGCTCGTCACCTTCCCGGTGCTGCTCCGATTGCGTTTACGGCGGTGGCCGCGCTGTTGGCGTTCTGGCTGCCCGACCGCGAGGCATCGTGATGGATGCGCCCTTCGACAAGCTCAGAGCGCATGGGCTAAGGCTCAGCCACATGATCCATGCCCTTCGACAGGCTCAGGCCGCATAAGCCGCCGCACTAGGCTGAGGGGCGCATTGCCCTCGAGGAGGAGTCGCACGTGAGAGTCGGCGCGATCATCGTGGCGTTGGCCGTATCGGTCGTTGGTGTCGTGCTCTTTGTCCGTGCGGTGGCGTCGATCGTCGGCGTCGTCAAGCTCGGCAAACCCGCGCCCGGCCGAGGTGATCATCCCGGCCAGCGCTGGCGGCACATGCTTGCCGAAACTCTCGGGCATACCCGGATGCTGCAGTGGACCAAGGTCGGGGTCGCCCACTGGTTCGTCTTCATAGCGTTCGGTGCCTTGATCTTCACCCTGGTCACCGCGTACGGGCAGCTCTTCGATCCGCGTTTCGCGTTGCCGATTATCGGACACTGGGTGCCGTACGAGTGGGCCAGCGAGATCATCGCCTGGGCGGGGTTGATCTCGATCAGCTTCCTGATCATGGTTCGGCTGCTGCTTCGCGGCCGCGGTCGAGAGTCCCGATTCTTCGGCTCGCGATCGTGGCAGGGCTACTACGTCGAGCTGACCGTCCTCGGGATCGTCGTGTGCGTCCTCGCACTGCACGCGATGGAATATCGGCTCCTCGGCTCGGAAACCTCGCGGCTGCATTTCCCGCTGAGCTGGTTCTTGCTCCCGTCAGGGCTCTCCCCCGCTGCGCTCGAAACGGGGATCGTGATCATCGCCGCGATCAAGATCATCATCTCGATGGCCTGGTTCATCGTCATCGGACTCAACACCACGATGGGCGTCGCCTGGCATCGATTCACTGTCTGGCCAAACATCTGGTTCAAGCGCGAGTCGTCGAGACGCCCGGCACTCGGCGCACTGCAACCGATCATGATCGACGGCAAACAGCTCGACTTCGCCGCAATCGAGGACCTCGACGAGGACACCTCGCTGGGTGCCGGCAAGGTGGAGGACTTTACCTGGAAGGGATTGCTGGACTTCACCTCGTGCACCGAATGTGGTCGCTGCCAGTCCCAGTGCCCTGCCTGGAACACCGGCAAGCCGCTCTCGCCCAAGCTGTTGATCATGGATCTTCGGGAGCATGCGTACGCGAAAGCCCCCTACCTGCAGGCGGCTGAAGCGGCACATGCCTCGCTGCCCGAGGCGACCCGGATCGAGGCAACCCGACCGCTGGTTGGGCCGATCGAGGTCCGCGATGGGGTAGCCGGCGTCATTGATCCCGACGTTCTTTGGTCGTGTACGACGTGCGGTGCGTGTGTCCAGCAGTGCCCGGTTGACATCGAGCATGTTGATCACATCCTCGATATGCGGCGCTTCGAGGTCATGATGTCCGCGGAGTTCCCCACCGAGCTCAACGGGCTCTTCAAAGGCCTGGAGAACAAGGGGAATCCGTGGGGCATGAGTCCACGGGGGCGAATGGATTGGGCCAAGGATTTGCCGTTTCCCGTGCCAGTTGTGGGTGAGGACATCGAGGACCTCAGTCAGGTGGACTACCTGTTCTGGGTCGGCTGTGCCGGGGCGTTCGAGGATCGGGCCAAGAAGACCACCCGCGCAGTTGCCGAGCTGCTGCACATTGCCGGCGTCAGCTACGCAGTGCTCGGGAATGCCGAGACCTGCACTGGTGACCCGGCCAGGCGCGCCGGGAATGAGTTCGTCTTTCAGCAGCTGGCCATGGAGAATGCAGAGACCCTGCAGGAAGCGAAGGCGACCAAGATCATCACCACGTGCGCGCACTGTTTGAACGCCCTGAAGAACGAATATCCCCAGCTTGGTTTCAGCTGCGAAGTGGTGCACCACACCCAGCTGCTCAACCGTCTGGTACGCGACGGTCAGCTGACGCCGGTTGCGCCGCCCGAGGGCTCGGTTGCCGGCCGGACCATCACCTACCACGACGCGTGCTATCTGGGCCGGCATAACGAGATCTACGATCCGCCGCGCGATTTGCTTGCTTCGCTGCCTGGTGCCACGGTCGCCGAGATGCCGCGGAACCGTGAGCGATCATTCTGCTGTGGCGCTGGCGGCGCGCGGATGTGGATGGAGGAGCGGCTCGGCACTCGGATCAACGAGAACCGCACCGAGGAGGCGTTAGGAACGCTCGCCACTGCGGGCAGCAACGGCCATGATGCGATTGCGACCGGATGCCCGTTCTGCCGGATCATGCTCACCGACGGTTTGACCGCGAAGCAGGCCGATGGATCCGCGCCAAAGACCACCGAAGTCCTCGATGTCGCGCAGCTTCTTCTCGAGGGGGTCAAGCGCGGCGCGTGATTTGCCCTCCGGTGTGCCGATGAGCAGTGCTGTCCATCTGACGTCTAATCGCCCTTGATTTGACGTCAGGATGACGTCATAGTGGTGTCATGGATCTTTCACCCTACATTGCGTCGGTCCGATTAGGGGTCGTGAATGCGTCCTCACTGGCTGACGAACAGACCCAACACGTCGCAGAGCGTCTTGGCACGGCAATAGAGTCTTCGACTCGGCTGGCTTTGATCCAGGCGTTGTCCGACGCCGCAGGCAGCTTGAGCGCGGAGATGGCTCCGTCTTCTGTCGAGTTGCGCATGGTCGGCCAGGACCCGGAGTTCGTCGTCTCGATTCAGACTGCGGAGGCCGAACCGACCTTGCTGCTTCCCGACGCCGAACCAGACCCCGAGCCCGCTGGCGAGCCCCAGACCAGCGAACCCGACGACGAGCCGGTAGCGCGCATCACACTCCGGCTCCCGCAGTCGGTCAAGGCACGCGTCGATGAGATGGCCTCGACCGAGGGAATCTCCACCAATGCGTGGCTCATTCGCGCAGTCATGGATGCCATGGCCGACCGTAGCGGCTCACGATCGGAGTGGCCGCAGCCGCCACGTCCACCGATGCCACCGTCACCGAACGTGATCTTCGGCCAGAGTGGCCCATTCGGACCACATGGCGTCTTTGGGCCGGAGGGTCCGTTCGGGCCCGGCGGCCCGTTTGGCGACCGCCCCAAGAGGCCTGAGCGCGAAGAACGGCGGTCCCGCGGGAACATCCAGGGGTGGGTGCGATGAGCATCACGAAGTCGTACGAGGGCGTACGGCACGTCGTCGTGGACAACTTGGGCGGCGGATCGATCACCGTGGAGCCCGGCTCTCGACAAGATCTTGTCGAAGCATGGATCGACGCAGACGATCGGTTCCTCGAGCAGGTGCAGATCCGCCAGGATCACGACTGGCTGCGGATCAGCCTGCCGCACCACTTCGTGTGGAGTACGGAGGCCCAGCTGCGCCTCGGCGTACCAGACGGGCTGACCTTTGTCATCAAGACAGGATCGGCCGACATCTCGGTCAGTGCCGACATCGGCCGGTCCAAGATCATCAGCGGTTCCGGCGACATCACTGTGGGCAACGCTACTGATCTTGATTGCAGCACGGGATCGGGCAACATTTCGGTTGCCCGGGTTGACGGCAATGGCGCCCGGCTCAATTCAGGCTCGGGCGACGTATCTGTCGGCGAGGTGAACTGCCCGATCACGGCAAAGTCCGCTTCCGGCGAAGTGGTCGTGAAGTCCCTGAGAGGTGCCAATCTCCAGGCCAACTCGGGCTCGGGTGACATCGCCGTGTCTGCGACGACAGGATCGGTGGACATGCGTTCGGCATCCGGTTCCCTGACGGTCGGCGTTGCCGACAACCTGCCCGCTTGGCTCGACCTCAGCTCCGTGTCCGGCGAGATCCGGATCGGTCTCGAGTCGACGACCCAGCCGGAGCCTGCTGAGTCGTACCTCACGCTGCGGGCGCGTACGGCCTCCGGCGACATCTCCATCCACCGCGCGTAGTCACCGAGTACGAAACCTACGTTCACGTACCTTCCTCACGGTCTGCACAGGTTGCAACCCATGCAGACCGTGAGAAAGGTACGTGAACGTAGGTTTCGACACCCGGATACGTGCGTTTCCAACCTCGGCAGTGGCCAGCTCTTTCGGCAGACCTGGCGCATGGGCGACTTCGTTGTTGGTCCCGAAGCTGCGGATGAAGACACCGGCCCGGTGACGATCTACGACATCCAGGCATCTGAAGACCGCAAGGTGCGCGTCCGGGCACTTCCTCGACTGACCCTGCAGGCACTGCGAATCGCGTGGGCAGCAGGGCGCAGTGAGTTTGTGGTCTCGACATTGCTGCAGATCGTTGGGGGCGGCGGCATTGTGCTGCTCCTGCTCCTCGGACAACAGGGTCTACAAGCACTCCTCGATGCACTCCAAGCCGGTCAGTCACTCACCTCAGTCGCCCCCTGGGCGATTGCGATCGCCTGCGTGCCGGAATCCAGTCATTCGTCAACGCAGTGCAACGCGAACGTCAAGAAATCCTCGGCGAAGTAATGCAACGCCACATCGAGGAGCAGTACGCGGCACAATCCGCCCAACTAAATCTGGGTGCGGTGGAAGTTCAGGTGGGAGCGGCTCGGCGTCGGGCCGCGCTGACCTTGATAGTGCGAGCCGTACTGTGCCGACCCGTACGGATGCTCGGCAGCGGTGCTCAGGCGGAAGAAACACAGCTGGCCGATCCTCATGCCCGGCCAGAGTTTGATCGGCAGCGTCGCGACATTGGACAGTTCGAGAGTGACGTGCCCGGAAAACCCGGGATCGATGAAGCCTGCGGTGGCATGAGTGAGCAGGCCGAGCCTGCCAAGCGATGACTTGCCCTCGACACGCGCCGCGATGTCATCCGGCAGCGTCACCACCTCATAGATCGAGCCGAGCGCAAACTCCCCCGGATGCAAGATGAATGGCTCATCGCCCACCGGCTCGACGGCCCGAGTGAGTTCAGACTGATCGGCCGAGGGATCGATATGCGGATAGCGGTGGTTCTCGAAGACGCGGAAGTACCGATCGAGGCGCACATCAATGCTCGACGGCTGCACCAGGTCGACGGCGTACGGTTCGAGCCCGATGCGCCCAGCATGGACCTCGGCCTTGATGTCTCGGTCGGACAGCAACATGGCGGGACGATATCGCGACGAGCCGTCAGCCGCCGCGCGTGATCTCTAACCAGTGATCACCAATGGAAACGATCGCGCCGTCGCCCACCCTGACCATCTCGCCGGCCCGGCATCGCGACGACATCCCGTTGGTCGTGGACACCGTCGATCCGTTGGTGGACCCGCGGTCGACGACGTAGACCCCATTTGCGTCGACGCCGACCGCCAGATGAGACTTGGAGACAGTCCGCGTCTCGTCGGCGATCTTGATTAGTTGAGCGTCCTCCTCGCCGGCCTTCGGTTGCGGGTTGCGACCCAGCAGCACCAGGCCCTCGAGGGCGATCCGCCTCCCGTCGTCCAGCAAGATCGACCAATCCTGCACGTAGGGAGAATGAGGCGCACCAGCAGTCTGATCCGAGAGAGCATCAGCTGAGGTTGCGTACTCCGGCAAGTCCTGCTGCTGCCCCGGTGAATAGAGTTCGCCGCCTGAGGTTTGCGACGCGGGCGATGACCCGTATGACGGCGGTGCGTACGGCGCGCCCGGATACGGCGCGGCGTAGGCGTTGCCTCCATACGATGCCGACCCACTCGGCGGTACAGCCGCGGCGTACGGAGCCCCGGAACTCGCCGGCGCCATGCCAGGCGGCGGAGTCAGCGGGCCTGCTGGCACGGGGCTGCCCGTAGGTGCGTAACCCTCCCCGGGTGCATAGCTCGGCGGCATGGCCGCGCGTACGCCGCTCGGCTGCGGCTGCGACGTATTGCCGACCTGAGCCGGCGAGACCTGCTGGGCGCCGGTGGCGGCTCGGGCGGGCTGTATGGGTGGTGCCAGGAGGCGCTCCTTGATCATTACCGAGGTGACGGCGAGATCATGCCAGCCCTGCTTGCGCGGGTGCCTCAGCATCATGATCAACATGATCACCAGGCCGATCCCGGTGGCGTACAGCGCCCAGAACACCAAGGCTCGCACCAAGACCCGAGCCGGGCCGATCGGCCGGCCATCGAGGAACCCGACCAGCTGCAACTTCATGGCCCGTAAACCCGGGCTCGCCGCCCGCACGGCGAGCGTGTACCAGATCACGACGAGCCAGCCGATCGTGATGGCCGCGCCGAGCAGGGCAAGTATCACGCGGAACGCACCCGTCGTATTCGGCAGCAGGAAGATCAGCGCGATGGTGACGATGACCGGGACCGACAAGTTGATGAGAAACGCGACGAAACGCTTGCCGAGCGGACCAACCTCCACCCCGGGGGGCAGGCCTGTCTCGCGATTCGGGCGACCCTGCACGGGCGATTCCATGAAACTGCTCCTCGTCGTTGGTGACTGTGTCGCAGATGAGACGCTACTGCGGAAAGTCAATCAATACAGACACTCCATCACCGAGCTCCATGACACTGCCCAATTGCACGGGAATCGGCTCGCCCGGGGCGAGCTGTTGGCGATCGACCGCTCCAGGACGTACCAGGACCGTTCCATTCGTGGAGTTCAGGTCGGTGACAACAATCTGCCAGTCATCCGGAGCCACCTCGAGGTGTGTCCGGCTGATGTCGTGGTTCGGGCTCGGAACGGTCATGAGCCGGGGTGCCCGGCTGCCCGGCCGATTGCCAGATGGCGCCCGGCCGATCAGGACCGGTCGATCCACCTCGGCGGTGGAGCCGTCGGAGGCACGAAGCACCGCGAGGACCGGGCCTGGGACAAACTGCCGTGCCTGGCTCGCCAGAGCGCTCCCACATACCCGACAGCTGCTCGAACTTGGCGGGTTAATGTGTCCGTGCTCGCATAGCACGGCCAGGATCGCCGAATCTTGAGCACTCTCAGCCGGCGTGGATCCGGAGGTAGGTCCGGCAACGTCGGCGGGTTCAGCAGAATCAGATATCGGATGCGGCGCACCAGAAACCACCGGTTGTTGCGGCGCGGCGACCTCAGGCTGAGCCCTTGGCTCGGGCTCATCAAATGGTGAGGGCATCAGCTGGGTGTCGGCGTTCTGCAGAGCTGCAAGCTCCTCGGCCGACAGTTCAGCCGTCTGGTCAGTTGGCGTGGTCCCGGCTACTACCCCGCTCGTAACCGGTTCAGGCGCAGGCTGCTGCGCGGGCTTGGGAGGAGACGGAGCTGCGACCACCTCGGGAAGCGCCTCGGTGGGCAACCCGTGGTCCGGCGCACGAGCTGACACCGGCTGCTCCTGAGGAGAGCTGATCTGTGCTTGCTCTGACGCGTCGAGAACCACCGATGAGGCGCGTACGGCCCCGACGATCAAGGGCAGCTCCAGAAGGGTGACGTCATCGTCGTATGGAGTGTCGACCCTGATGTGGGACACACCGGCAAGCCCGACCTCACTCCAGGTCTGGATGCCTTCACCGTCTGCCACCACCTTCCCCGTGGCGAGATCGATGACCGAAACGTTCCCACGTACTAGAGAGCGCATGCCATCAGCGGTCCAGAAAAAGGCGCCGAAGCTGGGCAGTGCATCAATCTTGAAACTTGCCAGCCTGGCAGCGAGGTCGACAATCGAACTGGAGGCCACCACTTCATCCCACAACGTGTTGATCAGCGGCGCCCATTCATGAGTTGGCGGCTCGAGCATCACCAAGGAGGTCGGCCCGGAGAGCACCACCCACTCCCCTGGCGTGTACGTGGCGCGCCAACGGCCGAGCGCCGCAGTCATGGTCCCTCCCCAGGCATCTATCGTCCAGACCCCCGCGACATTCTCCCTCGACCCGAGACTTAGCGGAAGGCAGGGGTCAATATCCTTCGATCCCCCTGGTCAGGGGCAGGACAAGGGGACTGCTCGGGACGCTTGGCCGCCGTATAGTTTGTGTCGTGCTCGCCGAAACTCACAGCTGGGTGATAGCAACGAGGCCGCCGGCAACCGCTCGTCGAACGACGATTGCTGACGTCGCGCGCGAAGCCGGCGTGAACAAAGGAACAGTCTCGCGCGCGCTGCGCGGCATCCCCGGAGTCGGCCCATCGACCCGGGAACGGATCATCGAGACGGCCGATCGGCTCGATTTCTCGGCGTCCCACCTGGCCACGGCACTCGCCAGTGGGCAGTCCAGGACGGTCGGCATTGTTCTTCCGACGCTGCGCTCGTGGTACTTCAGCGAGTTCGCGTCCGGCGCTAGCGAGATGCTCAGTCCCGCCGGTTTCCGAGTGGAGCTCATCAACCTCGATATCGACTCCGATTTTCTAGAGGTGGATTCTCCCCAGTTCCGCAAGCTGTTCCGTGAACTCGGTGCAGGTCGAGGCCGTGACGCGCTGCTGTTCGCCGGCACCATCTCAGTCGAACGAACTGAGGAGAGCACCGACTCGGCTCGAGTACCGGTCAGCGCCACAGGCTCGCCGCTGACCAGTGTGCCGGGGATCTTCATCGATAACCGAGCGGGCGGCCGGCTGATCGCTGAGCACCTGCTCTCGCTGGGTCATCGCAATATCGCAATCTTTGACGGACGAATGTCAGGCAAGCCCGACTATCGCGTTTGGGACCAGCGGACCGACGGGCTCAGAGACACCCTGCGAGAAGCCGGGTTCGACATCGATACCCGGGATGTGATTCAACCGGGCGACTGCCACGCTGAGGACGGTGAGCGTGCGATGCAACAACTTCTCGCAGGCGGGCGGCCACTTCCCACAGCGATCTTCTGCCACTCCGATGAGATGGCGTTCGGGGCAACGGCTGTGCTCCGCGCCGCCGGACTCCGCTGTCCTGATGATGTATCCATTGCAGCCTTCGACGATCACCCGATGTCACGCTGGTGGGGCCTGACTACCGTGAGCCAGCATGCCCATGAGCAAGGTGTACGAGCAGCCCACGCAATGATCAAGGCGGTGTCCGGGGACGGGAACGGTTCGGAGAAGAACCCGCCGGCGGACCTCAAGGTCGAGTTGCGGGTGCGTGACACAACTGGCCCAGCCCCTGAGCCCAGCTAGCCGAGACTCACCCCACTGCGGCGCGTACGGACAGTACGTCGGGCAGGTGCGCAGCGATCTGCCGCCAGTTGGCGCCGTCGTCTGTACTCAAGAAGACCGAGCCGTCGCGGGCGCCAACGTAAAGACCCATATCGTCGGCGTTGTCGGCGGTCATGGCGTCGCGCAGGACTGCTGCATAGAAATGATCCGGTAGGCCAGACTCGGACGGCATCCAGCTCTCACCTGCGTTGTCGGTGCGCCAGACCCGCGCCTTGCCACCCGGCGGAAAACGTTCACCCCCATCAACCAGAGGGAACGCGAATACGGTGTCCGGCTTGTGCGGATGCACCACGATCGGAAATCCGAAGTCACTTGGCAGGCCGTCGGCGATCGAAGTCCACTGGTCGCCACCGTTATCGGAGCGGTAGACCCCGCCGTGGTTCTGCGCAAAGATCCGGTTCGGCGCACCAGGATGCGCGGCGATCTTGTGCACGCACTGCCCAAACTCAGGAAATGCATCGGGCGCGAAAACGACCTGGATGCCAGCGTTCGCGGGATCCCACGTCTCACCTCGGTCGTACGTCCGGTAGACCCCGCCAGTCGACATTGCCACTGTCACGTGTGCCGGATCGGTCGGATCGGGAAGTACGGAGTGGATCGCCTGGCCGCCGTAACCTGCTCCCCACTCTTCGCGATGCGGGTGATCCCACAGCGACTGGATGAGGCTGAACGATTCGCCCCGATCGGTTGAGCGAAACAGCGCCGAGGGCTGCGTGCCGGCATAGATCACATCAGGATCGTTGGGACCGCCTGGCTGGATCTGCCAGACCCGCTCGACACTGCTGCCGAATTCTTGCGGGAAGCGTACGGCGGCGCCTTGAGTCTCGGTCCAGGTCAGGCCACGGTCGTCTGAGTAGTAGACGCCGGGGCCCCAGTGCTCACTCGTACCGCTGACGAAAATTCTGGGTGCTGCTCCTCTGGTGTCGATGCCGGTTCCATAGATGGCCTCCATAAGAAACTGTGGATCCGACCAGTCCCACTCCCGACGTTCTTCGTCGGAGCGACCGACAAACAGGCCCTTCTTGGTGCCGACCAGGACTACCGCTTCACTCATTCCGGCCTCCCCGAGTGCAATCTGCTGATGCTCAAGATCTACGACGACCCGCGCAAATCGGTCAAGGCGGGTGGCATGCCGGCCATATTAGCCGAGCGCCGCCACCCCCAAACGAGGCCCAGAAGCGCTTGCACCAGGCCCTTGGTTAACCCATCCGCAGCCAGGCAGTCGCGTCACTGGGCAACCGACCGTCCGCAAGCTGGACGCTGCTCAGCAGCACGTCGCCGGCCGGCAGCGCGATCGGCTCGGCACCGAAGTTGGTGACACACCGAACGCCGCCAGGCCGCTCGAAGTGCAGCACCGACGGCTCCGAGGCGACCCAGGCCAGGTCGGTGCCAGCGAAGAGATCGCCGCGGAGCGCGAGCGCCCGCCGGTAGAGGTTGAGCGTCGAGTCTGGAGCGCTTTCCTGAACGCTCACCGCATAACCGCCGAACCAATCCGGCTGCGGCAGGTGCCCGACGTGTGAGCCGAATCCGTACGACGGCCCGGCCGGTGTCCAGGGCAGCGGCACCCGACACCCGTCGCGACCCTTGTCCGTCGTGGAGCGAGTCGCCATCGGATCCTCCAGAACCTCCGGGGGAAGATCTGCCACCTCCTGCAGCCCGAGCTCATCGCCTTGGTAGATGTACGTCGTGCCCGGCAACGCCAGCAAGATCATGATCGCCGCCCGCGCCCGCCGCTCACCCAGCGCCAGATCCAGCCGAGGCGTCGCGCCGTCGGTCAACAGCCAGGATTGCGCAACTCGTAGGGCCGGACGCCCGTCCTCCAGTGGCAGCCCATACCGGGTCGCGACCCGCGGCGTGTCGTGGCAGCCGAGCAGCCAGCTGGTCGTCGAGCCAAAATTGATCATGTCGGCGATGCCCGAGTCGATGACGTGCCGATAGTCCTCCGGACGCCAATTCGCGTCCTGCATCGCGAAGTTGAAGGCATTCCCGAGACTGTCCGCTGACGCGTACCGGGCTCGTCGTGTCGGATGTACCGATGCCTCGCCGACTGCGTAACGAGGCGGGTCGTAGGAATCAAAGATTCGCCGCCACTCGGCATAGATCTCGTGGACGTCGTCGCGATCCCAGAGTGGGTGCGAGCCGTCCGCCCGCATGATGTCGGCGATCTCGCCCCACGCCGGGTAAGGCTCCGACATGTCCTTGCGGAGGCCGTGGGCGACGTCGATCCGGAATCCGTCGACCCCGCGGTCGGCCCAAAAGCGCATGGTGTGCCGGAAGTCTGCCCGCACCTCCTCGTTCTCCCAGTTGAGATCCGGCTGCTCGGCCGCAAAACAGTGGAAGTACCACTGACCATCGCCGGCCGGCGCCCACGCCGACCCGCCGAAGAGCGATTCCCAGTCGTTCGGCGGTTGCTCGCCGCCTCGGCCATGACCGTCCCGGAAGATATAGCGCTCACGTTCGGGGGCCCCAGGGCGCGCGGCGAGAGCTTGCCGAAACCACCGATGCCGATTGGACGTGTGATTAGGCACGATGTCGATAATCACTTTGATGTCGGCGGCATGGAGCGCGCAGACCATCGCGTCGAAGTCGTCCAAGCTGCCCAGCCGCGGATCGACGTCGCGGTGATCATCGATGTCATAGCCGCCATCGGCAAGCGCGGACGGATAGAACGGGCTGAGCCACACCGCGTCCACACCAAGCGATTGCAAATACGGCACGCGTGAAGTGATGCCCGGGAGGTCCCCAATCCCGTCACCGGTGCCGTCGGCAAAGCTGCGCGGATAGATCTGATAGATCACCGCAGTGCGCCACAGATCTGTCGTGACCCCCGTACCGGCACGATGATCTTGTTCGATTGTGCTCGTCACGCGACGAGTGTGCCCCATTCGCGGTAAATCCGTGAGCGCCCGGCGGATCGTCCGGAAGATGGGCGCGCCGGCCTCGAGTACTGATGAGGGACGGGTCGAAAGCCGGCGCCTGAGGTTGTGCCTTAATCGGGCAATACGCGAGGATCAGACCAGGCCCAACGAATCGTGCAGCGAGGCGAGGAGGCACCCATGGACGAATCTGCTACATCCAACGTTGCCGAGGAGCGCACGGCGAGCCAGCCTGTCGGATCCACGCTCACTGGGCGGGTGGCGCTTGTTACCGGTGGTACGCGGGGCATCGGCGAGGCCATATCGGAGAGCCTCGCCTCGCAAGGCGCCACGATTGCGGCCGGCTTCAGCGGGAATGTCGAGCGTGCGAACCAGTTCGCGCAGGACTTTGCCGCCCGATTCTCGGCGCCGGTCAGCATCCATCGCGGCAATGTGGCCTTTCCCGATGATTGCCGCCGCGTCGTCAACGAAGTTCTCGAACAACACGGCCGGCTCGACATCTTGATCAACAACGCCGGCATCACCATCGACAAGACGGTCCTGAAGCTGACCGACGATGACTGGCACAAGGTCCTAGACGTGAACCTCTCCGGAGCGTTCTTCCTGTCCCAGGCCGTACTGGGCCACATGGTCGAGCGTGGCAGCGGCCGGATCATCAACGTCAGCTCCATCATTGGCGAGATCGGGAACATCGGCCAGGCCAACTACGCGGCCTCCAAGTCCGGCCTGTTCGGGCTGACCAAGACGATGGCCCGCGAGGCCGCCTTCCTCCTCGAACGATCCGGCAAGCTCGATGAGGACAGCATCGGGGTGACCGTGAACACCGTCACTCCCGGCTACACCTTGACTGAGATGGTCGCGGCCGTGCCGGAGAAGGTACTCGACAAGATCAAGATGCAGATTCCGCTGCGCCGCCTCGGCCGCCCTGAGGAGGTCGCGCGCATCGTGGGTTTCCTTGCCGCGGACGAGTCGTCCTACATCACCGGTCAGGTGTGGGGCGTCAACGGCGGCATGGATATGTAGCGGTGTACCTCAGCGTTCCAGCACGTACGTGCCCGGCGCGTCGGTGATCGGCCGATACTTGCGACTGCCCATCCGCGGCGGCTTCCGCATGGCGCCCGCTCGGGCCGCGATCCACTGGGCCCAGTCCTCCCACCAGGTCATGGGATGAGTTGTCGCCACCGCCAGCCAATCGGCGGGATCCGCCGGCAGCGGTTGGTCACCCTCCAGGACACGATGAATTGACTTCGGACTCGGTGGGTTCACGATGCCTGCGATGTGCCCGGAGTTTGAGAGCACGAACCGTACGCGTCCGCTGGGCAGCCGCGCGCCCGCGTACGAGCTGCGCCATGGCGCAATGTGATCTTGCTCGGCAGACAAGAAATAGAGATCCTGATCAACTCTTGCCAGATCAAGCGGCTGCCCGGCGAGCTCCATCACTCCACGGGCAAGCTCGTTGTTCACATAACAGCTGCGTAAATAGAAGGTATGCATCTCGGCAGGCATCCGAGTCGAGTCGTTGTTCCAGCTGAGCAGGTCGAAGGCCGGCGGTTCCTCCCCCATCAGCCAGCTACTCACCGCGTAATTCCAGATCAGGTCGTTGGTCCGGAGCAGGTTGAAGGAGCGCTGCATGTCCTCCTTCGGCAGGAAGCCAGTGCGCTTCATCGTCTTTTCCAACCGCCTGATGGTGGCTTCGTCGGTGAAGACGCCGAGCAGGCCCGGCTCGCTGAAATCGATCAAGGTATTCAGGAAGGTCGCTGAGTTGATCAACTCCATCCCGACTGCGTCGAGGTAGGCAAGAGTCGCCATCGTCAGCGTGCCGCCCAGACACAGCCCCAGCAGGTTGATCTTCTCGGCGCCGGTGATGTTGCCGACCACTTCAAGAGCCGCCACCGGGCCCGAGATCAAGTAATCGTCCATCTGGACATGGCGCATCCGCTCATCTGGGTTGCGATAGCTGATCATGAAGACGGTATGCCCATGATCAACGCCCCACTGCACGAGACTGCGACCCGGCGCGAGGTCCATCACGTAGTACTTGTTGATCCATGGCGGACTGAACAGCAGCGGGATCTCATGCACCTCGGCAGTGCTGGGCGCGTACTGGATCAGTTCCATCAGGTCGTTTTGGAACACGACCTTGCCCGGGGTGACGGCCATGTCCTTGCCGACGCTGTGCACGCCTGGAACTACCTGACGCGGAGCGCCCTGATTGGTCAGCAGATCATGGGCGAAGTTGCGCGCCCCCTTTGCCAGCGACAGGCCGCCAGTTTCCAAGGCCTTCTTGATCACCGCCGGGTTTCCCAGAGCGAAATTGGTGGGAGCCAGGGCGTCAGTCATCAGCTGAGTGGCGAATTCGGCCTTTTGCCTTACGTCGGCAGGGGTTTCCGCGTCACGGATGATCTCGAGCAGCGACTGTTGCCACGCGAGATAGATCTCCCTGGCCAGCCAGTACGCGGCATTGTCACTCCACGTCGGATCCGCAAATCGCCTGTCCTTTGGACGCTTCGGCGCGTAGCTCGAGCTGCCGCCGACCGCACGTACCGCGGCTGCAGCAGTCGCCCGAAGCATCTCACCAGCCGTGCGCGACAGGACGCCAGCCACCTTGTCGGGGCGGGAAGCCGCGGCGAGACTCGTACGCAACACGGCGGGGAACAGCGAAATCGGATCCAGCCGACCCATCAGGTCGCTGTTGTTGAGCAGGTTGGTACCTGCCGTCAGAAGCACGCTGAGTTGCTCGCGGACCGCCTCGTCGATCGTGTCGGAGTCGTTGTCTGGGCCCGGCGAGGCCGCGGTCGCCTCGCTCATCGAGCCGCCCGTCCCCTGCGCCGTCCGATCGTGACCTGACGGAGCGCCTCGTACGCCTCGATCAGGGAACGCCGCTGGGACGCGGTCAAGTCCGAATCAGACTGAATCGCCTCGATGACCTCAGTCGATGACGCTGCGGGCTCCTCGCCACGAAGCAGGTCGGCAGAGACGTGCAGGGAGTCGGCGATCGCCCGGAGGACCTCCTCAGAAGGGGCTCGAAGCCCACGTTCAATCTGGGAGAGGTACGGATTGGAGATGCCGGCCATCGCTGCGACCTGTCGCATGGACAGCTCGCCCAGCTCTCGTTGCCGGCGGATGATCTCGCCGAGTCGCAGCTGATCATCCGCCGACTGCTGCGTGCTCACAGCTTGAGCATACGGTTACTTCAGCACGTCACGAACGGCAGAGATGTATGCCCCGTTGACCTCACTGAGGAAGTCATTTCGCGCCTTGACGACAGTGCTAACCCACTCCAGCTGCGTGGCTCCCGCAAGCTGCTGGGTGAAGTCAAAGTAGCTTCCGAGCGCCTTCTGGTAGCCGTCGAGCGCGGCACTACTCGTCTTCTTTCCGGTGTCGATCAGCTTCTCGTTGAGAACCCGGTAGCGGTCAGCTACCTCACCGAAGCTCCCGGTAAAGTCCTTGATCGTCTCAGACTTGGTGGTCGTGGCCATGATGGTCTCCTTCAATATTTCTATTTCTTGATACAACAACCCCAATGCTAGCCCAAAAATGCTAGCTAAGCTAGCGGCAGCCGTGCGAGATGAGTCACACCATGCGGACCTACGATGGTGGCCATGAATTCAGGGCCGGAGTCATCGGAGAATCTGGTCGGCGAGCTCATCCGCCGTCAGCGGGAACTCGCTGCCCTGCCGCTGCGCCAGCTCGCGTCCCTTGCCGGGATATCCAATCCCTATCTCTCGCAGATCGAGCACGGACTTCGCGCCCCATCGGCCGCGGTGTTGGAGACCATTGCCGCCACACTCGGCGTCCCACCCGAAACTCTGCATCCCCGCGCTGATGATGATCATGGCTCAGAGCAGGATCATGATCACGATGAGGAGCAGCCGACCGGTCACACCTCATTCGTTGCCGCCATCTCCACAGACCCGGGATTGACGGCACGGCAGCGTCGCGCTCTCACCGAGATCTATACCGCGATGACCGAGGCCACAGCCGGTCGCCGGAGCCGGCGAAGCGGCTAGTCGACAGGGCCGGACCTCTCGACCTACCCTGTGACGGCAGGCACCGCTTCCACGGGTGGAGTTTGGCGATACAGCTTGCTGACCTTGTACGCGTTCTTCTCCAGCTTCAGCGCCTCCTCGCGAACCTTCGCCAAGTCCTGTGGGCTCAGCTTGGAAGCCTCAGTCAGAACCAGGGTTTCGCCTTCCGGATCATCAATGGCGCCGACCCGGACAGTGCCCACGCCGGACGCATAGTACTTGCGCTGGTGCCCGCTTTCCGGCTCGAGCGGGCTCCGCTCGTCAGTTATCAGCACGTCCTCGTAGCAGCCGACTGGAACACAGGTTTTCTGCTGCATCTGGAAGACCTTCGCGCAGTCCAAGAAGTCGATGTCAGGCGACCAGCCTTGGAGATACTCAGGTGTTCCCAGCTGAGGGTCCGCCAGCATAAGGTTGCCGGGCTCGGCCTTTCCCAGACCGGAAATCCAGGTGTCGGGAGCCCCGGTGAACTTGCCCTCGTCATACTCTGCTGGATACTCGCCGAGGTTCCAAAGGTTCCCGGCGTTGTCTTGTGCTTGAAAGGCGAGCTCGGCTTCCTCGAGGTCGCCTTCGTTGATGTCCTTCTCAACGATAACGACGGTACGAACGCCGTTGATCACCTTGGTCAGATCCGTGAC
>Ga0307318_10000034_pt1 | contig 42500 bp, 45 predicted proteins | sample ER_DNA_367_FD_194500 | JGI IMG/M metagenome (GOLD analysis project Ga0307318, IMG submission 194500) | Bulk soil microbial communities from the East River watershed near Crested Butte, Colorado, United States - ER_DNA_367 | ecosystem: Environmental > Terrestrial > Soil > Floodplain | place...
AGCAGGGTGGGCGACCTCAGACGGTCGTCGAGCATCTACAGAGAACTGTTCCCTGTACGACGCTCGCGAGCCATCAGCCGACCCTCCGACGCCGATGCCGGCTCAGCCGGCGTCGGCTTACCAAGGATCCGAGCGAAACGTGATCCGAGCGAAGTCGTCATGCCTACGCGAAGCGGAGGCGGACTTCGAAAGAACGCCGGGTAGCTGGGGAAACCTCCCGGTTTCCCCAGACCCTTTCCCTTGCGCGTGTCGAGGCTCCGCCCCGTCACGCGCATCGCTTCGCGATGGCGAGGGCCGGAATCGAACCGGCGACACCACGGTTTTCAGCCGTGTGCTCTACCAACTGAGCTACCTCGCCGCGCTAGAGCGCGTTCAGGGTATCGGACGGCGTATTACGCCAGGCGCGGCCGCAGCCGACGATCGCACCGACCACGATTGGGATCCCGAAAGATCATCAGGTAGTAGACCGCGCCGCTCTCGAAGATCGACCCCAACACGCGGGCAGATTGTACGGCGAAAAAAGGACGTCCGGACCGGTGTGACCGCGTCGCGAACGCCCTCTTGGAGCGAATCTAGTCCTGTCCGGCGCGACGGGCAAGCACCGCGGTCCCGCGGCCCACGGCAATGTCCGCAAAATCCGCGAAACCGCGCCGGTCGAGCTCCTGCCGCAGCAGCTCCGGGCGGACATAGATCGGCGTGTCCACACCGTTCGTGTAGGCGAAGACGGTCCACCCGCCCGGCCGCAGCACCCGGGCGACCTCGTCCAGAAACGGAATCATGTTCGTGTGCGTGACGAGGTCGAACGACCCGTCGCCGAAGGGGAGATGCGAGGCGTCTCCAACCTCGAAGGAGGCGGGGGGAACCCGCCCTCGAGCCTCCTCGATCATCCCCGGCGAGACGTCGACGCCGGTCACCTGGGCCTCCGGAAAGCGGCTCACGAGCGCCTCCGCGCCGCGGCCCGTCCCCGTTCCGACGTCGAGCGCCTGCGTGGCCGCCGGAACCCGTTCGAGCGCCTCGGCGATTAGCTGGTCGCCTTCGGGGCTGATGGTCTGATTCCAAACGGGCGCGAGGCGCTCGAACTGCCACCGAATCAGGGGGCGGAAGAGCGGCCAGAGGCGAGGCCGGCGGACCGTGACGTCCGTCGCCAGCCGCGCGAACCGCCGGCCCAGGGTCAGTCCGATGCTCGTAGCCGTACCTCCATTCCCGGATGGATAGCGAAGGTCTCCGCCGCGTTCCCACGGGTGATCGCGAGCGCGATGTTCCGGTACGCATCCTCGTACAGGATGATGTCGCCCGCCCGCGCATCCGCGAAGGCGCGGGCCGCGAGCGCATAGAAGCTGTCCATCGCGAGCTCGACCTCCACACGTTTACCGGGGACGATGCCGAGTCGTTCGACCTGGTCGGCATGGACGTTCAGCTGGACGTTCCCGAACCGATCGACGTAGAGGCACGTGGCGCGAACGCGGCGCTCCCCGAGCTCGGCCTCCGGGATCTCGAGGCGGACGAGCGACCCCGGTTCGACGGCCTCGCCGAGCTCGCTCGGGTCGAGGCCCTGCGTGAGATGGGCGCAGGCGGGCGAGAAGATGTCGCGTCCGTGGAAGGTCGCCGAGACCGGGCTCAGCGCGTAGTCGCGGTTCGTGATCTCGTAGGCGGCGTCGATCCCGCCGAGCCGCTCGGCAGCCGGGATCAGCAGACCGTTGTCTGGCCCGACGAGCACCCGCCCGTCGCCGGTTCGGATCACGAGGGCGCGGCGGGGCGTGCCCACCTCGGGGTCGACGACCGCCAGGTGCACCCCCTCCGGCATGTAGGGAAGCGTGTTGGAGAGGATGAGCGCGCCCTGGAGGATGCTCTGCGGCTCGATTCCGTGCGTGATGTCGATCACGTCCGCGTCCGGGGCGATCCGCTTGATCACGCCGTGGCAGGTCCCGACGAAGTCGTCGCCGAGCCCGAAATCGGACAGAAACGTGATCACCACGGGCCGGAAGCTAACGCGTCGACGAGGCCGTCGAGGTCGTGTGTGTTTGCCTCACGGACGACGTCGACGCCTGCACGCTCGGCGGCGGCCGTCGTTTCCGGCCCGATCGACACCGCCGGAAGGCCGGCGCCGAGACGGCCGTAGGCACGGGCCGCCGAGGCCGAGGCGAGCACGACCACGTCCGCGGCCGGCAGCGTCGCCGGCGCCAGCTCACGCGTCCGGTAGAGCGCGACGACATCCGCCTCGAGCTCGTCCGGGAGCAGCCGCCTGGCACCTTCGGCGGCCGCGAACAACACGCGGCCGGCCGGGCGCGGCAGCTCCGCCAGGAGGCCCTCCTGGGTCGAGACCGCCGGGACGAGGTCGGCCCCGCCGAGGGCGGCCGCCGTGGCACGCCCGATCGCCGCCACCTGCCTCGGGCGCCCCTGTCCCCGGCGGCGTAGCTCGCGCGCCGCGGTCACGCTCGTAACCACGAGCCAGTCGTACCCGTCGAGCTCGACGGCGTCGTCGCCGAGCGGCTCGGTCGCGATCAGGGGCTCGATCTCGACCTCGTGGCCCCCCGCGCGGAGGCGCTCGGCTAGCTCCTCGTTCCGGCCTTCCGGCCGCGTGAGCAGGACCCTCACCTGGCGAGCGCGACGAGCTCGGCCGCGAGCGACGCCGGGTCCTCTCCCGACCGCCGCTCGACCCAGGACCCGTCCTCCGCCGCCACAAGCGCGGTCAGGACCGCCCCGTCGTGGTAAGCGGCTACGGGCGCGAGGCAGCCGCCGCCGATCGCCGCCACGCAGGCTCGCTCGGCCTCCACGCGCCTGCGCGACTCCGCGTCGTCCGCGGTCGCGACCGCATCTTCCTCGCCCGCCCGGACCTGGAGCGCCAGCGCACCCTGACCCGCCTCGGGGAGCAGCGCGCCCGGCTCGAACCGATGGTCGATCTCCCCGGCGAGGCCCAGACGGTCGAGGCCGCAGGCCGCCAGCACCACCGCGTCCAGTCCACGCTCCCCGCGTTTGCGGAGGCGCGTGTCGATGTTCCCCCGGAGCGGTTCGATCCGCAGCTCCGGCTCCAGCGCCAGGAGCTGCGCCTTCCGGCGGATCGACGCCGTGCCCACCCGGAGCCCGGGCCGGAGCTCCCCCACCCCGCACAGCGCGTCGCGGGGATCCTCCCGCTCGAGGTACGCGCCGACGGCCAGCCCCTCCGCGTCCGTCGAGGTCATGTCCTTCGCCGAGTGGACGGCGACGTCGATGCGCCCGTCGAGCAGTGCCTCTTCGAGCTCCTTGACGAAAACGCCGCGCGCGCCGATCTCGCCGAACGGCTTGCTCCGGTCCTTGTCGCCGGCGGTCGTCACCGGCACCAGCGCGAACTCGAGGCCGGGTCGGCGCAGGCGCCCGATCGCGAGCTCGGCCTGCCTCAGCGCGAGCCGGCTACCCCTCGACCCGACTCTCAGGACCACGTTGCTCCTCGGCCGCCGCCTCCTTGAGCCGCACGATCGGCTCGTGCAGGAGCTTGTTCACGATCTGCGTCGTCAGCGACTCGACGGCGCTGCGCTCCCCCTCGGAGAGCCCCGCCAGCCGCCCGCTCGCCTTGGCGAGCTCGCTCCGGCGGATCTCCTCGGCGCGCTGTCGAAGCGACGCGATCACCGGCGCGGCGTCGCGGGTCGAGAGCCAGGCCGAGAACTTCTCGCCCTCGGCGACGGCGATCGCCTCCGCCTTCGCGAACTCCGCCTCCCGGCCGCGGGTCGTCTCCTCGACGACGGCCTGCAGGTCGTCGATGTCGTAGAGGAAGCAGTCGCCGAACTCGTTGATCGCGGGGTCCAGGTCGCGCGGGACGGCGAGATCGATCAGCAGGAGCGGCCGGCCCTTCCGGGCGCCCAGCACGCCGGCGACGTCGTCCTTCGTCAGCACGAGCTCCGGCGAGCTCGTGGACGAGACGACGATGTCGCACGAGGCCAGGGCGTCCGTCACGCGCTCGAGCGGGATCGTCTCGCCGCCGAGCTCGCCCGCAAGCGCCCGCCCCCGGGCGTCGGTTCGGTTGGCGACGAACGAGAGCGTCGCGCCGCGCTTGATCAGGCGGCGCGCAGCCCTCGTCCCGATCTTCCCGGCGCCGACGATCGCGATCCTCGAGCCGTCGAGGTCGCCGAAGACCTGTGCCGCGAGGGCCGCGGCGGCGGACGACGTCGTCCCGGGGCTCTCCGCGATCGACGTGTCCGTGCGGACCTTCTTGCCGGTGTGGAGCGCGAGGTTGAAGACCCGGTCGAGGAGAGGCCCAACCGTCCCACGCTCGTACGCCGTCCGCACTTGACCGAGGATCTCGCCCTCACCGGGGACGAGCGAGTCGAGACCGGCGGCGACGCGGAAGAGATGCACGGCGGCCGCCTCGTCCTCGAGCCGGTACAGGTACGGCTCGAGCTTGGTACCTGCGAGCTCCTCGAGCAGCTCGGTGGCCCGCCGGTCGGCGCTCGCCGCTTCCGGCGCGGAGAGGTAGATCTCGGTGCGGTTGCAGGTCGAGAGGAGAACGGCCTCGCCGCCGGTCTCCGCGGCGAGCTGCGCGCCGAGCTCGGCCGCCCGGTCCGCGTCGAGGGCCACGCGCTCGCGCACCTCGACAGGGGCGCGTCGGTGGGAGGTTCCGACGAGCAGCAGATTCATGCGACGTGGGTGAGCAGGAGCCCGAGCTGAAGGACGATGACGAGGCCGAACCCGGCGAGCGAGAGCGACGCGGCGAGCACGCGGCGGCCCGCGCGGACGCGCAGCGCCAGGATGCCGACATAGAGCAGCCACATCCCGACCGTGGCGACGATCAGGAGGTCGACGCCGTGCTCCGGCAACCGTGCGAAGCCGGGGACGAGCCCTAGCGTGAGCGCGGCCAGCGAGACGGCGATCGTCTTCACCGTCAACCGGTCCAGCGCGACGAGGGACGGAAGGCGCAGCTGCAGGATCGTGGCCCGGTGATGCTTCAGGAGGCGCGCCTGCCAGAGCTCGAGCGCGGCCAGCCCCGCCGCGACGGTGAAACCGGCGAAGGCCGACAGGACGAACGAGACGTGCACGACGAGCAGCACGTCGTGCCAGGAGGTGCCGGGCTCGGCGTTCATCCCGCCGGCGACGTAGGAGATGCCGAGCAGCGCCGCGGCCAGTGGCATCACCGCCAGCCCGAGCATCCGGTACCGAGGGCTGCAGCCCCAGATCAGGTACGCGCCCACCACGAGCCAGACGAAGAGGTTGAGCGAGCCGGCCCAGGTTCCCCACGGAAAGCCCTCACCGCGCGCGGCCTGGCCCGCCAGGAGTGCGGTCTGGGCGAGCCACCCCACGCGAACGCCCCACGTCGCGAGCCGGCCGAGCGAGCCGGGATGCCGGGCGTTGCCCGCGTAGGCGACGGCGGCTTCGCCGTAGGCGAGGAGGGCAGGCCAGACGAGGAGCTCAGCCACCGGAGCGCTCCCTCGTGAGGCGGGCGAGCTCGGCCAGCTCCCGCTCGATCCGCGAGAGCTTGAGCGCGATCAGCGCAACGTAGAGCAGCACCGCCCCGAACAGGACGAGGTAGGCGGCGGCCAGGTATCTGTCGCCGGTGCTCATGCCAGGCGCTCCCTCAGCTCCCTCAGGTTGGCGTCCGCGCGCTTTCCGGTCAGCTCGATCGTGTACAGCGCCGCGGCCAGGGCGAGCATCCCGGCGAGGCAAACGCAGAACGAGAAGAACATCGAAGCCGACATCTGCGGGCCGTCCCGGGTGAAGATCGGGGAGGGGTGCAGCAGCTGGTCGGCGAGGCGGATCGCCAGGAAGCTGACGGGCAGTAGGACCGCGCCGAAGAGTGCGTAGACGGCCGAGGTGCGCGCACGGCGCGGGCCCGGCTCGGTCGAGTAGCGCAGCATGAAATAGGCCGAGTAGAAGAGGAAGAGGATCAGGAAGAGGACGAGCTGGCGTTCGCTCCAGGTCCACCAGACGCCCCAGGAGATCTTCGCCCAGATCGAGCCCGTGATCAGTGTGAGCACGCCGAAGATCACGCCCATGTGGACGGCGGTGTAGCTCTCGAGATCTGCGCGCTCGTCGCCCTTCCACAGCAGGCGGAACGCCTTCCATGCGGCCCAGCCGAAGCAGGCGTAGGCGGTCAGGGCGACAGGAACGTGGATGTAGAAGATCCGCTGGCTCGAGCCTTGGTCGGCATCTTCGGGCGCCCACAGCAGCGCCAGCCCGAGGCCGAGCGTCAGCAGCACGGCCGCGAGCAGAGCGAGGGCGACCGCGCCGTTATTCCGTAACGACGTACTCAAAGCTTGCCCAGGAGAGGATCGCAAAGATGAGGTCGTAGAGCGCCAGGAAGCCGAGGTAGCGAGCGGGATCCTCGGCGAGGGTGGCGCCGACGCCGCCCACGACCAGCGGGATCGCGAGCGGGAGGAAGAGGAGCGGCAGGAGCAGCTCGCGTGCCCGTGCGGCCGCGGCCATCGCACCGAGCAGCGTCCCCACCGAGGCGATGCCGATGTCCGCGAGCGCGACGCCCGCCACGAGCTCCCAGCTGACGGGCTCGTAGAAGAGCGCGAACGCCGGCAGCGCGACGGCTTCGGCGAAGATCAGGAAGGCGACGACGCTCAGCGTTTTCCCGAGCCAGATCGCGCTGCGGTCGCACGGCGCGAGGATCAGGCCGTCGATCACCGCCCCCTCCCTCTCGGCCACGAACGACCGGACGAGGGCGAGCAGCGCCGTGAAGAGGAGCGCGATCCAGAGCATCCCGGCGGCGGCGAGGCCGGAGGAGTCGTCCGGCAGCGCGAAGTGGAAGACGACGAGCGCCCCGACGACGAAGAGCAGCATCGCCGGGACGGTGTCGCGCGAGCGCAGCTCGACGAGCAGGTCCTTGCGCGCGAGGGCGGCCACGTCGGCGAGGTAGCCGGTCATGCGGCTGCGAGCGCCAGTCGGGACGTCGGACGGCCGGCGAGCCGCTCCGGCTGATGGCTGGAGAGAACGATCGTCCGGCCGGGCACCGCCCGCTCGAGCTCGCCGAGGAGGAGCTCGGCTCCGGCCGCGTCGAGCGCGGCGAACGGCTCGTCCAGAAGCAGCAGGTCCGGCTCGTGCAGGAGCGCCCGCGAGAGCGCGAGCCGCTGGAGCATTCCGCGCGAGAGCGCGGAAGTGGACTCGTTGCGCGCCGCCCACAGGCCGAAGCGCTCGAGCAGCATCCCGGCGCGCTCGCGACGCTCGGGGATCCGGTAGAGGCGGCCGTAGAGGTCGAGGTTCTCGAGCGGCGTCAGCTCGCGGTACACGAGTGGGTCGTGGCCGAGGAAGCCGAGACGCGAGCGGTCGAGGTCGACCTCGAGCTGGCCGGCGGTGGGCGCGATCAGCCCGGCGATCAGGCGGAGGAGGGTCGTCTTCCCGGAGCCGTTCGCGCCGGTGACGAGCAGGAAGTCGCCGCGGTCGACGTCCAGGTCGAGGCCGGCAAGCACGCGCTTGTTGCCGAACCGCCGCCCGAGCCCGCGCGCGTGGATCATCGGCGCGGGGCGCCTACGTCTCTGTAACCCGGCACGCCCGACCTCCTCCCCACCGCGATCGTAGCGAGGTCAGGCGCACGCATGGGTCACGAAACCGCGCCGAGACCGGGATCCCACGCCGGCGCACCCGGGCCGGCGCATGCCCGCGGGTTCGCATCACGTCTGCCGGTGCCCGCCCTGCTCGCCCGCCAGGAGCCGCAGCGCGTGCGGCAGCGCCCGCCGCACCACTGCGAATCCGTCGCGGCAGCCGCCGGGCGAGCCGGGCAGGTTCACGACGAGCGAGCTCCCCCGGATTCCGGCCACCCCGCGCGAGAGCAGCCCATGCGGCGTGCGCGCGGCCGAGTCCGCCCGCAGGGCCTCTGCGATTCCCGGCACCTGCCGCTCGAGCACGGAAGCCGTGGCCTCCGGCGTCACGTCCCGCGGAGCCACGCCGGTGCCGCCGGTAGTCAGAACGAGCGCGTGCTCGTCCGTGAGCTCCTCGATCGCCTCGGCGACCTCGCTCCGCTCGTCGGGGACGACCCGCCTCGCCACGTCGTAGCCCTCCGCGGCGAGGAGCTCCTCCAAGACCGAGCCGCTCTCGTCTTCCCGCTCTCCGCGGGCGACCCCGTCGGAGACCGTCAGAATCGCCGCCTTCAGGCCGGCTCCTTCGTCTTCTCCAGCAGCCGTACGTCGGACAGCGTCATCGAGTCGTCGACCGCCTTCGCCATGTCGTAGAGCGTGAGGGCGGCGACGCTCGCCGCCACGAGCGCCTCCATCTCCACCCCGGTCTGCGCCGTCGTCTCGACCGTCGAGATGACCTCAGCACCGTCGTCGACGACCCGCACCTGCACGTCGATCGACGTCAGCGGCAGCGGGTGGCAGAGGGGAATCAGCTCGCTCGTCCGCTTCGCCGCCATCACGCCGGCCACCTGCGCCGTCGTCAGCGCGTCCCCCTTCGGGAGCTCCCGAAGCCGCCCCGCCGTGGCGGCCGCCATCGTCAGCAGCGCCCGCGCGGTCGCCCGCCGCCGCGACGACGGCTTGCCGCCCACGTCGACCATGCGGACGCCGCCCTCCTCGTCGAGGTGCGAGAACCCGCTCACCGGGAGGCGCGGGCATGCGCCAGCACCCGGTCGAGATCGCCGAGCTGTGCCTCCACCCACCCCGAGAGGTCGTGGTCGCGGACGTGGGAGCGGAGTCCCTCGAGCCGTTCACGGCGCTCCTCCGCCGACATCTCGAGCGCCACCCGGAGCGCCTCGGCCTGGCCTGCGATGTCGAACGGGTTCACGGTCAGCGCCCACTCGGAGAGCTCCGCGTGTGCACCGGCGTTCTCGGAGAGGACGAGGACGCCGTCGCGCTCGTTCACGAGCGGCGCCTCCTTGGCGACGAGGTTGAGCCCGTCGAAGATCGCGTTCACGAGCAGGACGTCGTACTGCTTGTAGGCGGCGACCGACTCGAGGAAGTTGTCGGCGATCCGGAGATCGATCGGTGTCCAGTTCTCCGTCTGGAAGTGATCGTTCACCGAGCGCGCCGTCCGCTGGATCGCGCCGAGATACTCGGCGTACTCGGGGATGTCCTGGCGGGTGGGGTCGAGCAACGCGAGCATGCCGACCTTCTCGTGGAGCTCCGGATGGTCCTCCAGCAGCCGCTCGAACGCGCGGAAGCCGCGCACGACGTTCTTCGAGGGATCGGTCCGGTCGACCCGGAGGACCAGCCGCTCCGGACGCTTCTCCAGGAGCTGCGCCTCCAGCTCGAGCACCTCTGAGCTCTCCGCGAGCTCGTCGAACTCGCCAGGATCGACGGAGATCGGATGGCAGGTGGCGAAGACGCGGCGGCCGTCGTAGTCGGCGGTCCCCTCCTCGAAGTTCGCCTCCGCGCCGGCAATGTCGGCGCACGAGCGCAGGAAGTTCCGGCGCCAACGGTCCGTGTGGAAGCCGATCGTGTCGTTCGCAAGCAGCCCGTCGTGCAGGGCGAGGCGGATCGCCTCGGGCAGCACGCGCCAGTAGTCCGGCTCGGGCCACGGGATGTGGATGAAGTGTGAAAGCGCCGCTTCGGGCGCCCGCGCCCGCACGAGCCTCGGCGCCAGGTACAGGTGGTAATCGTGGAAGCAGACGGCGGCGTCCGGTTGCGCCTCGAGCTCGGCGACGACCGCGTCCGCGAACCCGGCGTTCACCGCCACGTACCCCTCGTCCCAGGCGAGATGGAGGCCGCGGTCGAGATTCGGCGAGTGCGCGAGGTCCCAGAGGTAGTGCTGGAGGAACCACAGCGTCGGGTTCGCGACGACGTTGTAGAACCAGTCGTAGGCGGCCTCGTCATGGGCCACGAGCTTGAGCCGGTAGGGCGAGCCGTCACGAGCGATCTCCTCGATCGCCTCCCCGCCGGCCTCCCCCGCCACGGCCCGGTCTTCCTCGGTCATCGCGCTCGCGACCCAGGTCACGTCGTGCAGCGCGACGAGGCTGCGGAGCGCCGTCACGAGGCCTCCGCCGCCACGACGCGCCACCCGCGCCCCGTTCTCGTCCTGTCCGAACGTCACCGGCGGACGGTTCGAAACGACGATCAGCTTTCGCCGTGCTCCCACGCGCCGGACCCTACCCCAGCGCCTTTTTCCGGCCGAACGCGCGGCTCAGACGGCGCCGCTCGATACGGTCACGAGCTCGGTCCCGCCCGTGTCGTTCCCGCTCAGACGGTTGAAGAGCGCGAGCCAGTCGCGGAGAAGGCGCGGCATCAGGAAATGCACGCGGACGTACTCCTTGCCCCTCCGCCCTCGCACTCCGGCGGCCGACGGGTCGGCGAGGATCTCCTTGCACGCCGCGGCGCACTCCTCGACCGAGTCGACCAGCCACCCCGTCTCTCCGTCCTGGATCTGCGACGGGATGCCGCCCGCCCGGCCGCCGATCATCGGACGCGCCTTCCACAGCGCCTCCGTGACCGTCAGGCCGAAGCCCTCCCGGATCGACTTCTGCAACACCGCCGCCGAGTGCACCTGGAAGGCGTTGACCTCGATCGCGCCGATGTTGTTCAGGTTGGAGAGGATGAAGATGTCCGGGTCGGCGGCCGCGTACTCGACCGTCTGGTTGTAGTACTCCCACCCCTCGGGATCGTCATGGGCCATCGACCCGACGAGCGCAAGCTGGAGACCGGGATGCTCCTCGCGCGCCAGTCGGTAGGCGTCGATCACGCCAAGCGGGTCTTTCCAGGGATCGAACCGCGACACCTGCGTGACCACCGGCCGGCTCACGTCGATCCCGAACTGGTCGACGATGTAGGCGGCGTCTTCGGCCGAGAGCGCCATGTTCTTGGGCGCGAGCGGATCGATCGCGGGGGGCCAGATGAACGCGTCCGGGAGCTTGTCCGTCGCCGGGACGTACTCGGGCCGGTGGAAGATCGTGGAGTCGAAGCGGCCGATCGACGGCAGCAGGAACTCGAGGACCTCCTGGTTCGGCTCCGACAGGTCGATGTGGCAGCGCCAGATCCAGCGCGCGCTCCGGTCGGGGAAGTGGTCGATCATCGCCGCGGGCTGCGGGTCGTGGATGATGACGAAGTCGTAGTCGGACTCGTCGAACTCCTCGGCGTTGAGCGCGTTGTAACGGTGGAAGGTCTCCTCCTCGTCCGCCGTGAGGCCGACGGGGCTTCCCTGCAGCGCGTTGTGGATCTTCTTCGTGACGTTGAAGAACTCGTCCTCGCCGTGGATGATCCGCCACTCGGCATCGAGCCCCGCGCTCCGCATCAGCGGTACGAGCGTGTAGTTGATCTCCGCCACTCCGCCGCCAAAGGCCGTCGCGGAGAGATGCAGCACGCGCTTCCCTTCCATCGGGCCGGCCAGCCGCTGGATCTCGGCCATCAGGCCGCGCCCGAGAATCGTCGCGTAGTCCGCGAGCGACTTCGTTCCGACATTGACGGGATGAAGCATTCAGGCGTCTCCTGACCGGCTCAGGGGGCGGTGCTGTCGGAGGATCGGATTAATCCTGAATGAACTTTACGAACCGAAGGCGGGAACCCTTCCCGTCTGCACCCGGACCGAGCTCGAGCTCGTCAGCGAGCTCCTGGATGATCGCGATCCCGAGGCCTCCCTCGGTGAGCGCGCCTGCTCCCGCCGCCGCGTCGTCGGCGACCGTGAACCCCTCCCCGTCGTCCGAAACCTCGACGACGAGACGATCCTTGTGGAGCTCGTAGACGACCTGCACGGCTCCCTCCCGCCCGTCCCGGTACGCGTGGCGGACGGAGTTCGAGCACGCCTCGGTGACGGCGAGCTTGAGATCGCCGAGCGTCTCCTCCGAGAGCGGGCGCAGTTGCGAGAGCCCGCTCAGAGCGAGGCGGACGAGGGTGATGTACTCCGCCTTTGCCGGGATCGTCAACCGCACGGCGCGCGCGTCGCCGTTTGATCTCGCTGTGGAGGAACTCGTCGTCATCGCCGTTCGGTTTCGCAAGGTTCTACCAAGATTCGGCCGACGCGTCGTCCCGAATCTCCCCCGGTTCGGGTCCTCTCCCCTCCCCGTCGGCCCTAAACGCGCTCAGCATCCCCCGGCGGGCCGCGCCGGGCGCTCGCCGAGTCGCACGGGGACGACCAGGCGCTTGCCGTTGCGAAGCAGCGTGAATTGGACCACCTGCCCCGGCGCGAGCGCCTCGCTGACCACCCGGACCAGATCGTCCGCACGTTGCACGGTGTTGTTGCCGATCCTGACAACGACGTCACCGCCGAGCCGAACTTGGAGGCCGTTCAGCTCCTTGCGCTGCGTCCCGCCGCGCAGGCCGGCCTTCTCACCGGGCCCGCCGTCGACGACACAGGCGACGACCGCGCCCCGCTGAACCGGGTAGCCGAAACGGCGCGCGATGCTCGGCGTCAGATCCTCGGCGTTGACCCCGACGTACGCGTACGACACGCGACCGTTCTGAGTCAGCTGCTCGAACGTCCGCCGCGCCGCGTTGATCGGGATCGCGAAGCCGACTCCCTCGGCCTGGCCGGAGTCGCTTCTAATCTGGGCGTTGATCCCGATCACCCGGCCGCGGGCGTCGAAGAGCGGCCCGCCGGAATTCCCGTGCGTGATCGGCGCGTCGGTCTGAATGGCGTCGGGGACGGTGTACTCCGAGGTGAGCGAGTCGATCGAGCGACGCGTGGCCGAGACGATCCCGACCGCGAGCGAGTTCTCGTTTCCGAACGGGCTGCCCATCGCCGCCACGGGTTCGCCGACGACCACGCGGGCGGAATTGCCCAGCGGCACCGGCTCGAGCGCGTGCGCCTTCGACTCGACGTGAAGCACGGCCACGTCGTCGTTGAGATCCCAGCCGACGAGTGTCGCGGCGACCCGGTCGTTATCGTCGAACGCGACGAACAAGCGGCTCGCCGCCTTGGGGTCGCGCGTGCTCTCTCCCGCGGTGGTCACCACGTGGGCACTCGTCAGGATGTCGCCCGCCCGTGAGATCACGAAGCCCGAGCCCTGCGCCGCATGCTCGGTCGGGGGCTCCTTGTCGAAGAAGGAGTAGATCGTGACGACGCCCGAGCGGCGCGACCGGTAGATCGCCGCCGGATCAAAGGCGTTGCCCGCGAGCGGCTTGGAGGTGACCTCCGGCAGCCGCCGCTCCACCGGTGTCGCCGTGCCGCGGCCCTGGACGAAGACCGTTTCGGTCGAGCCGCCCGCGAGGCCGGTACGATCGCCGACCACCAACGCGAAGACGCCGCCGAGAACGGCGGCGGCAAGGGCGAGTGCGGCAACGGCACCTGGACGCACGACGGTCTCACTGTAGCCAGGGCGCACGGCCTTGCCGGACGTGTTTCCACGGGAAAAGGCCGCCTCAACGGGCGAGGGCGGGCTCGCGCGGATCCGCCGCGACGTGCGCACGCGGCAACTTCAGCGTGAAGACCGTGCGACCGGGGCGGGACTGGAGCTTGACCTCGCCGCCCATCACGCCTGCGAGCTCCTGCGCGATCGCGAGGCCGAGCCCGCTGCCCGTTGTGACGCCGCCGCCGGCGCGGTAGAAGCGCTCGAAGACGTGGCTCTGGTGGTCGGCCGCGATCCCGCCGCCGTCGTCCTCGACGCGAAGCTCGACGGTGTCGCCGTTCCCGCGCGTCGCCACGCGCACCTCCGTGCCGGCCGGCGTGTGAACGATCGCGTTCTCGAGCAGGATTCGACCGATCTGGCGCACGCGCTCCTCATCGCAGACGGCGACCGCGTCCGGATCTCCGTCCGCGAGCAGGACGTGGTTGCTGCCGCGGCCGACGCCGCCGAACTCGCCCACGAGCGAGGACGCGATCTCCGCGAGATCGACCGGCGCCAGCTCGACGCGCAGCCTGCCTGCGTCCAGGCGGGAAAGATCCAGGAGGTCGGTGGCCAGCTTCGTCAGACGCTCGACCTGGAGGCGCATCTCTTCGAGGAAGTCTCGTCGATCGGCCTCGTCGACTTCCTCGTCCGTGAGCAGCTCCAGATGACCTCCGAGGGCGAAGATCGGCGTCCGCAGCTCGTGCGAGGCGTTGGCGATGAACTCGCGGCGCGCTCGTTCCAGCGCCGCCAGCCGTTTGCGCATGTCGTCGAACGCGTCGGCGAGCTCGCCGAGCTCGTCGCGACCCTGGTCAACGACCGGCTGGTCGAAGGCTCCACCGGCAATGCGGTCCGCAGCGCGCTCGAGCCGACGGATCCGGCGAGCGAAGATACGGGCGAGCCCGAACCCCACCGCCGCGGCCGCAAGCAGCGCGGCGAGACCCGCGAGCAGCAGTCGGCGCTCCACGAGCGCGACGGTGTCGAAGGTGTCCTCAGCGGGCGTCGACACCAGCGCGACGCCGAGACCGCCCGAATATGGGACGGCGACCTCTGCGTTGCGCTGGCCACCGTGCTCGACGACACCCCGCTCGACGCGCTGGTGCTCCGCTGCGCCGATCGCAACCCGATCCGGCGGCGGCGATGACCCCCGCCCTCGCGAATCCGCAAGCGTCCGCAGATAGACCGGGTTTTCCTCCAGTCGATCGTAGACCATGATGCGAACGCCCCACTGCTGGCTCTGGTTCGCGACGATTTCATCGAGCGTGTACCGGTCCGACAGAGTGTTGATGGCGAAGACCACACGCTGCGCCGTCCGCTCTTGCTGATCCAGCCTGCTGTCGGTCAGGCGGGTCTTGAGCGACGGCACGATCGAGCCGTACATGATCACGAGGACGCCCAGGACGAGCCCCACGAGCGCGAGGGTCAGCTTCAGCCCGACGGTGCGAAAGCGGGGCATCAGTCGCGGAAGCGGTAGCCGGCGCCGCGCACGGTCAGGATGAACTCGGGATCGCTGGGGTTGCGCTCGAGCTTCTCGCGCAGGTGCCGGACGTGGACGTCGATCGTGCGTGGCTCACGGTAGGCGGAATCGCCCCAGAGCGCCTCCAGCAGCCGTCTCCGGCTGAAGACCTGGCCCGGATTCGCGGCGAGCGTCCGGAGGAGCTCGAACTCCACGTAGGTGAGCTGGATCGCCTCGCCGCCGACCTCGACCGAGCGACGGCTCGGGTCAATGCGCAGGCCGTCGGTCTCGATCGTCTCCGTTCGCCGCTGATCGAGCTGTGACGGCAGCGACGCGCGACGGAGCAGCGCCCTGACACGGCTCCGGAACTCGCGGATCGAGAACGGCTTCGTGATGTAGTCGTCGGCGCCGAGCTCGAGTCCGAGCACCTTGTCGAGCTCGTCGTCCCGCGCGGTCAGCATGATGATTGGCACGGTGCTTTGCGCTCGCAGCCGCTTGCACACCTCGAGCCCGTCGAGCTTCGGCAGCATCAGGTCGAGCACGACGAGGTCGATCGGCTCGGACGCGAACTTCGCGAGCGCTTCCTCGCCGTCGCGGGCCGCAACCACGCGAAAACCGTCCCGTTCGAGCGGGTACGAGAGCACCTTCTGCACGGCATCCTCGTCGTCGACGAGGAGGATGGTCGAGGAGTCAGGCACGGGCGAGTCGGCGCCGGGATCGGCGTAGCCGTCGGGCCCTCCCTACTATAGCCCCGGCACCATGGCCGCCAATCGGCCCCCAGAAGTGCAGCGGCGGCCGCGGCCGGGGTCGCTCGAGCGCCCCGTGAGCGGCCGGACGTATCGCGGCACGGCGCTGCTCGTCGCCATCCCCCTGCTGATCGCAGCCTTTACCGTGAGCCGCCCGGAGCAGCTGCCGCCACCCTCGCTGCCCCCGGCCTTCGACCAGCAGGCAGCGGTCGAAGGAGCCCGGGAGCTCGCCCTGCAGTTCCCGGACCGCTCGCCGGGAACGGCCACCGCCGGCATGGCGGCAGACTGGGTCTCGGAGCGGCTCCGCTCCTACGGTTTTCGCGTGCAGCGCGACGGCTTCGAGGCCGATATCCCCGGGGTTGGCAGCCGGCGGCTGCAGAACGTGTACGCGGTCGCGCCCGGGCGGTCGGGCGCCGCCCTCCTCGTGCTCGCGCACCGGGACAACGTCGGTAGCGGCCCCGGCGCGAGCGACAACGCCTCGGGTACGGGCGCGCTGCTCGAGCTCGCCCGCGGCTACGGCCTTCGCGCCTCCCCGGCTCCCGGCGTCGCTGCCGCGCCGATCACACCCGCGCACACGATCGTCTTCCTGTCGACCGACGCCGGGTCCTTCGGTGGGATCGGCGCGCGGCGCTTCCTCGAGCACTCCCCCTACCGCAACAGGATCGAGGCTGCGATCAACCTCGTTGCGCTGGGCGGCCGACCCACGCTCCGCCTCGAGCTTGCCGGCAACCGGCCCCGCTCGCCCGATCCGACGCTGATCCAGACAGCGGCGAGCCGGGTGGAGCAGCGGACCGGGGAGACCGCGCGCCGGCCGACCGCGCTCGGCCAGCTGATCGACCTCGCCTTCCCGTTCAGCTTCTACGAGCAGGCGCCGTTCGTCGGGCGCGGGGTGCCGACCTTCACCCTGACGACGTCCAACGAGCGGCCCCCGCTGCCGGAGAGCGACACCCTGAACGCGCTCGTCCCGCGCCGCATCGGACAGGCCGGCCTCGTGGCGGAGGACGTGCTCGGATCACTGGACGAGGGGGTGGCGCTGCCCGGCTCCACGTCGACCTACGTCTACCTCGGCCCGCGCATCATCAGGGGCTGGGCGATCAAGCTCGTCCTGATCGCGGCGCTCTTCCCGTTCCTGCTCGCGGCCGTGGATCTCTTCGCCCGCTGCCGCCGGCGGAGGATCCCACTCGCTCCGGCACTGCGCAGCTACCGAAGCAGGCTCGCGTTCTGGCTCTGGACGGGAGGTCTGTTCGCGCTATTGACCCTGCTCGGCGCCTGGGGCGACGGACTTCCCGTGCCGCCGTCGCCGGACTTGTCGTACGCGGGAGACGTGCCCGTGCTGGCGCTCGGCGTCTTCGTGGCGCTGTCGCTCGCCGGCTGGTTCGTCGCGCGCGAGCGACTCCTGCCGCGCCGTGCGGTGACCGCCGAGGAGGACCTGGCGGGACAAACCGCGGCGCTCCTCGCGCTCGCGGTGGTTGCGCTGCTCACGGTCGCGACGAACCCGTTCGCGCTCATCTTCGTCCTGCCCTCGCTTCACGCGTGGCTCTGGCTTCCGCAGGTCAGGTACGCGGGGCTCTGGACGAGGGCGGCCGTCCTCGCGCTCGGGCTGCTCGGCCCCCTCGTCCTCCTGATGTCCTTTGCCGTGCGATTCGAGCTCGGATTCCACGCGCCCTGGTACCTGCTGCAGCTCGTCGCCCTCGGCTACGTGCCGGTCCCGTCGGTGGCGATCACGCTCGCCTGGCTCGCCGCCGCCGGCCAGCTGATCGCGGTCAGCGCCGGCCGCTACGCCCCGTACCCGAGCGCCCGGGAGCGCCCGCCGCGGGGGCCGATCCGAGAATTGATCCGCCGGTTCCTCCTGCTCGTGCTCGACCGGCGGGAGGAGCGGGGGCTCAAGCGAGCCGCAGGTAGCTGACCTCTTCGCCGGGCTCGAGTGGGTCGTCGCCGGGGGGAACGAGGACGAGCGCGTCCGCGGCCGCAGCGCGGGCGATCATGTGCGACTCCTGGCCCGTCAGCGGCTCGAGCTCGACCGCGCCATCGACCACGGCCGACCGGGCTCGGACCAGCTCGGTGCGCGCCGGGTTCCGCCGGAAGGATCGCGCCAGCCGCCCCGGCTCGAATCGGGGGAGAGGACTCGCGTCGCCCTGGAGCGCGCGGATCGCCGGCCGCACGAAGAGCTCGAAGGAAACGAGCGAGGAGACCGGGTTGCCCGGGAGGCCGAAGACCAGTGTCCGGCCGCGGACGCCGAACCAGACCGGCTTGCCGGGCTTGACCGCCACGCCCCAGAAGACCTCCTCGACCCCCAGCTCGACGCCGATCGACCGGACCAGGTCGTGCGGCCCGACCGACACCCCGGCCGAGGTCACGAGCACGTCTGCCTCGAGCCCGGCCGCGAGGGCCTCTCGATGCGCGGCCCCGTCGTCGGCGACCGTGCCCAGGCGCACGACCTCCGCGCCGGCCGACTCGAGCTGGGCGGCGAGGATGACCCCGTTCGCCTCGTAGATCTGTCCCGGCTCCAGCTGCTCGCCCGGCCTTCGCAGCTCGCTGCCCGTCGCCAGGACGGCGGCCCGCGGCCTGCGGGCACTCGCAATGTCCGGCACGCCTGCGGCGGCGAGCGCGCCGAGCTGGGCCGCCCCGAGACCGACTCCGGACGGGACGACCACGTCGCCCGCACGCAGGTCGCCGCCCGCCGGGCGGATGCTCGCACCCAATGGCACCTGCTCTGCAATCTCGATCTCGTTGTCATCTTCGACAACGTCCTCGATCGGGACGACGGCATCGGCGCCGGCGGGGACCGCTGCACCGGTAGCGATTCCCATCGCCTCACCGGTGCGCAACTCACGCGTTGCGGGCCTGCCGGCGGCGATCCGCTCGACGACGGGCAGGCGCGCCGGGGTATCGGCGGCTCGCAGCGCGAAACCGTCCATCGCCGAGGAGTCGAACGGCGGCAGGTCGACCCGTGACCGGGCCTCCTCGGCCGTCACCCGACCCGCGGCCGAATCGAGCTCGACGCGCTCCGCCGGCAGCGGCGTCGCCCGTTCGAGGATGAGTCGCTGAGCTTCCTCGAGTGAAAGGAGGGCTGCCACCGCGTGAATAAGCTACTGCCGTGATCTCCGTCGTCGTCCCGGTTCATGACGAAGAGCGGAGCCTCGACCCGCTGTACGACGAGCTCCGCGCGGCGCTCGACCCTCTCGGGGAGTGGGAGGCGGTCTTCGTGGACGACGGCTCGACCGACGGCTCGTTCGCTGCACTTACCAGGCTCAACGCCGACGCACCCAACGTCAAGGTCGTCCGCCTCCGTCGGAATTTCGGCAAGTCTGCGGCCCTCGCGGCCGGGTTCAGGCACGCCGGCGGCGAGCTCATCGTGACGATCGACGCCGACCTCCAGGACGACCCGGCCGAAATCCCGCGCCTGCTCGCGAAGCTCGACGAGGGGTTCGACCTCGTCTCGGGCTGGAAGACACACCGCCGCGACCCGTTGCGGCGCCGGATCCCGTCGAAGATCTTCAACGGCGTGGTCGGACGTGCCTCCGGCGCCAGGCTCCACGACCTCAACTGCGGGCTGAAGGCCTATCGGGCGGAGGTGGTCCGCAACCTGCGGATCTACGGCGAGCTCCACCGCTTCCTGCCGGTGCTCGCGCACGATCGCGGCTACCGGGTCGCCGAGCTGCCGGTCAACCACCGGCCGAGGGAGCACGGGCGCTCGCGCTACGGGATGGAGCGCTACCTCCGCGGCTTTCTCGACTTCCTGACGGTCTGGTTCATGGGGCGCTACCGGCACCGCCCGCTGCACCTCTTCGGCACGCTCGGCCTGGCCATGGGCGCGATCGGCACCGCGGTGCTCGTCTACCTGACCGTGCTCAAGCTCTCTGGCGAGGCGATCGGCCACCGTCCGCTACTCACGCTCGGGGTGCTGCTCGTCGTCGTCGGGCTCCAGTTCTTCTCCCTCGGTCTCCTCAGCGAGCTGATCACGAGCCACCACGAGGAGCGTTTCGGCTCGGTCGACGATCAGTACGTGGACGAGGTGCTCGCCACGCGCGCGGCCGAGCACGTCTCGCGCTGACCCGCGTGCGGGTCGCGTACTTCGGGACGTACGAGCGGCGATATCCGCGGAACGCGCAGGTGATCTCCGCGCTGCGGAGCGCCGGGGTGGAGGTCGTCGAGCAGCACGAACCGGTCTGGGACGGGCAGGAGCAGAAGTGGGGAGTCGGGCCTGCGGTCTTGCCGCGGCTCGCGCGCGCCGAGCTGCGGCTTCTGCGTCGCAAGCTGTCCGAGGTCGAGGCGCTGATCGTCGGCTACCCGGGACACTTCGACCTCGTCGCGGCCCGCCGCGCCGCCCGCGGGAGGCCGATCGTCTTCAACCCTCTCGTCTCGCTCGCCGACACACTCGTTGCGGATCGCGGCCGATTCCGACGGGGGTCGCCGGTGGCGCGCCTCCTGGACGCGCTCGACCGCCGGGCGTTTCGCGCCGCCGACCTCGTCGTCGCCGACACCCGCGCGAACGCCGACTTCTTCGCCGAGCTCGCCGGGCTTGCGCCCGAGCGTGTTCCCGTTGCCTTCGTCGGCGCCGAGGACCGGCTCTTCCGCCCGGGGTGGGCTCCGGAGGCGCCGTTGACCGCCGTCTTCGTCGGCAAGCTGATCCCGCTCCACGGCCTCGAGACGATCCTCGCGACCGCCCGGCTCGCACCCGAGATCCCCTTCCGCGTCGTGGGAACAGGGCAGCTCGACGGCCTGCTGGAGACGCGACCGGCCAACGTCGAGTGGGTTCGTTGGGTCGAGTATGAGCGGCTGCCGGACGAGCTCCGCCGCGCGGGCTGCGCGCTCGGGATCTTCGGCAGCTCGGACAAGGCGCGGCGCGTGATCCCGAACAAGGCGTTCCAGGCGCTCGCGTGCGGCGTACCGCTCGTGACCGCCGACACGCCGGCGGCACGCGAGCTCCTCACGGACGGCTCCGACGCGCTGCTCGTGCCGCCCGGCGAGCCCGAGGCGCTGGCGGTGGCGATCCGAAGCCTCATCGACGACCGCGAGCTCGCCGCGCGCATCGGCGCAGGCGGGCTCGAGACCTACGGCGCGCGGGCAAGCGAGGACGTGCTGGGACGGCAGTGGCGTGCGCTCGTCGAGGGAGTGCTGTGACCGTTCACGAGTGGGGGACGGCACCGGACTTCGTCGGGCCGCGGCATGAGCTCCGGGAGCGGCTTCTCGTCGACCTCCTCCTCTCCGGCCGCCCGGGGCGCGCCGTCCTCAACGCCGGAGCCGGCCAGGGAACGATGTCGAGCCGGCTCGAAGCGCTGGGCTTGGACGTCACGAGCGTCGACTCCTCGCCGTCCGCAGTGGCCATCCTCCGTGACCGCGTCGCCGGACAAGTGGTCGGCGGCGACGTCACGGCGCTGCCGTTCCGGGAGGCGCAGTTCGACGCAGCCGTCCTCGGCGAGGTGCTCGAGCACGTCAAGGACGACCGTGCTGCACTGCGCGAGGTCGCGCGCGTCGTGCGGCCCGGCGGTCTCGTTGCGATCTCGGTGCCCGCCAACCCGAAGCTCTACGGACGAAGCGACGATTGGGCCGGGCACGTCCGCCGGTACGCGCGCCGCGACCTGCTCGAGGCTTGCGCCGACGGCGGGCTGCGCGTAGAGCGGTGCCTGGGCTGGGGTTTCCCGGTCTCCCGGCTCTACCATCGCCACCTCTATGAGCGATACCTCGGCCGGCGCGGGCCGGCCCCCGTCGGCCGCAGCCTCTCCCCGCTCGTCCGAGCCCTCGGCCTCCTCGTCCAGGTCGACCGCCTCTTCGTCGGGGTCGAGCGCGGCGCGCTCGGGTACCTCGCGCTGGCGACACGTCCGTAGTCCGATCGCGGCCGTCTGGGCGGCCATGATCGCGTTCGCAGCGCTCTTCGGGGCGCTTGCCGTGCAGGAGTACCGCGCGTTCGAGACAGGCCGCTTCGACCTCGGGAACATGGTCCAGGCCGTCTGGTCGACGGCGCACGGGCGGCCGCTCGAGATCACCGAGCTGGGCGGCGGCCAGATCTCGCGTCTGGGCGCGCATGTCGACCCGTTGCTCGTGCTCTTCGCGCCGCTGTGGTGGGTGTGGCCGAGCCCGGCAATGCTTTTGGTCGTCCAGGCGGTCGGCCTAGCGCTCGGCGCGCTGCCCGTCTTCTGGCTCGCTCGAAAGCACCTTCGTTCGGAGCGCCTCGGCGTCGTGTTTGCGCTCGTCTACCTGCTCTACGCACCGCTGCAATGGCTCCCGCTCGACGAGTTCCACCCGGTTGCGCTCGCCTGTCCGCTGCTCCTGTACGCGCTCTGGTACCTCGACGAGGACCGCCTCGTCGCGGCGCTGCCCTTCCTCGGGCTCGCCTGCCTGACGAAGGAGGAGGTGCCACTCGTGGTCGCCGGGCTCGGTGTCTGGTACGCCCTGCGCAAAGGGCGCGGAAGAGAGGGGGCCGCGATTGCGCTCGCGGGGGTGGCCCTGACGGCCGTCTACCTCCTCGTCGTGATGCCGCACTACCGGAGCGGTGACACACCGGAGTTCTACGACCGCTACGGCGCCGTCGGCGGCTCGCCCGGGGGTCTCGTGAAGACGCTCGTAACCGACCCGCTCACGGTGATCCGGGCCGCGACCGAAGAACGTGACCTCACGTACCTCCTCCAGCTCGGGCTGCCGCTTGCCTTCGCGTTCCTCGCTGCGCCGCTCGTGCTGATCCCGGCGCTGCCCGAACTGGCCGCCAACCTGCTCTCGGAAACGGGGACGCAAACGTCGATCGAGTTCCACTACACGGCCCCGATCATCCCGTTCCTCGTCGCCGGTGCGATCTTCGCTTCCGAACGCCGGCGCCGGCTCGTGCCGGTCGTCCTGGCAGCAGCCGTCGTGGGCGCCGTCGTGCTCGGGCCGCCCTGGTCGGGTGAGCTGGCGCCGAAGCGGGTCTCCGCACACGACCGCGTCGCGGACCGCGCGGTGGCGCTGATCCCCGACGACGCAGCCGTCACGAGCACGAACGGCCTCGGCTCAAAGCTCTCCGCCCGGCGCCGCGTCTTCAGCTGGCCGGTCGTCCGCGAGGCCGACTGGGTCGCGGTCGACCTGAAGCGCGCGTCCTACCTCGACCGGAGGTCGTCGGCTTCGACGGCGGCGATCCCGCTAGCGCGGCTGCTCCGGAGCGGCGGCTGGTCGACGGCGCTGGAGGAGGACGGGATCGTGGTCCTGAGGCGGAGGACGGCGACGACGAGGATGCCGTAGAGGGCGACCAGCAGCAGGTCGCGCGCCACCACCAGCCAGGCGAGGTTTTCAAGCGCGAAGAGCTCGCGGTAATGGAAGAACCAGAGCTGTCCGAGCACGAAGGCTCCGGCAAGGACGGCCGCGGCGGCCAGGCCAGCCGGCGGCGCGACGAGGACGACGAGGGGAAGCAGCCAGAGCAGATACTGCGGCGAGACGAAGCGTGCAAACGCGACGAACGCGGCAAGCGTCGCAGCAGCCGCCGCGACGAGCCTCTCGCCGCCGCGGTCCCCGCGGGCGAAGAGCCAGGCGACGAAGGCGACCGCCAGCACCTGGAGCACGGTCATCGCCACGGCGACACCGTCCGCCACGGCGCCGCCGAGGTCACGCGAAAGCGCCGCGGTGGATCCGGAGACGACCTCCGTGTCGTAGAGCCCGAGCTTGTCCGCGGCGACGAGCAGTGCCCCGCCGAAACTCTCGAGCTGCAGGGCCCGCTGCGCCTGCGCGTCGAGGCTGTCCCACAGACCGTCCCACCCGAGCAGTGCGAACGGCCCCACGACAACGAGAATGACGCCCGCGAAGGCGGCAAGTGGTCGGCCGAGCCCCCGGCGCCAGGCTACGAGGCAGAACACCGGCAGCAGCGCGACCGGGTAGACCTTCGCCGTCACCGCGAGCCCGAGCAGCGCGAAACCGAGCGTCGGCCTCCCGTAGAGAAGCGCGCCCACTGCTGCGGCGACGAGGAGCGCGGGCCAGAGGTCGTAGGTGTTCAGCGAGACCGGCCCGATCGCCAGCGGGCTCAACGCCAGCGTGCCGAGTGCGCCGTACAACCGGCGCGTTCCTGCGCCGAGCCGGGCGAGGATCGACGCGGCGACGAAGAGCATCGCTACGCCGAGCAGCGCCATCAGGACCTTGAACGCGTGGCGGTACCAGTCGTCCGGCAGGAACGCCGGCGGCAGGAACACCGCGAACGCTCCGGGCGGGTACTCCACGAAGACGTCCCGGTACGGGATGCGCCCGTCGAGAAAGCCGTGCGCGTAGTCGCCGTAGAGCCCGACGTCGCGGTACTCGCGCTCGCGGAAGAGGCCACCCGGCGGCACGGCCGCAGCCAGCAGGTAGACGGGCGTTACGAGCGCGGCAGCCCGGAGCGCCGCCCGGAGCTCAGAACGGCTACCCGTCGCCGGAGCTCGGCGAGTAGTACGAGTTGCCGTACTCGTTCGCGTACTGCGCCTTCTCGAACGGCCGCCACTCGGGCCCGAAATGCGGCCGCGGGAACTCGACCGGCGCCGTGCCGCCGATCGAGGAGCGCATGAAGAGGTTCCAGATCGTCGCGGGGAACGTTCCGCCGGCGACCGAGATCCCGTGAACGTTCTCCATCGGGATCAGCGCCTGCGGGTATCCGACCCACACGGTCGTCGAGAGCGTCGGCGTATAGCCGCAGAACCAGGCGTCTGTATGGTCGTCCGTCGTCCCCGTCTTGCCTGCGGCCGGCCGGTAGAAGCTGACGCTCGCCCCGACCCCGGTCCCCGACGTGTAGTTGTCGTGGAGGATCTTCGTGACCTCGTCCGCCACCCAGTCGGGGATCACCCGGTGCCGGCGCGCCTGTCCCCAGCCGGCGTCCGTGTCGGTCGTCCCGTCGGGCAGCACGACCTTCCGGATCGCCATCGGCTCGGAGTAGATCCCGCCGGCAGCAAGGGTCGCGTATGCGGACGCCATGTCGAGCGGCGACACGCCTGCGGAGCCAAGACCGAGCGACGGGACGTACACGCCCTCCTTGGTCTTCAGATTCGACCGGACGCCCAGCCGGTACGCCATCTCCGCGACCTTATCCGGGCCGAGGTCGAGCGTCAGCTGCGCGAAGACCGTGTTGTCCGAGGAGAGCGTCGCTTGGTGGATCGAGACCGAGCCGAGGTAGCTGTGGTCGTAGGTCTGGACCTCCCAAGGCTCGCTCAGCGGATCCGGTTGGTAGAAAAAGGGCTTGGAGACGTAGTACGTGCTGTCGGGGTCGACGCCCTGGTTGATCGCGGCCGCCAGGACGAACGTCTTGAACGTCGAGCCCGCCTGGCGGCGCGCCTGCGACGCGAGGTTGAACTGGTTGCGGCGCTTCGCCGGCGTCACGGCCGTCATCGCGCGGATCGCGCCGTTCCCCGGGTTGATCGAGACGATCGCGGCCGCGGGATCCTGGCGGTAGGGGAGGGTGCGAAGCACGGCATTTCGTGCGTTCTGCTGAAAACGGCGGTCGACGGTCGTGTAGACGCGCAGGCCGCCGGAGCGGACCGTGTTCGCGCCGTACTGCGTGATCAGCTGCTCACGGACGTAGCTGAAGAAGTACGGCTCGCGGATGCGGGTATAGATCCGGCCGGGCTTCAGGTGCAGCTGACGGTCCCCGACCGCCGCGCGGTACTGGCGCGGCGTGATGTCGCCGTTCCCAAGCATCGCCTGGAGCACCTGGTTCCGCCGTCGTAAGGCCGCCGACGGCTTGTTCAGCGGGTCGTAGACCGACGGCGCCTGCGTCAGGCCGGCCAGGAGTGCCGCTTGGCCGAGAGTGAGCTTCCAGACCGGCTTCGAGAAGTACGTCTGCGCGGCGGCCTGGACACCGTACGCGTGGTTCCCGTAGTAGACGGTGTTGAGGTAGCTCTCGAGGATCCACGATTTCGAGCGCCGGTTGTTCAGCCGCACGGCCAGGCAAGCCTCGATCAGCTTCCGCTCGAACGTGACCTCACGGCTGATGTAGAGGTTCCGGACGAGCTGCTGCGTGATCGTCGAGCCACCCTCGACCACGCGGCCGGCCTGGACGTCGGCGGCCAGCGCACGCGCGATGCCCTCCAGGTCGATGCCGCTGTGCTCGTAGAACCGCCGGTCCTCGATCGCCACCGTCGAGAGGCGCATCCACTTGCTGATTCGGTTCAGCGGGACGGGCTGGCGGTTCTTCTCCGCGGGGATAGAGCCGAGCAGCGAGCCGTCGGCCGCGTAGACAAACGAGTTCTGGCCGATCTCGACGGGGCGGAGGCGGTCGAGATCACAGCGCGGCGCGACCGTGGCTGCCCCGGTGATCCCACCGGCGGCGACGAGCGCGAGGATGATGATCGCAAGCGTGGCGAGGATCGCCAGCTTCTTCCGATGCCTCACGCGGGACCGCCGGCGGTTCCGCCGGGTGCGGCGACGGTAGAGCTCCTCGTCGAACTCGCGGTCAGCGCGGCGCCGACGGCGTCGATCGTGCGGGCTCATGCTGCTTCGTAGACGCCCGCCTCGCGCAGCGCGTGCTGCACGCGCAGGCGGAGCTCGCTCTCCAGCCGCCGCGCTGAAGCCTCGTCATCGGCCCAGGCGCGAAGCGTCACGACAGCGTCCCCGTCGAGACTCGTGACGAGCAGCTCGGTGGGGTCTGCCTTCTCGCGCAAGAGGTCGATCACGGCCTGTAGATCCTTGTCTCGTGGGACGGGCACCGTGATCTCGGCCAGCCGCTCCGGACTCACGATCGTCGCGTTCTTGATGGTATCGGCAACCAGGCGGTCGTTCGGCACCACGAGCCGGCTCCGGTCGTCCTGACGGATCCGCGTGTAGACAAGGCCGATCTCCTCAACCACACCCTCTCCTTCGTCAATCGTGACGCGGTCCCCGAGCCTGATCGGCTGGCTCAGTCCGATCATCACCCCGGCGACGAAGTTCGCGAGCGTCCGCTGGGCCGCCAGGCCGATGACGAGACCGAGGACCGCCGACGACGCAAGGAGGCCGGTGGCGACGGCGCGAACCTGCGGAATGATCAGCAAGGCCGAGAGGACGCCGACGAAGATGATCGCGCCCATCAGGCTCCGCCGGAGCACGCGGTAGCGCGTCTCCGACTGCGGCGGAAGCTGCCGCCGCGCCATCCGCATGTCCACGAGCTTCGCGAGCACCGCAGCTCCGACGATGACGGCGCAGACGACGATTAGCCGTCCCCAAGGATCCACGGCCGCCTATTCGACGTCGTCGAGCGGTTTCCGGCCCCAAGGCATCGCTTGCGATGCCGCTTGGAGGCGTCGCCGGGCCAGCCTACAACTCAAGGTCGCTCAGAGGCTTGCGCCCGGCGAACCCTTCTTCGAGGCCGTGCCAGAACTGGATTGTGTCCTCGCCCAGCTGCCAGCAGAGGAGGATCTCCTCTCCCTCGCGAAGGGCCGGGAAGTCGAGCAGCCCTCGGTCGAGGTCCTTGACCAAGACGCCCTCGGACTGGATCCGCTCCACGATCCGGGCGAGGTCCGTCGCCGCCTGCTCGAGCTCCTCGTCCGCCTCGGCAAAATCGGACGGCGTCAGGTCGCCGCCGTTCGTAACGACCTGCGCGCCGAGCGAGGCCCGGCGCTCCTGCGCCGTGACGAGCGCCTGCCGGCGCTCGACCATCTCCTCGGCGAGCGGGCGGAGCTCGTCCAGCGCCGCGTTCGCCTCCTCGGGCGTGAAGTACCGTGGCGCCATCCGCCCCATTGTCACCCTCTTCCTCTGGAGCCGTGCGGCGATCTGGGCCGGTGTCGTCTTCGCCTTCCTCGTCTTCGAGCCGAACCGGCATCCGCTAGCCGAGCGCTGGGACCGGCTGGAGGTGACACGGGACCTCGGTGTGCTCGTCGACGTCTGGGCCCGGTGGGACAGCGTCTGGTTCCTGCGCATCGCCGAGCACGGCTACGGCGCGGTCGAGCAGACGGCCGCGGCCTTCTACCCGCTCTACCCGCTGCTGATCGGAGTGCTCGGGCGGGTCTTCTTCGGCCACTACGTCCTCGCCGGCGTCCTGATCTCGCTCGCCGCCACCCTCGGCTCCTTCGTGCTGCTCTACCGGCTCGCACTCCCCCGGCTCGGCGTGGAGGGCGCGCGCCGGGCGGTGCTCTATCTCGCGGTGTTTCCCTTCGCCGTGTTCCTCGGCGGGGTCTACAGCGAGTCCCTCTTTCTGCTCCTCGTCCTCGCGAGCTTCGTGCTTGCCGAGCGCGGCCGGTTCCTCGAGGCCGGTGTGGCCGCCGGGCTTGCCTGGCTGACGCGGCCGCTCGGGATCGCCCTGCTTCCGGCGCTGGCGCTGATCGCCTGGCGTGCGCCCCGTCGCGCGCAGGCGCTGCTCCGCCTGGCGGCTGCGCCGGCGCTGTTCGCGCTCTATCCGCTCTACCTCTGGTGGAAGCTCGACGACCCGTTCCTCTTCCTCCGCGCCGAGGACGTCTGGAGCAGGCACGTCTCCTGGGCCGGGCCGCTCGGCGGGCTCTGGGACGGCCTTCGCGCCGGCTGGGCCGGGGTCCGGCAACTGGCGAGCGGCTCCGACGCGACGCGCTACTGGAGCGCGGTCACGGACACCGACCCCGACCGCGTGGCCGCCGTGAACCTCGAGCAGCTGGCCTTCCTCGTGCTCTTCGTCGTGCTGACGGTAGAGGCCTGGCGCCGCTTCGGCGCCCCGTACGGCCTCTTCGCCGCGCTCAGCCTCGCCATTCCACTCGCGACGCCGAGCGAGCGATGGCCGCTGCTTTCGATGCCGCGCTTCGGCCTCGTGATCTTCCCCTTCTTCCTCGTGCTGGCCGCGTGGGGTGCGCACCCCCGGGTGCACACGCCGCTGCTAGTGGTGAGTGCGATGTTCCTCGGAATCGTTTGCGTTCAGTGGGCCCTCTGGCAATGGGTGGCATGAGCGCCGCCGAGAGCCGTCCGAACATGCAGCGGCGGCTGGTCGGCTGGTGGGTGCTGATCGGCGCCCTCACGCTGCTCAACTTCAGCGCCCGCTTCAGCGAGGAGGACTCGTCGTCGAAGACCGACAACGTTCTCTACCGCTACGACGCCGCCGTCTTCGGTTTCCTCTTCTACGCGCTGATCCTCGGGGTCGTGCTGGTGCTGGCGTCAGGGTTCGACTCGCGCGAGGCGCTCGGCCTGCGACGGCCGCGTTCCTGGGGGTCGGCGGTCGGCATCGCCCTCGGGTCGTTCGTCGCGCTGCTGATCGTCGCCGCCGCGCTCGAGCCGGTCTTCGGCGCCGGCAAGGCGCAAGGCCTGGACCCGACCGGCTGGATCCCGGAAAAGGCGCCGGCGCTCGTCCTCAATGCGCTCGTCGTCGCAGTGTTCGGCCCGATCGTCGAGGAGCTTCTCTTCCGCGGCGTCGGCTTCTTCCTCCTCAGCCCGTTCGGCCAGCCCGCCGCGATCGTGATCACGGCGATCTCGTTCTCACTCACCCACGGGCTCGCCCAGGGCATTCCGATCTTCTTCATCATCGGCGTCGGCCTCGCGCTGCTCCGCGCGCGGACGGGGAGCATCTACCCCGCGATGATCCTGCACATCTGCTTCAACGGCTTCGGCGTGATCACCGGCGTCTTCACCTAGCCACGTCCGGCGTAGATTCCGAGCCCCGTCGCGGGATCGAAGAAGTGGAGCCGGTCTGCGGCGGCCAGCAGCTCGATCCGATCGCCCTCGCGGACGCGTGTTCCTCGGGTGAGGCGTGCGATGAAGAGGCTCCCTCGCCGGCGCGCCTGCTCGGCGGTCGCCTCGATTGCCTCGCGCCCGACGGCGGCCTCCACGTCCTTGCCCCGGACGGGCGGCGCGGCGACACCGAAGTGGACGTAGACCTCGGAGCCCATGTCCTCGCGGATGTCGGCGACGGCGGAGATGCGGCCGGCGCCGGCCGCCCCGTCGCCCTGTGAGGCGTCCTCGAAGTCCTCTGGCCGGATCCCGAGGATGACGCGCTTCCCCTCGAAGGTCCGCAGGGCCGGACGGTGCTCGAGGATCTCGTCGGCCACTCTGAGCCGGTGCTCGCCGAATCTCGCCTCGAGGCCGCCGTTCGCCGCGACGAGGTCGGCGCCGACCAGGTTCATCGGCGGCGAGCCGATGAACTCGGCGACGAACAGGTTCACCGGCTCGTCGTAGAGCAGCTGGGGCACGTCGAGTTGCTGCAGAACGCCGTCACGCATCACGGCGACGCGGTCGCCAAGGGTCAGCGCCTCGGTCTGGTCGTGCGTCACGTAGATCGTCGTCACCTCGAGGTCGCGCTGGATCCGGGCGATCTCGGCCCGCATCTCCACACGGAGCTTCGCGTCGAGGTTCGAGAGCGGCTCGTCCATCAGGAAAGCCTGGGGCTCGCGGACGATCGCTCGACCCATCGCGACGCGTTGGCGTTGCCCGCCGGAGAGGGTCCGCGGGCGCTTGCCGAGCACCTCGGAGAGCCCGAGAACGCGGGCGGCATCCTTCACGCGGCGGTCGATCTCCGCCCGCGGCAGCTTCCTGAGCTTCAAGCCGAACGCCATGTTCTTGTAGGCGGACATGTGCGGGTAGAGGGCGTAGTTCTGGAACACCATCGCCACGTCGCGGTTCTTCGGCGGGAGGTCGTTCACGACCCGGCCGCCGATCCGCACTTCGCCCGAGGTAATCGGCTCGAGACCCGCGACCATGCGCAGTGCAGTCGTCTTCCCGCAGCCCGAGGGCCCGACGAGCACGGTGAACTCCCCGTCGGGGATCTGCAGGTCGAGCTCCTTCACCGCGCGTGTTCCGTCCCCGTACACCTTGGTCAGCTGGTGGAGCTCGATCTCCGCCATGGCGGTCGATAACGATACTCCGGTGCTCCGCCGTTTACGATCGGGGCGCTTTGGCAGCGGAGACGGTTCGCCGGCGCAGGCAGGACGTCTTCGAGGAGCAGCGATTCCTCGGAACCCTTCTGATCGCCCCGGCGGTCATCTTCATCATCGTTCTGGTCGGGGCCCCGCTCGTCCTCGCGATCTACCTGAGCCTCACGGACGCGACCGCCGGGTCGCTGACCGGAGAGTTCGTGGGCTTTCGGAACTACCTCGACGCGTGGGAGAGCGAGAACTTCCGTCGGGCCCTGCGGAACACCGTGCTCTTCACCATCGTCTCGCAGCTGATCGTCGTCGTCGGTGCCGGGCTGCTCGCGCACGCGCTCGTCCGGGACTTCCGCGGGAAGTGGTTCTTCCGGTTCCTGGTCATCCTGCCCTGGGCGACGCCGGTCGCTCTCAGCACCGTCGCCTTCCTGTGGATCCTGCACCCGCTCTACAGCGTCCCCAACTGGACGCTGACACACGACATCCTTCCGGGGAGCCACGCCTTCTTCCCGTACAAGGCCGTCAACTGGGCGTTCGCGCGCGAATTCTGGCCGGACGCGATCCAGATCTCGCCGATCGAACCGATCGACCCGCCACAGTGGCTGGGAGAGCCCAACCTGGCGATGGCCGCGATCATCTTCGTCCACGCGTGGCGGATCCTCCCGTTCGCGACCGTGATCTTCATTGCCGGCCTCGCCTCGATGCCGCCCGAGATCGACGACGCGGCGCTCGTGGACGGCGCGACCGGCTTGAAGAAGTTCTGGTACGTGACGCTGCCGCTGCAGCTCCCGATCGCGACCGTCGCGGTGTTGTTCGGCATCGTCTTCACCGCCACCGACATGACCGTCGTCTACGTGCTCACGCACGGCGGTCCGTTCAACAGCACGCACGTGCTGACCACCTGGGCCTTCGACACCGGCATCAACGGCGGCGCGCTGGGTGAAGGCGCCGCGATCTCGCTCTACCTCTTGCCCGCACTCGCGCTGATCGCGATCCTCATGCTGCGCTTCGCCCGGCGGGTGGAAGTCACGTGAACCGCCGCCGCGAGACGCTGACGAGCTACCTCGTCGTGGCGCCGTTCGCGATCGTCCTCGCCTTCCCCTTCTACTGGATGCTGATGACCGCGCTGCGCGCCGACAACGACCTCTACAACGTGGACGTCGTCCCGTACAAGTTCAACGCGGGCTCTCCGACGAGCGCGAACTTTCGGTTCCTCTTCGAGCAGACCGAATACGGCCGGTGGCTTGCCAACACGGCGCTTGTCGGCGTCGCCGTGGTCGCGATCACCCTCGTGCTCTCGCTGCCGGCGGCGTATGCGCTCGCACGTCTGTCGGGCAGCTGGGGCCAGTCGATCGGCGTCGCGATCTTCCTCACCTACCTCGTCCCTCCGACGCTGCTCTTCCTGCCGCTGAACAGGGTCGTCGCCGAGCTCGATCTCCACGACCGGCTCTGGTCGCTCGTCCTGGTCTACCCGTCGTTCACCGTCCCCTTCTCGACGTGGCTCCTGATGGGGTTCTTCAAGACGATCCCGGCCGAGCTCGAGGACGCGGCCCTCGTGGACGGCGCCTCGCGGATCGGAGCCCTGGTCCGCGTCGTCCTTCCGCTGTCGGTCCCCGGGATCCTGACCGTCGTGATCTTCTCGTTCTCGCTCGTCGTCAACGAGTTCGTCTACGCGATCACGTTCATCTCGAGCAGCGAAGCGCGAACCGTCTCCGCCGGCGTGCCGACGGAGCTAATCCGCGGCGACGTCTTCTACTGGGGCGCCTTGATGGCGGCGACGCTGATCCCAGCCATCCCGCTCGCCCTCTTCTACAACGTCTTCCTGAACAGGTTCATCGCGGGCTTCAGGGGCGGGGCCTTCCGTTGACGCCAAGTTCCGAAAAGTACGAGAATGCCGCGAACCCAGGAAAAGGAGGTGAGATCAGTGAAGGACCGTCGTGAGCGAGTCGAGATCACGAAGGTCCACGACGAGCTCACGAGACGCGAGCTGATCCGCCGCGCAGGTATCGGCGCCATCGTGCTCGTCTACGGAGGCAGCGGCGTAAAGACGGCCGTCGCCGGCGTGCCGAAGTACCGGCACAAGGAGCTGGCGGGAACCCTCCGGATCATGCAGTGGAGCCACTTCGTCCCTGCCTACGACCGGTGGTTCGACAACGTCTACGTCAAGCGGTGGGGCCAGGCGAACGACACCGAGGTCAAGGTCGACCACGTGAACCTGGCCGAGCTGCCGTCGAGAGCGGCGGCGGAGGTCGCGGCCCGTAGCGGCCACGATCTGTTCCAGTTCCTCGCGCCGCCGGCGCAGCACGAGGACAACGTGATCGCGCTGAACGACGTCGTGCAGCAGGTCCAGAGGAAGGTCGGCAAGATCAGCGCCGTCGGCCGCAAGAGCACCTACAACCCGCGGACGAAGAAGTACTTCGCCTTCGCGGACAACTACGTCCCGGATCCGATCCACTACCGGACGGATTACTGGGGCGAAACCGGCCTCAAGCCGACGAGCTGGGAGAACATCCGCAAGGCCGCTCCCAAGTTGAAGGCGATCGGTCACCCCATCGGGATCGGGATGTCGAACGAGCTCGACTCGAACATGGCCCTGATCGCGCTGCTCCAGAACTACGGAGCCTTCATCCAGAACCGCGAGGGCCGGGTGACGATCAAGAGCAAGGGCACGCTCGAAGCGCTGAAGGTCATGCGCGACATCTACAAGCGCGGAATGACGAGCGAGGTCTTCGCCTGGACGGCGTCGTCCAACAACGACGCGTTCCTCGCGGGGCGCCTGTCACTGGCGTTGAACGCGATCTCGATCGCGCGCAGCGCCGAGCTCCGGAACCTTCCGTTCAACCGGAACATCGGCATCCTCCCGATCGCCAAGGGGCCGGCCCCGAGGATGGGGCTCGAACACGTCATGGGCGTCTACGTGATCTGGAAGTTCGCCCAGAACAAGAGGGCAGCGAAGAAGTTCCTGGTGGACATCGGCACCAAGTACACCGGGCACTTCCTGAACAGCTACTTCTACAACTTCCCCGCGTTCCCACGGTCGGTGACGAACATCAGGAAGCGACTGGCCAAGCAAACCGACTATCCGAACGAGTTCACGGGGCGCTACGTCATCCTCGACGACATCTCGAGGAAGTGGACGACGAACGTCGGCTATCCGGGCTACTCGAACGCGGCGGTCGACGAGGTCTTCGGCAAGTCCCTGATCCCGCAGATGTTCGCGCGGGTCGCCAGGGACGACATGACGCCCGACGAAGCGATGCTGGCAGCACACCGCGAGATCTCGTTCATCTTCAACAAGTGGAGGCGGCGGAAGAAGATCTGACGCACAGCGCGGGGCCGCCTCCGGGCGGCCTCCGCCTAGTTCACGTCTTCGTCGCCGCCGACGGCGAACTGATCCGGCGAGACGTCGTCGAGGAACTTCCGGAACTCGTCGACGACCTCCTCGTCGTTGGGCTCCTCGCCCTCGAACTCGATCGCCGACTCTTCGATCACGTGCTCGGCGGCGTAGATCGGGACCTCGGAGCGGACCGCGATCGCGATGGCGTCCGACGGCCGCGAGTCGATCTCGAGCTCGGAGCCGTTCTGCTGAACCGTGATGCTCGCGTAGAAGGTGTTGTCGCGCAGTTCCGTGACGGTGATGCGGAGGACCTCTGCATCGAGCTGCTCGAGCATGTCCGTCAGCAGGTCGTGGGTCATCGGGCGCGGGGTGGAGGCGCCCTGGAGCTTCATCAGGATCGCGGCCGCCTCGGCATGGCCGATCCAGATCGGCAGGAACCGATTCCCGTCGGCAGTCTTGAGGAGGACGATCGGCTGCTTGCCGACGAGATCGAAGCTGACCCCATAGATAACCATCTCGTACATGGGCGACCTCCCCTGATGTTAGCGCCGGGCTCGATTCGCAAACCGTTCGCTACCATCGTGCCGCTGCGGGCGATTAGCTCAGTTGGTTAGAGCGCCGCTCTGATAAGGCGGAGGTCCCTGGTTCGAATCCAGGATCGCCCATCACCCAGTGATGGCCGCGCAGGGCCGAAAGGCCCAAGCGGACTGGGGAAGGGGGTCTGGGGAAACCGGGAGGTTGCCCCAGCTACCCGGCACCAAGCTCGCCCCGGCACAATCCTCGCCCCTGCAGGGCTCCGACTAGTGCAGCCGCACGGTGTTCCGCAGGTAATCCGCCACGGCCAGCAGAAACGCCTGATCCTGCGCGAGCTCGGCCACGGTGCCCTTCGTGTGGTCGTCGAGCTCCTCGTCGTGGCGAAGCTCGGTCAGGAAAGGCTCGAGCTTGCCCTCTTGCGAGAGGACGGCCATCCGGAGGAAGAGGGCGCGCGCGTCCTCGTCCTGGGAGATGGCTTCGAGCCACTCGATGTCCTGCTGGTACAGACCGAGCATCAGGACCCAAACGGCCGAGCTTGCCCGCTGGGTACGGGTGTCTACGCCGTGGCCGCTTTTTCGAGAGCTTCAGCCAACTCCGCGAGCTCGACCTCGTCGGCGAACTCGATCTCGAGCCGCCCGCCGCGGATCCGCGCGGCGCGTCCCGTCAGCCGCTCCGCCGCGACCTTGACCCGGTCGGCGAGCAGGGGATCGAGCGGCGCCGCCGCCTTGCGCGGTTTGCGTCTCGCGCCCGACCAGCGGGCCGCCCGTTCGGCCTCGCGGACCGACAGCCCGCGGCGGACGATCTCGCGCGCGAGCCGGCGCCGCCCGTCGTGGTCGGGAACGGCGAGGACGGCGCGGGCGTGTCCCTCGGTCAGCTCGCCGCGCTCCAACATCGCGAGGACGTCCTCGGGGAGGTCGAGCAGGCGCATCCGGTTCGAGACCGCCGGCTTCGACCGGCCCACGCGCTCCGCGATCTCGCCCAGGCCGAGGCTGAACTCGTCGACGAGCAGCGCGTACGCGCGCGCCTCCTCGACGGGCGTCAGCTGTTCCCGCGCCACGTTCTCCACCAGCCCGAGGAGGAGGGCGTCGCGGTCGCCCGTCTCCCGGACGAGGGCGGGGATCGTCTCGAGCCCCGCCTCACGGGCAGCGCGCCAGCGTCGCTCGCCCGCGATCAGCTCGTAGCCACCCGCTGCACGTGACCGGACGACGACCGGCTGGACGAGGCCCTGGGAGCGCACCGACTCGGCGAGGGCGGCGGTCGTCTCGTGGTCGAAGCGCCGCCGCGGCTGTTTCGGATTCGGGTGGACGTGGTCGACGGGAAGCTGCGCGAGCTCGGTCGCCGGCGCGCCGCCGATCAGGACCTCGAGCCCGCGGCCGAGGCCGCGCCGGGCCGGGCTAGTTCCGCTCGACAAGCTCCATCGCCACCTTCCAGTACGCATCGGCGCCGGCGGACCGGCGGTCGTAGGCAATCACGGGGAGGCCGTGGCTGGGCGCCTCGGCGATTCGCACCGACCGCGGCACGTGGGTCTTGAAGAGCAACGGGCCGAAGTGGCGCTCGAGCTCGGACGAAACGTCGGCGGCAAGGCGAGTCCGGCCATCGACCATCGTCAGGAGCAACCCGGCCAGTGTGAGGCGCGGGTTGAGCCGGGCGCGGACCGCCTCGATCGAGCCGAGGATCTGCGCGACGCCCTCGAGTGCGTAGTACTCCGCCTGGACCGGGACGAGCACGCGATCGGCGGCGGCAAGCGCATTGACGGTCAGCGGTCCGAGCGACGGGGGGCAGTCGAGGAACACATAGCGGTACTTGCCGGCGGCCGGCCGGAGCGCGTCGGCCAGGTAGTGCTCGGCGTCCTGGCGCAGCGCCAGCGAGGCGGCCGCACCGGCGAGGTCCGGCCTCGCCGGGATCAGCTCGAGGTTCTGAAAGCGCGTGCCCGAGGCGAGGTCACTCGCCGACGCGCCGTCGAGCAGGTCGAAGCTGGACGTACCGTTTGCGCGCTCGCCGAGGCCGGAGGTGGCATTCGCCTGGGGATCCAGGTCGACGAGCAGCGTCGGCTCCCCGGCCTCGGCGAGGCAGGCGGCGAGGTTGACGGCGGTCGTCGTCTTACCGACGCCGCCCTTCTGGTTCGCGAGCGCGTAGATGGCCACGCACTGTCAAGCTACTCAGGCCAACGGACGTTTCCGGGCGATTCCCGGGCGTCGTGGAAAGCCGTCCGGGGTCGGCTCGACCTTCGGGATCACGAGCAGGCCCCCGCGGTTCTCGGGAGTCCCGCCTCCGACCTGCTCCGCCACCCGCGCGACGCGGTGCAGCTCCGCCGAGGGGCCGATCCAGAGCACGACGGCGCCGCCGGGGCGAACCAGCGGAAGCGTCCACTCGGCCGCCACGGGCGGCGGAGCCAGTGCCTTCGCGACGGCCACCCCGTACATGTCCGTTGGCTGTTCCTCGGCCCGGCCCCAGATCACCTCGAGGTTGGGGAGGCCCTCCTTCCAGCGCCACAGGAACTCGACCTTGCGCCGCTCGGCTTCAAGCAGCGTCACCTGTCGATCAGGGAGTGAGGCAGCGAGCGGAATTCCGGGAGCCCCGCCCCCGGAGCCGACGTCGACGATCGCGCCTTCGTACTCGCCCACCACATCGACCCCGCGGAGGCTGTCCTCTAATAGCACCCGCCGCGCCTCGTCTTTTTCTGCGATCGCCGTCAGCCCTGGCGTATCCAGGACCTGCTCCAGCCAGAGATCAAGAAGCAGGGAGGACAACGACGAAGCGGTTCGGCTCCGTGCCCTCGCTCGTCGTCTCGACGCCGTCCCGGCCCTGGAGGCTCAGATGGACGATCTTCCGCTCCACGGCCGTCATCGGCTCGAGCTCAACGCGCTCGCCGGTCCGCTCGGCCTGCTCTGCGGCGCCGGCGGCAAGGGCCGTCAAGGTCGACTCGCGGCGGGCGCGATACCCGGCGGCGTCGACGACCACGGATACCCCGGCTCCGTCCCGGGCCAGAATCGCGTTGCAGAGGTACTGGATCGCGTCGATCGTCTGCCCGTGGCGGCCGATCAGCAGGCCGAGGTCGCGCCCCGCGCACGTCGCGACCAGGGTGTCGCCGTCCTCCACGATCTCCACGCGGCAGGAGATCCCGATCGCGGCGGCGGTGCGGGCGATCACCTCGCGGACGAGCGCCGCGGGCTCCGACTCGTCGTGCGCCGACGGAGAGGCCGACACGCTGTCGGCCGAGACGGTCGCGACCACACGGGCCGGCGAGTAGCCGACGCCGAGGATCCCGCGCTCGCCCTCCGCAACGACCTGGAAGCGAACACTGGACTTGTCAATCGCCGGGTCGAGCTTCTCGAGCTCGCGGAGCGCGGCCCACTTCGCCTCGCCGACGGTCTCACCCTCCGCCTCGACGCGAAGATCCTCACTCACCGCCGGGCCCGCTTCTTCTTCCGCTTCACCTTCCGTGGACCGGCTTGCTTCTGCTCCTGCTCTGGCTGCTCGTCGATCGCTGCGGCGCCGTCGGTGCCCTCCCCGGGCGCGCTCTCCGCCTTCCGAGGTGTGCGCGAGCTGCGCTTGGCCGGGACCTGCTGCATCTTCGCCCGCAGCCGCCGCGTCACGAGCCCCTGCCCGACCGTCCACAGGTTCGTGGTCATCCAGTAGAGGAGCAGCCCGACCGGGAAGGTCGCGCCGCCCGGCGGGTTGATGATGAAGAGGCCGAAGACGAGCGGGAGCGCCAGGAAGATGTAGCGCTGCGCCTGGCTCGTCGTCGCCATCGGCATGAACCAGGTCGACGCGACCTGACTCGCGAGATAGACCGCGAGCAGCACGTAGCCCGACCAGTGGTCGCCGATGTTCGCCGTGATGTCGGGGACGAAGTTGAGCCAGTCGAGTGCCGACGCCGGGTATTTCGGATAGATGTCGTCGTCGAAGTGCCGCAGGACGAAGTAGAGCGCGAAAAAGATCGGGATCTGCGGCAGGATCGGGAGGCACGAGGAGGCCGGGTTGATCTGGTTCTCCCGGTAGAACTTCATCAACTCCTCGTTTTGCTTCTTGCGGTCCGCCTTGTAGCGCTTCTGGATCGCCTTCATCTCCGGCAGGTGCTCCTGCATCCGCTGCATCGAGTGGATCTGCCGGACGGTCAGGGGGACGAGCAGCATCCGCACGCAGATCGTCAGCGCGATGATCGACCACGCCCAGGAGAGGCCGAACGTCGTGTGGAACTCCTCGAGCGCCCACGTGAGCAGGTCCTCGAGCGGACTGAGGATGCTGAGCTCGATCACCGGAAGAGCCTCCGGTCCTCGGGGTAGTCCACCCCACCGTGGCTCCAGGGGTTACAGCGCAGGAGACGCCACCCCGCCAGGATCGAGCCACGGACCAGGCCGTAGTGACGAATCGCATCGATCGCGTACTGCGAGCAGGACGGGTGGTACTTACAGGTCGCCGGGAAGAAGGCGCCGAGCGTGTAGCGGTAGAGGTAGACCCCGCCGATCCCGACGTACTTCACGCGCTCGCCTTTCCGAGGATCTCCTCCACCCGCTCCTTCAGCCACTCCGCGTCGCGGCTCTCCGCCTCCGCGAGCGGCTGCCGCACGAGCAGCACGTAGTCGGTGCCGGCCGGGATCTCCGGCAGGAGCTCACGCCAAACCTCGCGAAGGCGGCGCTTGATCCGGTTGCGTACGACGGCGCCGCCGATCTTCTTCGGCACGGCGATCCCGAGCCGGGTCTCATCCTCCTCTTCCCCGTTCCGGTCGAAGCGGTAGAGCACGAGGAAGCGCGTCGACACGGAGCGGCCGTGCCGGTAGACGGCATCGAAGTCGCGCGAACGAGACAGGCGGTTGCGGCGCTGCACCGGGGTCGAAATCGCGTTCCGTGTTACGCCGAAAGGCGCTTGCGGCCGCGCGCCCTGCGCCGCTTCAGGATCGCCCGACCGGCCCGGGTGGACATGCGCGCGCGGAAGCCGTGGCGACGCTTCCGCCGTCGGACGTTGGGCTGATAGGTGCGCTTCATAGGAGGGTGAGAAAGACGTCGTGTTGGGCCCTCGTCGAGAGGGTCGCGCCAGTATAGAGAGCGTTTCCTAACACAGGCTTTTCCACAACGGCTGCGCGAGCACCGCTGCCGAAAAATCTCCTGCGTCGAGCGTGTTTTCCTTACTGAATACACTCTCGCCGACGGGCTTCTCCACAGCTGTGGAGGACGCTGGGGAAGGGGAGAAAACGCCTGCAAATTGGGCACTTCCTCGACTTCACGACAGGTCGCTGGAGGGCATTGTTCGCGCTCGAAGACGCTGCTATGCTCGCCCTCTTTCCGGCTCGTCGAGAGGAGCATCCCCCTAAGCGTGGAGCACCAGCAGTTGCTCACAGCAGAGGACCTGTGGACCGAGGTTTCGCAGCGACTGCGGAGTGCGCTCAACGAGTCGACCTACCGCACGTGGTTCTCGGAAGTCGCGGGTGCGGAGCTCTCGGACGACTCCTTCGTCCTCCGCGTGCCGAACGACTTTGCACGTGAGTGGATCGAGGGTCACTTCCTCGGCCTGATCGACGCGGCTGTCCGTGATTCCGTCGGCGACGAGCGGCGGATCGTACTTGCCGTGGTCGAGCCCAACGGGGACGAGAACGTGCTCCCGGAGCCCGTCGTCGCCTCGCGGGTCGAGGGGCTGAACGACAAGTACACGTTCGACTCCTTCGTGATCGGCTCGTCGAACCGGTTCGCACACGCAGCAGCGCTGGCCGTCGCCGAGGCGCCGGCGCAGGCCTACAACCCGCTCTTCATCTACGGCGGCACCGGGCTCGGCAAGACGCACCTGCTCCAGGCGATCGGCCACTACATCGGGGAGCACGCCGGCAACCTCTCGGTCTGTTACGTCACGAGCGAACGCTTCATGAACGACTTCATCAACTCGCTCCGCGACAAGCGGATCGAGGGGTTCAAGCAGCGCTACCGCACCTTCGGCGTGCTCCTGATCGACGACATCCAGTTCCTCGAACACAAGGAGCGGATCCAGGAGGAGTTCTTCCATACCTTCAACACGCTCTACGAGGCCGGGAAGCAGATCGTGATCTCGTCCGACCGGCCGCCACGTCAGATCGCGACGCTCGAGCAGCGGCTCCGCTCACGCTTCGAGTGGGGGCTGATGACGGACATCCAGCCGCCCGACCTCGAAACAAGGATCGCGATCCTCCAGAAGAAGGCTCGGACGGACGGCATCCAGGTGGCTGACACCGAGCTGATGACATTCATCGCCGGACGTGTCTCGACGAACATCCGGGAGCTCGAGGGCGCGCTCACGCGCGTCGTCGCCTTCTCGTCGCTCACCGGCCGGCCGATGACGATCGAGCTCGCGCAGGACGTCCTGCGCGACGTGTTCCCACAAGGCGAGGCCGCCCAGGTCTCGATCGACCGGATCCAGGACGAGGTCTCGGACCGGTTCGGCCTCTCGAAAGAGGAGCTGATCGGCGACAAGCGCTCGCAGAACATCGTGTATCCACGCCAGGTCGCGATGTACCTCTCACGCGAGCTCACGGACTCCTCGCTCCCCAAGATCGGCCGGCACTTCGGCGGCCGCGACCACACCACGGTCATCCACGCAACCTCCAAGATCGCGCGTCTGATCCGCGAGGATCGCTCTGTGTACAACCTTGTGCAAGAGCTGACCGCGCGCGTCAAGCACGCAGGCTGATTCTGTGGAGACCTCGACCATCCTCACGACGCCCTGTGCACAGCGTCCCGTCGTCCCCAGTGCGCGTCCCCAGGCAGAACCCGCTCAGGAAGCCACAGCACGCCGTCTTCCCCGCCTTCCACACTCTCTAGGACTACTACTAAGGAATCTCTAGATGATTGAAGCTGAAGCTGTGGCGTCCGGAGCTGCACTCAAGATCACCTGCCCCCGAGACGAGCTGATCCGCCAGCTCTCGATCGTCTCGCGTGCAGCGTCCGCCCGTACGACCGTCCAGGTCCTCGCCGGCATCCTGCTCCGCTCGGAGGCCGGGAAGCTCGAGCTCGCTGCGACGGACATGGAGATCTCGATGCGAACGTCTCTCGAGTGCGACGTGGAGAGCGAGGGCGCCGTCGTCGTCCCCGGGAAGCTCCTCGTCGACCTCGTACGCCTCCTGCCCGCCGAGGAGGTGTCGCTGGAGCATCGCCAGGGAGAAGGAGTGCTGGAGATCGTTTCCGGCTCGGCGGACTACCGGATCCACACCTACAACGCGGAGGACTTCCCGCGGCTGCCCGAGACGGCCGGCACGGAGATGATGGCGATCGACGCCAACGCGGTGCTCGAGACGGCCGCGAAGGTCAGTCGCGCCGCCTCACGCGACGAGTCGCGGCCGGTGCTCACCGGCATTCTCGTCCGCTTCGAGGGCGAGAAGCTCGTGATGGCGGCGACGGACTCGTACCGCCTCGCCGTCAAGGAGACGTCGATGTCGGCACCGGGGCCAGAGCTCGACGCGATCGTCCCGGCGCGCGCGCTCCTCGAAGTCGGACGCGTCGCGCAGGGTGCGGACGAGCTGCAGCTTGGCGTACAGGAGAACCAGGTGCTCTTCGCCAGCGACGGCGTGCTGCTCACGACCCGCCGGATCGAGGGCCAGTTCCCCAACTATCGCCAGCTGCTGCCGGAGTCGTTCGACCACGAGGTGACCGTCAACCGCGAGGAGCTCCTCGATGTCGTGCGGCGGGTCGCCGTCCTCGCGCAGCGCAACGCGCCGTTGCGGCTGCGCTTCGCCGAGGGAGAGCTCACGGTCTCCGCCCAGACGCAGGATGTCGGTGAGGGCAAGGAGTCGCTGCCCGCGGGGTTCAGCGGCGAGGTGCTCGAGATCGGCTTCAATCCCGACTTCCTCCGCGACGGGGTGGAGTCGGCGGACGGAGACGACCTTCGCCTGAAGCTGATCAGCCCGCTGCGCCCGGCGGTGCTGCAGGGCGAAGGCGACGACTTCTCCTACCTGATCATGCCGATCCGGCTCGCCGGCTAGCTCGGGCTGATCGTCAGGAACCTCGCGTTACGAGACTTCCGCTCCTATGAACGCCTGGAACTGGAACTGGAGCCGGGGATTGTGCTTGCCGTGGGCCCGAACGGCGCCGGCAAGACGAACCTGCTCGAGAGCCTCCACCTCGCCGCACAGGGCTTCTCGCCCCGGACGCGCTCGGACGCCCAGCTGATCCGCTTCGGCTCGGAGGGCGCGCGAGTCGCGGCCGAGGGTCGCCACGGCGCGTCGCCTGTCGCCGTCGAGGTGACGCTGCGGCTGCGGGAGGCCAAGCGGGCGCGACTGAACGGCGCGCCGCTCCGCGCCGCCGAGGAGCTGCGCTCCCGCCTGCCGACGCTCGTGTTCACCCCCGACCGCCTGGCCGTTGTGAAGGCGGGACCGGCAGTCCGCCGCGCCTACTTCGACCGGTCACTCGCGCGCCTGTTCCCGAGCCGCGCCTCGATCCCGACCGAGTACGCGTCCGCGCTCGCACAGCGGAACGGGGCTTTGCGGCGGCTCGCTGCCGGCTACTCCTCCGCCGAGGCGCTCGCGCCTTGGACGGAGCGGGTCGCACAGCTCGGCGCCGAACTGGTGGCGGTCCGCCGGGAGCTGCTCGAGCTGCTCAGT
>Ga0307318_10000038_pt1 | contig 40194 bp, 39 predicted proteins | sample ER_DNA_367_FD_194500 | JGI IMG/M metagenome (GOLD analysis project Ga0307318, IMG submission 194500) | Bulk soil microbial communities from the East River watershed near Crested Butte, Colorado, United States - ER_DNA_367 | ecosystem: Environmental > Terrestrial > Soil > Floodplain | place...
GCCCGGGCCAGCCGCGAGATGTCGACCACCTCGTGCGGCACCTTGTCCAGGTAGTAGTTGAGGATGTCCTCGCGCCCCGGCCCCGAGGGCAGGCCGACGTGCAGCTTGCGGTCGAAGCGGCCCGGCCGCAGCAGCGCCGGGTCCAGGGTCGAGGCCTGGTTGGTGGCCCCGATGACCATCACGTTGTACTGGGGGATCTTGGGCTTGCCCAGGTGCAGGATCCGCTTGACGTGGCGCCATAGCCCCTTGGGCATGATCATGCCGTCCATCTGGACCAGCAGCTCGTTGACGTACATGCCGCCGCCGCCCATGCCCATGCCGCCCATGATGATCCGCAGCGGCCCCTTGGCCCAGCGGTGGCGACCGGTATCGTAGGGCTCGCTCGCGCTGGACACCGCCCCGCGGCTCCCGCCGACCGCGTCCAGCTCGTCCAGGAAGATCACGGCCCCGCCGTACTTGCGCGACAGCTTCCGGGCCTTCTTGAACAGCCGCATGATGCGCAGGTTGCCCACGCCCATGAACATGTTGTTGAAGCTGGTCCCCGAGGCGTACACGAACGGCACCTTGGCCGACCCGGCGATCGCCTTGCCGAGCAGGGTCTTGCCCGTGCCCGGCGGCCCCTCGAACAGGATCCCGTGGGGCGGGTAGCCGCCGGCGTCGCGGAACTTCTTGAACCCCTGGAACAGGGTGAGCGCTTCCTTGGTCGACTCGACGATCTCCGGCTGGCCGCGGACGTCGTCGAAGCCGACGTCGTACTCGCGGGGGTAGATGACATAGGTCTGCCCGCGGGCCAGGAACCAGAAGATGGCCACGAACTGGACCAGCACGATGGACACATACATCGCCATCAACAGCACCATGCTGATGATCGCGAACGGCAGGGCCAGGGTCGCCTTGAGCAGGTTGAAGTCCGGCGCCAGCGGGTGGTCGGTCCGGATCAGGTAGCTGCGGTACTCGGGCGCGATCCGCGGGTCGCCGCCCAGGATGTTCCACCAGTCCAGGCCGCGGTTGGACCGGTACATCAGGTACAGGATGGGGATCAGCAGGGCGTAGAAGATGGCGGCGATCAGCAGCAGCCGCAGGATCTTCCTGATGGTGTATCGCAGTGGCTGACTCACGGACCCGCCTTCCTGCCGCTGTGTTGACGCCCACCTGACCTGCTCACGATGCCTACGAGTATGACTCCCGGCCCTGGATACCGCTATAGCGCGGGGGGACCCCTGGCCGGGGGCGGGGGGACACGCCTAGACTGCCAGCCTGACTACCCCAGGAGGTTCCTTCGCCCGTGCCCGGCCTCGCCGTCATCGCCCACACCGTCTGGGGGACGGCCGGGTCCAGTCTCCACGATCCCCGCAACCGCCTCGGCGACGCCCTGGGCCGCCGCCTCGACCTGGCCGTGGCCGTCGAGAGCGGGCGCATCACCGCGGTCGTCCCGGCCGCCGAGGCGGCCGGCCTGGGGGCCGACCGGGTGGTCGACCTGGGCGACGCCACCCTGATGCCCGGGTTCGTCGACGCCCACGTGCACCTGTCGGCCACCGGCCTGGCCGACCACGGGGCCGACCTGCGCCCGGCCCGCTCGGTGGCCGAGGTGCTGGACCGGGTCCGAACGGCCGCGGCCGGGCCCGCCGGCGACGGCCTGCTCTGGGGCGACGGCTACGACGAGACCCGCTTCGACCGCCCCGAGCTGCCGTCGCCGGCCGAGCTGGCCGCCGCCGCCGGGGGCCGCCCCGTCTACCTGTCACGGGTCGACGGCCACCAGGGCCTGGCCACCCTGGACGTGCTCGGCGACTCGGGCGCCCTGGAGGCGACCGGCTGCGACCGCGACCCGGCCGGCACCCCCACCGGCGTGACCAGGGGCGAGGCCAACCACCTGGCCCGCCGGTTCGCCCTCCAGACCATGCCCGCGGCCACCCTGCTGGCCGCCCAGGACGCCGCCCTGGCCCGGGCGGCCCGGCAGGGGGTGGCCTGCGTCCACGAGATGGGCGGCCCCGACATCGCCGGCCGGCGCGACTTCGAGCTGCTCCTGGACCGGGTCGAGGACCTGCCCATCGAGGTCGTCGGCTACTGGGGCGACCTGGACCTGGACTACGCCGCCGAGCGCAAGCTGGCCCAGGTCGGCGGCGACCTGTTCCTGGACGGGTCGCTCGGCTCCCACACCGCCGCCCTCTCCACCCCCTACGACGACCGGCCCGGCACCTGCGGGGCGCTGTACCACGACGACGCCGAGCTGACCGACCTGTACGTGCGGGCCAGCCAGGCCGGCATCCAGGTCGGCGTCCACGCCATCGGCGACGTGGCCATCGGCCAGGCCCTGCGCTGCGCCCGGCGGGCCATGAGGGCCGTCGGCCCGACCGCCTTCCGCGGCTGCCGGCACCGGGTCGAGCACGTCGAGCTGCTCGGCGCCGACGGCGCCGACCGGATGGCCGAGCTGGGCCTGGCGGCCAGCGTGCAGCCGGCCTTCGACGCCGCCTGGGGCGGCCCCGACGGCATGTACGCCCGCCGGCTCGGCCCCCGCCGGGCCAAGAGCATGAACCCCTTCGCCGACCTGTGGCGGCGCGGCGTGCCCACCGGCGGCTCCTCCGACTCCCACGTCACCCCGCTCGACCCCTGGCACGGGGTGGCCGCGGCCGTGCACCACCACCGGCCCAGCCAGCGCCTCGGGCTCCCCGTGGCCCTGGAGGTGTTCACCCTCGGGGGCCGGATCCTGGCCCGCCAGGAGCGGGTCAGCGGCACCATCGAGCCCGGCCAGCGGGCCGACCTGACCGCCTTCGCCGGCGACGTGCTGGCCGCCGACCCGGCCGACCTGGAGGGCGGCGAGGCGATCTTCACCATGGTCGCCGGCCGGCTGGCCCACGGCCCGGACGAGCTCGAGGTCCCGGCGGCCCGGAGCTTCGGCGGCTGGACCTGAACGCGTAGGTAGACTCGTCTCCGAGATCACCCGCAGGGCGCACGCATGCCAACGAAGGGAGCCCCCATGGCCAACTTCCGTGTCACCTACGCCACCCTCTCGGCCGACAACGAGGAGCTCCACGCCGCCTACGAGGAGGGCGTGCGCACGGCCAGGTCCTGGGTCGGCCAGACCGTCCCCACGGTGGTCGACGGCGAGGCCCGCAGCGACGGCGAGCCGTTCACCCTGGGCAGCCCCAACGACGACAAGCTGGAGCTGGCCACCGTCCACCCGGCCACCGGGCGCGACGTCGACGACGCCGTCACCGCCGCCAAGGCCGCCTTCCCGGCCTGGGCGGCCACCCCCTGGGCGGAGCGGGTGGCGCTGCTGCGCCGGGCCGCCGACCTCATCAGCGAGCGCTCCAACGAGCTGGCCGCCCTCATGACCATGGAGGTCGGCAAGAACCGGCTGGAGGCCCTGGGCGACGTCGAGGAGTCGGCCGACCTGATCCGCTACTACTGCCAGCAGCTGGAGGACAACGACGGCTTCGCCCACAAGATGGGCCAGCTCTCGGCCAACGAGCACACCCGCTCGGTGCTCAAGCCGTACGGCGTCTGGGCGGTCATCAGCCCGTTCAACTTCCCCATGGCCCTGGCCGCCGGCCCGGCCGGGGGGGCCCTGGTCGCCGGCAACACCGTCGTCCTCAAGCCGTCCCCGCAGGGCTCGTTCACCGGCTACAAGCTGTACGAGTGCCTGCGCGACGCCGGCCTGCCCGCCGGGGTGTTCCACTTCCTGCCCGGCGGCGACGAGGTCGGCCGGCTGGTCGTCGACCACCAGGGCGTCGACGGCATCACCTTCACCGGCAGCTACGCGGTCGGCATGAAGATCTACAAGGAGTTCTCCAAGGGCGTGCCCCGGCCGGCGGTGTGCGAGATGGGCGGCAAGAACCCGGCCATCGTCTCGGCCAAGGCCGACCTGGACCTGGCCGCCGAGGGCGTGCTCCGCTCGGCCTTCGGCTTCTCCGGGCAGAAGTGCTCGGCCTGCTCGCGGGTGTACGTGGAGCGGGCCGTGGCCAACGAGTTCACCGGCAAGCTGGCCGACCGGGCGGCCCAGCTGCGGGTCGGCGACCCCCTGGACCGCGACGTCTACATGGGCCCGGTGATCGACGACGAGGCGGTCGAGCGGTTCAAGGAGGCGGTCAAGGAGGCCCGCAAGGAGGGCCGGGTCCTGGCCGGGGGCGAGGTCCTCTCCGACGAGGAGCCCAAGGGCAACTACGTCGCCCCCACCGTGGTCGCCGACCTGCCGCCCGACCACCGGCTGTTCCGGGACGAGCTGTTCGTGCCGTTCGTGGCCGTGGCCCCGGTCGACTCCCTGGACGAGGCCCTGAAGCTGGCCAACGACACCGAGTACGGCCTGACCGCCGGCTTCTACTCGGAGGACCCGGCCGAGGTCGACCAGTTCCTGGGCCGCATCGAGGCCGGGGTGGTCTACGTCAACCGCGCGGCCGGCGCCACCACCGGCGCCTGGCCGGGCGTGCAGCCGTTCGGCGGCTGGAAGGGGTCGGGCAGCTCGGGCAAGGCCGGCGGCGGCCTCTACTACGTCCAGCAGTTCATGCGCGAGCAGTCCCAGACGGTGATCAGTTGACCGGAGGGGTCCGGGGAACCCCACGACGGCCCAGCCGGCAGCGGGTCGGGTCCCTGGTCGGCCGCGGGGTCCGGGGAACCCCAGGGGGCCGCCCCGGTGGATAGGTGGCTCGATCCGGCCCGGCCGGTGCCGGACCTGCGCACCGCGCTGCCCGGGCCGGAGGGCCGCCGGGTGCTGGAACGGGACGCGGCCGTGACCAGCCCGTCGCTGCCCCGCGCCTACCCGATGGTGCCCCGGCGGGGCAGCGGCGCCCTGGTCGAGGACGTCGACGGCAACCTGTTCCTCGACTTCAACGCCGGCATCGCCGTCTGCTCGACCGGCCACGCCCACCCACGGGTGGTCGAGGCCGTGGCCCGCCAGGCCGCCGACCTCCTCCACTACTCGGCCAGCGACTTCTACCTGCCCATCTACTCCGAGTTCGCCCAGGCCCTGACGGCCACCGCCCCGATGACCGGGCCGGTGCGGGCCTTTTTGACCAACTCCGGCACCGAGGCCGTGGAGGGGGCGCTCAAGCTGGCCAGGGCGGCCACCGGCCGCCAGTACGCGATCAGCTTCTACGGCGCCTTCCACGGCCGCAGCTACGGCTCGGTCAGCCTGACCGCCTCCAAGGCCAGGTACCACGCCGGGTTCGGGCCGCTGCTTCCCGGGGTGCTGCACGCCCCCTACGGCTACTGCCACCGCTGCCCGCTCAACCTCACCTTCCCCGAGTGCGGCCACGCCACCGTCGACTGGCTGGAGGACACCCTGTTCCGCTACGAGGTCGACCCGGGCGAGGTCGCGGCCGTGTTCGTCGAGCCCATCCAGGGCGAGGGCGGCTACATCCCCCCGCCGCCGGGCTGGCTGGCCAAGCTCGAGGCGCTGTGCCGGCGCCACGGCATCCTGTTCGTGGCCGACGAGGTCCAGTCGGGCATGGGCCGCACCGGGCGCATGTGGGCCATCGAGCACAGCGGGGTCGAGCCGGACGTGCTGGTCGCGGCCAAGGGGATCGCCTCCGGCCTCCCCCTGGGCGCCTTCATGGCCCGCGACGAGCTGTGGCGCTGGCCCAAGGGCGCCCACGGCTCCACCTACGGCGGCAGCCCGGTGCCGTGCGCGGCCGGCCTGGCCACCCTGGAGGTCCTGGAGTCCGAGAAGCTGCTGGCCAACGCCACCGCCATGGGCGAGCTGCTGGTCGAGGGCCTGGGGCGGCTGCGCCGGCGCTTCGCCTGGCTGGTCGAGGACGTCCGCGGGACCGGGCTGATGCTCGGGGTCGAGTTCCCCTCGGGACCGCTGGCCGAGGAGGTCCAGCTGGCCTGCTTCCGCCGCGGCCTGCTGGTCCTGGAGGCGGGCGAGAGCGCCGTGCGCCTGTCCCCGCCCCTGGTCGTCACCGCCGACCAGTGCCGCACCGCCCTGCGCCTGTTCACCGAGGCCGTCGAGGAGGTCGCCGCCAGTGAGTGACAAGGTCGTCAGCATGCGCGACGCCGTGGCCGAGCTGGTGCGCGACGGCGACACCCTGGCCATCGAGGGGTTCACCCACCTGATCGGCTTCGCCGCCGGCCACGAGGTCATCCGCCAGCGCCGCCGCGACCTGACCCTGTGCCGGCTCACCCCCGACGTCGTCTACGACCAGATGATCGGCGCCGGGGTGGCCCGCAAGCTGGTCTTCTCCTGGATGGGCAACCCGGGGGTGGGGTCGCTGCACGCCATCCGGCGCCGGGTCGAGCACCACGACCCGGCCCCCCTGGAGCTGGAGGAGTACAGCCACTTCGGCATGGTCGGGCGCTATGCCGCCGGCGCCTCCAACCTCCCCTTCTGGCCGCTGCGGTCGTACTTCGAGACCGACCTGCCCAGGGTCAACCCCAACATCCGCCCGGTCGCCTCCCCGTTCGGGGGCGAGCCGGTGTTCGCGGTGCCGCCGCTGCGCCCGGACGTCGCCATCGTCCACGCCCAGCGGGCCGACGCGGCCGGCGACACCCAGATCTGGGGACTGACCGGCTGCCAGAGGGAGGCGGCGTTCGCGGCCGAGCGGGTGCTCGTGGTCGTGGAGGAGCTGGTCGACGAGGAGGTCGTGCGGGCCGACCCCAACCGGACCCTGATCCCCGGCATCAAGGTGGACGCGGTGGTGGTCTGCCCGCGCGGCGCCCACCCCTCCTACGCCCAGGGCTACTACGACCGCGACAACCGCTTCTACCTGGAGTGGGACCGCATCAGCCGCGACCCCGAGACGCTGGCGGCCTGGCTGGACGAGTGGGTCCACGGGACCACGGACCACGCCGAGTACGTGGAGAAGCTGGGGGCCGAGCGCTGGGCCGAGCTGACCCCGGCCCCGGCCCTGTCCGGGCCGGTCGACTACGGGGACTACCGCTGATGGGGGCCCGGAGGGGTCCGGGGAACACCAGGGAGGTGCCCCGGTGAGTCAATGGTCGAAGAGCGAGATGCTGGTGGTGGCGGGGGCGCGGGCCCTGGCCGGGAAACGGGTGTGCTTCGTCGGCATCGGCCTGCCCAACATCGCCGTGGCCCTGGCCCAGCGGACCGTGGCCCCCGAGATCGAGCTGGTCTACGAGTCGGGGGTGTACGGGGCCAGGCCGGCCCGGCTGCCCCTGTCCATCGGCGACCCGTGCCTGGTCACCGGGGCGACCGCGGCCATGAGCATGGTCGAGCTGTTCAGCTACTACCTCCAGGGCGGGCTGGTCGACGTCGGCTTCCTCGGCGCCGCCCAGCTGGACCGCTTCGGCAACATCAACACCACCGTCATCGGCGACTACACCCAGCCCAAGGTGCGCCTGCCCGGGTCCGGGGGGGCGTGCGAGATCGCCATCAACGCCGGCGAGGTGTTCGTGCTCATGCGCCAGTCGGCCCGCTCGTTCGTGGAGCGGATCGACTTCCGGACCAGCCCCGGCAACCTCGGCGGGGCCGCCCTGCGGGCCGCCCAGGGCTGGCAGGGCCGCGGCCCCTCGGTGGTCGTCACCGACCTGGGCCGCTACGGCTTCGACCCCGACACCGGCGAGATGGTCCTGGCGGCGATCCACCCCGGGGTGGGCGTCGAGGAGGTCCGGGCCGCCACCGGCTGGGACCTCCGGGTCGCCGACGACCTCCAGGTCACCCCCGACCCCACCGCCGAGGAGCTGCGGCTGATCCGCGAGGAGCTCGACCCGGACGGGGTGTACGTGAAGGGATGAGCCGGAGGGGTTTGGGGAACCCCAAAGGGGGTGCCGCGATGAGTCGGGTCTTCGCCCGGGGCAGCGAGCTGCCGGTGGTGGCCAGGGCCGAGGGCTGCCAGCTGTGGGACACCGAGGGCCGCCGCTACCTGGACGGGGCCGGCGGGGCGATCGTGGTCGGGATCGGCCACGGGGACGCCTCGGTGGCCGAGGCCATCGCCGACCAGGCGACCCGGGTCGCCTACGCCCACGGCACCATGTTCGCCTCCGAGCAGCTGGAGGCCTACGCCGACGAGCTGGCCCCGCTGCTGCCGGTGACCGACCCGCGGCTGTACCCGGTGTCGGGCGGCAGCGAGGCGGTCGAGACCGCCCTGAAGATGGCCCGCGCCTACCACCTGGCCCGGGGCGAGGACCGCTCCGGGGTGATCGGCCGCCACGGCAGCTACCACGGCAACACCCGGGGGGCGCTGGACGTGGGCGGCCGCGAGCCGCTGCGCCGGCCGTACCTGCCCTGGCTGGGCCTGGCCGGCCACACCCTGGCCGCCTACGAGTACCGCTGCCCGTTCGGCGACAGCCACCCGGTCGGCTGCGGGGCCCGCTACGCCGAGGCCCTGGAGCGCGAGATCCTGGCCTCGCCGGCGGGCACGGTGGCCGCGTTCGTGGCCGAGCCGGTCGCCGGGGCCGGCCTGGGGGCGGCCGTGCCGCCCGACGACTACTGGCCGGCGGTGGTCGAGGTCTGCCGCCGCCACGGGGTGCTGCTGGTCGCCGACGAGGTCATGACCGGGTTCGGCCGCACCGGCCGCTGGTTCGCCGCCGACCACTGGGGGCTGCGGCCCGACATCCTGGTCCTGGCCAAGGGGGCCGCCTCCGGCTACTGGCCGCTGGGGCTGGCCGTGGCCTCCGGGGCGGTGCACGACACCATCGGCGCCGGCGGCTTCACCCACGGCCTCACCTACTCCCACCACGTGGTCGGGGCCGCCGCCGGCCGGGCCGTGCTCCGGGTGCTGCGCGAACGGCGCCTGGTCGAGGCGGCCGAGACCCAGGGCAAGCGCCTGCGGGCCGGCCTGGAGGCCCGCCTGGGCAGCCACCCGGCCACCGGCGACATCCGCGGCCTCGGCCTGATGGTCGCCGTCGAGCTGGTCGCCGACCGGTCGACCAGGGAGCCGTTCCCCCGGGCCCGGCGGGTCGCCGAACGGGCCGTGGCCGCGGCCCGCGACCGCGGCCTGCTGCTCTACTCCTCGACCGGCTGCGCCGACGGGGTCGAGGGCGACCTGGTCATGCTCGGCCCGCCCCTGGTCGTCACCGACGCCGAGGTCGACGAGATGGTCGAGCTCACCGCCCTCGCCGTGGAGTCGGTCGTTTGACGTTGTGGCCAGGCGCCACGGATGGGACCATGGCCGTGCCGGGGGTGGGACCAGGCGGCGAGGGAGCACGTGGCGCAGGACAGGCAGCCGGAGCGGCGGGAGCCGCCCGGCCACGGCTCGACCAACCGGGGACGGCGGGCGCCGCTCGCCGCCACGGCCGCCGTCGCCCTGCTCGGCCTGGTCGCCGTGGGTGCCCTGCGCGGGCCCCTGGGCAGCGGGCGGGGCCGCCCCCACTACCCGGCCGACCTGGTCGACAGCCTCCTGCTGCTGCTGTTCCTGGCCATGCTGGCCGGCGCGGTGCTGGCCGTGGTGACGCTGTGGCCGGACCGGCACCTGCTGCGCCAGCGGCGCCGGCGTGGGGGCAGCTTCAGCCTGATCCTGCCGATGGCCGCCGTGCTGGCGCTGTGGCTGCTCCGCGACGTGCTCGGGCTGAGCGGCGGCCGGGACGACCCCCCGGCCAGCACCCTGGCCACGCCGAGCACGGTCGAGGTGCCGACCCCGCCGGACCAGCCAGGGGTGGTGCCGCTGGTCGTGGCCGGCCTCGCCCTGGCCGCCATGGTCGGGATCGCGGTCGCCCAGCTGGTCGCCGAGCGGCGCCGCCGCCGCCCGCCCCCGACCCCGGCCGAGCGGCTGGTCGAGCTGCTCGACGACACCCTCGACGACCTGGAACGCGAGCCCGACCCGCGCCGGGCGGTGATCGCCGCCTGGGCCCGCATGGAACACGGCCTGGCCGCCGCCGGCCTGCCCCGGCACCCGGCCGAGGCCCCCTTCGAGTACGCCACCCGCGTGCTGGAGGCCGCCCTCGCCCGGCCATCCTCGGTCCACCGGCTCACCGGGCTGTTCGAGCGGGCCAAGTTCAGCCAGCACCCGGTCGGCCAGGCCGACCGCGAGGAGGCCATCGCCGCGCTGCGCACCGTCCGCCGGGAGCTGGCCGAGGCGGTGGAGGCGGCCGCCCAGGCCGAGGCGGCGGCCGCGGCCGGGGGCCAGCCGGTCGCCGGGGGAGGAGCGGGCCGATGATGAGGGCGGGCGCATACCAGACGCCAGTGGATCGGCGGGTGCGCCAGTGACCTGGCCGATCGTCAGGGCGGTGACGGTGGCGGTGATCGCCACCCTCACCCTGGCCGGCGTCGTCCAGCTCGCCCCGACCCAGCGCCCCCTCGCCGTCGCCGTCTACCTGCTGGTCATGGCCGGGCTCACCGTGCAGCTGCTGCTGGCCTGGCTGCGGCTGGCCTACCCACCGCCGCCGCCGTCCCGCTTCGACGCCGCCCTGGCGGCCCGGCCGGCCCCGGCCAGGCCGCCGGCCGAGCTGGACCGGCTGGCCCGGCTGCTCGCCCTGTCCAGCGCCAGCGGCCTGCACGCCCACACCCGGCTCCGCTCGGAGCTGCGGCCGGTCGCCGCCGACCGGCTGCGCTGGGCGCTGGCCGCCGACCTGGACACCGACCCGGCCGCCGCCCGGGCCGCCCTCGGCGAGACCGGCTGGGCGCTGCTCGCCCGCGACCAGCGCGACCTGCCCGAACGGGAGGCGCCCGGCCTGCCCCGGGCGGCCCTGGCCGAGCTGATCGGCAACCTGGAGCGCATCGGCGACGACGGCCGCGGCCGCCCCGGCCCCCAGGGGACGCCCCGGTGAGCCAGGACGCGGCCACCGCCGACGGCCTGGGCGAGCTGCGCCGGCTGGCCACCCGGGTCCTGGACGAGGTCGAGCTGGCCGTGGTGGGCAAGCGCGACGCCCTGGAGCTGGTCCTGCTCGGGCTGCTGGCCGACGGCCACGTGCTCCTGGACGACTACCCCGGCCTGGCCAAGACCCTGATCGCCCGGTCCTTCGCCCAGGTGACCTCCCTGGGCTTCGCCCGTGTCCAGTTCACCCCCGACCTGATGCCCTCGGACGTGACCGGCTCCTCGGTCTACAGCCAGCGCCTGGGCGACTTCGAGTTCCGGCCCGGCCCGGTGTTCACCAACCTGCTGCTCGGCGACGAGATCAACCGCTCCCCGCCCAAGACCCAGGCCGCCCTGCTCGAGGCCATGCAGGAGCGGCAGGTGACCGTGGACGGCGTCACCCGGGCCCTGGAGCGGCCGTTCCTGGTCGTGGCCACCCAGAACCCGATCGAGTTCGAGGGCACCTACCCGCTGCCCGAGGCCCAGCTGGACCGGTTCCTGCTGCGGCTGTCGGTCGGCTACCCGTCGGCCGACGCCGAGTGGCGGATGCTGGAGCGGCGCCTGGAGCGGACCGCCGACGAGGTCGAGCTGGCCCAGGTGGCGACCCGGGCCGACGTGCTGGCCATGCAGCGGGCGGTCGAGCAGGTGCACGTGGCCGAGAGCGTGGGCCGCTACATCGTCGAGCTGGTCGCCGCCACCCGGGCCAGCCCCCGGGTCCAGGTCGGGGCCAGCCCCCGGGGCACCCTGGCCCTGCTGAAGGTGGCCAGGGCCCGGGCCGCCCTGGCCGGCCGCGACTTCGTCACCCCCGAGGACGTCAAGGCGGTGGCCGTCCCCGCCCTGGCCCACCGGATGATCCTGCGGCCCGAGCTGTGGGTGCGCCGGGTCCGCACCGAGGACGTGGTCGCCGAGCTGCTCGAGCAGGTCCCGACCCCGCCGCCCGAGGCCGAGCCGGCCGCCGTCCGCTCCCACCCCGGCCGGTGATTCACCGGAGGGGTCCGGGGAACCCCAAGGGGGTGCCCCGGTGAATCGGAGGCCCGGCGCCAAGATCGCCGCCTACGTCGGGGTGGCCGCGCTGGCCCTGCTGGCCGGGCTGGCCCTGGGCCGCCCCGAGCTGGTGGCGGTCGCCGCCCCCCTGGCCGTGCTGGTGGTGGCCGGCCTGGCCGGGGCCCGCGACCCCGAGCTGGCCGCCGAGGTCACCGTCGACCGGGAACGGGCCCTGGTCGACGACCAGGTCACCGTCGAGCTGACCGTGCGGGCCGCCGACCCGGTCGAGCGCCTGGAGGTGCTGCTGGTCGTGCCCCCAGGCATGGACGGCCCCGACGGGGGTCCGGGGGGCTCAAGCCTAGCCCCCCGGAGGGCAGGGGCCGTGCGGAACTGGGCGGTGGCGGTGCGCCTGGCCGCGGGAGAGGAGCGGACCCTGGCCGTACCGCTCACCTGCCGCCGCTGGGGCGCCTACGCCCTCGGCGAGGTCCACCTACGGGCCCATGACCGGTTCCGGCTGTTCACCTGGGAGCGGCACCTGGACGGGCAGGCCACCCTCAAGGTGTTCCCCGTCCCCGACGCCCTGCGCGCCCTGGTCCGGCCCTTCGAGACCCAGGTGTCCACCGGCAGCCACGTGGCCGCCCAGCGCGGCGACGGCATCGAGTTCGCCGACCTGCGACCGTTCCTACCCGGGGACCGGCCCCGCTCGATCAACTGGCGGGCCACCGCCCGCCGCGGCGCCCTGATGGTCAACCAGCACCACCCCGAGCGGGCCACCGACGTGGTCCTGTTCCTCGACAGCTTCCTCGACGTCCGCGGGCCGGCCGGCAGCACCCTGGACCAGGCCGTGGGCGCCGCCGCCTCGCTGGCCTCGGCCTACCTGCGCCAGCGGGACCGGGTGGGGCTGGTCAGCTTCGGCGGGTTCGTGCAGTGGCTCCAGCCCGGCGGCGGCCAGGCCGCCCTGTACCGGCTGCTGGACACCCTGATGGAGACCCAGGTGTTCGCCACCGCGGCCTGGAAGGGGATCCGGCACCTCCCGCCCCGGACCCTCCCGGCCAAGGCCCTGATCGTCGCCCTGACCCCGCTGGTCGACGAGCGCGGGGTCGCGGCCCTGTTCGACCTGCTGGCCAGGGGCTACGACCTGGCCGTGGTCGACATCTCCCCGCTGGCCACCGCCGGTCGGGTCGCCGGCGAGTGGGACGAACTGGCCCGGCGCCTGTGGGCCCTGGAACGCGAGACCCTGCGCCACCGCTACCAGCGGCTGGGCGCGGCCGTGGTCGAGTGGAGCGACGCCATCCACCTGCAGCAGGTGCTCCTGGAGGTGGAGGCATGCCGGCGCCGCGCCGGGCTCGCACCCGGCTAGCCTGCGGCCTGGCCGCCACCGCGGTCGCGGCCGCCCTCGCCCTCGCCCCCCTGGCCGCGGTCGGCGGGACGCTGCGCCAGGCCCTGGCCTGGCTGGCCGGCCTCGGCCTACTCCTGGCCGCCGGGGCCGCCCTGCGCCTGGCCTCGCTGCTGGCCCCGGCCCTGGTCGTGCTCCTGGCCGAGTACACGCTGGTCCTGGTCGGCCGGGGCGACCGCGTCCACGCCGCCGCCCCTCTGGTCGGAGCCGGGCTGCTCCTCTACGCCGAGCTGGCCAGCTGGGCCAGGGAGGCCCGCCCCCGGGTCCGCGACGAGCGCCCGGTCCTGACGGCCAGGGCGACCGTGGTCGCGGCCAGCGCCCTGGCCGCCCTCGCCCTGGGGGTGCTGGTGCTGCTGGCCGCGGCCGTCCCCGCCGGCGGCGGCCTGGCCCGCCTGGCCGTCGGGGTGGTGGCCGCCACCGCCACCCTGGCCCTGGTGGTGCTGGTCGCCCGCCCCACCTCGACCCGCGCCCCGCGCGGCTGAGGCCCTCAGGCGGCCCGGTCGGTCCCGTCGCGGGTCGGGCCGCCGCCGGGGGGGCGCCGGTCGGCGCCGGGCAGGCGGGCCTGGGCCTGATGCTTGAGGTCGGTGAAGCGCTCGCGGAACCAGGCCAGGACCCGCTTGGCCCACTGGAACTCGGCCGACAGCACAACCAGGCCGAGCAGGATGACGGCGATCCCGGGGCCGGGCAGCACCAGCAAGGCGGCCCCGACGACCAGCAGGGCCGTCCCGACCAGGAACACCCCGCCACGCCGGACCGCGCGGGCCAACACAGCCAGCAAGGGTTCCACCCTGGCCAACACCCCCTTCGCCGTCCCCACAAGGGTACCAGGGGGGTGTCTCAAGCTCGGGTAAAGGCCTCGCTCGGGGTGCCGCCGCCGATCGGGTTCCCGGTATGCTCCGGGACGTCCAGGCTCGACCTCGCGACGCAGCGAAGGAGGCCGGAACATGGGTGCCGGGGAGTACTGGAACCCCAAGACCGAGACCCTGGGGCGCGACGAGCTGGCCGCCCTGCAGCTGGCCAAGCTGCACCGGATGTGCGACTGGGCGGCCGCCCGCAGCCCCTTCTACCAGCGGTCGTTCCGGGAGGCGGGGTTCGACCCGAGCCAGCTCAGGAGCCTGGACGACCTGCGCCGGCTGCCCATGCTGACCCGGGACGAGTGGATGGCCTCCCAGGGCGAGCAGCCGCCGTTCGGGCTGCTGCCGGTGGCCGGGCGGGAGGCGGCGATCCGCTGGCACACCACCTCGGGCACCACCGGCCGCGAGCCCATCCGGGTGCTGGACACGGCCAAGGACTGGGCCTGGCAGGCCGAGATGTGGTGCTACGGGCTGTGGGGGTTCGGGGTCCGGCCGGCGGACACCGCCTACGTGGCCTTCGGCTACGGCTCGTTCATCGGCTTCTGGGGGCTGCACTACGGCATGGAGAAGATGGGGGTGCTGAACGTGCCCGGGGGCGCCCAGACCACCGAGGGCCGGGTCAGGCAGTTGGTCGACTTCGGGGCCACGGTGGTCGCCTCCACCCCCACCTACGCCCTGCGCCTGGCCCAGGAGGCCGAGCGGCTCGGCGTCGACCTGGCCACCGGCGGGGTCAAGCGGCTGATCCTGTCCGGGGAGCCGGCCGGGTCGATCCCCCAGACCAAGGCCCTGATCGAGCGGCTGTGGGGGGCCAGGGCGGGCGACACCGCCGGCATGACCGAGATCGGCACCATCATGATCTTCGAGTGCAGCCACCAGCCGGGCGGCACCCACATCATCGAGGACCACTTCATCGAGGAGGTCGTCGACCCGGCCAGCGACGAGCCGGTCGGCTACGGCGAGGCGGGGGAGCGGGTGGTGACCTCCTTCGGCCGCGGCATCATCCCGCTGCTGCGCTACCGCACCGCCGACCTGGTGACCAAGGTGCCGGCCTCGCGCTGTGCCTGCGGGCGCGGCTTCGACCTGTACGAGGGCGGCATCCTGGGCCGGGTCGACGACATGAAGCTGGTCCGGGGGACCAACGTCTACCCGCGGGCGGTCGAGGGGATCGTGCGCGAGTTCCCGGCGGTGGAGGAGTTCCAGCTCCTGCTGACCCGCGAGGGCCACTTCGACCGGATCGCCCTGCGGGTCGAGCCCGCCCCCGAGGTCACCGACCAGGCCTGGGCCGACATGGCCGAACGGCTGGCCAAGGCCCTGGCCGAGGCCCATGAGGGGCTGCGCTTCGAGGTCGAGCGGGCCCAGGCGGGGGAGCTGCCACGCTTCGAGCTCAAGGCCCGGCGGACCGTGGACCGGCGCGACACCCCGATCGGAGGCTGACCATGCCCACCACCGACCTGCTCGGCCGGCCCACCACCGAGGCCGAGGACGAGCTGCTGGAGCTGTACCGCCGCTGCAAGGCGCTGCTGGCCCGCGACGACCTGGCCCCGTGTGCCCGGGCCGGGGCCCGGGTGGCCACCGTGGGGCTCTGGAACGCCGTCAACGACCTGGCCCTGGAGCACGAGCAGCTGCTCGACCTGGGCGCCTGACATGCCGGTCTCCGAGCGCCACTCCAAGCTGGTCTACGACGCCCTGGTCGCGGCCGGGGTCGAGGTCGTCTCGGCCCTGCCCGAGACCTGGCTGGTCCACCTCATCCGCCTGGCCGAGGACGACCCCGAGATGATCCTGGTCCGCCTGGCCAAGGAGGAGGAGGGGGTCGGGATCTCGGCCGGGGCCCACCTGGCCGGGCGCAAGTCGGCCATGCTGCTGCAGAACCACGGCCTGCTCCAGTCGGTCAACGGGATCGTCTCGCTGGCCCAGCTGTACAAGATCCCGCTGCTGCTGCTGATCAGCGACCGCGGCCACCTGGGCGAGCCCGACCCCTGGCAGACGGAGGGCGGCAAGACCACCCGGCCGATCCTGGACGCCCTGGGGATCGTCACCGACGAGCTGCGCGACCCGGCCACCGTCCAGCTCCAGGTGGCCAGGGCCATGACCCTGGCCCAGGCGTCGCTGGCCCCGGTGGCCCTGCTGCTCACCCGCGACCTGATGTGGGAGGCCCTGGCGTGATGGAACGCATCCGCTGCCTGGAGGCGATCTACGACGAGCTGGCCGGCTGCGCGGTCGTCACCATCATGGGGGCGGTCGCGGTCGAGCTGTACTCGCTCGGCCACCGGCCCAACTTCTTCTACCTGGAGCACGCCATGGGCCTGGCCTCCTCGATGGGCCTGGGCATCGCCCTGTCCCAGCCGGAGCGCAAGGTGGTCGTGCTCGACGGCGACGGCTCGGTGCTGATGAACCTGGGCGGGCTGACCACCCTGGCCCGCTACGCCCCCGGCAACCTGACCCACATCGTGTTCGACAACCAGAGCCTGCTCAGCGTGGGCGGGTTCCCGACCGCCACCGCCACCGGCTCCGACCTGGCCGGGATCGCCCGGGCGGCCGGCATCGCCAACGCCCGCACCGTCACCGAGGTGGCGGCGTTCCAGGCGGCCGCGGTCGAGGCCATCCGCGGCCCCGAGCTGACCTGCCTGGTCGCCAAGGTCGAGCCGGTCGGCCCCAAGAGCTTCCACATGGACCTGCACATGCTGGAGAACCGCTTCGAGTTCCAGCGCGCCCTGCGTCCCGAGCCCGCCGACCCCCAAGGAGCCCCCTCGTGACCGACGCCGTCCAGCACCTGGTCGCCGCCCTGGCCGCCGGCCAGGTCGAGGTGGTCGACCTGACCCAGCCGCTGTCGGAGGAGACCCCGATCATGCGCCTGCCCGAGCCGTTCGCCAACACGCCCAGGTTCCGGCTGCGGGAGCTGTCCCGCTACGACGAGCGCGGCCCCGCCTGGTACTGGAACGCCTTCGAGGGGGGCGAGCACACCGGCACCCACTTCGACGCCCCCATCCACTGGGTCACCGGCCAGCAGCAGGACGACGTCAGCCAGGTCCCGCCGGCCCGCCTGCTCGGCCCGGCGGTGGTCATCGACCACGCCGACCGGGCCGCCGCCGACCCCGACCACCTGCTGACGGTCGAGGACGTGGAGGCGTTCGAGGCCGGCAACGGCCCCCTGCCCGACGGCGGCTGGCTGCTGTACCGCACCGGCTGGGACGCCAGGGCCCACGACGAGGCCGCCTTCCTCAACGCCGACTCGAGCGGCCCCCACACCCCCGGCATCGACGTCGCCTGCGCCCGCTGGCTGGCCGACCGCCCCATCCTCGGCATCGGCGTGGAGACCGTGGGCACCGACGCCGGCGCCGCCCACAGCTTCGACCCCCCCTTCCCCTGCCACAGCTTCCTGCTGGGCGCCGCCAAGTACGGCCTCACCCAGCTCGCCAACCTCGACCGCCTGCCGGCGACCGGCGCCCTGGTGATCGCCGCCCCCCTCAAGATCGTCCGCGGCTCCGGCAGCCCCACCCGGGTCCTGGCCCTGGTCCCACGCTAGCCCGCGCTACCCGACGGGCTCCTTGGTCGGCAGCCAGAACCGCACCGTGGTGCCGCTGCCGGGGTGGCTGTCGACCCGGCACCAGCCGTCGGCCATGGTGGCCCGCTCCGACATGCTGGTCAGGCCGACGTGGCCGGGCCGCGGGGCCGCCCTGACCCGGTCCGGGTCGAAGCCGGCGCCGTCGTCGCCGATGGTCACCAGCAGCCCGCCCCTGGCCTCCTCCAGCCGGACCACCACCTGGGTGGCGGCGGCGTGCATGCGGATGTTGGTGATCGCCTCCTGGCAGATGCGGTAGGCGATCACCCGGACCTCGGCCGGCGGCTCCCGCTCCAGGTCCTCGCGGAGCTCGGCGGTGAAGCCGCCGTGGCGGGCCGTCTCGGTCAGGTACTCGCGCAGGGCCGCGGCCAGCCCGTCGTCGTCGAGCTGGGCCGGGCGCAGGTCGAAGACCAGCGTCCGCAGCCGGCGCAGGCTGGCCGACACCGCCTCCTCCAGATGGTCCAGGAGCCGGCGCTGGCCGTCGTCGGTGAGCTGGTCGCGGAAGGTGGTCAGCAGCAGCCGGGCGGCGGCGATGGTCTGGATGGCGTCGTCGTGGACCTCGCCGGCGATGCGCCGGCGCTCCTCCTCCTGGGCCCACACCACCCGCCCGAGCAGCCAGCGGCGCTGCTCGTCCAGGCGGACCAGGCGCTCGTGGGCGAGGTGGCGCTCGGTGACGTCGCGCAGCACCACCACCCGGCCGGTCACCCGGCCGCCCCGGTCGCGCAGGGCGGTGGTGGACAGCTCGTAGCGGCGGCCGGCCAGCTCCACCTCCTCGGGCAGGACCGGGTCGTCGGCCCGCTCCACCAGCGACGGCTCGACCCCGAGCAGCTGCCCGGCCTGGCGCCCCACCGCCTGGCCGGCCGGCACCCCGAGGGCCCGCTCGGCCGCGGGGTTGAGCTTCACCACCCGCCGGTAGGGGTCGAGCACCAGCACCCCGTCCAGCATCGTCTCGAACACCGAGCTGGTGGCGACCGGGGCCAGGTCGAGCAGCCGGAACCGGAACAGCCCCCAGACCAGCACCGCCCCGGTGAGGACGAACACGAACGGGGTCGGCTCGACGTGGCGGAACGGGCCCAGGTTCAGGTTGTGGGCGACGTTGGCCACGCTCGGCAGGAGCACGGCCACGACCAGCAGCAGGCTCTGGCGCCAGTAGCGCCGCGACAGCCGGGTCAGGGTCCACACCAGCAGGGCCGTCGAGCCCCAGATGACCAGGTTGGCGTAGACCAGGAACGGCCAGAACAGCGGGCCCACCTGGGCGATGGCCGCGGCCGGGTCGGCGGCCGCCTCCGGCGGGTAGTAGCGGACCAGGTCGTGGGTGGCCGGGACGGCCAGCAGCCCCAGGGTGGCCAGCGGGACCACGGCCAGGGCGGCCATGGTGCGCCGGTTCACCCACCGTTCCCGGCCGGTGTACTGCATGACGAAGGCGTAGAAGGCCGGGGGGAGCAGGGCGATGCCCAGCCACTTGGCGTCGCCCCAGAACAGCCGGGCCGACAGCCGTGTCGACCCCAGCTCGACGGCGTAGGCCAGCGCCCACCAGCCGGCCGCGGCCAGCATCACGGCCAGGCTGGCCCCGGCCGACGCCCGCCGGTGCCGCCAGACGTAGAGGGTGTAGCCGGCCAGGCAGACGCCGCCGGCCAGCACGACCGCGCTGAGATACCAGTGCCAGGCCACGGCGGCAGACCTTTCGAGCGGTTCGGGCCGAGCAGGAAATGCTAAGCCATGGCCCCGCCGGCGGCTAGCTGTAGTTCCCGTGAGGGTTGTTGACAGTTGAGGGTCCCCTCGGTCGGCTTGGGTTGTCGAAGCGCCGAGCCGGGAGGGGACCCTCATGGCCCATCGTAATGCGCGGCTGACCGAGTTCGGTCGGCTGTTGCTGGTCCAGCGCGTCACTGAGCTGGGCTGGCCTCCAGCGCAGGCCGCCGAGAGCCTGGGGGTGTCGCGGGCCACGGCCTACAAGTGGCTGGGCCGCTACCGTCAGCACGGACAGGCCGGGCTGGCTGACGGTAGCTCCCGACCCCACCGCTGCCCCCATGCCCTCCCGGCCGACCAGGTCCGTCGGGTACTGACCGCCCGCCGCCGCCACCGCCAAGGCCCTCACCGACTGGCCTGGCGGCTGGGTATGCCGCGCTCGACCATCTACGGGGTCCTGCGCCGGCACGGCGTGAGCCGCCTGGCCCACACCGACCGGACCAGCGGTGTGGTGGTTCGCTACCAACGCGATCACCCTGGCGAGCTGGTCCACCTGGATGTTAAGAAGCTGGGCCGCATCCCCGACGGCGGCGGCCACAAGATCCACGGCCGGGCTGCCGCCAGCCGTGGACGAGGCATCGGCTACGACTACATCCACTCGGCCGTCGACGACCGCTCCCGGGTGGCGTTCAGTCAGATCCTGGCTGATGAGTCGGCCGCCACGGCCGCGTTGTTCCTCATCGAAGCGGCCAGCTTCTTCGCCGACCATGGCGTCCGCATCCAACGGGTGTTGACCGACAACGCCAAGGCCTATGCCGAGTCGATCCTGTTTGCCGAGACCGCCGCTGGGCTGGGCATCCGGCTCAAGCGGACTCGCCGCTACCGTCCCCAGACCAACGGCAAGGTCGAGCGGTTCAACAAGACCCTGCTGGATGAGTGGGCCTACGCCCGGCCGTACCGCAGCAACGACGAGCGTCGCCGCGCCTTCACCCGCTGGCTGCGGTTCTACAATCACCGGCGACCACACACCTCGCTCGACGGCCTCACCCCGATGGCGGTCCTCGTCAATAACGTTCACGGGAACCACAGCTAGACCCCGGGCGGGCCGGCGGCGGCCTCGGCGAACTGGCGGGTGCGGCTGGGCCGGACGAACACGATCTGGCCGCTGGCCAGCTCCAGCTCCTCGGCGTCCTCGCGCGACAGCTGGGCCTGGAGGCGCTGGCCGTCACCCAGCACCAGGTCGGCCCGGACCTCGAAGCCCAGGTGGACCAGCCGCTCCACCATGGCCTCGGCGGTGGTGCCGTTGGGCTGGCGCCGCACCTGGAGGTCGTGGGGGCGGACGAACAGCTCGCCCAGCCGGGTGACCGGGCCGACGAAGCCCATCACGAAGGCGTTGGCCGGGTGCTCGTACAGGTCGCGGGGGCCGCCGACCTGCTCGATGCGCCCGGCGTTCATGACCACGATCCGGTCGGCCACCTCCATGGCCTCCTCCTGGTCGTGGGTGACGAACACGGTGGTCACATGCACCTCGTCGTGGAGGCGGCGCAGCCAGGCCCGCAGCTCCTGGCGCACCCGGGCGTCCAGGGCCCCGAACGGCTCGTCCAGCAGCAGCACGCTCGGCTGGACGGCCAGGGAGCGGGCCAGGGCCATGCGCTGGCGCTGGCCGCCCGACAGCTGGGCCGGGTAGCGGTCGGCCAGCCCGGGCAGCTGGACCAGCTCCAGCAGCTCCTCGACCCGGGCCCGGATCTCGGCCCTGGGCCGGCGGGCCACCTTCAGCCCGAAGGCCACGTTCTCGCGCACCGTCATGTGCTTGAACGCGGCGTAGTGCTGGAACACGAAGCCGACCCCGCGCCGCTGCGGGGGCAGGCCGGTGGCGTCGCGGCCGTCGATCTCGACGGCGCCGGCGTCGAGGCGCTCCAGCCCGGCCACCACCCGCAGCAGGGTCGACTTGCCGCTGCCTGAGGGGCCGAGCAGGGCGGTCAGGGAGCCGCTGGGGACCTCCACCGACACGTCGTCGAGGGCGGTGAAGTCCCCGAAGCGGCGGGTCGCGTCGCGGACCAGGATCGACATCTAGCGGCCCTCCTTGCGCCGGTGGGACGGGAGCCGGGTCATGGCCAGCAGGACGAGCAGGGCGAGCACGGCCAGGGTGAGCGAGGCGGCGTAGGCGCCGGTGAGGTCGAAGGCCTCGAAGCGGTCCTCGACGTACAGGGTGAGGGTCTCGGTCTGGCCGGCCAGGCGGCCGGACACGATCGTGACCGCGCCGAACTCGCCCAGGGCCCGGGCGGTGGTCAGGACCACCCCGTAGGCCACCCCCCAGCGGATCGCCGGCAGGGTGACCTGGAGGAAGGCCCGCAGCGGCGACGCCCCCAGGGTCCAGGCGGCCTCCTCCTGCTCGGTCCCGACCTCGCGCAGCACCGGCGCCACCTCCCGGACCACGTACGGCAGGGAGACGAACACGGTGGCCAGGACCATGCCCGGCAGCGAGAAGATGACCTGGATGCCGCGCTCGGCCAGCCAGCCGCCGAGCCAGCCGGCCTGGCCGTACACGAGGACCAGGGCGAGCCCGATGACCACCGGGGAGATGGCGAAGGGCAGGTCGATGACGGCGTCCAGCAGCCGCCGGCCCCGGAAGCGGTGGCGGACCAGCACCACCGCGCAGGCCACCCCGAACAGGGTGTTGCAGGGCACGGCGATGGCCGCGACCAGCAGCGTCAGCCAGAAGGCGTGCAGCGCGTCGGGGGTGGTGACGGCCTGCCACACCGGGGCGATCCCGTCGCCGAAGGCCCGCCAGATGACCGCCCCCACCGGCACCAGCAGGACCACGGCCAGGTAGCCGAGGGCCAGGGCCCGCAGCGACCAGCGGCCGAGCCGGGCGGCGGGCCTACCCGGCATGGCGGGTCCTGCGCCGCTGGACCAGGTTGAGGCCGGCCAGCACCAGCACCGAGGTGGCCAGCAGCACCACCGACACCGCGGCCGCGCCGGCCACGTCGTCGTTCTCGACCAGCGAGAACACGTGCACCGAGGCGACCTCGGTCCGGTAGGGGATGTTGCCCGACAAGATGACCACCGAGCCGAACTCGCCCACCGCCCGGGCGAAGGCCAGGGCCGCCCCGGCCAGCAGGGCCGGGGTGATGGTGGGCAGCACGATCCGCCGGAAGCTGGTCACCGGGCCGGCGCCCAGGCAGCGGGCCGCCTCCTCCATGTCCGGCTCCATGGTCAGCAGCACCGGCTGGACCGAGCGGACCACGAACGGCAGGGTCACGAAGCCCAGGGCCAGCACCACCCCGGGGCGGCTGTAGCCGAGCTCGATCCCGACCGGGCTGGCGCCGCCGTACAGGGCCAGCAGGGTGATGCCGGCCACGATCGTGGGCAGGGCGAAGGGCAGGTCGATGAGGGCGTTGACCAGCCGCTGGCCGGGAAACCGGTCGCGGACCAGGACCCAGGCGACGACCGTGCCCATGACCGCGTTGCCCGCCGCCACCAGCGCCGCCGCCACGAAGGTCAGGCGCAGCGCGGCCAGGGCCTGGGGCTGGGTGGCGGCCGCCCAGAAGGCGGCCCAGCCGTCGCGGGTGGAGCGCCACACCACCGCGGTCAGGGGCAGGACGACGACCAGGCTGAGGTACAGGGTGACGGTGCCGCGCAGCAGGGCGGCGCCACCCCGCGCCTCCAGCCCGGCCCGCCACCGGGTGACCGCGCTAGCTGCCAACCGTCACGCCCAGCGTGCGCTCGATGCCGGCCACGAGGCCGGCCTGCTTGTCGAAGAACCGCTTCGACACCTCCGGCCAGCCGCCCAGGTCGCGGATGGTGAACAGCCCGGGCGGGCGGGGGAAGCCGGCAGCGGCGGCCGCGGCCGGGTCGACCGGCCGGTAGCCCCGCTCGGCGTAGATCCGCTGGGCCGGCTCGGACCGGAGGAAGTCGACGAACGCCGTGGCCGCGCCGGCGTGCTTCGACCTGGCGGCGACCGCGATCGGGTTCTCGATCAGGATGGTGGTGTCGGGGACCACGTAGTCGACCGGCTGCTCCTTCTGCTGGGCGTTGATGGCCTCGTTCTCGTAGGCCAGCAGCACGTCGCCCTTGCCGCCGACGAAGGTCTGGAGGGCCTCACGGGCCGACTTGTCCTGCACGGGCACGTGGCGGAACAGCTCCTGCAGGTAGGCGACGGCCTGCCCGGGCGTCCTGCCGGCCTTCAGCTGGGCGCCGTAGGCGGCCATGATGTTCCACCTGGCCCCGCCGGAGGTGAACGGGTTGGGCTCGATCACCTCGACGCCCGGCTTGACCAGATCGTCCCAGGTCCTGATGTTGTTGGGGTTGCCCTTGCGGACGACGAACACCACCACCGAGTTCGTGATCATGCCCTTGTGCCGGTCGGCGTCCCAGTCCTTGGCGACCAGGCCGGCGTCGACCAGCCTGGTCATGTCGGGCGCGAGCGAGAAGCTGACCACGTCGGCGGCCAGGCCGTTCTGGACGGCGCGGCTCTGGTCGCCCGAGGCCCCATAGGACTGGGAGAACCGGACGCCCTTGCCGGCCTCGGTCCGCCGGAACGCCGGGATCAGCTGCTCGTAGGCCTCCCTGGGGGTCGAGTAGGCGACCAGGGTCAGCCTGTCGCCCCCGCCCGACCCGCCGCCGCAGCCGCCGGCCAGCAGCGCGGCGGCGACCAGCAGTGCGGCAGCGGACTTGGCCCGACCCTTCATCGTCTCTCCGATCCTGATTTCCACTTTCCCTACCTGCTAGATGGAGAATGACACGGTGGACCGCTTCGCCGGCTGCGTCAAGTGCCGCGATCGGGCAGGGCCGCTGTGGGAGAATGACCCCCCATGCATGTCTCGGCGAAGGCGGACTACGCCGTCCGCGCGGCCATCGAGCTGGCCGCGGCCGGTCCCGGCCCGGTCAAGGGCGACCGGATCGCCGAGGCCCAGCAGATCCCGCTCAAGTTCCTGGAGAACATCCTGTCCGACCTGCGCCACGCCGGCTACGTGCAGAGCCAGCGGGGGGCCGAGGGCGGCTACTGGCTGGCCGCGCCGGCCGACGCCATCACCCTGGCCGACATCATCCGGGCGGTCGACGGGCCGCTGGCCAACGTCCGCGGGGCCCGGCCGGAGTCGGTCGAGTACCGCGGCAGCGCCAGCCACCTGGCCGAGGTCTGGATCGCGGTCCGGGTCAGCCTGCGCAGCGTGCTCGAGCGGGTCACCCTGGCCGACCTGGTCGCCGGGGTCCTGCCGGCCCCGGTCAAGGAGCTGGTCGGCGACGCCGACGCCTGGGTGTCGCGCCGGGCCTAGGTGAAGGCGGCCAGGCCGGTGACGGCCTGGCCGAGGATCAGGCTGTGGACCTCGCTGGTGCCCTCGTAGGTGAGCACCGACTCGAGGTTGTTGGCGTGGCGGATGACCGGGTACTCGAGGGTGACGCCGTTGGCGCCGAGGATGGTGCGGGCGCTGCGGGCGATGGCCAGGGCCTCGCGGACGTTGTTGAGCTTGCCCAGGCTGACCTGCTCGGGGGCGAGGCGGCCCTCGTCCTTCATGCGGCCCAGGTGCAGGGCCAGCAGGGTGCCCTTGGACAGCTCGACCAGCATGTCGGCCAGCTTCTGCTGGGTGAGCTGGAAGCCGCCGATGGGGCGGTCGAACTGGACCCGGGTGGTGGCGTACTCCAGCGCGCTCTGGAAGCAGGCCCGGGCCGCGCCCATCGACCCCCAGACGATCCCGTAGCGGGCCTCGTTGAGGCACGACAGGGGGCCGCGCATGCCGCGGACCTCGGGGAGCACGGCGTCGGCGGGCAGCCGGCAGTCCTCCAGGACCAGCTCGGAGGTGACCGAGGCGCGCAGGCTGAGCTTGCGTTCGATGTCGCGGGTGGAGAAACCGGGGGTGCCGGCCGGGACCAGGAAGCCGCGCACGCCCTCGTCGTCGGTGCGGGCCCAGACCACGGCCAGGTCGGCGATGCCGCCGTTGGTGATCCACATCTTGGTCCCGTTGAGGACCCAGTCGCCGCCGTCGCGGCGGGCGCTGGTGCGCATCCCGGCCGGGTTGGAGCCGAAGTCGGGCTCGGTCAGGCCGAAGCAGCCGACCACCTCGCCGGCGGCCATGGCCGGCAGCCAGCGTCGCTTCTGCTCCTCGGAGCCGTAGCGCCAGACCGGGTACATGGCCAGCGACCCCTGGACCGAGACGAAGCTGCGGGCCCCGGAGTCGCCGGCCTCCAGCTCCAGGCAGGCCAGGCCGTAGCTGACGGCGTTGGTGCCGGCGCAGCCGTAGCCCTGCAGGTGCATGCCGAGCAGGCCCAGGTCGCCCAGCTCCTTGGCCAGCTCCCGGGGCAGCTCGCCGCGCTCGAACCAGCCGGCGACCTCGGGCAGCACCCGGTCGTGGACGAAGCCGCGGGTGGTGTCGCGGATCAGCCGCTCCTCCTCGCTGAGCAGCCGGTCCAGGTCGAGGAAGTCCAGGGGACTGGGGGTCGGGCTCATGGCTGCTCCTCCTGGTCCGGGTCGGGGACGACGGCGATCCCGACCAGCTCGACCTTGGCCGCCGGGTCGAACAGCCCGGCGACCTCGAACAGGGCCGTGGCCACGAAGTGGCGGCCCAGGTGGCGGCGGTAGGCGGCGCCCAGCTCGGCCAGGGCGGCCCGGTAGGCGGCGGCGTCGGTGACATAGACGTGCAGGGACACCAGGTGCCCGGGGGCGCCGCCGGCCGCGGCCAGGGCGGCGACCAGGTTGGCCGCGGCCAGGTCGAACTGCTCGGCCAGGGTGGCGCCGGCGATGGCCCCGTCGGGGCCCTGGGCGGCCTGGCCGCCCAGGTAGACGGTGCGGCCGGGGGCGGCCACGACCGCGTGGGCGAACCCGACCGGCGGGGCCAGCCCCTCGGGGTTCACCACCCGATGCGGGCTGGGCTGGCGCCCCGCTCCTCCACCCACCGCTCCGGATGCGCCCGCCCGCATCATCGGCCCCGCCAGGTGGGGGAGCGGCCCTGGGTGAAGGCGGCGTAGAACTCGCGGTGGTCCTCGGAGCCGAGCAGCAGGGCCTGGGTGACCGCCTCCAGCTCCAGGGCGCCCGACAGCGGCAGGTCGAGCTCGCGGCCGAGCAGGACCTTGGTGGCGGCGTAGGCCAGGGCCGGGCCGTCGGCCAGCCGCCGGGCCAGCTCGGCGGTGGCCGCGGGCAGCTCGGGGTCGTCGACCACCCGGTTGGCCAGGCCGAGGGCGGCCGCCTGGCCGGCGTCGACCTGGTCGCCGAGCAGCAGCAGCTCGGTCGCCCGGCCCAGCCCGACCAGCCGCGGCAGCAGGTACGCGCAGCCCATGTCCGCCCCCGACAGCCCTACCCTGGTGAACAGGAACTGCAGGGAGGCCGAGCGGGCCAGCAGGCGCAGGTCGGCGGCCAGGGCGATGACCGCCCCGGCCCCGGCCGCGACCCCGTTGACGGCCGCCACCACCGGCAGGGGCAGCTCGCGCAGCCCCCGGACCACGGCCCCGGTCATGCGGGTGAAGTCGAGCAGCTCGCCCGGCCCCATGGCCTGCAGCGCCCCGATGATGTCGCGCACGTCGCCGCCCGAGCAGAACCCGCGGCCGCGGCCGGTCAGGACCAGCACCCGCACCCCGTCCCGGTTGGGCAGCTCGGCCAGCAGGTCGCGCAGGTCGGCGTAGACCTCGAAGGTGAGGGCGTTGAGCCGCTCGGGCCGGTCGAAGGTGACGGTGGCCACCCCGGCCTCCTCGGCGTAGCCGAAGTGCCGCCACCGCTGGGTGGGCCCGGCCGAGCCGGTGAACGGGCTCATGAGGTCACCCTAGCGCGGAACAGCTCGCGGGCGATGACCGAGCGCTGGATCTCGGAGGTGCCCTCGTAGATGCGGGGGGCGCGGACCTCCCGGTACAGGTGCTCCAGGAGGTGGCCGCGCTCCAGGGCCCGGGCCCCCAGCACCTGGACGGCCTGGTCGACCACGGCCTGGGCGGTCTCGGTGGCGTACAGCTTGGCCATGGCCGCGGCCGCGCTCACCCCGGGGGCGGCGGGGTCGGCGTCGTGGCGGCTGGCCGCCTCGTAGACCAGCAGCCGGGCCGCCTGGGTGCGGGTGGCCGCCTCGGCCAGGGCGTGGGCGACGGCCTGGAACTCGGCCAGGGGCCGCCCGAAGGCCTGGCGGCCGGCGGCGTGGGCCACGGCCACGTCCAGGGCGGCCTGGGCCATGCCGACGGCGAACGCGCCCACGCTGGCCCGGAACCGGTCCAGGGTGGCCATGGCCAGCCCGAACCCCTCGTCGACCCGGCCCAGGACCTGGTCGGGGCCGACCCGCACCCCGTCCAGCTCCAGGCGCCCGATGGCGTGGGGGGCGAGCAGCTCGACCGGCTGGCCGCCCAGGCCGGGGGCGTCGCCGGGCACGGCGAAGGCGGTGATGCCCCGCGAGCGGGCCCCGGGGGTGGTGCGGGCGAACAGGGTGTAGACGTCGGCCTCGGGGGCGTTGGAGATCCAGGCCTTGGTCCCGGTGAGCCGGAACCCGTCGCCGTCGGCCTCGGCCCGCAGCTCCAGGGCGGCCGCGTCCGACCCGGCCTCCGGCTCCGACAGGGCGAAGGCGGCCACCGCCCGCCCGGCCACCACCTCGGGCAGCCACCGGCCCCGCACCCCCGGGCCGCCGGCGGCCGCGATCGGGTGGCCGCCCAGCCCCTGCAGGGCCAGGGCCGTCTCGGCCTCGGTCGACTCGGTGGCCAGGGCCTCGCGCAGCAGGCACAACTCGAGCGCCGAGGGCTGCCGCGGCGCGGCCTCGGCACCCCTTGCCGGCTGGGCCGTTGCCGGGAGGAGGCGGGCGATGAGCCCGTGGTCGCCGAGGGCGCGGACCAGCGCCCGGTTGACCCGCCCGGGCCGGCCGGCCGCGGCCAGCGGGGCCAGCACCTCCCTGGCCAGGGCGCGGGCCTCGGCGGCCAGCCGCTCCTGGGCGGCGCTGAGCGCGAACGGCCGGGCCTGCGGATCGCTCACCGGGCCTCCTCCTCGCTCGGAACCGCGCCCGGCCCCGCCCGCGATCGAACCCGACCTCGCGCTGCGAGGGCCCCCGGAGGGGGAGCGTAGCCGACCGCGAGCTTGGGTGCCGGCGGTTGTCCACAGCCCCCTACGGGAGCGCCGCTACCGGCCCCGCAGCCAGCGGACCGGGGTGGCCAGGGTCCAGAGGAACGTCCGGACGGCCGCGTTCTTGGAGAGGTTGCCGGCCTTGCGCCACTGGCGGCGGCGGTCCACGCAGACCACCTGGGACTCGACCTTCGGCTCGACCCCGAAGTGGCGGGCCAGGTTCTCGGCCGTCTGCACCCAGAAGCGGGTGTTGAGGCGGTTGCCGCCGAGCATGTAGCCCAGCTCGTACAGGGGGTCGTTGGTCCGCTCCAGGGCCTGGATCTGGACCACGGTGACCCCGTCGTCCGCGGCCAAGGCCGAGAAGGTGATCCAGCCGGCCAGCATGTGCCCCTTGGGGGTCATCAGGGTGAACGACTCGTCGTCGGCGTACAGCACCAGCACCCCGGTGGACAGCTTCATGCGGCCGGGCAGGTTCAGGTTGAGCAGGGCCACCTCGCCGGGGGCGATGCCGGTCAGGGGGGCGTAGAACCAGTTGCGCTCGGGCCAGAACCGCTGGAACTCGGCCTTCCAGGTCCGGATGACCTCATCCGGGGTGACGTCGGCGCCGCGCAGCTCGACCCGCGCCGTCTTCTGCCACATCTTGCCGAAGCCCTGGACCGGCCCGACCACCCGCCGGCCGGTGACGTTGAGGTTGACCGCCTTGGCCGGCACCTTGCCCAGCTTCAGGGTGGTGACGTTCTTGGCCCAGTAGGCGGCGTCCCGCGGTTCGCTGTCCATGGTGGTGCTCCTTGACGTCAGGGCGCGTCGGCGTCGGCGAACGCCTCGGCCTCGCTGTCGTAGATGCCGATCGCCTCGTCCAGGCGGGTCAGCTCGAAGATCTGCCGGTAGTGGTCGTTGAGCCCGTAGGCGACCAGCCGCTGTCGCTGGCGGTTGGCCCGGACCAGGAGGGTGACCAGCATCCCGATGCCGCCACTGTTCATGTACTCCAGGCCGCTGAAGTTCAGGACGATGGTGCGGGTGAACTTGCCGCTGGCCCGGGTGTAGGCGTCGGCCAGGGCCTTCTCGGACGAGGCGGTGACGTCGCCCTTGAGGTCGATGACGCTGGCCCGGCTCGACAGCTCCCGGACCTCGGTGATCAGGCTGCTGCCCTCGGTCATTGCGTGCCCTCCCATTGCGTGGACCGTCGGGTTCAGGAGGAGGCGGCGGCGGTGGCGGTCACCGCGCTGTCCTCGTCGGGATAGATGCCCATGAAGTCGCTGAGGCGGGTGATGGCGAAGATCTCGCGGTAGTGCTCGCTGAGCCCGAAGGCGCGGACCGTCCGGTGCTCCTTGCGGGCCCTGGCCAGCAGCCCCACGATCAGGGCGATGCCGGTCGAGTTGATGTAGTCGACGTGCGCGAAGTTCAGCACGACGGTCTTGGGGTCGCCCCGGACCGCCGACTCGTAGGCGGCGAGCAGGGCCTGGTCGGCGCCGAGGTTGATCTCGCCGTGCAGGTCGATCACCCCGGTGCTGTCGTGCTGGCGGACCTCGGCCCCGAACTCAGCTCCGGGCATCTGGCGCCTCCTTCAGGTGCATGACCAGCTCGATGGTGTGGTGGTGCTCGTCGACGGCGGTGCGCAGCTCGTCGACCATCTTCTGGATGAGGAACAGGCCCCAGCCCCGCGGGGTCTGGAGCCCGGCCAGCTTGGCCTCCAGGTCGGGGGTCTCGACCTCGGGGATGGGGCGTTCGCCGCCCTGGTCGGTGATGCGCACCTTCAGGTCGGTGTCGTCGGCCACCACCCGGATCTCGACCGGCAGCTCGGGGCGGTTGTGGTTGCCGTGCTCGATGGCGTTCATGGTCGCCTCGCCGACCGCCGTCTTGAGCCGCTCCAGGCGCGGGCCGGCCAGCTCCAGGCCGGCCACCGCCTTGGCCACCTGGTCGATGGCCAGGCGCTCGTTGCCCGGCTCGCTGGCCACCTCGAAGATGGCCAGCTCGCGCTCGCCGCCGGCCCCGCCGTCGCCGGCGGCCGACCGGCCCAGGGTGACCAGGGTGATGTCGTCCTCCTGCTCCAGGCCGGGGCCGGTGAACTCCTGCAGCTCCTTGAGCAGCCGGTCGATCAGCACCTCGCCGTCGGAGGCCTCGCCGGTGAGGGCGGCCACCCGGGGGAAGCCGAACATCTCCCGCTGGCCGTTGTGGGCCTCGGCCAGCCCGTCGGAGTGCAGCAGCACGATCTCGCCGGGGGCCAGGGTGGCCTCCTTCTCCTCGTACTCCATGCCGGGCAGCAGCCCCAGCGGCATGCCGGTGGCCCGCAGCTCGGTCACCCCGGCCTCGGTGCTCACGTAGGGGACGTTGTGGCCGGCGTTGGCGTAGCGCAGCCGCCCGGTGGCCGGGTTCAGGACCGCGTACAGGCAGGTCACGAACATGTGGGCCGGCATCTCGTCCACCAGCAGGTCGTTGACCCTGGTCAGGACGTCGCTGGGGGCGATCAGGCGGGGCGCCTCGGCCCGCAGGATCGAGTGGGTGGTGGCCATGACCAGCGCCGCCGGCACGCCCTTGTCGGTGACGTCGCCGACCACGATGCCGACCTGGTCGTCGGGCAGCTGGATGAAGTCGTAGAAGTCGCCGCCGACCTCGCGGGCCGGCCCGTAGTAGGCGCCGACCCGCCAGCCGGGCAGGTCGGGCAGCTCCTGGGGCAGGAACTGCTGCTGGATCAGCTGGGCGACCCGCAGCTCCTGCTCGATCCGCTCCCGCTGGCGGACCTCGGCCTCCTGCTCGCGGACCAGCTGGGCGACCCGGACGGCCGGGGCGGCGTGCCCGGCCAGGTCGTTGAGCAGCTTGCGGTCGTCGGCCGAGTACTCCTGCTCGCTGCGCCGCGGGCCCAGGTTGAGCAGGCCGATCAGCTCGCCCTGGCTGACCAGGGGGACGACCAGCCGGATGCCGGCCTCGCGCAGGCCCTCCAGGGCCGGCGAGTCCAGCTGCAGCGTGCTGATGTCGACCGCTCCGGTCGCCCCCGAGAAGTAGGCGACCAGCGGGTCGTTGGGGGCGATCTCGACCGTCGGTGCCTCGACCCGCTCGGACGGCGCGGCCACCGGCTCGGTCGTCGGCCGGACCCGCGGCTCACGCCGGAGGACCCGCCGCAGGTTGCTCGGGATCGTGGTCATGGCACCTCCTCAGGAGCAGTTGTACCGTCCCACCGCTCCGGCATCGTTACGGTTCGCGTCACGAACCGGAATTCTTGGTCGCACCATGGTGACCGCGTAGAGTGGCGGTGAGGAGGGGCTGCATGGCGGAGCTGCGGATCGCGCTGCTCGGGCCGCCCCGGGTGGAGCGGGACGGGGCGCCGATCGAGGTCGACACCCGCAAGGCGATCGCGCTGCTGGCGTACCTGGCCGTGGCGCCCGAACGCCACGGCCGGGACGCGGTCGCCGGGCTGCTGTGGCCCGACTACGACACCGAGCACGCCCGGGGGGCGCTGCGGCGCACCCTGTCGACCCTGAACAAGGCGGTCGGGCCGGGCTGGCTGGCCGCGGACCGGACCACCGTGGGGTTCGCCCGGACCAGCTTCCTCCTGGACGTGGCCCGGTTCGAGGAGCTGCTGGCCGGCTGCCGTGACCACCGCCACCCGCCCGAGGGGGCCTGCGCGGCCTGCGTGGCGCCGCTGACCGAGGCGGCCCGGCTGCACCGGGGCGACTTCCTGGCCGGGTTCGGGCTGCGCGACAGCACCAGCTTCGACGACTGGCAGTACTTCCAGGCCGAGCGGCTGCGGCGCGAGCTGGCGGGGGCGCTGGAGCGCCTCGCCCAGGCCCTGATCGGCCAGCACCGCTGGGACGACGCGGTCGACGCCGCCCGCCGCTGGCTGGCCCTGGACCCGCTGCACGAGCCGGCCCACCGCCAGCTGATGCGGATCTACGCCTGGAGCGGCCGGCGCGGGGCCGCCCTGCGCCAGTTCCAGGCCTGCCAGCGGGTGCTGGAGGAGGAGCTGGGGGTCGAGCCGCTGGAGGAGACGGTCGCGGTCCACCAGGCCATCCAGGCCAACCGCCTCCCGCCGCCGCCCCTGGCCCCCGCCGCGCCGGAACCCCACCCGCTGGCGCCGGGTCCCCCGGTGGGGGAGCGTAGCCCGACCGCGGATGGGGGGCGCGGCGTTGTCCACACCCCCCCGGCGCCGCTGGTCGGCCGGGGCGTGGAGTGGGCGGCCCTGCTGGAGGCCTCAGCCGCCGTCGGCCCCGACGGGCGGCTGATGGTGCTCGAGGGCGAGGCCGGCATCGGCAAGACCCGGCTGGCCGCCGAGCTGGCCGACCACGTCCGGTCGCTGGGCGGCTCGGTGGTCAGCGGCCGCTGCTACGAGGAGGAGGCCGGGGTCGCCTACGGGCCGTTCATCGAGGGCCTGCGCGGCGTCCTGGCCGCGGAGGCCCCGGGACCGCCCGGTCCGCTGGACGGGGTGCCGACCCACTGGCTGGCCGAGGCCAGGCGGCTGCTGCCAGAGCTGGTCGAGGCCTACCCGGACCTGCCCGAACCGGGGCCGCTGGACGGCCCGGCGGCCGGCCGGCACTTCTTCGAAGGGGTCAGCCAGGTCCTGCTGGCCGCCTGCGCCGGGCCGGTGCCGGGGCTGCTGGTCCTGGACGACCTGCACCTGGCCGACGCGGCCTCCCTGGACGTGCTGGCCTATCTGGTCCACCGGCTCGAGGGCCGGCCGCTGCTGGTGGTGGTCTGCTGGCGGTCCGAGCAGGTCCCGGCCGACTCCCGTCTGCGCCGGCTGGCCGCCGAGGCCAGGCGGGCCGGGCAGGGCAGCGCCCTGGAGCTGCGGCGGCTGGACGCGGCCGGGGTGGCCGAGCTGGTCACGGCCGTGGCCCCGGCCCGGGCCGGGGCGGCCGGGCTGCTGCACGAGCGCACCGAGGGCCTGCCCTTCCTGGTGCTGGAGTACCTGGCCGCGGTCGGCGCCGACGGCGAGCTGCCGGCCCTGCTGCCCGGCGGGGCCCGCGACCTGCTGGCGGCCAGGGTGCGGGACGTCGGCGACGCGGCCCGGCAGCTGCTGGCCACCGCGGCCGTGCTCGGCCGCTCCTTCGAGGTCGACACCGCCCGGGCGGCCAGCGGCCGCAGCGACGAGGAGGCGGTGGCCGCCCTGGAGGAGCTGGCCGCCCGCGGTCTGGTCCACGAGGTCGCCGGCGACGTCTACGACTTCGGCCACGGGCTGGTCCGCGACCTGGTCTACTCCCAGACCAGCCTGGCCAGGCGGCGGCTGCTGCACCGCCGGGTCGGGGAGGCCCTGGCCGCCGCCGCCCGCGGCCGCCGGCCCCAGGAGCCCCCGGCGGCCTCCATCGCCAGGCACCTGGAGCTGGGCGGGGCCGCCGCCGAGGCGGCCGGCTGGCACCGGCTGGCCGGCGACCAGGCCCGGGCCGTGTTCGCCAACCACGAGGCCCTGGGGCACTACCGGGCCGCGGTCGGGCTCGGCCATCCCGACACCGCCGGCCTGCACGCCGCCATCGGCGACCTGGAGACCCTGCTCGGCAACTACGACGCCGCCCTGGCCGCCTACACCGCGGCCGCGGCCACCGCCCCCGACGCCGAGCGTTGGGTCGTGGAGCAGAAGCTGGGGGCCGTCAGCGCCCGCCGGGGCGACTGGGACGCCGCCGAACGGCACCTGGCCGCCGCCCTGGCCGGCCTCGGCCCCGGGACCGAGGGGCGCCGGGCCGGCCTGGCCGCCGACCGCAGCCTGGCCGCCCACCGCCAGGGCCGCGACGCCGCCGCCGAGCAGCTGGCCGACGACGCCCTCGCCCTGGCCGTCGAGGCCGGCGACCCCGACGCCCTGGCCAGGGCCCACGGCATGCTGGGCATGCTGGCCGTGGCCCGCGGCGACCACGACCGCGCCCGCCGCCACCTGGAGCACAGCCTGGCCCTGGCCGAGGCCCTCCCCGACCCCGGCGCCCGGGTGGCCGCCCTCAACAACCTGGCCCTGGCCCACCGGGCCACCGGCGAGGTCGACCAGGCCGTGGCCTACACCCGCACCGCCCTGGAGCTCTGCGCCCGCCAGGGCGACCGCCACCGCGAGGCCGCCCTCCACAACAACCTGGCCGACCTGCTCCACCTGGGCGGCCACCACGCCGAGGCCATGGACCACCTCAAGCAGGCCGTGGCCATCTTCGCCGAGGTCGGCGAGCCCGGCACCCTCGAGCCCGAGATCTGGAAGCTGGTCTCCTGGTCGCCGTGACCAACGGCACCCGGGGTTGGTGACGGCCGTCACCGAGCCGCCTGGCCAGGTGTGGAACGATGCCGTCAGCGAGATGCGACGGCTGGGGGGGAATGCCGTTCATGGCCAACGCTGCAGCTCCCGTCGCGCCCGACCCGGCGCGGCCCTGGACCTTCGACCGGGGGACGCCGGGCATCATCCTGGCGCCGCCGCCCGAGCGGGACCGCCCGGCCGGGCACCAGCTCAGCGTCCACCTGCTCGGCCCGCTCAAGGTGCGGCTGGACGAGGTGGCGGTGGACGACTGGCCCAGCGGGCGCGGCCGCTCGCTGTTCAAGTACCTGGTCACCCACCGCGACCCTTGGCCGCGGCGGGACCAGCTGATGGACGCGTTCTGGCCCGAGGCCGCCCCGGCGGCGGCCCGCAACAGCCTGAACGTGGCCGTCCACGGGCTGCGGCGGGCCTTCCGGGCCAGCGCCGAGGTCCCGGTGGTGGTCCTGGAGGACGGCAGCTACCGGCTCGGCCCCCAGCTGCGGCTGTGGCTGGACGTCGACGAGTTCGAGCGGCACGTGGCCGGCGGCCGCCGGCTGGACGCGGCCGGCGACCCGGCCGGCGCGGCCGCCGAGTACGAGCGGGCCCTCGCCCTCTACCAGGGCGACTTCCTGGCCGACGACCCCTACGAGGACTGGCCGGTGATGACCCGCGAGCACCTGCTGCTGAACTACCTGGACGTGCTGGACCGGCTCGGCGGCCGCTACTTCGACCGGGGCCAGTACGGCGCCTGCGTCGCCCTGTGCCGGCTGCTGGTGCAGCGCGACCCGTGCCGCGAGGGCGGCCACCGCCGGCTGATGCGCTGTGTTGTCCGCCAGGGCCAGCCCCACCTGGCCCTGCGCCAGTACCAGGCGTGCGCCGACGCCCTCGACCGGGAGCTGGGGGTCGACCCCGACCCGGCCACCGTCGCCCTGGCCCAGCAGATCCGCCGGCACCAGCCGGTCTAGGAATTCAGGTCCGCGAGTCGGTTGACGGCTCAGACGGCTGGACCGCTGCCGTGGGGCTCGGCCCTTGGACGATGAACGGGCCGCTGGCGACCATGGAGTAGTCGTAGTTAATCCCCGAGGTCACCTTGAAGGTGGCCAGCACCTCGAGCACGTCGCCCTCTCCGGCCGTCCACCCCGACGCGAACTGCATCCGGAAGGCCTCGTTGAGGGCCAGCTTCTGGGGGGCCAGGGTGTACTGCTGGTGCTGGTGAGCGGTGGTGGTCGAGCGGCTCAGGTTGCGGACCGACACGAACAGCTCGCAGTGGTCGACGAACTGCATCAGGTTCCTGCCGATCCTGACGTTGGCCACCACGTCGAACTTCTCGCCGTTGCGGACCGCCTCGACGGCGAACGGCTCCCCGGCTTCGGCGGCGTAGGCCGACAGGATGGTGGCGTCCCAGGTGCCGGACATCGGGCTCCTCCTGCCATGGTCGGGCGCCCGGCGGCGGCTCGGCGCCGCCGCCGGGCCGGCCGGTCAGGACACGGTGAAGGTGACGCTGTCGGCGTTGGAGAAGTCGGTGTTGGAGCCGGCGTTCACTCGGTAGGACGCCACCAGCTTGAGGACGTCGCCCGGCGACTGGTTGGGCGCGTTGAGGCTGACCCGCTCCTCGGCGGTGAAGGTGGTGTCGTCGGCCGGGGTGAGGGCGCGGTTCAGCTCCTCGACCTGGATGGTGGTCGACTGGGTGAGGTTGAGGACGGCGACCCGCAGCACGAAGTCGTCGACGTTCTCGTTGAGGTTCTCGCCGATCTCCACGTTGGCGATGGCGTCGAACGGGGTGTTGTTGTCGATGTCGTCGATGGTGGTGAACTGTCCCTGGTCGACGGGGTACAGCAGCTTGATGCTGGCGTCCCAAGGTCCTGGCATGGTTGCCCCTCCTGGTGTGGAACCGATGTGCTCTGGTCGCGCGACCAGCACCGGTCTACCGGGCGGCGCTTAAGCGGCGCTTAACGTGGAGGCGCCCAGGATTAAGGCCAGGTCGCCTGAGGCCGGACCTCAGGCGGCCCCGGCCGGCAGCGGCGGGCCGGCCGGGTCGGGACCGGCCCGGCGGGGGCGCAGGAACAGCACCGCCGCCAGCGCCCCGGCGGCCACCGCGGCCCCCGCCACCAGGTAGGCGGCATGGACCCCGGCGAGGAAGGCCGCCGGGTCGGCGTCGGGGGTGGCGCCGCCGTCGTGGGCGGCCGCGACCGCCCCCAGCACGGCCACCCCCAGGGCCCCGCCCACCTGGCGGCTGGTCTGGATCACCGCCGAGGCCACCCCGGCCTGGGTGCCGGGCATGGCCGCCACCCCGGCCGCGGTCGCCGGCGAGATCGACAGGCCCAGCCCGGCCCCGAGCATGGCCAGCTTCCACCACAGCTGGCTGTAGGGCGTGCCCGCCTCGATGCCGGTGAGCGCCCACAGCGCGGCCGCGGCCAGCAGCAGCCCGGCCGTCACCGGCACCCGGTAGCCGTAGCGGGAGGCCAGCCGGCCGGCCAGGGGGGCGGAGACCACCACGGCCAGGGTGTTGGGCAGGCTGCGCAGCCCGGCCTGGAGCGGCGACCAGCCCTGCACCGCCTGGAAGTACAGGGTGTTGAAGAACACGAAGCCGAGCAGGGCGAACCCGGCCAGCAGGACCACGCCGTTGGCGGCCGAGAAGGCGCGGTCGCGGAAGAGGCGCGGCGACACCATGGGGTCCTTCCGGCGCGCCTCGGTGACCCCGAACGCGGCCAGCAGCGCCACCCCGGCGGCCAGCAGGGCCACGATCTCCGGCGAGCCCCAGCCGCGCTGGTCGCTCTCGATCAGCCCCAGGGTGACCGCGCCCAGGCCCAGGCTGCCCAGCAGCAGCCCGGGGAGGTCGAGGCGGCCGGCGGCGGGGTTGCGGGACTCGGCCACGACCCGGCCGGCGACCACGAAGGCGGCCACCCCGACGGGCAGGTTCACGTAGAACACCCAGCGCCAGCCGAGGGCGTCGGTGAGCAGGCCGCCGACCACCGGGCCGGCGGCCAGGGCCATGGCCGACACCCCCGACCACAGGCCGATGGCCTGGACCCGCTCGCGGGGGTCGGGGAAGGCCGCGGCCAGGATGGCCAGGGAGCTGGGCAGCAGGGCGGCCGCCCCCACCGCCTGGAGGGCGCGGCCGCCGACCAGCGCCGGCAGGGTGGGGGCGAGCCCGCACAGGGCCGAGGAGGCGGTGAACACCACCAGGCCGGCCCGGAACACCCGCCGGCGGCCGAACCGGTCCCCGAGCGAGCCGGCGGTCAGCAGCAGGCTGGCGAACACCAGGATGTAGGCGTCCAGGACCATTGCCAGCCCCGGCACCGTGGCCCCCAGCTCCCGCTGGATGCTGGGCAGGGCCACGTTCACCACCGTGTTGTCCAGCATCACCATGAACAGCCCGAAGCAGCTGGCGCCGAGGGTGAGCAGCTGGGCCTTGCGGTCGGTGGCGAGCACGCCCCCCATTGTCCAGGCACCCGGCGGCGCGTGCACCGGCGTGTCGGCGCCGCCTGCTATGGTCGGCCGGTGGACGACCTCCAGGCGCGACGCGACCGGCTGGTGCGGCTGTGCCGCACCCTCCCCGAGGCCACCGTCACCGCCCACGGCCAGCATGTCGGCTTCCAGGTCCGCGGCCGCACCTTCGCCTGGTACGTCGACGACGAGCACGGCGACGGCCGGGTGGCGGTGCTCTGCAAGACCCCCGAGGGCGAGAGCACCGGCCTGGTCGCCTCCGACCCGCACCGCTTCTACCTGCCGCGCTACGTCGGCAAGCGGGGCTGGGTGGGGCTGCGCCTCGACCTCCAGGACGTCGACTGGGGCGAGGTCGCCGAGTTGGTCGCCGACAGCTACCGGCTGGTCGCCCCCAGGCGGCTGGCCGGCCTGGTCGGCCACCCCCCGGCCTGAGCTACACTGCCGCGGTGCTTCCCCTTCCCGGGGTTTCTGGTTACGCTCCGGGTAGAACGTGTGTTCGCTCGTGGCGCGGAGGGGAGGCACGCTGCTCGTCGAGGACTACGCCGACCGGGTGCGGCTGGCCGCCGGCTACCTCAGCCGGCTCCTCGCCGACGGCGGGACCAGGGTCGACAACCCGGCCGACGAGCCGGTCGGCCCCGAGGACGCCGGGGCCGTGGAGCTGTCCGAGGACGCCCCGCTGGTCGAGTTCGGCTGCGACCCGGCCCCCGGGGTGACCGCGGCCGCGGTCGACGGCGGCTCGGCCTGCCTGCTCAATGGGCGCAGCTTCTGGCTGGTCGCCTACCGGGCCGGCACCGTCTGGCACCGCGACCGCGACACCTTCGCCACCGACACCGACCCCCTGCAGCTGCGCGCCCTCACCCAGACCGACGCCAAGGCGGCCTACGCCGAGGCCCTCAACCTGGCCGGGGTCAGGCGCGAACGCGAGCTGGCCGACCTGGGCGGGGTGGTCGACGTGCTCCGCGAGCTGGCCGAGTGGCGCCGGGCCGCCGAGGCGGTGGCGGCCGCCCGCCCCGGCGACCTGGTCCTGGTCGACGGCAGCCTCCACCCGGGCCCGTTCCTGCCCGCCGGCCTGGTCGAGCCGGTCCACGCCCTGGCCCGCGAGCGCGGGGTCGACCTGGTCGGGGTGACCAAGGCGTCCAAGCTGCGCTGGGGCCGCTACGCCCCCCTGGTGCTGCGGGTGCGGCGCCGGGCCGAGGGCGAGCTCGGCGGCGACGCCCGCTGGTACCTGCGGGTCACCGGGCCCGAGGAGCCCTCCGAGGTGTACGTGGCCCGCCTGGCCCGGGCCGGTGCCTACGCCTTCCGGGTCGACGCCGTCCGCGGCGCCCGCGACCCCGACCAGCTGTTCGCGGTCCTGGCCGGCCTGTCGGACGACCCGGCGTTCCTCGGCTACCCCTACCCGCTGGCCGCCGTCCACCGGGCGGTGTCGCTGCCCGGCCCGATGCTGGCCGACCTGCGCCGCGACCTGCGCGAGGCGTTCCTGCGCGAGGGGCTGTCCGAGGACGACGTCGACCTGGTGATGCGCGACTTCCACCTGACCCTGAACGCCTGAGCCCGACCACGGGGGACACTGACCATGCCGGACTACAAGGGACGCATCTTCGGCCGCTCGGTGCTGGACGTCCGCTTCCGGGCGTTCTACGGCGAGGACCTGTTCCTGGGCGAGCTGCTGGCCGGCGACGACCCCGAGCGGGGCCGGCGCTACCTGTTCCGGGTCACCGACGTCGCCTACGGCTCGGAGTCGTCGGACGCCGGCTGGGCCGAGCGCACCGCCGGCGGGCTGATGGCGATGGACACCGTCGGCGAGGCCACCACCCTGCGCGACTTCGAGAAGCGGCTGTACAAGGTGGCCGAGGTCGTCCCCCTCGGCTACGTCGACGCCAAGGGCTTCCACAAGCCCAAGAGCCTCCCGGCCCAGTTCGCCGCCGTGTCCGCCCCCACCGACGCCGACCTGGCCTTCCTGCGCGAGCGGATGGGGGACGTGGAGGTGGGGCGGCTGCGCTCGGGCGAGGACACCATCGACCTGCCGGTCGGGATCCGCGGCGAGACCCTGCCCAGCCACGTCGGCGTGTTCGCCACCACCGGCATGGGCAAGAGCAACCTCATGAAGGTCCTGGCCGGCCAGCTCCTGGCGGCCAGCGGCCGCTACGCCATGCTGCTGTTCGACCCCCACGGCGAGTACCTGGAAGGCGGCGCCGCCGGCCGGCGCGGCCTGGCCCACCACCCCTGGGCCCAGCAGCGGCTGCGGGTCTACTCGCCCAGCCCCCGGGCCGGCCAGGCCAGCCTCCTGCGGCTGTCGCTGGCCGAGCTGACCGTCGACGACCTGCGCACCGCCTGGAAGTTCACCGGCCCCCAGTCCGAAGCCCTCGAGAGCGCCTAC
>Ga0307318_10000039_pt1 | contig 39427 bp, 43 predicted proteins | sample ER_DNA_367_FD_194500 | JGI IMG/M metagenome (GOLD analysis project Ga0307318, IMG submission 194500) | Bulk soil microbial communities from the East River watershed near Crested Butte, Colorado, United States - ER_DNA_367 | ecosystem: Environmental > Terrestrial > Soil > Floodplain | place...
GTTCTGAATGTCCTGGGCGGTCACCTTGCCGCGCCCCTCGACGGACGGGATCACCTCGAGCTCCGCGCCGAGTGCCCGCATCAGCTGGAACCGCTCCTCGGTGAAGCAGTCCGCGATCACGATCTTCAGTGCGTAGCCCTTCGCCCGACAGACGAGCGCCAGGGCGGGGCCCGTGCTCCCGCCGGTGTACTCGACGATCGTCGACTCCGGGCCGATCAGCCCATCCCGCTCAGCGCCCTCGATCATCGAGAGCGCCATCCGATCCTTCATCGAGCCCGTCGGATTCAGGTACTCGAGCTTGACCCAGACCTCGGCGCCGTTTTCCGGCGCGAGCTTCCGGAGACGGACCAGCCGCGTGTCGCCGATCGCCGCCAGGACACTGGAGTCCGTCACAGGGTCGCGAGCGCCTCCTCGAAGTGCTCGCGGTTTTCGAGCTCCGCGATGTCCGCGCCAGACCGACGCGCCAGCAATTCGTAGCGCCGCGCCTCTGCGTCGTCGCCCGCCACGCTGTTCGCCCGCGCCAGGGCCTCGTAGGCGAACGGGAGGTCCCAGTCCTCCATGTTGTCCGCATCGTGCTTGGTGAGCACAAGGCACCGCCGCGCGTGGTGGAGCGCAGGCTCGCCGCGGCCGAGCACCGTGTAGACCCGCGAGATCTGCCACTCGCTCCGGGCGCGGTTCTTCGGCTCAAACTCCGGCGCCAGCGACCAGTGGTACGCGGACGCATGTGCCGCGTACAGCATCCGGTCGTCGTCTTCGCGAGTCTCCATCAGCCGCCAGACCTCGTTGTAGAGGTCAACGCCGAGCTGACGGTGGTTCATTCCTCGGCGGTTGCCCTCGCCGCGCCGCGCTCGCGGATCTCCTCGACCACGGCCGGATCGGCCAGCGTTGTCGTGTCCCCGAGGGGACGGTTCTCCGCAACGTCGCGCAGCAGCCGCCGCATGATCTTGCCCGAGCGGGTCTTCGGCAGCTCCGGCGTGAAGACGATGTTCGCGGGCTTCGCGATCGCGCCGATCTTCGTGCCGACGTGGTCGCGGAGCTCGGCCAGCCGCTCTTCCGAGCCCTCCTCGGCGCCCTTCAGCGTCACGAAGGCGACGATCGCCTGGCCGGTCTGCGCGTCCATCCGCCCGCACACCGCGGCCTCGGCGACCGACGGATGGTCGACGAGCGCGCTCTCGACCTCGATCGTCGAGATCCGGTGGCCGGACACGTTCATGACGTCGTCCACCCGGCCGAGCAGCCAGAAGTCGCCGTTTTCGTCGATCCGCGCGCCGTCGCCGGCGAAGTAGACGCCCGGGTACCTCGACCAGTAGGTCTCGACGAACCGGTCGTGATCCTTGTAGATCCCGCGCAACATGGCCGGCCACGGCTTGCGGAGGACGAGGTAGCCGCCGCCACCGGGCCCGACCTCGTTCCCCTGCTCGTCGAAGACGGCGGCGTCGACACCCGGGAACGGCTTCGTCGCCGACCCGGGCTTCAGCGTGGTGATCCCCGGCAGGGGCGTGATCATGATCATCCCCGTCTCCGTCTGCCACCACGTGTCGACGACGGGCGTGCGGCCGCGGCCGATGTGCTCGCGGTACCACATCCAGGCCTCCGGGTTGATCGGCTCGCCGACCGACCCGAGCAGGCGCAGCGACGAGAGATCGTGCTGCTCCGCGTACTCCGGCCCCCACTTCATGTGGCTCCGGATCGCGGTCGGCGCCGTGTAGAGGATGTCGACCTTGTAGCGCTCGACAATCTCCCACCAACGGTCCTTGTCCGGGTAGTCGGGCGTCCCCTCGAACATGACCCCGGTCGTTCCGTTCGCGAGCGGCCCGTAGACGATGTAGCTGTGCCCGGTCACCCAGCCGACGTCCGCCGCGCACCAGTACACCGAGTCGGGCTTGACGTCGAAGATGTAGTGGTGCGTCGCAGCCACGCCGACGAGGTAGCCGCCCGTCGTGTGCGCGATCCCCTTCGGCTTCGCGGTCGTGCCGCTCGTGTAGAGCAGGTAGAGGAGATCTTCCGAGTCCATGTGCTCGGGCGGGCACGACGCCGGGTCGTCCGACTGCCCCTCGACGAGCTCGTGCCACCAGCGGTCCCGTCCCTCCTGCATCGGAACCTCGCCGCCGGTGCGGCGGTAGACAACGCACGTCTCGACCCCGGGTGAGTCCGCGAGCGCCTCGTCGGCGTTCCGCTTCAGCGGGACGGTCGTGCCCCGCCGCCAGGCCTCGTCCTGGGTGATCAGGAGCTTGCACTCCATATCGTTCAGCCGGCCGGAGAGCGACTCGGCCGAGAACCCGCCGAAGACGACTGTGTGGGGCGCGCCCAGCCGGGCGCAGGCGAGCATCGCGACCGGGAGCTCGGGAACCATCCCCATGTAGATCCCGACCGGTGTCCCCTTCCGGACGCCGAGCTCCCTCAGCGCGTTCGCGAAGCGCACGACCTCCTCCTGGAGGTCGACGAAGGTGATCTCGCGCCGGTCGTCCTCCGGCTCCCCCTCCCAGTAGTAGGCGACCTTTCCGCCCTTGCCGGCCTCGACGTGGCGGTCGACGCAGTTGAAGCAGACGTTGAGCTTGCCGCCGAGGTACCACTTCGCGTAGGGCGGCTCCCATTCGTAGAGCTCGGTCCAGCGCTCGAACCAGGTAATCCGCTGCGCCTCCCGGGCCCACAGCTCCTCGAGCGAGAGCTCGTACAGCTCCGGCTGCGCGTTGGCCTGCGCCGCGAACTCGGGATCCGCGGGATACCGCCGGACCTCCTCGAACATGGTTTCGATCGCAGCCGACCGGCTCTGGCCGGCGCCGTCTCCCGCCGGGCGGAGCCCGGCTCCGCCGTCGCCTTCCGCCGCTGCGGGCACGGGGCTCTCCGGGTCCGTGTTGCTCACACTGTCCCCTCCGGCCCCGCACCAGCAACGGCGCCCCAGATCCGTCCGGAGGCGCCCTGCTGCGTCTCGGTCATGGGGTCAGATCGTAGGGGAAGTCCGTCAGATTCTCGGCGCCGTCCTCGGTGACGAGGACGAGATCCTCGAGGCGCACTCCACCCCAACCCTCGCGGTAGAGCCCCGGCTCGAGCGTGATCACGTCCCCGGCCATCAGCCGGCTGGGATCACGGGAGAGCGACGGCGGCTCGTGCACCTCGAGGCCCACGCCGTGGCCGAGGCCGTGGAAGAACCCGTTTGAGAGCACCTCACCCGGCTGCTTCGACAGCTGAGTCGGCTGTCCGGCCTCGTGGAACACGTCGCAGACCAGGCGGAAGATGTCGCTGCCCTCGGCGCCCGCCTTCACTGCATCGAACGAGCGCTGCAGCGCCTCGTAGACGAGCCGGTGGTACTCGGCGAGCTCCTCCGAGACGTCGCCGACGACGAACGTGCGGGTCATGTCCGCGTAGTAGCCGGTCTCGCGGTCGCGCGGGAAGAGGTCGATCACGACTGCCTGGCCGGGCGCGATCGGCCCCGACCCCATGTCGTGGCCGGACGCGGCCTGGCCGCCGATCGCCACGATCATCTCGTCCGAGACGAGGTTGTGCTCGTTGAAGACCTCGGTGATGCGCGCCTTGATCCGCTCCGAGGTGAGCTCCTCGCCGTCGAGGGTGAGCGTGCCGTTCGACGCCTCGGCGTTCCGGAGCAGCTCGCGGGCCGCGCCCATCGCGGCCTCGGTGCCTCGCTGCGCCCGCCGGATGCCGGTCAGCCCGACATCGCCCTTGACCCGGCGGCGCTCTGCGAAGAAGTCGCGGTCGGGTGTCAGCTCGACACCCTGGGCGCGCAAGCGGTCGGCGACGCCGACCGGGAAGGTCGTCGGGACGCGCGCTTCCTTGACGCCGAGCTGCGGGACCGCGCGCTCGATCACCTGCATCAGGACCTCGTCGCGAGGCAGGCCCTGAGCCAGGAGCTCGTCGTAGCCGAACTCCTCCATCGGGTGGGCGCTGATGCCGGAGGGCTCGAGGCGCGAGACCTCGAACGAAGTGACGACGGCGTGTCGCTCTCCGTCCTTCTCGACGTAGAGAAACGGGTCGGGCACCGGGACCGGAACTTCGTTCCGCATCGAGGCATCGCCCATGGAATCTGCGTAGATCAGTACGTCGCTCATGTGGTCGATCCTATACAGGGCGTTCTCCATAAACTGATCGTTCGTGGACGAGCCGCTTTCGCGCGCCCAGGAGCTCTTGGCGAGCTACGACGACGAGCTTCGTCGGCTGCTGCCGGATGACGCCGAGATCTTCGACGCTCACCTCCATCTCGGCCAAGACATCGACGGCACGAGCGGCCAGTACGAGGAGCTCGAGCGGATCATGGACAAATACGGGATCTCCCACGCGTTCATGTTCTGCATGGACGAGCCGGACCGGGAGCCCGCGTTCCGCGCGCCGAACGGCCGGACGCTCGAGTTCGCGCGGCGCTCCGGGGGCCGGCTGATTCCCTTCGTGCGTCTCGACCTGACCGCGGCGGGGCCGATCGACGAGGCGATCCGCTGCTTCGACCTCGGCGCGCGCGGGATCAAGCTCCACCCGCGCGCCCAGCGGTTCACGCTGAACGACGAGCGGCTGGCGCCGGTGTTCGAGCTGGCCGCCGAGCGGCGCGTGCCAATCCTGATCCACGGCGGCCGCGGGCTGCCCCCCATCGCCGACCACCTCCGCCGCCTGGTCGAGACCTACCCGGAGGCGCAGCTGATCATCGCTCACGCCGGGATCGCGGACATGGCCGCGCTCGCCGGCTGCTTCGCCGGGAAGAAGGGCGTCTTCTTCGACACGTCCGTCTGGAGCCCGGTCGACCTCCTCGACTTCTTCCATCACGTGCCGCCGGAGCAGATCCTCTACGCGTCCGACTACCCCTACGGCCGCCAGCCGCAGTCGCTCACGATCGCGCTGCGGACGGCGATCACCGCCGGCCTCGACGAGCGGCAGCTCCGGGACATGCTCGCCGGCAACGCCAATCGCATCGCGAACGGGGACGAGCCGCTCGAGCCCTCGACGCCGAGCGGCACCGACGAGTTCACCCAGTCGATGGCGCTCGCGCGGGTGCACCAGTACCTCTCGATGGCGACGCCGCTCCTGTGGACGCGCCAGCAGGACACGATCGGCGTGATCGGCCTGGCCCTGAACGCGTGCTACGAGCGCAACGGCTACCCGGGGGAGCTCGACCAGATCAAGGAGCTCCTGACGACGGCGCAGGAGCTCTGGCGGAGCCTGCCGGACGTCGAGGACGAGGGCGACGAGATCGCAACGCGCCGCGCGACCTTCGCCATGGTGCACCTGGCCGACATCATCGCGGTGACGCCCGGTGCCTAGCGTGGTGAATCGGGCGCTCACGCTCCACGTCAACGGCCAGGACTTCAGCGTCGACGCCGAGGTGGGGACGTCGCTCGCTCACGTCCTCCGCGAGCAGCTCGGGCTCACCGGGACGAAGGTCGCCTGCAACGAGGGTCATTGCGGCGCCTGCACCGTGCAGCTCGACGGTGTCCCCATCCTTTCCTGCCTCACGCTCGTCCATACCGTCGAGGGTCGAGAGGTGACGACGATCGAGGGCCTGCACGACCACCCGCTCGTCGACGCGTTCGTGCGCGCCGACGCGCTCCAGTGCGGGTTCTGCACGCCCGGGCAGATCGTCTCCGCGGCGGCGCTCGTCGAGGCCAATCCCGACCCGAGCCGCGAGGAGATTCGGCACGGCATGGCCGGAAACATCTGCCGCTGCGGCACCTATCCGAAGATCGAGGAGGCGATTACCTCGTGGCGAGGCTGATCAGGACCGAGAAGGAAGTCGAGGGCCGCTACACCGAGACCTGGATCGTCGTCGAGGAGGACACGCTCGACCAGTGGCCCGGGGGGCCGCGCGAGTCGGTGGGCCGCCCGGCGACGCGGCTCGACGGGCTGCAGCGCGCCCGGGGCGAGGCGCGCTACACGGCCGACATCCAGCTGCCGGGAATGCTGCATGCGGCCGTCCTCCGCAGTCCGCATGCGCACGCGCGGGTGAAGCGCCTCGACCTCGAAGCGGCGCGGGAGGCGCCGGGTGTCCGCGGCGTCCTCGGCCCGCTCGTCGAGGAGGTCGGTTATCCGGGACAGGCCGTCGCGGCCGTCGCGGCCGACACCCTCGCCCAGGCGGAGGCCGCAGTCGCGCTGATTCAGGTCGAGTGGGAGCAACTCGAGCCGCTGCTCGATCCCGACGAGGCGGTCGCCCGCGACGCGCTCGTCAGCGACGCGCGGACTTCGGAGCGTGGCGACGTCGAGCGCGGCTTCGCCGAGGCCGACGTCGTCGTCGAGGCGGAGTACCGCACGCAGAGCGTCCTCCACAACTCGATGGAGACCCACCAGGCCGTCTGTGAGTGGGAGGGGCACGACCGGCTGACGGTCTACATCTCGACCCAGTTCGTCTGGGGGATTCGCGCAACAGTGGCCGAGCACTACGAACTGCCGCCGGACAACGTGCGAGTCGTCTGCCGGTTCATGGGCGGCGGGTTCGGCTCCAAGAACTCGCCGGACGACTACACCTACATCGCCGCCGACCTCGCCCGCGAGACCGGGCGACCCGTCAAGTGCGCGCTCACGCGTCGCGACGAGAACCTCGCCGCCGGCCACCGGAACGCGACGATCCAGCGGCTCAAGGCCGGCGCCCGTGCCGACGGCACGCTGACGGCGCTCGAAGGGGATTTCGTGAACGCCACCGGCTGGGGCGGCTGGGTCTCGTCGACCGGCGGGCCGATGGAGCTGCTCTATGGCTGCGAGAACGTTCGGATCACCGAGCGCGGCGCGAAGCTGAACAGCTCGCCGATGAAGGCGTTCCGGGCACCCGGGTTCGTCGAGGGCACGTTCGGGCTCGAGTGCCTGATCGACGAGCTCGCCGCGAAGCTCAACCTCGACCCGCTCGAGTTCCGCCGGCGCAACCATTCCGACCACGACGCAGTCGACGGCCGGCCCTTCTCCTCCAAGAACCTGCTCGAGTGCTACAGCCGCGCCGAGCCGCACTGGGAGCGCCGCGAAGCGGTGCGGGCGAGCTCCGACGGGCCGTGGAAGCGCGGCGTCGGGGTCGCGAGCCAGATCTGGTACGGCGGCGGCGGTCCGCCCTCGTACGCGTGGGTACGGGTCGGCGCCGACGGCCGTGCCGTGGTCGTCACCGCGATGCAGGACATCGGCACCGGGAGCGCCACGGCGATGGCGCAGATCGCGGCCGAGGAGCTCGGTATCCCGGTCGACCGCGTCGACGTCTCGCTCGGTGACACCGCCCGCGGACCGTACGCCTCGGTCTCGGCCGGCTCCTCGACGATCCCGTCGATGGGCCCGGCGGTTCGCGCCGCCGCCGCCGACGCCGCCTGGCAGATCATCGAGATCGCCGCGCAGCGGTTCGAGCTCGAGGAGCGCGTGCTCTCACTCCGCGGCGGGGAGATCGTCTCGGCCGACGGCGGCTCCTGGCCGATCGAGGAGATCACGGGGCTGCTCGAGGACGGGCAGATCCTCGGCAGGGGCTCGCGCGGCCCGAACCCGGCCGGCATGCGCATCCTCACCTTCGGCGTGCAGGTCGCCGAGGTCGCCGTCGACGTCGAGACCGGCGAGGTGCGCGTCGACCGCATCGCAGCGATCCACGACGTCGGGCGGGTGATCAACCCGCTCGGCGCCTCGAGCCAGGTCGAGGGCGGGATCATCCAGGGTCTCGGGCACACGCTCTCCGAGGAGCGCCTGCTCGACCCGCGCACCGGCGCCGTGCTGACGCAGACCCTCGACAGCTACCGGATGCCGACGATCGCCGACGTCCCCGAGATCGTCACCGACCTCGTCGACATCCCCGACGCGCACCTGACGAATCTCGGCTCGAAGGGGCTCGGCGAGCCGCCGATCGTCCCGACGGCCGCGGCGATCGCGAACGCGATCCGCGACGCCACCGGTGCCGACGTCCGGTCGCTGCCGATCACCCGAGAAGAGATGCTGCGCGCGCTGCGCGAAGCCCGCGAGCGCCGCCCGGAGCGCGTTGGAGCTCCTGCGGCCTGACTCCGTCGAGGCCGCGGCCTCGGCCCTGCGCGACGGTTCGGTGGCCCTCGCCGGAGGCACCGAGCTCGTCCCGCTGATCCGCGAGGGGATCGTGGCGCCGTCGGCGCTCGTGCAGATCGACCGGGTCGTCCCGAAGGGGATCGGGGACGGCTGGATCGGCGCCGGCACGACGCTCGGTGAGCTGGAGGCTGACCCGCAGATCCCGGCGGTGCTCCGGGAGGCGTGCTCGCTGGCGGCCTCGCCGCAGCTCCGGGCGATGGGAACCGTCGCCGGGAACCTGCTCCAGGCGACCCGCTGCTGGTACTGGCGGCTGAAGTTCCCGTGCCGGCTCCACGGCGGCGACCGCTGCTTCGCGAAGGAGGGCGTCCACCGGGAGCACGCGATCTTCGCCAACGACTTCTGCGCCTCCGCGCACCCGTCGGACCCCGCAGCCGCGCTGCTCGCGCTGCGGGCGACGCTCAAGACCGACCTGCGCGAGCTCCCGCTCTTCGAGCTCTACCGGCTCCCGACGCAGGACGACCGCGCGACGACGACGCTCGGCGACGGCGAGCTGATCCTGGAGCTCACCCACGAGCAGCCGGTCGCCTCCACCTACCTGAAAGCGATGGACCGCCAGCGCTACGCGTTCGCGATCGTCGGAGTCGCTGCGGCGCGTTACGACGACGGCGAGCGGGTCGTGCTGGCGGGCGTCGCGCCGGTTCCGTGGGTGCTCGAGGATCCATCCGAGCTCGACCGTGCCACGCCGCTCCCCGGCACCGCGTACAAGGTCGAGATCGCGAAGACGCTCGTGCGGCGAGCGCTCGAGGCCATTCGTTGAAGCGGCTCGTGGCGCTGGCGAGCCTGGGGATCGTGCTCGCCGGCTGTGGCGGCAACCCGGCCCCGGTCCACAACGTCTCCTCGTGCGACGTGGACGTCGCCGATCCGGCCCGCGCGAAGGAGATCGTGCCGCTCGACCTCCGAAAGAAGTACACGATCGAGTTCCAGACGACGGAGGGCGACTTCACGGTCCAGCTCGACCCGAAAACCGCTCCGTGCAACGGCGACTCGATGCTCCAGCTGGCCCGGGACGGGTTCTTCGACGGGATCCCGTTTCACCGGATCATCCCGGGTTACATCATCCAGGGCGGCCACTCGTTGAAGACGCCGGACGGGGGCCCCGGCTACACGACGATCGACGAGCCCCTGCCCGAGACGCAGTACCTGAAGGGCGACGTCGCGATGGCGAAGGCAGCGGTCGAGCCGGTAGGCACCGGCGGAAGCGAGTTCTTCATCGTCACGGGCCGCGACATCGGCCTGCCGCCCGACTACGCGTTGCTCGGCAAGGTCGTCGATGGCATGGACGTCGTCGAGAAGATCGGCAAGCTCGGCAACGTGAAGACCGAGGCGCCGACGAAGCGAATCGTGATCAAGAAGACGGTCGCCTCCACGCCTCCGTAGCACGCCACAATTCGGCCGTGATCGGAGCTGTCGTGCTCGCTGCGGGTGCCGGGTCGCGGTTTGGCGGTCCCAAGCAGCGCCTGTTCCTTCCGGCCGTCCTTACGGCGCTCGACGCGAGCTCCGTGGACGAGGTCGTCGTCGTGGCCGGGGCGCATCCGCTCGACGCCGACGCCCGGGTCGTCGACTGCCCGGCGTGGGAGCGCGGGCCCGGAGCGTCGCTCCGCTGCGGGCTCCGCGCGCTCCCGGAGCACGCCGAGGCTGCGGTCGTCGTCCTGGCCGACGGGCCCGACCTCGCCCCCGAAGCGGTCGACCGGGTGATCGAGGCGTGGCGTGGCGGAGTCGGCGATGTCGTCGCCGCCTCCTACGGCGGCGACCGCGGCCATCCAGTCGTCCTGGGCCGGCACGCGTGGAACCGGGTCCCCGACGAAGGCGCCAAGGCCTTCGAGCCCGTCCTGGTCGCCTGCGACGATCTCGGGCCTCCAGGCGACGTCGATTTTGCCGATGAGGTTCCCGGCAGGTTGGAACCGGAGGTCAACGAATGAACGCCCTTGTGGAAGCGGTCGCACTCGAACAGCGGACGGACCCGTCGCCGCTTGCCCGCGCGCGGGTCCAGCGGCAGCTGACGCCGGAGCAGGCGTCGAAGCGCGCCGGGCTCACACTCGCCGAGGTCGAGTGGATCGAGGACGGCCGGCTCTACCGGTTCGGCTCGAGCGAGAAGGCGACGCTCGCGCTCCTTCTCTATGCGACCTCACTCGGGATCGGCCGCCGGGAGGCGCGCCGCCTCGCCGGGCTGCCCGTGATCGAGACGTCACGGACGGCGCGAATCAAGGCTCTCGCGGCCGTGGGCGCAGTCGCGTTCGCCGTCCTCGTCGCTGTCGCGCTCCCGACGCTCCTCGACCGCTCAGGCTCGAGCCCGAGCGCCGCAACCGCCGGCCTGCCGGCGCCGTGGAAGATCTCCGTCGACGTCTACAACGGCAGTGGGGACATCCAGTACACGCGCCGCGTCGCCGACCGGATCGGCTCGATGGCGTACCAGATCAAGCACGTCGGCAAGGCACGCCGGTTCGACTACCCGGAAACCGCCGTCTACTTCCCGCCGGGCGGCGAGGGCATCGGCGAGCGCCTCGCGGACCAGCTCGGAGTTCCGGCACGGCCGCTCCCGGCCGGCAGGAACCCGCGCCGGCTGGTCGTGATCGTCGGGCCCGCCCGAGCGCTCGGCTAGAGCGGCGTCCGCAACGCGGCGAGCCTGGCCTTCAGCTCGGGGGGCATCGGCTCCGCGACCGCGAGCCGGACGAACTGGCGGAACTCTTCCTCGAAGCGATAGCGCTTCCGGCAGTAGGAGCATCCTCTGAGATGCTCCTCGGCCTCGACCCGCTCCTCCTCGGTGAGCACCCGATCGAGATACGGCTGCATCATCTTCTCGCACTTCTCGCACGGGTCCCAGGCGAAGCCGCTCATCCGCCGCCCTCCACGGCCGTTTCCGCCAGCGAACGCTTGAGCATCCGGCGTCCACGATGAAGCCGGGACATGACGGTGCCGATCGGGATGTCCAGGATCTGGGCGGCGTCGCTGTAGGTGAAGTCGGCGAGGTCGACCAGCAGCACCACGTCGCGGAAGTCGTGAGGGAGGTCGGCGAGTGCGGTGACCGCCTCGTTCTGCGACAACCGCTCGACCACCTTCCGCTCGTCGGGCGTCCCGTCCCCGGTCGACTCCTCGAGCCGGTTGTAGAGGAAGTAGTCGTTCTCCTCGAGCGGCTGCGTATCAGGGGTGCGTTGGATCTTGCGGCCGCGGTCGATGTTCAGGTTGGTCAGGATCCGAAAGAGCCAGGCGCGGAGGTTCGTGCCGGGTTGGAACGAGCGCCAGGCGCGGAACGCGCGGGCGTACGTCTCCTGGACGAGGTCCTCCGCCTCCTCGCGCGAACCGGCCAGTCGTCTGGCCACCTGGTACACCTGATCCGACAGCTCCAGAGCCTCCTCTTCGAACCGCACGCGATCCCGCGCGTCGGTTGCCAGCTGCCGAGGTGAGCTGTCGGGGGTCGACTCGCCCATTCGCTCGACCGTAGCAGCAGTACCGCTGTGGACAACGACGTGTCGTCCGGAGGTATTCCGGGTAGACAGGCGGCATGGAAGGCTATGACGTCATCTCGGTGGCGGACGACAAGAAGATCGGCACCGTCGTCCGCGAAGAAGGCGACTACGTCGTCTTCGAGCACGGAACGCTGCGGAAGCAGCACCACGCGATCCCGAGCACAACGATCGAGGTCAACGAGAGCGACCAGGAGGTCCGCACCACGCTCTCGAAGGACCTGATCGAGTCGTCCCCCAAGATCGACGATGACGCTGGGATCGATCGCGAGGCACTCGGGCGCCACTACGGCACCGCCGACACCGCGGACGCCGCGGTCGCGGACAGGCTCGAGACCCGTGAGGGGCGGGCCGGCGAGCGCGCCGGCGGCATCCCGCCCGAATCGCCCGCAATGCTCGGCGAGCGCTACTCGAGCGCGGACGACACGTCGGAAGAGGAACGGCTCAGCTGAACGGCTCGTCCGAGGTCCGCTGGCGGAAGCCGGCCCCGTCGAGCGTCGCGACCAGCGTGTCGCGGCTCGTGACGGTGTCGTCCCAATCCAGCGTGACCTGACCGGCCAGGTTCGCGGTCGCGAACTCGAGGCCTTCGTGGCCCCGGAGCGCGGCCGCGAGCCTGTTCACGCAGCGCTCGCAACGGATCCCGGTCACCTCGAAGGTTTCGTGCTGAACGGCCATGTCCGTTCCACGATATCTGCGCATGCAGCACGCGCATCGCCGCAGGCGAGCTGCCGGTCCGCTTCGCAGGTGGTCGCATCGAGCGCCGGCGGCTCGACCGGCAGTCGCTCAACGAGCTCCGGCACGCTCACGAGCCCGCCTACGTGGACCAGCTTCGCCTGAGGCCCGAACCGCGCCGCCGCCCAGCGGTTCTGCTGGTAGAGGCCGCGGTCTCCGGGCTCCGGCGCAGGATGCTCAAGCGCCCAGCCGCACAGGTCGCGCAGCAGCCGGATCAGGGCGGCACTCACCTCGAGCGCCGTCGGCTGGTCCGGCATCCGGATCTCGAGCGTGCCGAAGCGCGGGTGCGGCCGGACGTCCCACCAGAACTGGGTGTAGTCGCCCGCCAGGCCGGTGGCGAGGAAGCGGTCGATCCAGCGTTCCCACCCGTCGTAGGACCCGAAGGCCGGCGGCGCGCCACTCCGCGGCAGCTGCGCGAGGATCTCGGCGCGGTTCGAGGCCATCCCGGTGGCCCGGCCGGCCAGGTACGGCGAGTTGGCCGACAGCGCGAGCACGAGCGGGAGCCAGGGGAGAATCGTCTCGAGCGTCCGGTAGCACTCATCCGCGCCCGGCATCCCGACGTGGACGTGGATGCCGCTCACACCTTGGCGCCGCGCGGTCACCCCCGCATACCCGACGAACTCTGCGTACCGCTCCTCGTCGACGACGTCGAGGTCCTCCGGCTCGGCAAACGGATGCGCGCCTGCGGCACCGAGTCGCAGGCCGCGCTCCGCGAGCAGGCGCGCGGCGGTCTCCCGGAGAGCGGCGATCGAGGCGACGGCCTCGTCCACCCCGCCGCAGACGTCGGTGTTGAGCTCCACGACCGACGCGTGGAGCTCGGTCTTCAGGCGACCCGGGAGCTCGAGGCCCTCGGCGTCCGCGAGCAGCTGACGGACCGCCGGAACCGGTGCGAGCGACTCGCCGTCGAGGAGCATGACCTCCTCCTCGACGCCGATCGAGAGCGGCGCGCTCTCCCCGAAGGCCTGTTCGATCGCCAAGCCTTAGCGGCGATCGGTGGCGAGCCGAACGCCGAGCGCGACGAGCGCTGCCCCCAGCAGAGCGTCGGAGACGCGCCGGATGAGCGGCCGCCGGAGCACGTCGCCGGCCTTCGCGACCGCGATCGCATAGGCCGACAGCCAGGCGAGCGTCATCGCGCAGAAGAGGAGACCGAGGGCGAGCAGCGAGGCGAAGGAGCTGCCGAACTGCGGCAGCAGGCTGGTGAAGAAGACCGCCATCTTCGGGTTCCCGAGGTTGCTCAGCAGACCCTGGCGCAGGGCGAGGCGTGGGCCGAGCTCCGACCGGCGCCCCGGCAACTCCTCGACACGGCCGCGGAAGGCACGCAGCAGCGCATGGATCCCGAGATAGACGAGGAAGGCCGCGCCGGCCAGCTTCAGCGCGACGAAGGCCGGCTCGAAGGCGACGATCAGCGCGGCGAGACCGACGCTCGTGGCGAACGCCCAGACCGCCTGCCCCCCGGCGACGCCGACGGCGGTGAAGATGCCTGCGCCGCGCCCGCCGAGCAGTGCGTTCCGGATCGTCAGCGCCGTGTCCTGGCCCGGCGTGACGATCACGACGACCGAGATGGCGAGGAAGGCGCCGAGCATCAGCGCCGCATCAGGATCGCGCGAACCGGCGAGCCGTCGCAGCCCGCGATCCGAAGCGGCAGGCAGATCAGCTCGTACTCACCGGGCTCGACCGCCGAGAGATCGAGGCCCTCGACGACCACGACCTCGGCGCCGAGGAGGACGCGGTGCGCCTCACGGTCGCCCACCGACATGCCATCGACGCCGACGAGCCGAACGCCGGCCTCGACCAGGCGCGTCGCCGAAGCCTCGTCGAACGGCGGTGCATCCTTGACCAGCACGCGCTCGGCCGCCCCTTCGCCGACGACCACGGTGCAGGGCCCGACGAGGGCGTCCAGCGGCAGCTCGTCCACGCCGGCCCCGCCGGTGATGAAGTGCGACTGCGCGTCGACGTGCGTCCCGCTGTGGCTGCCGAGCTCGAGTCGGCTGAGCGCCGGAAGCTCGTTCACTTGCTCGATGAGCACCTCCGGGTCGCCGGGGTAGACGGGCATCCCCGTGCGAATCGGACGGCTGAGGTCGAAGATCTCGATAGGACCTTGTAACGCATTCGGCAACCGCGAGACGGAGGCGCCATGAGCCAACACTTCGATCTGATCGTCCTCGGCTCCGGTTCAGGAGCCCGCGACGGCGCCAACAAGGCGCACTCCGAGCACGGTGCGCAGGTCGCTCTCGTCGAGAGCACCCGCTGGGGCGGGAGCTGTCCGAACGTCGCCTGCAAGCCGACGAAGGCCTACCTCGTCGTCGCCGACCTTGTCCGCGACATCAACGACGTGGCCGCAAAGCTCGGGATCGAGGTCGGCGCGGCCATGATCGACCTCGCCAGGGTGAAGGCGCACAAGGATCGGTTGGTCGTCCCTAGGGAGACCTGGATGGAGCGCCTCGACGGCGCCGGCCACGAGACCTTCGAGGGCGTCGGCTCCTTTCTCGACGGACGCACCGTCCAGGTGAACCGGGTCCGGCTGACCGCCGACCGGATCCTCGTCGCCACCGGCTCACGCACGGCGGAGCCGCCGATCGACGGCCTCGCCGAGGTCGGCTGGATCGACCACGTCTCCGCGCTCCAACTCACCGAGCTGCCGCCTTCGCTGCTCGTCGTCGGCGCCGGCCCAGCCGGGCTCGAGTTCGCCCAGATCTTCGCCCGCTTCGGGTCGCGCGTGACGATCGTCCAGCACGGCGACCGTATCGCTCCTCGCTCGGACGAGACGGCCACGGACGAGCTCGCCGCGGCGCTCGAGGACGAGGAGATCGAGATCCTCACGAACGCGACCGTCTCGGGCCTCCGCCGTGACGGCGACGAGATCGTCGCCACGCTGGACGACCGGGAGCTGCGCGTGTCGCAGATCCTCCTCGCCGCCGGCCGCGTCCCGAACGTCGAGCACCTCCGGCTGGAGCGCGCGGGCGTCGAGTCCACCCGCGTCGGCATCGCCGTCGACGACCACATGCGGACGACGGCGGACGGGATCTGGGCCGCTGGCGACGTGACCGGCGTCTTCCCCTTCACCCCGGTCGCGCAGTACCAGGCGCGGCTCGCGGTCGACGACATGTTCACGGCGGACGCGCCGCGTGCCGACTACTCGCTCCTCCCGACCTCGATCTTCACGGACCCGGAGCTCGCCTCCGTCGGCTTGACCGAGCATGAGGCGCGCGAGCAGGGCGTCGACGTAGGCGTGGCGGTGCACCCGATCAAGTACGTCCAGCGGGCCTCCTACACGGATACGAAGCGCGGGCTCTTCAAGCTCGTCTGGGAGCGGGGCTCACGGCGCCTGCTCGGGATCCACGTGGTGTGCCGGAATGGCGGCGACATCGTGCAGGGCTTCCACGTCGCGATGAAGCTCGGCGCGACCGTCGACGACCTCGCGCGGTCGCACCACTGCTTCCCGACCTTCGCCGAGGGCCTGAAGGCGGCCGCCGAGCAGAGCCTCAGCCCTGAGGCGAGCCCGGCTGGTGCCCCAGCGTGACCTCGAAGCTCTTCTTCTCGCCCCCGCGGTAGGCCTCGACCGTCAGCTTGTCGCCGGGCTTCTTGCCCGAGACGGCCTCGCGGAGGTCCTCCGGCTCGGTGACCGGCATGCCCTCGACGGCGACGATCACGTCGCCTCCGAGCCGGTAGCTCTGGCCGGCGACCACTACCTCGGTCGTGCCTGCGCGAATGCCCGCCTGCTCCGCCCCGCTGCCCGCGTAGACGCGCTCGACGAGCAGGCCGCGCTTCGTCGGCAGATTGAAGAGCCGGGCGACCTGGCCGTCGATCGGCATCGCGCCGACGCCGAGGAAGGCCTGCTCGACTCGGCCCTTGTCGATCAGCTGCGAGGCGACCGCGCGGACCGTGTTGATCGGGACGGCGAACCCGATCCCGATGTTCCCGCGCGCACCGGTGTTGCCGGTGGCGATCGCAGTGTTGACACCGATCACGCTGCCCATCGCGTTGATCAGCGGGCCGCCCGAGTTGCCGCTGTTGATTGCGGCGTCGGTCTGGATCACGTCGTCGATCGTGAAGTCGTTCGGTGCGGTCAGCGGCCGATGCAGCGCACTTACGATCCCGGCGGTGACGCTCCGCTCGAGCCCGAGCGGGTTCCCGATCGCCACGAGCGAGTCACCGACCTGGACACCGTCGGAATCGCCGAGCCTGAGCGGCATGAGCGCCCGCGCGTCGACGTCCACCTTCAGCACCGCGAGATCGGTCGAGGGGTCACGGCCGACGACCTTCGCCTTGACGCTGTCGCGGTTCGAGAAGCTGACCTCGATCGTCTGGGCGTTCGCGACGACGTGGTAGTTCGTGACGATGTGGCCCGACTTGTCGATCACGAAGCCCGAGCCCAGCGCCTGCTGGCGCTGCTGCTCAGGCAGCCCAAATGGATTGAGGAACGGGTCCGGTTCGACGGTCCTGACGCTCGTGGTCGTGATCTGCACGACGCCGGGCGCGCTCCGCCGGTAGATCTGGTTCACGCTCAGCCGTTTCGTGGCGGCGAACGCGGCCGGCTCGGCTGACCGCGGCGAGACGATCGTGGTCGTGACGGACGAGTCGTCCAGCGCTCCTGTGACCTCGGCACCCGCGAGCGCAGCCCCACCACCCAACACTGCCGCGAAGAGCAGCGGGGCCACGCCACTTAAGCGGGGAGGTCTCAGCACATGATTCCTTCTACCAAGCGACGTGTTGAACCCGGGTTCAGCGCCGTTGCGGCTGCGTTAAGGGCTGTTACGGAGCCGTTCGCCGCTTTACGCGGCCTTGAACGTCGCGGCGGCCTCGTTGAAGACGCGTGCGAGCGAGGCGACCTTGCGCCGCGTCGTCTTGAAGGTCAGCAGGCGCTCGCCGCGGAGGAAGCGCTTCGTCGCCGCGGACCGGGCTTCCCGCGCGTGCTTCGGCGCCCTGGCGACGGTCAGATTCTCAGGCGTGCGGAATGGCCGGCGCCGCAGCTGCAGCCCGCAGCCGCCGCCCCTGGATGTTCCGCCCGAGGAAGGCCGTCGCGGCGATCGCCGCGGTGAGGAGCGCGACGATCGCAACCCCGCCGGGCAGCCGCGTCAGCGACTCCATCAGGGCGCCGACGAGCCCCGCGCACGGGATCGTGAGAACCCAGGCGACGAGGATGTTGCCCGCGACGCCCCAGCGGACGGCGGAGAACCGGGTCGTCGCCCCCGCACCGAGCACCGACCCGGTGATCACCTGCGTCGTCGACACCGGAAAGCCGTAGTGCGCGGTCGTCCAGAGGATGCTGGCGCACGCGGTCTGCGCGGCGAACCCCTGCGGCGGCTCGAGCTTCGCGATCCGCGTCCCCAGCGTCTTGATGATCCGCCAGCCGCCGGCGTACGTCCCGACGCCCATCGCCGCGGCGGAGCTGACGATCACCCAGGTGGGCGGGCGGCTGAAGTCGGGCGACAGGTGACCCGACGCCACAAGCGCCAGCGAGATGATCCCCATCGTCTTCTGGGCGTCATTTGTCCCGTGCGTGAAGGCGACGAAGCCGCCCGAGACGAGCTGCAGCCGCCGGAAGACGCGGTTCACCCTGCTCGGGGAGCGGCGCCGGATGATCCAGAGGACGCCGATCATCAGCGCGGCCGCTACGACGATGCCGAGGAACGGCGCGAGGAGCGAGGGCACGAGCACCTTGTCCTTCAGGCCGTCCCACTTGACGACGCCCCAACCCTCGGCGGCGACGGCCGAGCCGATCATGCCGCCGATCAGCGCGTGGCTGGAGCTCGAGGGCAGCCCGATGTACCAGGTGATCAGGTTCCAGGTGATCGCCCCGACGAGGCCGGCGAGGACGATGTCGAGGGTGATGACCTCCTGGTCGAGGATGCCCTTCGCAATCGTGGCGGCCACGGCGAAGGACACGAAGGCGCCGAGGAAGTTCAGGATCGCCGAGCTGAGGACGGCGAGGCGCGGCGACAGCGCCTTCGTCGAGACCGACGTCGCGATCGAGTTCGCGGTGTCGTGGAAGCCGTTCGTGAAGTCGAAGAAGAGCGCAACCGCGACGACGGCGTAGAGCGTGAACTCCATTAGTGCTCCTGCAGGTGATGCCGATCGATTTCTGGGTCGCGACCACCAAGCCAGAGTGCGCACTCCGACGAGCCAAGGCTATTTAGCCTTGGTGAGGAGGAGGGTGTGCTCTCGCGCCGCGTGATCGCGGGCCAGAAACGAGCATGTATCGCCTGGAGGAGCACTCCTAGCCGCTAGAGGTTCTTGACCACGATGTTTCCGACGACGTCGGCCGCCGTCTCGGCCGAGTCGATCGCGTCCTCGAGCGCCTCGAGGATGTCCTTCCAGCGGATCACGGTCATCGGGTCGACCTCGCCGTCCTGGAACAGGGAGGCGATCGCGTCGCGCACCACCCGGTCGCCGTCGTCCTCGAGCCGCTTCACCTCGACGAGGTAGCGCTCGGCGTTCCGGAGGCCGCGCAGCTCGGCGATCGCCTTCGCGAGGTTCTCGACGGCGGCGACGAGGATGCGGGACAGCTCAACCGACTGGTCCATCGCGCGCCCGACCTGGTAGAGCCCGAGCAGGTCGGAAGCATTCTCGATGTAGTCGACGACGTCGTCGATCGCCTTCGCGAGCTCGTAGATGTCCTCGCGGTCGAACGGGGTGATGTACTGGGTGTTCAGGAGCTCGATGATCTGTCGCGTGAGCTCGTCGCCCTGGTTTTCGAGCTCCTTCACCTCCTGCTGGTGGACGACCCGCTCCGGGAACGCCCGAAACCGCTCCTCGGCCTTGCGCGCCGTGGCCAGCGCGTTCTCGCCGGCGGCGGTGAACAGGTCGTAGAACTCCGTGGTCCGAGGTACGAGCGAAATCCTCATGTCATCTCCTTCACCGGCAGCCGCGGCAGGCTAACGCAGCGGCTCAGGAATCGGGATGCGAGGCGTCGGTGAACTCGCGGAACTCGCCGGTGACCAGGTACGCGGTCTGCTCACCGATGTCGACGGCGTGGTCGCCGAAGCGCTCCAGGCACCGGGAAACCACGATCATGCGCAGCCCCCATTCGCGCCTGGCGGGGTCGTTTCCCAGCTCGAGCACGTGCTCGACGAGCCGGCGGTTGGCGCGGTCGATCAGCTCGTCGAGGTCGACCAGGCTTTCTGCTCCGGCGACGTCGCGCTCGGCGAACGACGTCATCGCGACGCGCAGCATCTCCTCTGCGCGGCTCCCCATCTCCTCGAACGCCTCGACAAGCGTGTCGTCCTGCTCGAGCTCGGCCGTCAGCTTCGTCAGCTTCGCGATCGTCACGCACAGGTCGGCCATCCGCTCCAGGCCGAGGTTGATGTGGAGCACGGCGAGCACGAGCCGTAGGTCGCTCGCAACCGGAGTTTGCCGGGCGAGGAGCTGCTCGATCCCGGTGCCGATCGCGAGGTAGCGCTCGTCCACCTCGTCGTCGAAGGCGATCACCTCATCCGCGAGCTCGACGTCCTGCTGCACGACGCCGTTGAGCGCGCCGCGAAGCGAGCGGAGCACCAGGTCACTCTCCTCGTGGAGGTCGGCCTGAAGCTGCTCGAGCTCCTCCTGGAAGGTGATCCGCATCGTTTCGATGCTAGCCGCGGTGCCGCCCGCCGAACGAGCAGCGGATCGTCAGGCCCTGGCCGAGGCCGCCGGACGCCTCGACGGTGCCGCCTGCCGCTCCGACGATGTGCTTCACCACGGCGAGGCCGAGGCCGGTGCCCCGCGAGCCGCGGACGCGGTCGGCGCGAAAGAACCGCTCGAACAGGCGCGGCAGGTCCTCCTCGGCGACGCCGACACCGTCGTCAGCGGCCACCAGCTCGTTCGGCCCGACCGAGATCGTGAGCGTCGCGCCCGGGCCCGCGTAGCGGATTGCGTTCTGTGCGAGGTTGTCGACGATCACCCGGAGCATCCGGGGGCGGAGCGGGAGCTCCAGCGCCGGGTCTCCCTCGACCCGGAGCAGCACCGCCGCCCGGTCCGACGTCTCACGCAGCCGGGCCAGGACCTCCTCGACGACCGGGATTGCGCGGGTCGAGCCGAGCGCAACGACAGCCCGGCCCGTCTCGAGCTCGCTGAGGAAGAGCACGTCGTCCACCAGCTCGTTGATCTGCGCCACCTCGTTTCGCGCCTGCTCGATCAGCTCGGCGGGATCCTCCCCCGGGAGCGCCGCCGTCTCGAGCAGAGCCAGGATGCGCGCGAGCGGCGTGCGGAGTTCGTGCGAGACGGCTGCGGTGAACCCGGTCCGCAGCTCGTCGTAGGAGTCCTGGCCGCTGGGCACCTCGGGCGGTTCCTCGGCGTAGCGGTTGGCGGCGACGACCCGGTTCCCGGCGCCGAGGACGAGCAGCGGCTCGTCGCTCTCGTCGACGAGCTCTTGAAGGCGCTCATCGAGCGGCCGCACGTCCTCTTCGCGCGCCTTCGCGAAGGGCAACTTCATACTGCGCGAGTATGGCGAAGGTCCTGATCGTCGAAGACGACGAGGTCATCGCCGAGGGGATGGCTCGCCACTTGAGCGGGGCGGGGTTCGAGCCGGTCCGCGTCGACAACGGGACGGCCGGCCTGCGGCGGCTCCGCTACGAGCGGCCCGACGTCTGCGTCGTCGACCTGATGCTCCCCGGCACCGACGGCTGGGCGCTCATCGAAAGCGCCCGGAGCGAGGGGATCGGCACGCCGATCGTCGTCGTCTCCGCCCGCGGGACGGAGCATGACCGCGTGCACGCGCTCGAGATCGGGGCCGATGACTACCTAGTGAAGCCGTTCTCGATGAAGGAGCTCGTCGCGCGTGTCCAGGCGAACGCCCGGCGGGGGCCCCGCGCCGAGGCGGAGAAGCGGGGCGGGCCGATCGAGATCGAGGAGCTGCGCCTCGAGCCGAACGAGGTCCAGGCGTACATCCACGGTGAGGACGCCGGGCTGACGCCGACCGAGTTCCGGCTGCTGTACACGCTCGCCCAGGAATCCGGCCGCGTGCTCAGCCGCGACGAGCTCCTGCAGCGGATCTGGGGCCGCCGCGAGACACACCGCGACCGGACGGTGGACGTCTTCGTAAGAAAGCTCCGCGAGAAGGTCGACAAGCGCGCCCGCGATCACACCTTCATTCACACCCGCTACGGCGTCGGCTACAAGCTCGATCCCGAACCGAAGTAGTCGAGTTCACCACTTCGACACCACGCGGTCACAAGCCGGACGACCACGCACGGCCCCTCGGGTCCTAGCCTGCGCGGCGAATGCCAGTCATGCGCCAAAGGGGAGGACCGACACACATGAATTTGAGGAGAAGCGCGATCGTTGTCGTGCTTGTCGCGCTCGTTGCGACCGCCGTCACCGTGACGGCAGGGGCTCGCAGCCAGGGCACGTTGAGCGGCGCCGGCGCGACGTTTCCGGCTCCGCTGATCGCCGTCTGGCAACAGGAGTACAAGCGCGACCAGGTCAACTACAACGCGATCGGCAGCGGCGGCGGCATCTCCGCGATCACCAACCGGACAGTCGACTTCGGTGCCAGCGACGCCCCACTCACCCCCGACCAGTTCTCGGCGTGCAAGGGCTGCATCCAGCTTCCGTGGGTGCTCTCTGCCACGTCGGTCATGTACAACCTCGACGGGGTCAAGAATGCGATCCACCTGAACGGCCGAGCGATCGCAGACATCTTCATGGGCAACATCACGAACTGGAACGACGCTCGGATCCGTCGCCTGAACCCCGGCGTCAACTTCCCGGATCGCAGGATCACGCCGGTCTACCGAAGCGACGGCAGCGGGACGACCTACAACTTCACGGATTACCTCACCTCGGTGAGCCCGTCGTTCAAGAGCCGCGTGGGCGGCCCGAACACGACGGTGAACTGGCCGGCGGGTGTCGGCGCACGCGGCAGCTCCGGCGTGGCCGGCGTCATCTCCCGGACCGAGGGTGCGATCGGCTACGCCGACATCGCGTATGCCCTCAAGAACCACATCAAGTTCGCCGCCGTGCAGAACAAGTCCGGCAAGTGGGCGACCCCGGGTCTCCGCAGCATCAAGGCGGCGTCCCTCGCCGACAAGAAGTTCAGCAAGACGAACGAGCTCTCGATCGTGAACCCGCCGAAGGGCAAGAAGTTCCTGCGGGCCTACCCGATCTCGACCTACTCGTACGTGCTGCTGCCGCTGAAGACGAGCAAGGCTGCGCAGCTGAAGGCCTTCGTCACCTGGGCGGTCACGACCGGCCAGAGGTTCGGCCCGAAGCTGATCTTCCAGCCCGTGCCGTCGTACGTCCTCGCCCGGGCGAAGAGCCAGCTCACCCGCGTCAAGTCGTAGAGCTTGGCGTCGGTCTCCGAAACGGTCGTCGACCCCGCCGCCGCAACACTGCGGCGGCGGGGTCGTTTCTCTCCAGGCGACGCCTTCCTCTACGGCATTACGCTCGCCGCGGCGCTGTCGGCGCTCGTCCTGCTCGTCCTGCTCGCCCGGGAGCTGATCGCCGACGCCTGGCCCGCGGTGCAGGAATTCGGCCTCGGGTTCGTGACGTCACGGACCTGGGATCCGAGTACCGATGTCTACGGAGCCGCGACGTTCCTCTTCGGCACCGCACTGACGTCGTTTGCCGCCCTGCTCCTCGCCGCACCGCTGTCGATTGCGATCGCGCTCTTCCTGACGGAGCTTGCACCGCGGTGGCTGCGGGGGCCGGTGGGCACGCTCGTCGAGATGCTCGCCGCCGTTCCGAGCGTCGTGCTGGGACTCTGGGGCATTCTCGTGATGGGACCCTGGATCGTCGAGCACGTCGGACCCTTCCTCCACCGGACGCTCGGGTGGACGCCGTTCTTCAAGACCGAGCCCGCGACCGGGCCGAGCATGCTCTCGGCGATCCTGATCCTCACGATCATGATGGTCCCGATCATCTCGAGCATCTGCCGCGAGCTCTTCCTCAACGTGCCGCGCGAGCTTCGGGAGGGTGCGCTCGCGCTGGGCGCGACTCGCTGGGAGGTCGTGCGGGGTGTGATCTTCCCGTACGCTCGCGCCGGGGTCGCCGCCGCCTTGATCCTTGGTCTCGGTCGGGCGATCGGCGAGGCGATCGCGGTCACGCAGGTGATCGGCAACAACGAGGCGATCACGTGGAACCTCTTCGATCCCGGTGACACGCTCGCCAGCCGGATCGCGAGCCTCTACGTCGGCGCGACGACGAAGCTCCAGATCTCGTCGCTCGTCTACCTGGCACTGATCCTGCTCGCCTTCTCGCTCGTCGTGAACCTGCTCGCGCGCGTGATCATCAATCGCGTCGCGGCCCGACACCAGGTCAGCGCATGAGCGACCACGTCCTCACCGCGAAGTCGCTCACGAGCGAGCATCGCACCCGCCGCCGCATCGTGAACTGGGTCGTGGAGGGGGTCGCGACGTTGGCCGCCCTCACGGCCGTGGCGCTGCTCCTGATCGTGGTCGGCTCCGTCGCGAAGCGGGGGCTAGGCGCGATCAATCTCGACTTCTTCACGAAGACGCCCTCACTACTCGGTTTCGACGTCGCCAGCTCGGGCATCGCCAACGCGATCGTGGGGACCTTCGTCATCGTGGGGCTGGCGGTGTCCATGGCGCTGCCGATCGGGATCCTCGCGGCGATCTACCTGAACGAGTTCGCGCCGAGGCGCGTGCAGTCGGTCATGACGGTGGCCTTCGACGTGCTCAACGGCGTGCCGGCCATCGTGGTCGGGATCTTCGTGTTCGTCTTCATCGTCTCCGGCCACGGCCAGGCAGCATGGAAGGGCTCCTTCGCCCTTGCGATCCTGATGCTGCCGCTCGTCACCCGGTCGACGCAGGAGGTGCTGGCGCTCGTCCCGAGCTCGATGCGCGAGGCGAGCCTGGCACTCGGCGCCCCACGCTGGCGGACGACCCTTAGCGTCGTGCTGCCGATGGCGGTCGGGGGGATCATCACCGGCGCGACGCTCGCCACGGCCCGCGTTGCCGGCGAGACCGCCCCGCTCCTCTTTACCTCGGCGCTGGCGGGCAACGCGGTGTCCTGGCAGCCGGACGAGCCGCTCTCGTCGATCCCGATGTTCATCTTCACATCCGCCGAGCAGGCCGACCCGGCGCTGCAGGAGCAGGCGTGGGGCGCGGCGCTCGTTCTGATCGCGTTCGTGCTCGTCGCGAGCATGGTGGCCCGAGCGTTCGGCCTCCGCAGCCGGCGACGACTCACAGGAGGACGCTAGTGCCCCATCCAGCAATACACGCCGGCCTCTGGCCCGCGATCACACGGCGCCAGAACCCACCCTCCTCCTCGCCAAGGTCGTCGGACCTTGGCTCGTCGGAGTGCGGCCTCTGGCTTGGTGCTCGCGACCCAGAGACTCGGCAGCATTCCTGGAAGGAGCACCTGTGAGCTACGTTTCGGCACCGATGCAGCTCGACCCGGCGCAACTGCACGGAGAGCAGCCGTCCCAGCGCGAGGTCGCGAAGGAGACCGTCTTCCGGATCGAGGATCTCGCCGCCTTCTACGGCCGCGCGGCTGCGATCAAGGACGTCTCCTTCGACATCCACGGACGCACGGTGACCGCGATCATCGGCCCGTCCGGCTGCGGCAAGAGCACCTTCATCCGCTGCCTCAACCGGATGAACGACGTCGTGCCGTCGTTCCGCAGCGAGGGGCGGATTCTTTTCCACGGGGTCGACCTCCAGGGCAACGACGTCGACCCGGTCTCGGTGCGCCGCCGGATCGGGATGGTCTTCCAGCGGCCGAACCCGTTCCCGAAGTCGATTTTCGACAACGTCGCCTACGGTCTCCGGATCCTCGGGAAGAAGGACAACCTCGGGGACCGCGTCGAGCACGCGCTCAAGCGGGCGGCGCTGTGGGACGAGGTCAAGGGCCGGCTCAGGGACAGCGCGCTCGCGCTCTCGGGCGGCCAGCAGCAGCGGCTCTGCATCGCGCGGGCAATCGCGATCGAGCCAGACGTGATCCTGCTCGACGAGCCGGCCTCGGCGCTCGACCCGATCGCCACCTCGAGCATCGAGGACCTGATGCACGAGCTGAAGGAGGACTACACGATCGTGATCGTCACGCACAACATGCAGCAGGCCGCCCGCGTTGCCGATCGAACCGCCTTCTTCTCGATCAGCGGCACCGAAGAGGGGCAGCGGCACGGAGTCCTCGTCGAGTACGACGAGACCGAGAAGATCTTCACGAACCCCTCCGAGAAGCGCACCGAGGACTACGTCACCGGCCGCTTCGGCTGATGCGCGCGCTGTTCGTCTGCGTCCAGAACGCGGGCCGGTCGCAGATCGCGGAGGCGCTGTACGAACGCGCCGGCGGGGAGGGCCGGTCGGCGGGGACAGCGCCGGCCGAGCACGTCCACCCCGAGGTCGTCGAGGCGATGCGCGAGGTCGGGATCGACCTGGCCGATCGCAAGCCGCACCGGCTCGAGACCGCAGACGCGGAGTGGGCCGACGTCGTCGTGACGATGGGCTGCGGTGACGCCTGCCCCGTCGTTCCCGGCAAGCGCTACGTCGACTGGGAGCTCGAGGATCCCGCGGGGAAGCCGCTCGACGCGGTGCGGGCGATCCGAGACGAGATCTCGCGCCTCGTGAACGACCTCGCTCGAAGCGGTGAAAAAGTGGAAAGCGGTAGCTAGCAGGCCTTTTTGGCTCCATACTTCGGGGACAATGCGCGTCGGGATCGTCGCCCACCGCCGAACGCCTACCAACGTCGCTCTCGCGCGGACCCACACGGAGACGCGCGTCCTCGCCCCGGCCGACGCACTGCGAGGACTCGAGGAAGGCGACGTCGCACTCGGCCGGCTCGACGTCTCGGAGGCGCTGGACGGGATCGAAGTTGGGCTCTGGGAGCTCGCCAGGCTGCAAGGCGCCGGCGTCAAGGTGCTCAATCCGCCCGGCGCGCTCGTCGCAGCGCATGACAAGCTCGCGACTTCGCGAATCCTCGCCGGCGCCGGGATCCCGCACCCGAGGACCGTGCACGTCACGGCGGCGAACGCGGCGCTCCCGTTCCCGCCGCCGGTCGTCGTCAAGCCGCGGTTCGGGAGCTGGGGCCGCGACGTCGTCCTCTGCGAGACCGTCTCCGAGCTGCGGGCCGTGCTGGAGCACGACCGAAATCGACAATGGTTCCGCGCCCACGGCGCGCTCGTGCAGGAGCTCGTTCCGCCGCAGGGCCACGACCTGCGGCTCGTCGTCGCCGGGTGCACCGTCGTCGGGGCGATCCGCCGGGTCGCCGCCCCCGGCGAGTGGCGGACGAACGTCGCTCTCGGGGCGACGCGCGAGCCGGTCATTGCCCCGCCGCCGGCGGCCTGCGGCCTCGCGGTCGCGGCGGCGCGCGCGATCGAGGGCGACCTCGTCGGCGTCGACCTGCTGCCGACTCCGGACGGCGATCACGTCGTGCTGGAGCTGAACGGCGCGGTCGAGTTCACCCAGGAGTACGCGCTCGAGCCGGGGGACGTCTTCGAGCGCGCGCTCGCCGCAATCCTCCCCGCCGCCGAGCCGGCGACGTCGCTCGCCTGAGCGGCGTTCTCCGCTTCTTCCCTTCTCCTTCACCGCTTTTTGGCCCAGCTCGTGGCGCGGGGCCGCCACGCTTGTGCCATGGACATGCGACCGCTTCTCTGCGAGCTCCACGCCCACAGCACCTGGAGCGACGGGAGCCTGACGTTGACCGAGCTCGTCGACCTCTACGGGATGCACGGCTTCGACGTGCTCTGCCTCACCGACCACGCCGTCCCGCACTCGCCGCTGTACGTCACGGAGCTGACGCACCGGCGCTACGTCGGCGCGATCGACCGCGAAGCTCGGCGGGCCCGGGAGCAGTACAACCTGTTGCTGATCCCGGGCCTCGAGCTCACCTTCGACGGGCCCGACTCTGCGGAGTCGGCGCACGCGCTGGCGCTCGGCCTGCGCAGCTGGGTCCCGCTCGAGGACGGCCCCGAGGCGGCGCTCGCCGCGGCCCGGGCGGAGGGAGCTGCCCTCGTCGCCGCACACCCGCACAGCGCGATCCCCGATCCGACGATTCGGAACGCGACGCGCTGGTTCTGGCAGAACCGCGAGCGGCTGAACGGCCTCGTCGACCGCTGGGAGCTGATCAACCGCGACCAGACCTTCGGCTGGGTCGCAGACGAGGACCTGCCCGGGATCGCCTCGGGTGACTTCCACCGGCCGGAGCACCTCGAGACCTGGAAGACGTTCCTCCCTGCGTAAAGAGCGAGGAGGCCGTTATCGCCTACCTCCGTTCGCCCGCGCGCGCCTACGTCGTCCCGTGGCATCTCCGCCCGACCAGCCGCCTCGCCGCCTGAGGGCAAGCGTTCACCACTTCGTCACAGCACCTTCACCTTGCGGATGCCCCGCAGGCTCGTGACGCGTTGCAAGATCGGATCGTGGCCAGAGTCCTGATCATCGAGGACGACGAGGTCATCGCCAGGGGGATGGCCAGTCACCTCGTTGCCGCCGGCTTCGACGCCCGCTGGGCGTCCAACGGACAGGCAGGGCTCGCCCGGCTGCGGTACGAGCAGCTCGACGTCTGCGTCGTCGACCTGATGCTGCCGATGCTCGACGGCTGGTCGTTGATCGAGTCCGCCCGGGCGGAGGGGATCGGCGTGCCGGTCCTCGTCGTGAGTGCGCGCGGCAGCGAGGAGGACCGCGTGAAGACGCTCGAGCTCGGCGCAGACGACTACCTCGTGAAGCCGTTCTCGATGCGGGAGCTGGTCGCCCGTGTGAGGGCGGCGGCCCGCCGCGGCATCCGGGAGCAGGTGCCGGCGCGAGGCGAGGCGATCGAGCTCGCCGGCCTTAGGATTGACCCGTTGAGCGTGCAGGCCTATCTCGACGGCCGCAGCGTCGAGCTCACGCCGACGGAGTTCCGGCTGCTCTACGCGCTCGCCGCCGAGAGCCCGCGCGTCGTCACGCGCGACGAGCTGCTGCAGAAGATCTGGGGTCGGCGCCTGACGAGACGCGACCGGACGGTCGACGTCTTCGTTCGTAAGCTCCGGGAGAAGATCGACGCACGCTCCTCGGAGCACGCGTTCCTCCACACGCGCTACGGAGTCGGCTACAAGCTCGAGCCCCAGTTGAAGTAGGTGCCGGCCGTCGCAGCGTCGGCACGAGAAGCCGATCGGCTTCTCAATCGAGAGCTTTCCTGGCTCGATTTCAACTCGCGCGTGCTCGAGCTCGCCGAGGACCGCGGCGTGCCGCTGCTCGAGCGCATCAGGTTCTGCGCGATCTTCTCGTCGAACCTCGACGAGTTCTTCATGGTCCGTGTCGCGGGCCTGTTGGGGCTGATCGCCTCCGGCGTCAGCGTTCGCTCGGCCGACGGTCGCACGCCGCTCGAGGCGCTGGTCGACATCCGCCGACGCGTGACCGAGCTCACGGCCCGCCAGTCGAAGCTCCTCCGACGCGACCTGCTCGGCGAGCTGGATGCGCAGGGGATCTCGGTGGGCGACGTCGGCGAGCTCCGGGGGCGCGACCTGGCCGAGCTGACGGAGCGGTTCGAGCGCGAGATCTTCCCGGTGCTGACGCCGCTCGCCGTCGGGCCGGGGCAACCGTTTCCGTACATCTCGGGCCTGTCACTGTCGCTCGGTCTCTTCGTCATCGATCCGGAGACGGGCGAGCGGCGCCTGGCGCGCGTGAAGGTGCCGGAGGTCCTGCCCAGGTTCCTCGAGATCGGCCGACGCAACCTCTTCGTCCCGCTCGAGCAGGTGATCGCGCACTTCCTCCCGTGGCTCTTCCCGGAAATGGAGATCAGCGAGTGCGCCGCCTTCCGCGTCACGCGCGACGCCGATTTCGAGGTATCGGATGAGGCAGACGACCTCCTGGAGGCAGTGGAGCTCGAGTTGCGCCGGCGACGGTTCGGCGATGTCGTCCGCGTCGAGATCAGCGAGGCCATGTCGCCCGAGATGCGCGACCGCCTCCTCGACGGTCTCGGCGCGAGCGAGGATCAGCTCTACCCGGTCGAGGGCCTGCTCGACCTGGCCGACCTGATCCAGCTGGTGCGCCTGGAACGCCCGGACCTGAAGGACGATCCCTGGGTGCCGGTCACCCAGCCGCGGATCGGCGAAGCCGCCTCTCCGTCCGAGTTCTTCCAGGAGATCCGGCGAGGCGACATCCTCGTCCACCACCCATATGAGTCGTTCACCACCAGCTTCGACGCGTTCGTGCGCGGCTCGGCGAAGGATCCGAGCGTCGTCGGGCTGAAGACGACCGTCTACCGGACGAGCGACGAGACGCCGCTCGTCCCCGCCCTGATCGACGCCGCGGAGGAGGGCAAGCAGAGTGTGTGCCTCGTCGAGCTCAAGGCGCGCTTCGACGAGCACCGCAACATCGAGTGGTCGCGCGCCCTGGAACGTGCGGGCGTCCACGTGGTGTACGGGTTTCCGAACCTCAAGATCCACGCGAAGGCGACGCTGATCGTCCGGCGCGAAGGCGACATGCTGCGCCGCTACGTCCACGTCGGCACGGGCAACTACCACGCGCTGAACGCGCGCATCTACGAGGACTTCGGGCTCTTCACGGCCGATCCGGACGTCGCCGCCGACGTCGCCGACCTCTTCAACCACATGACCGGGTTCGGCCGGCCACAGCGCTTTCGGAAGCTCCTGGTCGCGCCGTTCGCGCTCCGCGCGCGCCTGATCGAGGAGATCCGGGCGGTTGCACGGGCGGCGGAAGCGGGCAAGAAGGCGAGCATCCGGATCAAGGTGAATGCGTTGACCGACCAGGCCGTGATCGAAGAGCTCTACGAGGCGTCGCAGGCGCGCACTGAGATCGACGTCGTCGCCCGCGGCGTCTGTTCGCTGCGGCCGGGTGTGCCCGGGATGAGCGAGAACATCCGGGTCCGGAGCATCCTCGGGCGCTACCTCGAGCACAGCCGGATGTTCATCCTCGAGGCCGGCAAGGCCGCCACCTATCTGATCGGCAGCGCCGACCTGATGCCCCGGAACCTCGACCATCGGCTCGAGCTCGTCGTCCCGATCGACGACTCGTATGCCCAGCAGCGCCTGTCGAGCGCGTTCGACTCGCTGCTCGCCGACAACTCCCAGGCCTGGGAGCTGCGGTCGGACGGCACCTGGCGCCGCACGCGCCCAGCAAAGGACGAGCGGCCGAGACCCGCACAGGCCGCGCTGATGCGAAGCGCCCGCGCGCGCTTCCACCGCCGCTCCGAGTCGAGTCGGGGGAGGTAGGCCACGTCCGCCCTCCCCGTCAGAATGCTGCCGATGCGGGCCGGGGTGATCGACGTTGGCTCGAACACCGTCCGCCTGCTAGTGGCGAAGGACTCCCGGCGAGGGCCGACGATCATCGCGACCCGCCGCGCGCACCTCGGCATGGGGGACGACATCGAGCGGTGCGGCTCGATCTCCGATCAGAAGCTCGAGCAGCTCGCACGGCTTGTCGGGCGCTATGCCGTCGAGGGCAGGAAAGCCGGCGTCGACCGCCTCGAGGCGGTCGTGACGGCACCGGGGCGGCAGAGCTCGAACGGTGAGGTGCTGAGGGACGTCGTCCGGTCGGCAACGGGGCTGCCCGTCCGCCAGCTGTCAGCCGAGGACGAGGGGCGTCTCGCGTATGCGGGCGCGGTGCGCGGCTGCCGATCAGGGGGCGAGCCCGTTGGCGTCGTCGACGTCGGCGGCGGCTCCACGCAGCTGATGGTCGGCACGACCGAGGAGGTCTCCTGGCTCCACTGCCTCGACCTGGGCTCGCTCCGACTGACCGCGCGCTACCTGGTGAGCGACCCGCCGTCGGAGGCCGAGCTCATCGCGGCGGCCGAGGCCGTCGAGGAGGCCCTCGAGCACGTCACGCCGCCGCTCCCGCGGACCGTCCTTGCCACCGGGGGCACGGCGCGCTCGCTGCGTCGCATCGCCGGCCGCCGGCTCGGAGCCGACGAGCTGGGCGGAGCGCTGGCCGCGCTGACTGCGGCGCCAGCGGTCCAGGTGGCAGAGGAACACGGAATCCCGGTCGAGCGGGCGTGGGTGCTTCCGGCGGGGACGATCGTGCTGCGCGAGGTGCAGCGGCGGCTCGGCGTCAAGCTCGAGGTTGCGCGCGGCGGCCTGCGCGAAGGCGTGGTGCTCGAGCTCCTCGCGGAGCTGGCCGCGGCCGCCTAGAGCTCCCCGTCGAAATACTCGACGTTGCTCTCCCGTCGCACCAGGATCTGGTCCGGGCCACCGCCCGGGACGGGCCAGACGCCGATCTTGTCGCTGTCGGGGTAGACGGCGACGCCGGGGTTCATCTTCGTCGACAGCATCATCACCCTGAGCGTCTCCGAGGTGTTGTTCGTCACCTTGTGGGCGCCGACCGGGCCTTCCGGGAAGCACACCAAATCGTTCGGCTCGAGCTCGTGCTCGCCGTCGGGATCGCGAAGAGTCGGGCGGCCGCTGAGTACGAGGATCCACTCCTCGTCGGGGTACTCGTAGTGATAGGGGCAGATGCTCTGGCCCGGCGGCAGCTCGTAGATCGTCGCGCCGAGCCGCGAGGCCTCGATCTGCGGCCCGAAGCGGTTGTACCCGACGTTGTAGCCCTCCGGGTCACCCTCGTCGTACTGGATCTCGAGCGCGCCCAGGTTGATCCGTCGCATGGCGGAGACCTTAGTCGGGCGCCGGCAGCCGACCGAGCTCGAGAAGCCTCTCCGGCGCGGCCTCGACGAAGACTGTCGCGCCCTTCTTCACCTTGTCGAAGAGCGGCTGCAATTCGGGACCGTGCCCGCACACCACCGCCGCCTCGCCGGCGAGGTCGTGGAGGTAGCGCGACACGACCTCGGGGCCCTCTCCCTCGGCCAGCTCGTCGGCGGTCGTCACCTCGAGGCCGCGGGCCCTGGCGAGCGGCTCGACCGCTTGGACGCAGCGTACGAACGGGCTGGAGACGATCCGGTCGATCCGGAACGGCTCGACCAGGCCCACGAGCGCCTCCGCCTGCCGCCGACCCCGCTCGTCCAGAGGCCGGAGCTCGTCGTCCCCCTTCCACTCGCTACTGTCGCCTGCCCACGCGTGGCGCACGAGAAGGAGCGGCGGCGGCACGGCGGCCAAGACCTCCCGGTCCCGCTCGTAGGTGAGCGTTCGTGCCGCCTCGTGCTCGGTCAGCCAGCGCACCTCGTCGACCTCGCGCCCGGGGCGGAACGAGCCGGACTCCGGTCGCATCGTCCAGTAGCGCACGAGCTTCCGCCGTCCGCGGCTGTCGCGGTAGCTCGAGCTCGGGAGCTCGACGCCAACGGTGCCCCGATACCCCGTCTCCTCCTCGACCTCGCGGAGGGCGTTCTCCTCGTCGGATTCGCCGTCCTCCGCCTTGCCCTTCGGGAACGTCCAGTCGTCATACCGCGGACGGTGCACGAGCAGCACCTCCATCCCCGCGGGCCCGACCCGGCGGAGTACTGCTCCGGCGGCGCGAACCTCCGGCGTCAGCGCCACGCGTCGTCGCCGGCGCGTCGGAGCCGTGCCCACGCCTTCGGCCACGCCTCCCGAGCCTCGATCCGGCGGCGCCGCTGGCGCTCGATCAGCCTCCCTGCAACGAGGGCGGTACGCCCGGTGCCGCGCACTGCGGCAATGAGCTCTCGGATCCGCTTTTCCGCGACCACCGCGTCCTGGTGCTCGCCGAGCACGTCCTGCAGCAGCTTCGCGCGAGCGACAAACCGCGGCTCACCGCCGAGCGCCTCGGCGGCGTAACGCGAACGCTTCGCCCGAATCCGCACGCGATGCAGCTCCGCGTCGGACGAGTCCGTACCAAGCCGCTTGGCAGCCTTGCGCAGCCGCTCGTACTCCGCGGCGACCGCCGTGGCGAAGCGCTCGCCCTCACGGAGCGCAGGCGGCGAGTCGAACTCCGCGAGCAGCGTCGCATAGCGGGTCGAGTCGAGCGCGTCGATTAGCGCGTGGCGAGCTTCCTCCCGCTCGCCGTCGAGCAGCTCCAGGATGCCGCCGAATGACGCCCCCTCCTCGATCGTTCCGAGTCCGCCTATCAGGTGGGAGCTCAAGACGTCGCGGTCGCGAACCTCGCCGAGGACGCCTCCGAGCCAGCGCAGCTCGGACTCGAGCCGTGCCCCTCGGTTCAGATCCTCGATCCGCTCCCGGGTCGAGCGCAGAAGCGACCTCAGCCGTCTGGTCGCGACGCGTTGCTTGTGGAGCTCCTCCGGGTCGGAACCGAGCCGCGTGCCCGGCTCGCGCGCGACGATCTCACGCGCCTGAGCGCGGAGCGCGCGCCGCAGCGGGTCGGGTTCTCGCGTCGCCAGCGTGCTCAGGGGGTGGAGCGACGCCATTGACCCATCGTAGTTGTCCACAGCTGTGGACAATCTTCTGGGCGGGCTTTCACCCGGCGTTCACCTCCCGGGTGATAGGACCCGCCCCGATGCGCGGCCGAGTCGGCATCTACACGGTGGCCGGCGTGGCTCTCGGGCTCGCGCTCCTGCTCGCCCTGCTCGGCGCCGGTGAGACCGCGGGCGCGCTGTCGGACTGGCAGGCGCTCGTGCTCGGGCTCGTGCAAGGGGCCACGGAGCTCTTGCCGGTCTCATCCTCGGGCCACCTGATCCTCGTCCCCTGGCTCTTCGACTGGACATACCTCGAGCAGCACGACGAGTTCAACCAGACGTTCGACGTCGCGCTCCATCTCGGCACGCTGATCGCAGTCGCCGGCTACTTCTGGCGCGACCTGGTCGTCTACGTCGCCGCCTGGGTCCGGTCGGTGGCGCGCCGGTCAGTCCAGAGCGCCGACGAGCGCATCGCGTGGTTCCTGTTCGTCGCGACGATCCCGGCCGTGATCATCGGCGGCGCCGGGGAGAGCTTCATCGCCGACCACCTCGGCGAGCCGTGGCAGATCGCGATCTTGCTCGCGGTGTTCGCGCTCGTCCTCTGGGTCGCCGACCAGCGGCCGACGACGCGCCGCATGGACGACCTCTCGACGCGGGAGGCGGTCCTGATCGGCTCCGCGCAGGCGCTGGCGCTGGCGCCCGGCGTCTCCCGCTCGGGGATCACGATCTCGGCCGGCCGCTTCCTCGGCCTCGACCGCGACGCCGCCGCGCGGGTGTCGTTCCTGCTCCTCGTCCCGATCACGCTCGGAGCGGTCGTGTTCAAGGGGACGACGGACGTCCTCCTCGGCGACCTCCCGTCCGGCTGGCAGGGCCCGTTCTTGGTCGGCGTCCTCGCTGCCCTGGCCAGCGGACTCGTCGCGATCGACTTCCTGCTCGGCTTCGTCCGGCGCCACACCTATACGCCGTTCGTGGTCTACCGGCTGATCGTCGCTGCGATCGTGCTCCTGATCATCGCCACCGGCTGGCGCGCGGCGACGTTCTAGAAGACGAGGTAGAGCACCTCGCCGACCATCGCCGGCTTGTCCGAGCCCTCGATCTCGATCTCGGTGGCGATCCGGTAGAGAACGCCTTCGCCCCGCTTCTCGCTCGATCTGAGCGCGGCCTTCAGCCGGACCCGTGAGCCGACAGGAACCGGCGCGGTGAAGCGAACCTTCTCGATCCCGTAGTTGATCCCCATCTTCGCGTCGGCGACGTTCAGTACCTGGGAGAGGAAGTACGGCAGCAGCGAGAGGCTGAGATAGCCGTGCGCCACGGTCGTCCCGAACGGGCCCTGCGCGGCCATGTCCGGGTCGACGTGGATCCACTGGTGATCGTGAGTCGCCCCGGCGAACTGGTTGATTTGCTCCTGGTTGATCGTCTCCCAGTCGCTCGTGCCGAGGTCGCGCTCCTCCGCGGACTCGAGCTCGGACTTGGTCAGCGTCGTCGTCATGTAGGTGCCTCCTCGAGCAGTTTGGCGCGGAGCGCCTTCCGGTCGACCTTGCCGACTGGCGTAAGCGGCAGGGAGCCGACCAGGTGCACCTCGCGCGGGTACTTGTAGCCGCCGATCCGCTCCTTTGCGTAGGTGACGAGGTCGCTGGCGGTGGCGTCGGCGCCCGACGCCAGCTCGACGAACGCGACGACCTCTTCCCCGTAGGCCGCGTCGGGCCGCCCGACCACGCCGGCGCCGACCACCGCCGGATGCTCGAGCATCGCCTCCTCGACGTCCCGCGGGAAGACGTTGAAACCGCCGCGGATGATCAGATCCTTCTTGCGGTCGACGACGTAGAGGTAGCCCTCCTCGTCCAGGTAACCGAGATCGCCGGTGCGGAGCCATCCGTCCTCGATCGCCTCTGCCGTCGCCTCCGGCTGGCCCCAGTAGCCGAGCATCACGCTCGGCGAGCGGACGCAGATCTCGCCGACCTCGTCGTCACCGTCGATCCGGACCTCGACCCCCGGCGCGGCCTGGCCGACCGAGCCGAGGCGGGACCCGCCGGGCGGCGTCGAGGTGACGAGCGCGGAGGACTCCGTCAACCCGTAGCCCTCGCGGATCTCGACCTGCGGCAGGCGCCGGAGCAGCTCCTCGGCGACCTCGGTCGGCAGCGGGGCGCCGCCCGAGACGACGTAACGCAGCTCGGACAGGTCGTAGTCCTCGAGCGGCTGGGCGAGGAGCAGCTGGAGCATCGAAGGGACGACGGCGGTGATCTGCGTCCGGTGCTCCTGCGCCAGCTCCAGCCAGAGCGTCGGGTCGAACCAGCGCATCAGCACCGTCTGTCCCTGCTCCTCGGCGTGAAGACCGACGACCGTGACGAGCAGGCCGTAGGCGTGCGAAAGCGGGAGCGCGAGCAGCCCGCGCGTGATCTCCGGCAGGTGGCCGGCGTCGTGGCCCGACTTGCCGGCGAACCACAGGTTCTCATGCGAGAGCAGGACGCCCTTGGAGCGGCCGGTCGTGCCGCCGGTGTAGAGCAGGGCAGCGGGGTCCTCGGGTGCGCGCGGCGCGATCTCGGCCGGGTCGGCTTCGCCGAAGTCGTCGGTGGTGATGACACGCGTCCCCTCGGGGACGTTGCCGGCCAGCTCAGGCGTGGCGAGGACGAGAGTCGCGCCCGAGTCGCCGAGAATGTGCTCGAGCTCGGCCGGTGGGAGCAGGAAGATCGCGGGGGTGACGACCGCGCCCGTGCGCCAGATCGCGTTGTAGGCGATCGGGACCTCGGGACAGTTCGCCATCAGGACGACGACGCGGTCGCCCGGCTCGAGCCCTTGTTCCTTGAGCCAACCGGCGAGGCGCGCCGCCCGGTCGTGCAGCTGGCCGGAACGGATCCACTGCCCGTCGAACCAGAGCGACTCGTAGTCGCCGAGGCGAGCGAAGGTCTCCTCTGCGGCGCGGGCGAGGTTGCGCTCAGCCAACGCGAATCGACTGGCCGCCGGCCTTGCCCATCATCGCGACCATCCCCGCCGGCGCGGCGCCATCGGGGAAGCGGTCCTTCAGCTGGGCGAGGAGCTCGTCCGCGTCCCACTTCTCGTCGGCCGCCAGGAGCTCGCCGGCGTCCCACGGGCGGAGCACGTTGACGGAGCCGCCCCAGACGAAGAAGCACTGGCCGGTGATGTCCTGTGCGTCGTCGGCGCTGAGCGCGACGACCAGCGGCGACATGTTGCCTGGGTCGAGCGGGTCGAACTGCCCCTCCTTCGGCGGCGGCAGGTCGCCGAAGGTCTCCTCGGTCATGCGCGTGCGCGCGTTCGGCGCGATGCAGTTGACGGTGACGCCGTAGCGCTGCAGCTCCTGCGCGGCGATCAGCGTGAGACCGGCGATCGCGGCCTTGGCGGCACCGTAGTTCGCCTGCCCGATGTTCCCGAAGACGCCCGAGGGGCTGGAGGTGTTGATCACGCGTCCCCGCACCTCCTCACCCGCCTTCGACCGCTCACGCCAGTATGCGGCGGCGTGGCGGGTCGGCCCGAAGTGGCCCTTGAGGTGGACGGCGATCACCGCGTCCCACTCGTCCTCGGTCATGTTCACGAGCATCCGGTCGCGGAGGATTCCGGCGTTGTTGACGAGGATGTCCAGGCGGCCGTAACGGTCGACGGCCCGGCCGATCATGTGCTCGGCAGCGGCGAAGTCGGAGACGTCGTCGTAGCTCGCAACCGCCTCGCCGCCGGCCGCGACGATCTCGTTCACGACCGTCTGGGCAGGGCTCGAGTCGGTGCCCTCGCCGGACAGCGAGCCGCCGAGGTCGTTGACGACGACTCTGGCTCCGGCCTCTCCGAGGGCCAGCGCGTGCTCGCGCCCGATCCCCCGGCCGGCGCCGGTGACGATGGCGACCTTCCCGTCCAGTGACGGCATGGGAGGATCGTACGTCGATGGGCTTCGAAGGAGGGCAGGTACAGAACGCGATCTACGTGGCGGGCGAGTCGCCGTGGCCGATCGCCGCCGCCGAATGGGAGGCTCGCGCGGCTGAGAAGCTCGAGCCCGGGCCGTTCGACTACATCGCGGGCGGCGCCGGGTCGGAGGCGACCATGCGCGCGAACCTCAAGGCGTTCGAGCGGCGCCGGCTGCGCCCGCGGATGCTGGCGGGGACGGCCGAGCGCGACCTGTCGGTGGAGGTGCTCGGGACGCGCTCGCCGGCGCCGTTCTTCCTGGCGCCGATCGGCGTGCTCTCGATCGCCCACGAGGACGGAGAGGTCGGGGTTGCGCGGGCGGCGGCCGCAACGGGCGTGCCGATGCTCCTCTCGAGCGCGGCATCGCACACGATCGAGGAGGCCGCCGAGGCGATGGGCGACGCACCCCGGTGGTTCCAGCTCTACTGGGTGAACGACCGCGAGGTGGCGATCAGCCTCGTCCGTCGTGCGGAGGCGAGTGGCTACGGCGCGCTCGTGGTCACGCTCGACACGATGACCCTGGGCTGGCGGCCGCGAGATCTCGCCAAGGGGTACCTGCCCTTCCTCGGCGGCGAGGGGTGCGCGCAGTTCTTCTCCGATCCGGTGTTTCGAAGCCGGCTGGCTCAGCCGCCGGAGGAGGACCCGCTCGGCGCGGCGGTGGCGATGCTCCAGACCTTCCCGAACCTCGGGCTGACCTGGGACGGCCTGTCGTGGCTGCGCGGGCAAACCGAGCTGCCGCTGCTCGTGAAGGGGATCCTCCGCGGCGACGACGCAGTGCTCGCGCGGGAGGCAGGCGCGGACGGCGTGATCGTCTCCAACCACGGCGGCCGGCAGGTGGACGGCGCGGTGGCGGCGCTCGACGCGCTGGTCGAAGTGCGGGACGAGCTGGGGCCCGAAGCCGTGGTGCTGATGGACGGCGGGATCCGCGGCGGCTCGGACGTGCTGAAGGCGGTCGCGCTCGGGGCGGACGCGGTGCTGCTCGGCCGGCCGTACGCCTACGGGCTCGCGGTCGGGGGCCAGGAGGGCGTCGAGGCTGTGATTCGGCACCTGATGGCGGACACGGACCTCACGCTCGCGTTGATTGGTGCGCGACGACCAGGGGATCTGGACCGGACGTGGATCGCGGCATCGTCCTGAGCGAGCTCGAGCGATTCGGGGTCGAGGAGATCGGCCTCGACGAGCCGGCCGCGGGTGAGGTCCGAGTGCGCATCGAGGCGAGCGGGGTCTGCCACTCGGACCTCCACATCATCCGGACCGGCTTCGGGCATCCCCTGCCGGTGCTGCTCGGGCACGAAGGAGCCGGTGTGGTCGAGGCGGTCGGCGACGGTGTCACGCACGTCGCGCCGGGGGATCGCGTGGTGATCGGCTGGCGGTCGCCGTGCGGCCGATGCGCGTGGTGCAGGCGCGGCGCCCGGCACCTGTGCAGGACGCCTCCGGGAGCGCACGGCAGGATGCATGCGCCGGACGGCCGTGACCTCTTCGGCGCGCTCCAGACGGGGACATTCGCGACGAGCACGATCGTCCACGGCGCGGCGGCGGTGCCGGTCGGCGGCGACTTGCCTCCGGAGCAGGCGTGCCTGATCGGCTGCGCCGTCGCGACCGGCGTCTGTTCCGTGCTGAAGACGGCGCAGGTCTGGGAGGGCGCACGGGTCGGCGTGATCGGCTGCGGCGCAGTCGGCCTCTCGGTGATCCAGGGCGCCCGGATCGCCGGCGCCGACGAGATCTATGCGCTCGATCTCGACGAGCGGAAGCTCGAGTCGGCGGAGCGGTTCGGCGCCACGCACCGAGGCGACGGCGAGCGGCTCGACTTCGTCTTCGACGTGGTCGGGCGGCCCGAGACCGTCGCCCAGGGGCTCGCGATGCTCGGCCATGCGGGAACGCTCGTGTACATCGGGCTCCCTCAGCCCGGCGTCGAGGCGACGGTTCCCTTGCAGTTCCTGTTCGACCGACGACTGCGCATCGTCGTCTCGCACGGCGGCGACCACGTGCCGGACGAGGATTTCCCCCGGCTGGCGCAGTTCGCCTCCGAAGGGCGGCTCGACCTGGCCGGAATGGTTACGAAGCGGATCGCGTTGGACGACGTGGCCCAGGCGTTCGAGGACATGGAGGCGGGAGACGTGATCCGATCGGTGGTGATGCTGTGAGAATCCCGCCACCGGTCGCCGAGCTGATCGGGATCGAGGTCGTGGAGG
>Ga0307318_10000040_pt1 | contig 39103 bp, 36 predicted proteins | sample ER_DNA_367_FD_194500 | JGI IMG/M metagenome (GOLD analysis project Ga0307318, IMG submission 194500) | Bulk soil microbial communities from the East River watershed near Crested Butte, Colorado, United States - ER_DNA_367 | ecosystem: Environmental > Terrestrial > Soil > Floodplain | place...
CGTCGACTCGGGGGGCGCCTTTCTGCCGCTTCAGGACGAGGTTTTCCCCGATCGTGACCACTTCGGCCGCATCTTCTTCAACCAGGCCCGCATGTCGGCCAACGGGATCTCGCAGATCGCGGTGGTCATGGGGTCGTGCACCGCCGGCGGCGCGTACGTGCCCGCCATGAGCGACGAGACCGTGATCGTCAAGGGCACAGGCACGATCTTCCTGGGCGGACCGCCGCTCGTGAAGGCGGCTACCGGCGAGGAAGTGACCGCGGAGGAGCTGGGCGGAGCCGACGTCCACTCACGGGTGTCGGGGGTCACTGACCACTACGCCGCCGACGACGAGCACGCGCTCGCGATCGCCCGGTCGATCGTCGCCCACCTCGGCTACAGGCGGCCGGATCCTCCCTGGACACCTGCCGAGGCCGAAGCTCCGCTTTACGACCCCGCCGAGCTGCACGGAATCGTGCCGGAGGACTACCGCATTGGCTACGACGTCCGCGAGGTGATCGCCCGGGTGGTCGACGGCAGCCGGTTTCACGAGTTCAAGGAGCTCTACGGAGAGACGCTCGTGTGCGGCTTCGCGCGAATCGAGGGGCTTCCGGTCGCGATCCTCGCCAACAACGGCGTCCTCTTCTCGGAGAGCGCGCTCAAGGGCGCACACTTCGTGGAGCTCGCCTGCATGCGCCGGATTCCGCTGGTCTTCCTCCAGAACATCACGGGGTTCATGGTCGGAAAGGAGTACGAGGCGGGCGGGATCGCGAAGGACGGGGCGAAACTCGTGACGGCCGTCGCGTGTGCCGAAGTACCCAAGTTCACAGTCATTATCGGAGGCTCGTTCGGAGCAGGGAACTACGGGATGTGCGGCCGGGCCTACTCCCCCCGCCAGCTCTGGATGTGGCCGAACGCCAGGATCAGCGTCATGGGCGGCGAGCAGGCCGCGACCGTACTCTCCGCCGTCGGGCGCTCGGATCCCGAAGAGATCCGGGAGAAGTACGAGCGCGAGGGGAGCCCGTACTACTCGACGGCGAGGCTCTGGGACGACGGCGTCATCGACCCGGCCGACACCCGCCGCGTGCTTGCCCTCGGGCTCTCGGCGAGCCTCAACGCGCCGATTCCCGAGACGACCTTCGGGATCTTCCGGATGTAGAGCGCGCCGACTACGGCAGGCCGGGGAGCGCGCTGGTCGTAACCGGCACGTCTGGCAGGCCGGGGACGTCGACTTGGGGGAGCGCGGGCGCTGTGACGGTCGGGGTCGGAGTCGTGACAGACGGAATCGAGACCGTGGGCGTCGTGACAGACGGAATCGAGACCGTGGGCGTCGTGACAGACGGAATCGAGACCGTGGGCGTCGTGACAGACGGAATCGAGACCGCAGGAACGATCGCGCCCGGTTGGACTACCCCGGAGCCCCCGACCAAGCTTGTCGCTTCGTTCGCGAACGTCTGCACCACTGAGTCGTTGCCCTTCCCGCCGGGCCCAGCGCCAGAGCCCTGACCCGAATCCGTGGCGCCCGCACCCGCACCATCCGTCGTGGGATTCCCCGAGGCAGAGAACACGCTCGTGAACAGGGTTGCGTCGTCGGTCAGCATCGTTGTCGCCTTCGGCAACGTGACTGCCTGCTCGCGCTCGCCCGCCGCTCCGAGCGGGACGACCGCGACCGTGATCCCCGCACCCAGGATGACCGCAGCCGCCGCAGCGGCCGCCGTCTTGAGCACGATCCCGGAGCGCTCCGCCTCGAACGCGAATCTGTCGAGGTGGCGGAGCAAACCGGCCGGGAGAAACGCGAGCCCGGCGAGTCTGCGCCTCCGCGAGACCGGCGCGGCGGCAGGGCGGATGCCGACCTCCTCGAGCTGCCCGCGCAGCGACCGGCGCGCGCGGAACAGGAGGGTCTCGACCGCTGCTTGCGACAGATCCATCCGGTTGGCGATCTCCACGTACGAGAGACCTTCGATCTCACGGAGGAAGAGCACCTCCTGGTGCGCGGGGCGCAGCGAGCCAACAGCATCCCGCAGCTCCTCGAGCTGCGGGCGCTCCTCTTCGGCCACCGACTCCGTGAACTCGTCGTCCAGCTCGACCTCGTGTGGCCGGCGAGAGAGCGTCCGATAGCGCCGCCGCGTGGCGTTCTTGGCGATGCCGAAGAGCCAGGCGCGTGGCTTCTCGGGCGCATGGCCGCGCCCCAGAGCCCGGTAGGCATCGAGAAACGCGTTCTGGGTGACCTCCTCGGCATCGGCTCGATTCCCGACGTCGCGAAGGACGTAGCGGTAGATCTCGGGAAGGTGCCGCCTGTAGAGACGCTCGAATGAGCGGTCGTCGAGACGCCGGCGAAAGGGCTCAACGCGCGAGCTCATGGGCTTTGAGTGCCCAAAAACCCAAAATCTCTCACCTTCCACCGGGTGAGGCTTCTGGGTGCAGGTTCTGTGCGCGCGCTCCGGGTGAATGTTGGGGGTGCAAGTTCTGGGTGCAAGTTTTGACCGCCCGCCGGGCTCTAAGAGGAGAAGGACCCGGGTTCGCGTGAACGACGGCGGGGGGGAAAGAACCGGCCGAAGCCACGTATCCCCCGGGTCCCCCCGTCATGTTGTCATGGAAGGAACCCACTCACATTACCTTTCCGCGTCTCGGGACTCGAAGAGCGCGGGACATTCTCGAGGTCCAGGTCTCGGATGCACGCCTCCAGAGGAGTCTGCTCGCATTCCTCCGGAGGACGTCGTACGCCGCCGAGGCTCGCGATGACGGAGTTCTCCTGATCGACCCTCCGGGTGCGCTCGAGCTGGAAGTTGCACGGGCCGAGCTCAGGGTCTATCTGCGCATTTGGGAGCGCCTGACGCCCGGCGGAGCCGCCCGCCTCGTGGGCTAAACCTAGAGAACGACCTCCTCCTCAAACCCGGTGCCATCTGCGAGGCGTTCGGGACGGTAGGGGGTGAGATCGAGCCCGGAGTGTCCGTTGAGGAGCTCCTCGGCGACGGCTCGACCCACCGCTGGGGACTGCATGAAGCCGTGCCCGGAGAAGCCGCAGGCTGCGTACACGCCCTCGCCTACCCAGCCAATCACCGGATGCGCATCGGACGTCATGTCGTATAGCCCTGCCCATGCCCTCGCGATCTCGACGTCGTCGACAGCTGGAAACCGGGCCCGAAGGCGCTCAAGGCGGTCGCCGAGCACCGATTCGTCGACCGTTTCCTCCTCGCCCCAGCGCGGTCGCGCGTCGGCCATGGCGAGGATCAGCCGGTCGCCCCGCCGCCGGAAGTGGAAGCCCGTCTCGGTCTCCACGATCATGGGAAGCCCCTCGGGAAGCCCCGGCACGGGACCCGTCTCGATGAGCTGACGGCGGAGTGGCCTGATCGGGACCTCGGCCCCGAGTCGCTTCGCAGCCTCTCCCGACTGTGGCCCGCACGCGACCACCGCGACATCGGCCTCGATCTCGTCCAAAGCGGTTCGCTCGAGCAAATCCACGCCGAGCTCGACGGCACGCCTGACAAGCTCTCGCGTGACAGCCGGTGGATCGGCAACGCCGTCCTCGGCGCAGAAGACGCCTCCGACCACGTCGGCGACGGTCACGCCCGGCGCAGTCTCCGCGATCGCATCCGGATCGAGGCGCTGAACGGGAACCCCCAATCCGACCTGCACTTGACGGCGCGCCTCGAGCTCCGCGAGGCCAGCTTCGGTCGTCGCGAGAAACAGGTACCCAACCTGGTCGAAGTAGGGCGACCCGAGCTCCTCGAAGAAGCGGATGCTCTCCTGCGCCAGCCGGACCTCCGCCTCTGTCGAGAACTGTTGGCGGACACCTCCCATCGCCTTGCTGGTGGCGCCGGAGCCGACCGTGTCTCGATCCACGAGGACGACGTCGTCCGCTCCCGCCAGCGCGAGGTGATAGGCGATCGAGGCGCCGATCGCGCCCGCGCCGCCGACGACGATCCGGGGCATATCTACAAACCCTCGCTGTCGAGGAACGCGTCGAGGTCGCGCCGTTCCTCCGGGGTGAGGCCGCGAAGCGGTGCCCGAACATTTTCGCCGAGTGGGACGCCCCGGCGCGCGAGCGTTCGCTTGAGCGCCGACTGGAAGGGCAGCGCCTGCAGCCGGTCCCGGACCGCCGCCACCCGCTCGCCGGTCACGCGATCCGGATTGCGCACGAGGTCGAGGACGAGATCCGGGAAGGCGCTTGCGAGGCCCGAGACGGCTCCGGCAGCGCCTCGTCCGAGTCCTTCCACGATGAGGGACTCAGGCCCGACGAAGACGTCGAGGCCCTCGAGAAGATACGGCGAGAAGCGCTCGAAGGGCGCGTCCGAGACCTTGAGGCCCGCCAGGTTCGGCGCCTGCTCCCTCAAGCTCTCGATGACGCTGATCGGGATCGCATAGCCGCTTCGGTCGGCAAACTCATAAAGATAGAACGGAAGCGGCGCGCACGCCTGCGCCGCCGCACTGAAATGCGCGAGCAGAGCCTGCTCGTCGAGCGCGTAGTACGGGGGGCCGATCACTGCGACCGCCGCTGCGCCCGTTTCTGTGGCATGCCGCGCGAGCGCGACAGTCTCGCGTGTGGTCTGCGCGCCGCAGTGGACGGCGACGTCGAGTCGATCACCGGCCGCTGCAACGAAGAGCGCTGCGGCGCGCCGGCGCTCGTCCGGGCCGAGCAGGATTCCCTCGCCGGTCGTGCCGAGCGCCAGGATCCCATCGAGTCCGGCGGTGGCCAGGAACTCGACGTACGCGCCGAATGGAGCTTCGTCGAGCGCCTCTCCCCCGTCCCGGAGTGGCGTCACGGCAGCTGCGAGCGCACCCTTGAGCACGACGTGGACTCTAAGCTGCCGCCGATGACCGCGCTCCGGATCGAGCGGCAGGGGCACGTCCTCCGCATCACGCTTGCGCGTCCCGAGCGCCGGAACGCGTTCGATGCGGCCCTGATCGCTGAGCTGACGGAAGCGTTCTCAGACGTGGGGGACGCACGCACAGTCCGGCTCGAAGGCGAAGGGCCGAGCTTTTGCGCCGGGGCCGACGTGGACTGGCAGCGTGCAGCGATCGACCTCGACTACGACGAGAACGTCCAGGACGCGATGCGCCTCCATGGGATGTTCGAGGCGATCGACTCCTGCTCCGCGCCCGTCGTGGCGCGGGTTCAGGGCCATGCACTCGGCGGCGGCTCCGGCCTGCTGGCCTGCGTCGACGTTGCCATCGCGGCGGCGGACGCCATGTTCGCGTTCTCCGAAGTACGGCTGGGCATCGTGCCCGCGGTCATCTCGCCTTTCGTCCTGCCCCGAATCGGGCCTGGCGCGGCGCGGCGCTACTTCCTGACCGGGGAGCGGTTCGACGCGCCCACTGCTCTTCGTATCGGGCTCGTCCATGAGGTCGCGTCCGACCTCGATGACGCTGTCGACCGCGTGATCGGAGACCTTCTCGCCGCGGGCCCGATCGCCGTCCGTGAAGCGAAACGCCTCATTCGGGAGCAGCCCGGCGTCCCGGAGGTCGCGCATTGGGCTGCCGAACGGCGCACGAGCGCCGAGGGCCAGGATGGCCTTCGAGCCTTCCTCGAGAAGCGGGCGCCCGGGTGGAAATCCGAAAGCTCTTAGTCGCGAACCGCGGCGAGATCGCCGCGCGCATCTTTCGAACGTGCGACCGGCTCGGCATCACGACAGTTGCGGTTGCAGCTCCCGATGACGCCGGCGCCCTCCACACGCGCCAGAGCGGCGAAGTGCAGGAGATCAAGAGCTACCTCGACCCCGCTGAGCACCTCCGTGCTGCGAGCGAGAGCGGCGCCGACGCGATCCACCCGGGCTACGGCTTCCTGGCCGAGAGCGCGGATTTCGCCGCCGCAGTGGAGCGCGCCGGGCTCACCTGGGTCGGGCCGCCACAGGAGGTCCTCCGGGCAGCCGGCGACAAGCTGGAGGCAAAGCGGCTGGCCGTGCAGGCGGGTGTCCCGGTGCTCCCGTCCGGCTCGGCCGAGGAGGTCGGTTTCCCGCTCCTCGTCAAGGCCGCAGCGGGCGGAGGCGGGCGCGGGATGCGGGTCGTTCGCACCGCAGACGAGCTCGACCAGGCAGTCGAGGCCGCACGTCGTGAGGCGAAAGCAGGCTTCGGAGACGAGACGGTCTTCCTCGAGCGCTACCTCGAGCGCCCACGACACGTCGAGGTGCAGCTCCTCGCGGACAAGCACGGAACAACCGTCCACCTGGGCGAGCGCGACTGCTCCGTCCAGCGACGTCACCAGAAGGTGCTCGAGGAGTCCCCGGCCCCAGAACTCGACGTCGCCGTGCGAGATGCGATGACGTCGGCGGCAGTCGAGCTCGCAGGAGAGCTCCGCTACGTCGGGGCCGGGACCGTCGAGTTCGTCGTCCAGGGGGAGGATTTCTTCTTCCTCGAGCTGAACGCACGAATCCAGGTGGAGCATCCGGTGACGGAAGCCGTGACCGGCGTCGATCTCGTGGAGCAGCAGCTCCTCGTCGCGAGCGGAAAACGGCTCGCCGCCGGGAACCCCGCGATTAACGGACACGCGGTCGAGGTCCGGCTCTACGCCGAGGATCCACGTTCCTTCCTCCCGCAGGCAGGACGTCTCGAGCGGCTGCGGCTCCCGGAAGGCGTTCGGGTCGATGCGGGGGTCGAAGCAGGAGACGAGGTTCCCGTCGCCTACGACCCGATGATCGCCAAGCTCGTGGCGCACGCGGAGACGCGCGAGGAGGCGCTTGACCAGCTCGCCGCCGCGCTCGCCGAGACATCTGTCTCGGGGGTCACGACGAACCTGGCTTTCCTGCGGTGGCTCGTCTCCTATCCGGACGTGCGCGCGGGACGCGCAACCACCGCCTTTCTCACCGAGAACCCCCCGCTCTCGAGTCCGGTCGAGCTGCCTGACGCTTGGGAGGGCGGGTGGCGGTTGAATCGAGCCAGGGCAGCCGTGAGCCCGCCCCCGCGGGTCGAGGACGCCTCCCGTTCCGCGGAGATCGCGCCGGGGGGCCATCGTGCGGTCACCGCGCCCATGCCGGGAACCGTGATCCGCGTGCTCGTCGAGAAGGGTGCGCGGATCGAAGCCCGACAGCCGCTCCTCGTCCTCGAAGCGATGAAGATGGAGACGCCGCTGGTCTCCCCCCACGACGGCGTGGTCGGCCACGTGCATGTGGTCGAGGGCGACCGCGTCGCAGGGGGCGACGTCCTGATCGAGCTCGAAGCTTGATCCCGCGAGGGCTAGAGGCCCGGCTTCACGACCATGTCGAGCACGATCAGGTACAGGAGCACCAGCTCGATCCTGGAGACGAGGAACATTCGCTGGATCCGGGCTCGCACGGCCGGGGATTCCGGCCCTTCGGCGGCGAGCAGCTTCCCGATGCGCCCGGACTCGGGGCCGAGGAAGGCAGCTCCGGTCACGAAGGAGAGTCCCCACCCGATCAGGGCGAGGATGATCCACGTCTGGCCGAAGTCCCAGGGCCCGTCGACGGTGAGGATGATCCCGAGGACGAGCACCGTGAGCGAGGACGGCAAGAAGATCCTCATACCAAACCACTCGGCTTCGTGCGCGATCGTGACCATGCGGGCGGGGTCTTCGGCGCGGTTTGCGCGAAAGGCCAGGACCTGAACGGCAACGCCGCTGCCGAGCCAGACGATCGCGGCGGCGATGTGGAAGAAGAGGAGCCACTCGTAGCGGTTCACGGCCGCGTATCTAAGACGGCCGGACGTCCGGACGCAAGCATGTTTAGCCACGAACCTGCGCGGTACCCGAACGAGGACGATCGATTCGAGGAGGTTGCATGAGCAACGAGCTGCAAGGCAAAAGAATCGCGTTTCTGACCGCCACGGAAGGCGTCGAGCAGGTCGAGTTGACCGAGCCCTGGAAGGCGCTCGAAAAGGCCGGAGCCGAGCTCGAGCTCCTGTCGACCAAGCGTGGCACGGTCCAGGCGTTCAACCACCTGGACAAGGCCGACACGTTCCCGGTGGACAAGGTTGTCTCGGAGGCTGATCCCATCGAGTACGACGGCCTCGTCCTGCCGGGCGGGGTTGCGAACCCCGACCAGCTCCGCCTGAGCGAGGACGCTGTCCGCTTCGTGCGGACGTTCTTCGAGCAGGGAAAGCCGGTTGGCGCCATCTGCCACGCGCCGTGGACCCTCATCGAGGCCGGAATCGTGAAGGGTCGGACGCTCACGTCCTGGCCTTCGCTGCGGACCGACATCCGGAACGCCGGCGGCGAGTGGGTCGACCAGGAGGTCAACGTCGACCGCGGTCTCGTCACGAGCCGAAAACCGGCCGACCTGCCTGCGTTCTCGGCGAAGCTGGTGGAGGAGTTCGCCGAGGGCGAGCACCAGGAGCAGGCTGAAGCGACCCGCCAGGCCGTGCGAGCCTGACCTCGCGCCCACCGCGGAAACTCGACGGCCCGGCCTACTGCCGGGCCGTCGACCCTAGGTCAGGAGATCGCGGAGCCCGAGCGCGAGATCGGTCTGCCCCGCCACCTTGATCTTTCCCGTCATGTAGGCGAGCGCCGGGCTCTGCTCCCCGCTCACGATTCGGAGCAGCACGTCCTCGGTGGTCTCGATGACGCAGTCCGCCTCCGCGTCGCTTTCGGTAACGCTTGCCTTGCCGTCCGCCAGCTCGAGGCGCCAGCTCCCGTCCCCGCGTACGTCGAAGCGGTAGGAGACCCGTTTTCCCGCAGCACGGGCGGGATCGATCCTCTCTTCGAGTCCTTCGAAGAACTCGCGAGCGGAGCCGGGCGTGCTCACAGGCTCGCGGCCACCGGTTCGAGGCGGCGGGCAACGGATGGAGGCAGGGCCAGCGCCAGGACGAAGGCGAGCACCGGGCCGGCGACTGTCGCGAGCAAAGCCGTTTCGAGGTCGATGGCATCTGCGATGCCGCCAAGAATGACTGCGGCCACGCCTCCAAGGCCGATGGCGAAGCCAATCGAGAGCCCCGACGCCATCCCGACCCGGCTCGGCATGTACTCCTGGCTCATAACGAGGCTGACGCCGAAGGTGCCGATCACGGCCGCCCCCGAGAGGATCAGCGCCGCCTCTCCGACGATCCCTCCCACGACGACGTACACGAAGATGAGGGGTGCCGAGACCACAAAGCTCCAGCGGAGCACAGGCCGCCGGCCAAAGCGGTCGGCCAGCCGTCCAGCGAAGATCGTCCCGACCGCGCCGGCAAGCAGAAAGAGCGACAGAAGGCGCGTTCCGTGCGCGGCTCCGTTCCCGAGCTCGACCTCCCAGAGCGGCACGAAGGTGAAGAGGCCCATGTGGGCCACGCTCCTGAGCGCGATCACCGCCAAGAGAAGCGTCAGGCCACGTGGATTGTCGCCCGCGCCGGTCGTCCCGTCTCTCTGCACCCGGTCCGGGACGAAGCGTCCGAGATGGGCCCGCGCAGCGACGAGGAGGACCGCGACCGCAAGCCCCGGGAGCGCGAGCAGGAGGCCGCCATTCAGGCCGAGCGCGAGGACGACCGTCGACGCGAGGAACGGCCCGAGCGCGAAGCCGAGATTCCCGCCGACCGAGAAGAACGCCATGCCGCTCGCACGCCGGTCCCCGCTCACGTAGTTCGCGAACTTCGATGCCTCCGGGTGGTAGGCGGCCACGCCCAGCCCGGCCACGAGGACGGCGACGAGGACGAGCGGGTAGGAGGGCGCCACCGCCGCGAGGGCCATGCCGATTCCGGCTACGGCGACCCCGACCGGGAGGAGCCAGTATCCGCCCCTCGCATCGGACACGAGCCCGAAGAGTGGTTGTACGATCGAAGAGCTGATCGTCGCCGCGAGAACGAGGGCGGCCGCCATCGCATAGGAGAGGTCGAACCGAACGACGAGGAAGGGCAGGAGGGCAGCAAGCGAGCCCTGTGCCAGGTCGGTCGCCAGGTGGCCTGTCGAGAGGGCCGCCATCCCCTTTCTGTCGACGCCCGATCTCACGCGGCGAGGATAGCCGCGCGAGCTCGCCCTAACGCACTGGGATGTGGAGCGCGATTAACGCGTGGGCGAGCTGCCACTGGACGTCGACGATCTTCTGTCGGTTCTCCTCCAGAGCGGCGACCGAGCCGCCGCCACGAAGGCGCTCGCGCTCATGCAGAAGCCCCCCAAGAAGATCTTGGAGGGCCTCTACTGGGAGAGGGTGCCCACCAGGGGAAGGGGTGGGCGGAGAGGGTAGTGCTGCGCTCATTGCGCATCGTCCGTATCGGCACGGCTGAGGGCACTCTTTAGCCCCATTTTGGGGAAGGTACCGGGAGGTTCGGATAGCATCCGGCGGCCATGCTCGTGGAGACAGCGGAAGCGCCGCCGGAGGGGGTGCAGGCGGACGTTCTCGTCCTCCCCCTTTCCGATCCGGCCGGCCTTTCCGAGCCCGCACGCGCCCTCGACGATCGGCTAAAGGGGCGACTCACAAAACTCCTCGCCGACGGCGAGTGGAGCGGCAGGCGCGGCCGGGTCTCGTTCACACATACGGACGGCGCGCTGGAAGCTCCCCGCCTCCTCGCGACAGGGCTCGGCAAGGCCCCCGATGCCGACGCCGTCACGAGCGCGGCCGCACGCGCGGCCCGAACAGCCACCGAGCTCGGCGCAAGAACCGTCGCTTGGCTCCTCGAGGATGGGCGCGATGCTCGCGCGGTCGTCGACGGCATGATTCTCGGCGCCTACGACACCGGGCGCTGGAAGACGGGAGACGACCGGCCCGGAGAGATCGAAAGGCTCGTCCTCTGCGGGCCGGGAGCTACGGGTGCCACGGAGGACGCGCGGCAAGCCGGTGTCGTGGCCGGATGGGCCAACCGCTGCCGGGACCTCGTGAATGCCCCTCCCAACGAGGTGACGCCAACGGCGCTCGCTGCGTTCGCCGAGGAGCTCGCCGCCCGCTTTCCGAGCCTGAGCGTGGAGGTCCTCGGGCCGGAAGAAATCGAAGCCGCGGGGATGAACGCCTTCATGGCCGTTGCACGCGGGAGCCACGAGCCGCCGCGGCTCGTCACCCTTTCCTACGAGCCTCCCCGGCCGACGGACCAGAGCCTCGTGCTCGGGCTCGTGGGCAAGGGGCTCACCTTCGACTCGGGCGGGTTCGACCTGAAGCCGCCGGGAAAGATGGAGGATCTCAAGTCCGACATGGGTGGGGCGGGCGCGGTACTGGCCGGGCTCGGGGCGATCGCCGAGCTCGAACTGCCTCTCCGCGTGCTCGGAGTCGTCGCTTCCTGCGAGAACATGATCAGCGGTCGGGCCTACCGCCCCGGCGACATCCTCACGGCCTCCAATGGGAAGACGATCGAGGTAACGAACACGGATGCCGAGGGCCGCCTCGTCCTCGCGGACGCGCTCTGGCACGCAAGGAGCTCCGGCGCCACCCATCTGCTCGACCTTGCGACGCTGACCGGGGGCGTCGTCATCGCGCTCGGGGACTTCTACGCGGGGCTCTTCGCGAACGACGCGGACTGGCTGGAGCAGGTGCGCCTGGCCGGCGAGGCGAGCGGAGACCATGCCTGGCCTCTCCCCCTCCACGACTCCTACAAGCGCTACATCGAGTCCCCATTCGCGGACATGAAGAACTCGTCCACTCTCCGCCAGGGGACGCCTCTATACGCGGCCAACTTCCTGGCGGAGTTCGTCGGCGAGGGCCCCTGGGCACACCTCGACATCGCCGGGACGGCCTACCTCGAGCGCGGGCGGGACGACTACTACGCCTCCGTCGGCGCAACCGGATTCGGCGTCCGCTTGCTCGGCGAGCTCGCGCAGCGGCTGGCGGCGTGAACTTCGACCTCTCGGAGGAGCACGAGCTCATCCGCGGGACGGTTCGCGAGCTCGCAACGGAACGGATCGCCCCGGTCGCGGAAGAGCTCGACCGGGAGCACCGCTTCCCCTACGAAATCGTCGCCGAGCTCGCGGAGCTCGGACTCATGGGCATCCCTGTCCCGGAAGAGTACGGCGGCTCCGGCGGCGACACGCTCTCGTATGCGATCGCGATCGAAGAGCTGACCAGGGTCGACTCCTCGGTCGCGATCACGGTGGCCGCGCACACGTCGCTCGGGACGATGCCGATCCTCCTCTATGGAAGCGAGGATCAGAAGCGCGAGTGGGTCCCCGACCTCGCTTCGGGCAAGCGGCTCGCGGCCTTCGGGCTGACCGAGCCTGGAGCGGGGTCAGACGCCGGCGCGACGAAGACCCGGGCCGAGCTCCGCGAGGGGCAGTTGGTCGTGAACGGGTCGAAGATCTTCATCACGAATGCGGGAACCGACATCACGAGCTGTGTGACGATCACCGCGCGCACAGGCAAGGACGAGATCTCCAACCTGATCGTCCCGAACGGCACGCCCGGCTACGAGATCTCGGCACCGATGCGGAAGATGGGCTGGCACGCCTCGGATACGCGCGAGCTCTCGTTTCAGGACTGCGCCGTGCCCGAAGGGAACCTGCTCGGGAAGCGAGGGGCAGGATTCCGCCAGTTCCTCGAGATCCTCGACGGCGGGCGCATCTCGGTGGCCGCGATGGGGGTCGGGCTCGCGCAGGGCGCCTACGACCTGGCCAGCGCCTATGCAAAGGAGCGCGAGCAGTTCGGGAAGCCGATCGCCGAGTTCCAGGCCGTCCGCTTCCGGCTCGCCGACATGGCCACCGAGATCGAGGCAGGGCGCCAACTCGTCTACAAGGCCGCGTGGGCCAAGGATCAGGGCGGAGCTTTCGCGACCGAGGCCGCGATGGCGAAGCTCTACACCGGCGAGCTCTCCAACCGTGTCGTCAATGCCGCCCTCGAGATCCACGGCGGCTACGGCTATACGGACGAGTACCCCATCTCACGCCTCTACCGAGACCAGAAGGTGCTCGAGATCGGCGAGGGCACGAACGACGTGCAGCGCATGGTCATCGCGAAGGCGCTGGGTCTCTAGCTCCTAGGCGGGACGGCCCGCCCAGTCCTCGCGCTCGAGGGCGTAGATCCGGACGGGCACTCCATCCTTCGTGACGCTGTCGCGCTCGTGGCGCATCCCGAGTTTCTCCATGATCCGCCCTGAGGCGAGGTTTCGCGGGTTGTAGCGACCGATGATCCGCTCCAGGCCGACGCGCTCGAAGGCTTCGTCCCGAACCGCGACCGCGCCCTCCGTGGCGAGGCCGCGGCCCCAGGCCTCGGGGAGGAGCCACCAGCCGATCTCGACGTGGTCCGGAGAGGAGTCGACGGCGTCCTCGGGCACGTAGTTCAGTCCCAGGAAGCCGAGCCAGGCGCCGGCCTCGCGGTCGACGGCGGAGCGCCAGCCGAATCCGTGCTCGCCCCAATGACCGAGGTTCCGGTCGAACACCTCGTCGGCCCGCTCCCGGGTCCAGGTCACACCGGAGCCGATGTAGCGAACGACCTCCGGGATGGACGTGGCCCGCGCGAAGTCCTCTCGTCGGCCCTCCTCCCAGGGCTCGAGGACGAGCCGAGCTGTCACGATCGCGCTCAGCTCAGCGGAGGCGATCGGTCGGGTAGCCCCATTCGCGCATCTGCTCGAGGAGCTCCTCGCAGTGCTCGTGGTCCCGGGTCGCCAACGTCAGTTCGACCTCGGTGACAGCCAGGGGAATCTCCATCCCTTCGCGATGGTGCTCGACGGCGTGAATGTTCACGTGCTCATCTGCCAGGCGCGTGAGCAGGGTCGCCAGCGCTCCCGGGCGGTCCCGTACCTGGGTTCGCACGACGAGGAAGCGGCCCCCTCTCGTGAGCCCGTAGCGGGCGACCTCCATTAGCAGGCTCGCGTCGATGTTCCCGCCCGAGAGGAGTGCACAGGCAGTGTCCTTACCGACCACCTTCCTTCCGAGGAGCGCCGCTACGGATGCGGCGCCGCCGCCTTCGACCACGAGCTTCACCCGCTCGAGCAGGAGGACGATCGCCTGTGCGATCTCGTCGTCGGTCACGGTCACGATGTCGTCGAGGAGATCGGCGAGGATCGCGCTCGTCAGCTCCCCGGGCTGTTTCACAGCGATGCCGTCGGCGATCGTGAAGCTTGCCTCGGTGCTCCCGGCGAGGGGCGCGCAGTTCGCCGCTTGCACCCCGACGATGCGGACATCGGGCCGCCGGGCCTTGAGCGCGATTGCGATCCCCGAGGCCAGACCGCCTCCCCCGATCGGAACGACCAGGACGGCGAGATCCGGCAGCTGGTCGGCCAGCTCGAGCCCGATTGTCCCCTGCCCGGCGATCACAACGTCGTCCTCGAACGCGTGAATCAGCGTCGCACCGGCGTCCGCTCGCTCACGCGCCGCGGCCTGCGCGCCGTCGTAGCCCGCGCCGGCCAGCACGATCTCGGCTCCGTAACTCCTGGTCGCCTCGATCTTCGCCATCGGAGCGTCCTCGGGCATGAAGATCGTCGCCTCTACGCCCGCCTCGCGGGCCGCCCAGGCCACCGCCTGGCCATGATTGCCGGCGCTCGCAGTCACGACACCTGCGGCCCGCTCCTCCGGCTCCAGGGTCGAGACGCGGTTAACGGCGCCGCGGATCTTGAACGACCCCGTCCGCTGCAGGTTCTCGGCCTTCAGCCAGACGGGCCGCCCGCAGAGTCGACTCAGGGTCTCCGAGGAGGAGACGGGCGTAACGCGCGCGATGCCCTCGAGGCGCTGCTGCGCGGCCTCGATGTCGGCGAGCGTGGGTGCTGTTCGCGTGGCCATGCTGCTTTAGGACTCGATCCTGAACACCTTCTGCATGATCTCACGCACCGCGCTCAGGGGATCCAGCTCGCGGCGCTCAACCAGCTCGAGCAGGCGCCGGAGCTCCTCGTCTCCCGCCACCGCCCGCTCCAGGTGCGCCTTGGCACGGCCGCTCGCCAACGCGTAGACCTGGCGGGCGAGGTTCGAGGCGCGACGCTTCGCCAGAAGCCCTGTCTCCTCGAGATGGTCCCGGTGTGACCCAACCGCTTCCCAGAGCTCCTCGACGCCCTCGCCGCTCACGGCGTCGGTCAGGACGATGGGGGTTTCCCACTCGCGCTCCGTGTCGAGGGCGAGGATCGAACGCACCTCGCTTTCCATGGTCGTCGCGCCGGCGCGGTCCTTCTTGTTGACGGCGATCACGTCCGGGATCTCCATGATCCCCGCTTTCAGGGCCTGGATCGAATCGCCCGAGCCCGGCATGAGGACGAGTAGCGTCGTGTCGGCGATCCCGACGATCTCGACCTCGCTCTGGCCCGTCCCGACGGTCTCCAGGAAAAGCAGGTCCTTCCCTGCAGCGTCCAGGATGAGCGCAGCCTGGAGAGTCGCTTCGGCAAGCCCGCCGAGGTGCCCGCGCGTGCCCATGGACCGGATGAAGACATCCGGGTCGAGGAAGTGGTCCGCAAGTCGGATGCGGTCGCCGAGGAGCGCGCCCTGGGTGAAGGGGCTCGAAGGGTCGACGGTGACGACGCCGACCGTCTGCCCACGGGGGCGCACGTGCCGCACGAGCGAGCTGACGAGAGACGACTTGCCGACGCCGGGCGGGCCGGTGACTCCGACCATGTACGCATGCCCGGTCTGGCCGTAGAGCTCCCTGATCACGTCCTCGGCCAGGGAATCCGCGCTCTCGACGAGGGTGATTGCACGAGCCAGCGCCCGGCGATCGCCTGACCGAACGCCGGCGACAAGCTCGTCGAGGCTCCAGGTCCGGCCCATCAGAGTGTCTGGACGACGGGCGATTCTCGCTCCTCGACCCCCGAGAGGAGCACGAGAGCGAAGCAGGCGGCCACCGCACAAAGCGCCGCCGAAATGCCCCACGCCGTCCGCGCGCCGAACCCGTTCGTGAGCGGGCCGGCCACGATCATCCCCAGGCCGAAGAACGCGTAGCCGATGCTCATGACCACCGTGAAGGCACGCCCGCGCAGGCGGTCCGGCGCATTGCGCTGGACGAGCACGGCGTTGCAGACGACGACAGCGCCGTTCCCGAGGCCCGAGACGACCACGAAGACCGCCGCCACCCAGACGTTCGGAGACACAGCCGCTGCCGCGAACCCGACTGCGAGCAGCACGACGCCGGCGACGTAAGGGACGCGGATCCCGAAGCGGCGTATCACGTCTCCACCGGCAAGGCTCCCGATCGTCAGACCGACCGCGGCGGTCGCGACGAGGACGCCGTAGCCGAAGTCGCCCGCATTGAACTCATCCTTGGCGAGGACGATTTCCGAGACGTTGCCGATCGCCTGGCCGAGGGTCACGATGCTCCACGCCACGAGAATCGTCAAAAGGCCCCGCGAGCGCGTCACCATCCGCAGGCCTTCGACGAGGTCGCGGCGGTGACCGGCGCTGGGGCTTCGTTCCTGCTCCTCGAGGCTCTGACGAATGCCGAGGATGAAGAGCGCGGAGACGACGAATGTTCCCGCATTGAGCCAGTACGCAGCATCGGAGCCGGAGGCGGCGACCAACGCCCCTCCCGCAAGAGCGCCGACCGCCCAGGCGAAGTTCTCGGCCGACTGGAGGATCCCGTTTGCGTGGCCGAGGTCGTCGTCGGCGACGAGGTTCGGGAGCCCGGCGAACACCGCCGGCCTGAAGAGGCTCGTCGCGACGCCGATGATCAACGCGAGCCCGACGATCTGGGCGGCGCTGGTCGCGAACGGGAGGACACAGAAGACGCCCGCTCGCAGCACGTCGGCAGCCACCAGGATGTTGCGGCGCGGCAGGCGGTCGATGAGGGGCCCAAGCAGGATCCCGACGAGGACGATGGGTAGGAAATCGGCGATCAGGAGCGCGCTGACCCAGTTGGCGTCCCCGGTGCGGTCGTACACGTCCACCACCAGGGCCACGAACGCGAGCCACGTACCGATGCTCGACGTGAACGTCGCCAGGAAGAGCCGCCTGAAGCTCGCCGCTTCCGCGAGCAGCCCGAGTCCGGCGCCGCTGCGGCCCGACTTCACGCGCCGCAACCTAACACCACGAGACCCTGGAGTCGTACCCCGGCGAAGGTTCGAGGCGTTCTAGGCGACGGTCTGTGACGAAGCGGCGAGAACGTGGGCGAGCGCGGCCGTGAAGATCTCATTCTCGTCGGGCGTCCCAACCGTCACCCGGATCGCCGCGGGGGCACCGAACGGTGCGAGCGGCCGGACGATCACGCCTTCGTGGAGCAGGGCGTCGAAGAGCTCACGTGCGTCTCGGCCGACATCGAGGAAGAGGAAGTTCGCCACCGCCGGCTCGGCCACATCGACCGGCAGGGCCGCACAGGCCCGCACGAGCTCGCTCCGGGCGGCGGCCGTGACCTGGCGTCGGCGCACCAGCTCGGCATCATCACCGAGGCTCGCCAGCGCAGCGTCCTGAGCGGCCTGATTGACGTCGAACGCGTTCCGCACCTTGCCGATCGCCTGGACGACATCTGCAGGGCCGACCCCGTACCCGACCCGAAGGCCCGCAAGCCCGTAGATCTTCGAGAACGTCCGGAGTACAAGGACGCGGCGCCCGTCGCGCTTCAAGTACTCCTCGATCCCGTCCGGATACCCGGGCTCCTCGACGTACTCGAAGTAAGCCTCGTCGAGAACGGTCAGGAGGCGGCCAGGTACACGCTCGAAGTACGCGTCGATCGCCTCTCGTTCGATCATCGTCCCGGTCGGGTTGTTGGGGTTACAGAGGTAGACGATCTTGGTTCGCGGCGTCACCTCGGCGAGCAAAGCCTCCGGGTCGTAGCGGTGCTCGACAAGCGGCACTCGCTTCACCTCGGCTCCCATCTTGATCGCGTCGAGGACGTAGCTCGGGAACGACGGCCACCCGCAAACGATCTCATCTCCGGGATCGAGGGCTGCGAGCGAGAGGTAGCCGATGACGCCGTCGGCGCCGGCTGCAAGGGCGACCTCGGAGGATTCGACCCCGTGGCGCGTTGCCAGGGCTTCCCGCAACCTGAAGGCGCTGCCGTCCGGGTAGCGGTTCAGGTCTCCGGCCCCACGAGCGAGGGCCTCGAGCGCGCTCGGGAAGGGCCCGAACTGGCCCTCGTTCGATGCAAGCTTTACGACCCGGTCAAGCCCGAGGTCGCGCTGGACCTCCTCCACGGGCCTGCCAGGCTCGTACGGCACCAGATCGGCGATCGCAGGGCGAAAGAGTGGATCTCGGTTCACAACGAGAGCTTAGAGCTACTCCCTCCCGGCCACCGCGTCTACCCTTTGCGCGTGGACGAGATCGGTCTCTTCCAGCTCGAACTGGTGCTCCTTCCGGGAGAGCAGCGCCCGCTCCACATCTTCGAGCCCCGGTATCGCGAGCTGATCGGCGAGTGCCTGGAGACGGGCGACCAGTTCGGCCTCGTCCTCTCCGACGAGGACGGTCTGCGGGAAATCGGGACGCGCGCCGCCGTCGTGGAGGTGCTGGAGCACTTCGACGACGGGCGGCTGAACATCGTTATCGAGGGCGTCGACCGCTTCCGCCTGGTCGAGCTGACCGAGGGGCACTCGTACGCGACGGCCGAGGTGGACGACCTCGTCGATGAGGGGGACGGCCCGACGGAAGACGAGCGCGAGCGCGTGCTCGCCGCCTACGACAAGGTGCTCGAGGCCGCCCAGGCCGAGCTCGACGAGCTGGACCCCGCGACCGAGAGCCTGGCCTTCGAGATCGGGGCCCGGATCGAGCTCGGCAACGAGATCAAGCAGGATCTCCTCGAGCTGCGCTCCGAGCGCGAGCGCGTGGTCCGGCTCGAGCCCATTCTCACGAGGGCTGCCGAGGCCGTCCTCCGCGAACGGACGGTGCGCGAGCGAGCCTCGGGGAACGGCCGGGTCGAGCCGGTGCCGTAACCGGCACAGGACCTCCGGAGCGGTCGCTAGCGTACGAGTCCGCCGTGACCGTCGGAAACCCCCTCTTTGTCGCCCTCGCCGCCTTCGGCGTCTTCTTGCTGGCGCTTGCGTTCGCGCTCGTCGCGTACGTCGCGCTGGTCTAGGCAGGAAGCCGCGAACGTCTAGGCAGTGCGGCGGATGCCGTGGACCGGCCGGCCCGCCGCCTCCCACGCGTAGTACGACGCGCTCGGACCGAAGTCGCGCTCGTACGGGACGATCCTCGGGTTCCGGCCCACCTCGACGGCACGTTGGGCGTGGCGCAAGAGGTTCGGGTCGTCGCTCTCCTGCCAGACGAGAATAAGGTGCGCCGCCGTCATGAAGTTCGCGACGAAGGTGCAGCCTGCGGCCGGACAGGGAAAGGGATCGGTCCGAACGCAGAACCACCCGTCGTAGTCACCGCCGCCTTCGTCGGTCCACAGCTCCTCGTCCTGAACGAGCTCCTGCTCCTCGAAGATCAGGGTTCCCCGGCCGGTCTCCGGCAGCTCGGTCACGTATCCCTCCGGACCTGCTTCGCCATGAGGATCGCGTCGACCAGCTCGCTCCCGCGGCGGTAGTGGCCGCGGCGGAAGCCCTCCTGCTCGTAGCCAAGCTCACGGTAGAGAGCCTGGGCCGCATCGTTGTAGGGGAAGACGTGTAGCTCGATCTTTGTCACGCCGGCCGTCAAAGCCCACTCTTCGGCGGCCTGCATCAGCGCGCGGCCGATTCCGCGGCGACGATGCTCGAGCGCGACGAGAAGTCCGAGATCGGCAACATGCCGGCTGGCCGGATGGGTGTCCCGGGCAATCGACAGCCGGCCCACGAGCCCCGTGGAGTTCTCCGCCACGAAGACTGCCGCGTGAGCAGAGCGGCGGATCGCCCGAATGTAGCGCCGCTCCTCCGCGGCGCTCCGCCATTCGCCGCCGGTGATGAGCCAACCCTCGGGCTCGGCGCCGACCTCACTCGCCAGCGTGACCAGTGCGCCGGCGTCCCCAGGCTCTGCGTGCCGGACGTGAAAACTCACCCGACGACGACTCCAGCACCGCCGCGGCGTGGGTCGCCCGCAGCTTCCAGACGACCGTCGGCCGGGTACGCGACCGCTGCCGCTCCGCCGAAGTAGAGGTTCCGGGCGCTCCAGCGGATCACGTCGTATCCGTCGGCCTCGAGCTCGTCCGCCACCTCCGGATCGATTCCGCCCTCGAGGTGAAGCTGGCCCTCGTCGAAATGGACGCGAGGCGCCGGAAGCGCTTCCTCGAGTGGGAGCTTGTGGTCGACCACGTTCCGGATGATCTGGACGATGGCACCCCGGAGACGAGCCGAACCGGCGCTGCCGAGCACGAGCCGCGCCTGTCCGTCTTCGAGCAGGACGGACGGAGCCATCATGCTCGTCAGACGCCGGTCTGGAGAGCCGGCCATTCCGCCCGGATTGAGGTCCGTCTCGCCCAGCATGTTGTTCACATGAATTCCCGTCCCCGGCACCACGACGCCGGAGCCGCACCCGGTCGACGCCGAGAGCGACGCGGCGTTCCCGTCCCCGTCCACGACGCTGATGTGGGTAGTAGATGGTAGCCCCGCCGGTTCCGTGACACTCCCGCGGAGTCCCTTGCGAACAGCATCCGCAGCACGATCAACCGGCTCGTCCGCGAGGACGCGCCCTGCGATCCCGCCGCGATTCAAGCCACTGACGAACCCCGTGCCACGGACTCCGGTCGCCTGGCGCATGACCTCGGCCAGGGTCGCTATCTCGCCGGCGCTCCCCGCGCGCTTCGCCTTGCCCAGCCGGTCGAGGACCCGCAGTGCGAATCCCACCAGCAGACCGCCCGCCGCGGGCGGCGGGTTCGAGACGAGCTCGCCTCCGCGATAGGTGACCCGGACGGGCCGGCGCCGGATGACGCGGTAGGCCGCCAGATCATCAGGCGTAATCCTGCCTCCCTGCTCCTGCACCGTGGCCGCGAGCAGCAAGGCGAGCTCGCCGCGGTAGAAGGATGCCTCGCCCTCGTCCGCGAGCTGCTCGAGCGTCGCAGCGAGCTCACCGAGGTGGAGGGTCTCCCCCGCGGCAAGCCCGCAGGATTCCCCGTAGATGGCACGGGCAGCGGGACCGTGTCGGAGGATCGGGTCGAGTACGTCGTGCAGAAACCCCTGGGCCTCGTTCAGAAGCACGCCGCGTCGGGCGAGCTCAATGGCAGGTTGGAGCAGGACGGGCCAGGGCAGGCGTGCATAGAGGCGGTGAGCCTCCGAGAGCCCGGCGACGGCACCGGGGACTGCGCACGATGCTGCGCCGACCAGGAACGCCTGTGTGGTCGTCCCGTCGAAGGAGACATCGACCTCTTCCATGGGCACTCGGTTCTCGTCCGGGAGACCCTTTCCCGGCACCGCCACGAAGAAGTCGAGCACCGTGTCGGGGCGCCGTCGACTTGCAGTGGCCCGGTGCACGAGCAGGAAGCCGCCGCCGCCCGGGCCGGTCAGCGGGCTCTCGGCGACCCAGGAGACACAGGCAGCTGCGATGCAGGCATCGACCGCGTTTCCGCCTTCGGCGAGGATGCGCGCGCCGGCCTCGGCGGTCAACGGATGTCCGGCCGCAATTGCGCCCTTCATCGGAAGAGCGTAGATGGTTGATCCACAATTACCACACCCGCGAATGGCGGCCCAGGCGCGGCGCCAGGCCGCACCCTCGCCCTTGCCAAGCCTTCTAGCCTTGCCTGCGGACGACGGCACACCCTGGCCTGGTCTGGCCCGTCCCCGCGGGCAGGCCAATTACCGACCAAACTATCCCGCTCCGTGCAGGGCCGATTACAGGTCGCGCAGGAAGCTTGGAGGCTCGAGAGGATCCTCGCTCCGGCCTGGCTCCATGGCCGCGCGAGGCGTGGGCCGCCTGCTCATCTTCCCGATTCCGGTGGCAACGACCGTAACCCAGACCTGACCCGTAAGCCGGGGGTCGATGGTGGCGCCGAAGATGATGTTCGTTTCCTCGGTGGCGGCTCCCCGAATCTCCTCCGCGGCCGCGTTGACCTCCTGGAGGGTGAGATCCTCGCCGCCGGCAATCGACAGGAGGATGCCCTTCGCCCCGACGATCTCGGTGTCGATCAGCGGCGACTGCAACGCCCGGGTCGCCGCTTCGGTCCCGCGGTTCTCGCCCGTTGCGAAGCCGATCCCCATGAGAGCCGAGCCCGCGTCGCTCATGATCGTTCGAACGTCGGCGAAGTCGAGGTTGATGAGCCCCGGCGTCGTGATCAGGTCGCAGATGCCCTGGACACCCTGCCTCAGGACGTCATCGGCGATCCGGAACGCGTCGAGCATCGATGTTGACCGGTCGAGCACCTCGAGCAGCCGGTCGTTCGGAATCACGATGACGGTGTCGCAAACGCCACGGAGCTCCTCCACTCCCGCGTCCGCCTGGCCGCGCCTGCGCGTCCCCTCGAATCGGAAAGGCATGGTGACGATCCCGACCGTGAGGGCGCCGAGCTCGCGAGAGATGCGCGCCACGACCGGAGCCGCGCCCGAGCCTGTGCCACCCCCCTCGCCCGCGGTCACGAAGACCATGTCGGAGCCGCGAAGGACGTGCTTGATCTGGTCGTACGCGTCCTCGGCCGACTTCCGGCCGACCTCGGGATCGGCACCCGAGCCGAGGCCCTGAGTCAGGTCGCGCCCGATGTGGAGTTTGACGGGGGCGTCCGAGCTCCGGAGCTGCTGGATGTCCGTGTTCACGCCCACGAACTCGACCTGGGAGATGCCGGCCTCGATCATGCGGTTGACGGCGTTCAGCCCGCCGCCGCCGACGCCGACCACGCGAATGACAGCCAGGTACGCGGACGAGTCCGGTCGCGGCGCCCGATGGAGGCGCTGCGGGTCGGCCATCCTCGTGACAGGTGGCTCGAGCCAGTTGTGCTCCCTCTCCTCGCGCGACGCCTGCTCCGGCTCGGACGCTGGAGCGGCCTGCGCCGCCCCACCTCGCTGCGCGGCAGATGCCGGAGTCTCGGCAGGCTCCGAGGCGGTAGCGTCGGGTCCGGCGTGCTCGGCGGTCGGGAAATCCTCGCCGGGTGCACGCTCACGGCCGGGATCCTCGCGATCCGACTGCCGCTGGGCCGCTTCCGTCGCCTTGAAGAGCTCCGCGAGGGGGCCTTCTCTCATGCTAACTCGGCGTCGAGCCATTGAGCACCTCCTTGGCAAGGTCGCGGTAAGCCTTAGCGGCCGGGCCGGACGGGTCGTACTTGAGGACCGAGCTGCCCTGAACTGGCGCCTCGGCATAGCGGATGGTCTTCTTGATCTTCGTGTCGAAGACGAGGTTGCCGAAGTTCTCCTTCAGCATCTCGACCGCCTCCTTCGCATGGAGCGTCCTTCCATCGAACATGGTCGGGAGGATGCCTCTGATCTCCACGGACGGATTCAGATTCTCGCGAATCATCTGCAGCGTTCCCTCGAGCTGCACGAGGCCGCGGAGAGACAAGTACTCGCACTGCACAGGAACGATCACGTGGTCCGACGCCGTCAGCGCGTTGATGGTCAGGAGACCGAGCGAGGGTGGGGTGTCGATCAAGATGTAGTCGTAGTCGTTCCGGACCGGCAGCAGCGCCTTCTGGAGCGCACGCTCTCGCCCGATCATGCTCGACAGGGCGAGCTCGGCACCTGCGAGATCGATCGACGAGACGGCGATGTCGACCTCCGCCTCGTGAATGACGTCTTTGATCGACAGCGAGTGCACGAGGACGTCGAACATGGAGCGGTCGACGGTGTCCGGATCCATCCCCTGGCTCATCGTGAGGTTCCCCTGGGGATCGAGGTCGACGGCGAGAACCCGGTGACCGAGCTCCTGGAAGGCAACGCCGAGGTTCAGGGTGGTCGTGGTCTTGGCCACGCCGCCCTTCTGGTTCGCAAACGAGATGACCTGTCCCAGCGTCACTCCTTGAGAGGCGGGCGCTCGCTTGCGCGAGCGCGACATAGTGTTCAGAAGGCTCATCCGGAGCCTTCCTTTCGGGTCAGGCTAGCACAATCCTTCCACGCCAAATAACGCGGATTCCCGCATGAAGTAAGGCGACGGAACCCGTCGGGACTCCCTCGCCTGTCTCCAAACTCTCAGGGCTGCCGCCGCAGGGCCAGCAACGAGAGCATCTCGAAGCACGCGTTCGCCGCCACGAACGCCGTCTGCCCGGCAGGGTCGAACGGCGGCGAGACCTCGACGCAGTCGAAGGCCCGAAAGTCGAGTCCGGCAAGCGAGCGGACGTAGGTCAGAGCTTCCCGGCTCGACGGCCCTCCCACCTCGGGCGTCCCGGTCCCGGGCGCGTACGCCGGGTCGACGAAGTCGATGTCGAAGCTCAGGAAGCACGGAGCGTCTCCGACGCGATTTCGAACCCGCTGCGAGAACCCTGCCGGCCCGAGGGCCGCCAGCTCTTCGTAGGTGAGAGCGTCGATACCGAGCTCGACCGGGTACCCAGCCTCCTCGGCCGAGCCGAGCGAGCCGCGCAGGCCGGCCTGAATCGACCGGGACGGATCGACCAGCCCCTCCTCGACCGCACGCCGAACGACGCTCCCATGGAAGAGCTTTTGCCCGAAGTACTCGTCCCAGAGGTCGTGATGCGAGTCGAGCTGGATCAGCGCGAGCGGTCCGTGCTTCCGCGCCAAGGCCCTCAGCTCGGCCAGGAGAACAGTGTGATCACCGCCTAGGCACAGCGTCGTGACGCCCGCGTCGACCACCTCGGCGAGCGCGCGCTCCGACCGCTCGAGGGAATCTGCTGTCGAGCCCGGGACGGTTGGAACATCCCCGTAGTCGACGAGCGAGAGCCGCTCAACGACATCGACTCCGAGCAATGGGTTGAAGTTGCGGAGCATGACCGAGGCCGACCGGATTCCCTCCGGGCCGAACCGCGCCCCCGACCGGTAGACGACCGCGCCGTCGGTCGGGATACCTACGATCGCGACGTCCACTCCCTCGAGATCGCGCACGTGCGGCAAGCGCATGAAGGTGCGAGGGCCCGAGAACCGCGGCGTCTCGAAGGCGTCCGGCGGACCGTACCTCGGCATGCGGGCCGATTCTATGCCACGGGCGCCTCCGTCCCTCGGCGCTCCCGGAGCACTGCACGGCAGCGGTCGACTGCGCGCTCAGCGCCCTCCGTCCCGGCGCCCTCCGCGCGGATCCACGACTCAGCGTCGGAGAGAAGCCCACGGACCTCCCCGAGCAGCACCGGCGAGGCCGCGCCCGCCGCACGCAGGGCATCGATCCGATCAAGGCGTACCAGCACGCGTGCCGCTTCATCCATATGTCGAAAGTAGTCGGGGAAAGCGCACGAGTGGCGCATCGGGTGAGCCGCATTTGCGGCGGCTCTCAGACGGAACGCGGCCAAGCCCTCCTAGGCGTCGAGTCTCCGGCACTCGCGCCAGTAGGCAAATGCCACGAGCGCGATCCCGACCACGGCCACCGAAACCGTAATCCAGCTCGGCTGCAGGATGGGCAAGAGAATCCCGAAGGCGCCCGCGAGCAGGAGGAGCCGGCAGCGGCGGAGCCGGAGCAGCTCACTCCGGTTCATCCCGTTGCGACCACCCTTGCGGCGGTCGTCTGCGGCCGTGGCCGCACGCCAAGCAGCGCCTCGTCGAGCGCAGCGACGAGGGCGGGTCGGGAGTCGTGCAGGATCGTCTCGACCAGCGCCCGGCGCACCGCTTCCTCGGCCCGTGCGCCTGGACCGTCGCCGTCGACAAGCGCACGCAGAGACGCGAGGAGCTCACCACGCTCGCGAGCGTTGTCCCCGAGCAGCACCGCGGCTCGCATCGCCGCCGCCCACGGGCCCTCGTCACAGCCGAGGAGCGTGGTCAGCGCCTCACGCAGCTCATCCGCCCGGACAGGGCCCTGCTGGAAGAGCGCGAGCTCCCACCGATCCAGCGCCTCGAGGATCTCCGAATCGCTCGGCACCGCCGCGAGCCGTTCCTGCAGGCTGACCACGAGACGTGCCCGGAAGGGGTCGAGCCGGGTCGCCTCGCCCGGTGGCATCTGAGCTGCCAGGGCAGGAACCGGCCGAACACCATACGGACGCCAGTCGAGGCGTTCGAAGATCACGGGCCCCGCCGAGATTGCCCCCGGCGTTGCGAGCCGAAGCGCCGTGACCGCCCGGGAGATCTCCAGTGGGGCGTCGGGAACGCGGCAGGCTGTCCCCTCCAGCTCGGCCTCGAGCTCGAGCACGAGCGTCCGGTCTACCTCCCGCCCGAAGTCGCGCGGCAAGAGACGACCCGCCTCCGGCCAGGTCGAGGCGAGCTCGCCGGCCGCGGCGGGACGCACCGTCATCCCTCGACCCAGCTCGATTGCGCCCCCCGCGGTCAGGCCGACGAGCGGAGCAAGAGCGCCGTAGAGCCGCCGTTCGCCGAAGAGCGAGGCCTCCAGCTTGGCGTACGCATGCTCGAAGGCTGAGTCCTCCCAATCGAAGCCGCCACATGCCTCCGCGGTCGCGACGAGCAGCGGTACCAGGATGGTGCGCGTGAGGGCCTCGTCCTCCCCGACCCGCTCGCCGGCGTGGGCTTGCGCGAAGATCCCGGCTGCCGGCTCGTCCTTCAAGACGGTGAGTGCATCGCGTGCGTCCTCACGGCGTGCCAGCCGCTCGGCGCGCGACTCTACGAACGCACCGACCAGCGGCCGGTACTCGTAGAGCGTCGGCCGGTTCGGCGTCGCGTGCTCCTCGAGTGCGATCGGAACGTCGGCTCCCTGCTCGAGCTCGAGCCCTAGCTCGAAGAACGCGCCGAGGCAGAATCCGCGAAGGGTGTGGAGCAGGGCAGGGGAGCGGGGAACGGACGTGGCCACCGCCCGGATTTACGCGCTGGTCCTGCCCGTTCCTGCCTGGCAGCCTGCACACCAGTATGCCGTTCGCGCCGTTTCACCCTGGGGCTGGGCGCGGATCGGCTGGCCACACCGGCGGCAAGGCCGCCCCACCCGGCGGTAGGTCGCCCGCCCTTGCCCGGGGGCCTGCATCACTCCGGCCGCAGCCTCAAGGACGCCCCGGAGCTCGTCGTCCGAGAGGGAGCGAAGCGGCGTCCATGGGGAAAGCCGCGCCAGCCAGAGGGCCTCGGCCTTCCACATGTTCCCGATCCCCGCGACGAGCCGCTGATCGAGGATCGCCTCCCCGATCTCTCGGCCCTGGTCCGTCGCCCGCAGCCGCTCGACCATCCCGTCCACATCGGGCGGCGCGTCCATGATGTCCGGGCCGAGCCGTCGAATGGGCACGGGCGTCCTCGACCTGAGCTCGAGCACCGGACCGTTCCACTGGACGGCCTTCCACTCGTCCCCGCAGAGGACGAGCCACGGCCGCCCGGTCAGCTTCTCCTCCGCACGCCGGACGTGCCACCGCCCCTTCATCCGCAGGTGGCTCCGAAGGACAAGCCCGCCCTCGAACGTGAGAAGGAGGTTCTTGCCGACCGCCTCGACTCGCTCCAGCCGTTTTCCATCCAACCGGTGGGCGAGCCCCAGGAGCGCTGCCCGCGGATGCGGCGTCTCGACGGAGACGACCTGCCCCTCAAGGACGCGAACGCGGTCGGCCGCGCGACGAAGACTGTCTCCCTCCGGCATATCTCTGAGGACCCTCGCTCGGCTGGGCTCGATTTAGGCTCTGAGGACGGCGCGCCGCGGACCGGCGAGAAACCCGGCCTCGACGAGTAGTGGCATGACCTCGGTCTCGGCGACTGGACGGCCGTCAAAACGCTCGACCGCGAGCCGCTTCAGCCCTGTCTTGCGCGCGTGAGCAACGAGCGCCGCGAGCGCGTCGCGAAGCCAGTCCTCCTCGGGGTCTCGAAGCGGGACAATCGTACGGCCGCCGCGCTCAACGAAAAGCGCCGCTTCGCCTCCGAGCAAGACGACGTAGGCACCGGCCACGCGGGCAGCGCGCGAGCCGGCACGCCGCGGCCATGGCACGGCCCCGCCATACGGCTGAGCCGGGTCGGCCGCGGCGAGGACGAGTGCGTCCGTTCCCGCGCTCGTGTCCCGGAGCCGCTCGACTGCGCCGGGGAGTGCGAACTGAGCTCCTCCCAGACCCTCGACGAAGTAGCCGCGGCGGCATACACCCAGGGTCTCGAGCTTTCGGAGCTCCTGGTAGACCGCGCCATAACCGCCCGGCACTCCCTCGGCCCGAACCCCGTCGCGGGTGACCACACCTTGCCGCTCGAGCAAGAGCTCGGCGAGCGCGCGTGGCTCAGGCGCCCCTGGGAAGAGTCCTTCGGTCGTAGACCAGCGTCCCTGCGTTGCAGTGATGGCGTTCGCGCGGTTTCGGGAGAATCGCCGCGGCCGTCGCTCCGCCCGGGGAGCACGGAAGCGGCGTTCGGCCCGCAGAGGCTGCCAGGCGTCGTTCGTGATCTCCCCAGCCCAGACGAGATCCCAGAGCGCCGGCAGGGCGCTCTCCGCTTCGAGCCCTGCTTCACGGACGAGGTCGAACCAAAAGAGGGCACCGCCGGCCAGAGCCGAACGAATCGCATCGTGCGCCGGATCCGTCGGCGGCGGCAGCGCGGCCGGGCGTCCGAGGACCGGGGCGTCCTCACGGAAGAAGAGCGCCACGCGCTCGAGCCCGGCTCCGACCCACACCACCTCACCGGACGCGCAGAGCTGGTCGAGCTGAGCAGGCTGAAAGGCGGGCACCCGGCGCGGAAGCACATCACGCTCCCACAGGCCGACCGGAAGCGAGAGGCCTTGCAGCGGCACGAGCGCTTCCCGGAGCGGCGCCCTTCGGTCGACGCCCTGCCACGCAGGCAGGAAGCGTCCAAGAGCGGACTGGTCGGTCGGCTCGACCTGCTTTCTGAGCGCGGCAAGGCTCGCCCGGCGCAGCCGCCGGAGCACGTCAGGGTCACACCATTCCCGCTCGCTCCCACCTGGGCGAAGCTCGCCCCGAACGAGGCGCCCCTCGCGCTCCAGGCTGGTCAACTCCGGTTCGACCCGCTCGAGGGGGAGCGCGAACCGTGCCGCCGTCTCCGCACTCGTGAAAGGGCCACGACCGCGGGCGTAGCGGACGAGAAGAAAGCGAAGAGGCGCCTCGCCGGCTTCCAGGAAGGTATCCGGAAGGCCCGAGGGAGGCATCGAGCCCACCGCGTCTCGGTAACGACCGGCGTCCTCGGCTGCAATCAGGCGCTCCGCACCGCCCACTCTCACCCGCACCGCCCGGCGCTCCTCGACGAGGGGTGTTGCGAGCTCCTCCCGGTACTCGCCCGGCGCGAGGTCGCCGCGGCGGAGGAGCAGGTCGTGGAGCGCATCCGGCGAGCGCGGAGAGCCTCGGAGCTCCCCCTCGACTTGCTCGAGCGCTCGCGGGTCCAGCAGGTCGCGCAGCTCTTCCTGCCCAAGAAGCTCCTTCAGGAGGTCACGGTCGAGTGCGAGGGCCTGGGCGCGGCGCTCCGCGAGAGGCGTGTCGTCCTCGTACATGTAGGTCGCCACGTAGTCGAAGAGGAGCGACGAGGCGAAGGGCGAGGCCCGGGGAGTCTCCACATCGACGACATCGATCCGCCTCGACTGCAGCTCCCCGAGCACGGAGCGGAGCGACGGCAGGTCGAAGACGTCCTGCAGACACTCCCGGAAGGTCTCGAGTATGACCGGGAAGTCGGCGTAGCGGCGCGCCACTTGCAGCAGTGCCTGAGCCTTGAGTCGCTGCTGCCACAGCGGCGTTCGCTGCCCCGGGCGGCGGCGCGGGATGAGAAGCGCCCGCGCGGCGTTCTCGCGAAAGCGCGCGCCGAAGAGCGCTGTTCCCCCGAGCTCAGCGACGACGAGCTCTTCGAGCTCGCCGGGGTCGATCATGAGATCTGCGGTCGCCGGCGGGGCGTCGGCGTCCGGCAAGTGCAGCGCGATGCCGTCGTCGGACCAGATCGAGTTGACCTCGAGCCCGAGTGTGTCCCGCAAACGCGCGACCAGAGCGAGCGACCAGGGGGCGTGCACCCGGCCACCGAATGGCGTCAGAAGGCAGAGGCGCCAGTCCCCGATCTCGTCCCGAAAGCGCTCGACGACGATCGTGCGGTCGGAGGGGATCGCTGAGGTCGCCGCTTCCTGTTCCCGAAGAAAGGTCAAGAGGTTCACCGCCGCCCGGTCGTCGAGGGCGTGCTCGCCGGTGAGTCGCGCGGTGGCTGCCTCGTCGTCGAGGGCTACGAGCTCGCGAGCGGTGCGGCCGATCTCGCGTCCGAGCTCGAAGGGCCGGCCGATGCCCTCCCCCTTCCAGAAAGGGACGACCCCGGGGATTCCCGGTGCGGGGGAGACGAGCACGCGATCGCGCGTGATCTCCTCGATCCTCCAGGTCGACGCACCGAGAAGAAACGTCTGCCCTTGACGGGCTTCGTACACCATCTCCTCGTCGAGCTCGCCGACGCGTCCGCCCCCCTCGACGAGGTACACCCCGAAGAGCCCGCGATCAGGGATCGTGCCGGCGTTGGTGACTGCCAGGCGGCGCGCGCCCTCCCGCGCCCGGACGAGCCCGCCCACCCGGTCCCAGACGATCCTGGGGCGGAGCTCTGAAAACTCCTCCGACGGATAGCGCCCCGCCAGCATGTCAAGGACGTTCTCGAGCTGCTGCCGAGACAGGTCGCGGAAGGGATAGGCGGCCCGGACGAGGTCGTGGAGGTCGTCGACGGATATCTCTTCGCGGGCGGAGACGGCTACGACCTGCTGCGCCAGAACGTCAAGCGGGTTCCGGACGATGCGCGTCTCCTCGATCGCACCCTCGGTCATGCGCCGGGCGACTACCGCCGACTCGAGAAGATCGGCGCGGAACTTCGGGAAGATGCGTCCCTTCGACGGCTCCCCAAGGCGGTGCCCGGCACGGCCGACGCGCTGCAGGCCCGTGGCGACTGACTTCGGCGACTCCACCTGGACGACGAGATCGACCGCCCCCATGTCGATCCCGAGCTCGAGCGACGACGTCGCCACCAGCGCCGGGATCTCCCCTCTCTTCAGGAGCTCCTCGACTTCGACTCGCTGCTCGCGGGCCAGCGAGCCGTGATGCGCCCGGGCGATCTCGCGTTCCGCAAGCTCATTGAGCCGGAGAGCCAGCCTCTCCGCGAGGCGGCGGTTGTTCACGAACACGATCGTCGACCGGTGCGCCTCCACCAGCTCGAGCAGCGCAGGGTAGATCGACGGCCAGATCGAATTACCCTCGCCAGGCTCTCTCATGTCCTCCACCGGGACGACGACGCGCAAGTCGAGCTCCTTCCGCGTCCCCGCATCCACGAGCTGGATCGCGCGACCTCCGGAGACGAAGCGGCCGATCTCGTCGAGTGGGCGCTGTGTTGCCGAGAGGCCGATCCGCTGCACGGGCTCCGCCGCGAGACGCTCGAGGCGCTCGAGGCTCAACGCGAGATGAGCTCCACGTTTCGTACCGGCGACGGCGTGGACCTCGTCGACGATCAGGAACCGGACCGTGCGGAGCATCTCGTGTGCCTGGGAAGTGAGAATGAGGAACAGCGACTCGGGCGTCGTGATGAGGATGTCGGGGGGCTTGCGTTGCATCGCCGCCCGCTCCTTGGGTGGGGTGTCGCCGGTGCGAACCGCGACCTCGAGCGGCGAGCCGATCCCTGCGAGCGGGCCCCGCAAGTTTCGCTCCACGTCGTAGTTGAGCGCCTTCAGAGGGCTCACGTAGAGCACCTGAACCCCCTCGCCAGGCTTTGCCTGATCGATGGCCCAGAGGAACGCGGCGAGAGTCTTCCCGGAGCCTGTCGGTGCCTGGATGAGCGTGTGCGACCCGGACGCAATCGCGGGCCACCCTTGAGCTTGCGCCGGGGTGGGCGCGTCGAAGGTCTGCTCGAACCAGGAGCGAACTGCGGGCGAGAACTGGGCGAGTGGCTTCACAGAGCCAGAGTACCCCTGTGCCCAGCGGCTGCGAAGCACCTCGAGAAGGCTTCGTGCCGGGTATCACGGGCTTACTCGCACGCCCGAGGTAGGTGTACCCAGCCTCCTCCCCGGTCTCGAGCGTAACGGGGTAAAGCGCGCACGTGGCGCACGAACCTGCCGATTCCGTGCCGGCATGGTGACGTTTCTTTCGCGCCCATAGAATCCGGGAGTGGCGACGAATCGGCCGGAGCGCCTGTACTTCACGGAGAACGACGAGGCGGACGAGCTGCTCGCGCGGGAGCCTCTGGCACTCCTGATCGGTTTCGTCCTCGACCAGCAGGTACCGGTGCAGAAGGCTTTCTCGTCCCCGCTCGTCCTTCGCTCACGGCTGGGCGGACTCGACGCTCACGCGATCGCGCAGATGGATCCGGCCGAGCTCGAGCGCGTCTTCCGCGAGCGTCCGGCGCTGCACCGGTTTCCAGGCTCGATGGCGGCACGCACCCGAGAGCTCTGCGCAACGCTCGCCGACGACTACGACGGCGATCCGGAGCGCATCTGGGCCGACGCGCCCGACGCCGGCGAGCTGGAGCGCAGGCTTCTCGCGCTGCCGGGGATCGGCCCGATGAAGGCGAACACGCTCATCTCCGTTCTGGCAAAACGGTTCGGTGTCCGGCCCCCCGGTTGGGAAGAGCGCGTGCCTGGGCACCCGACGCTCGGGGACGTGGACTCGACCGAGGCGCTCCTCTCCTACCAGGCGCAGAAGCGAGCCTACAAGGCCGCACGGAGAGCCGAAGCCGCTGCGTCGCAAACCGAATCGCCCTCGCACCACTAGTTCCGGGCAAGCGATACAGGGAGGTCTTCATGCCTAAAAGGGCGATACTCGCTGCCGGCACGGCGGTCCTAGCCCTCACGCTCGCCGGAGCAGGCTGCGGTGGGAGTGACGGCGAGAGCTCGGGTACTGCGACGGCAGGCTCCGGCGACGGCGCCAAGACGGTCACGGTGAAGCTCGACGAGCAGAACGGCTCCGGCGAGTCCGGGACCGCGACGCTGACCGCGGAGGGGTCGAGCACCAAGGTCGTGCTCGAACTCGAGAACCCCGCCTCGCCCGACCCGCAGCCGGCGCACATCCATAAGGGAACGTGTGCGGAGCTCGACCCGACGCCGCTTTATCCGCTGACGAACGTCGAGGGCGGGAAGTCGGAGACCACCGTGAACGTGGCGCTGGACAAACTGACGGGCGGCGATCTCGCGATCAACGTCCACAAGTCGGAGCCGGAGATCAAGACCTATGTCTCCTGCGGCAACATCGGCACTGGAGGGGGCTCGGACAGCGGCTCCGGGGGAGGCTCCGGCTACTAAAAGATGGCTCGCAGGGCGGCCTGTGCCGCCCTGCGGCCGCACATCCCGTGGACGCCCCCGCCGGGAGGGGTCGAGGACGAGCAGAGGAAGAGCCCCGGCACCGGGGTCGAGTACGGGACGCGTCGTGCGGTCGGCCTGAAGACCAGCTGCGCGAGGTCTTGCGCACCTCCGTTGATGTCACCGCCCAGGAGGTTCCGGTTGGCCGCTTGGAGGTCAGCCGGCGAATGCGTTCGCCGAGCGACGATGTGACTCCCGAACCCGGGGGCGAAGCGCTCGATCTGCGCCTCGATCCGCGCGGTCATGTCAAGCTCCGAGCCGTTCGGAACGTGGCAGTAGGCCCAGGCCGTGTGCTTGCCCTGCGGCGCCCGCGACGGATCGAAGAGGCTGGGCTGGGCGAGGATGACGAACGGTCGCTCCGGAGCGCTCCCCTCCCACGGCCCCCGCTCCGACGCCGTGATCTCGTCGAGCGTCCCGCCGAGATGGACGCAGGCCGACCGAGCACATGCCGGTGCCGCCCACGGGATCGGCGCATGCAGGGCGTAATCGACCTTGAAGACGCCGGGCCCGTACCGATACCGCGCCAGACGCGCGCGGTAGGTACTGGGCAACTGCGCGCCGGCGAGCCTCGCAAGCTCCCGCGGAGTCACGTCGCAGATGACCGCTCGCGCCGCGACCTCGCGGAGTGACTCCACGGGCGCGCTGGTTTCGATCTCCCCGCCGAGCGAACGCAGATGCGAGGCGAGGGCGTCAGCGATCCGCTGCGCACCGCCGCGTGGCACCGGCCAGCCGACCGTGTGCGCGAGCACGAGGAGGACGAGGCCGAATGAGGCGGATGGCACCCGGCCCAGTGGCAGCATCGAGTGGGCGGCTCCTCCCGCCAGGAGCGCGCGAGCCGGCTGTTCGCGAAAGGAAAGGCGAGCCAGCACCGTCGCCGGGAGGAGTGCAGCGAGTCCGAACCGGCCGAGTGCGATGGGATGTCGCGGCACGTGGAGAAGCGGCCCCAGAACCTCCCGCTCGAGCTTCGGCCAGTCGGCAGCAAAGCGGCCGATCAGCCTTCGGTAGGCGGCTGCGTCGCAACCGAGCCCCGCCGCGGTTGCCTCGACAGAGCGCTCGACGACAGTCGCGGTGCAGTCGTCGAGCGGGTGCACGACCTCGGCGGGAGGAAAGATCCACTCGAGCCCGTGCTCCTCGAGCGGCAGCGTCCGGAAGAACGGGGAGGCCGCACCGAGTGGGTGAACCGCCGAGCAGAGGTCGTGCACGTAGCCCGGCAGCGTCAGCTCCGCCGAGCGCGCGCCGCCTCCGATCGTGTCGTTCGCCTCCCGCACCAAGACCGAGAGTCCCCGTTCGGCGAGCGTGATCGCTGCGGCGAGGCCGTTCGGCCCCGACCCGACCACGATCGCGTCATGGCGCGCCCTCAGGAGACTTCCGCGAGAAGTGAGGAGCGGTTCTCGCGCACCATCTCGCGGGCGATCACGAGGCGCTGGATCTCGCTCGTCCCCTCGTAGATCTGCGTGATCTTCGCGTCCCGCATCATGCGCTCGACCGGGTACTCCCTCATGTACCCGTAGCCGCCGAGCACCTGTACGGCCTCCGTGGTGACCTCCATCGCCGTGTCGGCGCAGAAGAGCTTGGCTTCGGCGGATGCCTTCGTCAGCTCAGGGCCCTCGACCCCCTCGTCGATCAGAAGGCCGACCTTGTAGAGCAGCCCGCGTGCAGCGTTGCAGCGCGTCTCCATGTCGGCGAGCTTTGCCGCCACGAGCTGGTGCTCGACGATCGGCTTCCCCATGGTCTCGCGGCTCGTCGCATAGGCGAGCGCGTAGTCGGTAGCGCCCTGCGCGAGCCCCAGCGCCTGCGCGGCGATCCCGGGTCGCGACCGGTCGAGCACGCGCATTGCGATCCGAAAGCCCTCCCCTTCCTCGCCGAGCAGATTGGCGGCCGGTACGTGGCATTCGTCGAAGAAGATCTCGCCCGTCGTCGAGCCCTTGATGCCCATCTTCGGCTCGATCCGGCCGACTGAGAAGCCGGGCGTTTCAGCTTCTACCAGGAAGGCTGAAATGCCTGCGTGACCGCGTGACGGGTCGGTCTTCGCGAAGACCGTATACAGCCCGGCGACCCCGGCGTTCGTGATGAAACGCTTGGAGCCGTTCAGGACGTAGGCCTCGCCCTCGAGCCTCGCCTCTGTCCTCATGGCGGCCGCGTCCGAGCCCGAGCCCGGCTCGGTCAGCGCATATGCGGCCAGCCACTCGCCGCTCGCAAGCCGCGGGAGGTAGCGCTCCTTCAGCTCGTCGGTACCCGCCAACTTGAGCGCCAGCGAGCCGAGTTCCTGGACGGCCAGGACCAGACCAGTGGTCGCGCAGACCTTCGAAATCTCCTCGATCGCGACGAGCAGCATGAGAACGCCTGTGCCGGAGCCTCCGTGCCGCTCGTCGAAAGGAAGGCCGAACACGTCGTGCTCGCGGAAGAGTTCGACCAGGTCCCACGGGAATTCCGCGGTGGCGTCGATCTCGGCCGCGCGGGGCGCAATCCGTTCCCGTGCAAGCGTCCGCACGAGCTCGCGGATCTCACGCTGCTCCTCGGAAAGAGAATCCGCCCCCACGGCGAGATGTTAGCCCGCGCAGCACCAGCCCTCGACCAGCGGGAAGGCACCGCCGACGGCGCCGGGATCGAACTCCGCCGCGATGCCACCGACTGCGTCGATCCGGCGCACGCCGCCTGGGATCTCGAGAAAGACCCACTGATCGGCGGAGGGCCAGGAGACCAGCAGCCAGTTGCGGTCGGGCGACCACGTCAGCTTCGTGAATCGCCCTACGCCGCTGAAGCGCTCGATCGAGTTCCGCTTGAAGACGAAGACGCTGCTCTTTCCCGTCTTCTTCCCGAACGCTGCGTAGGCAATCGATCGCGTTCCCGGCTTGAAGGTTGCCGCCAGAACCGCGTAGCTCCGCTTCGGGACGCGGATCGCCGTGTTGAGCCGCCCACCCGCCCCGTACAGGCGGATCAGGTTCGGGCTCCAGGCGAGCAGCCACTTGCCGTCGTTCGACCATTCGAGACCTCGAGCCGGCTGTGCCGGCCCGGTCCGCCACCGCTCTCTGTGATCGTCCGTCCCCACGAGGTGGATGCGCCCGGAACCGTCGACGTAGGTGAGCAGGCGCTCCTCGCCCGGTCGCCAGGCCGGCGCCACCGGAGCGACGCGTTGTGCGACGAGGCGATCGCCCTCCCCGTTGCCCCCCACGACGCGCAGCCCACCCCCGGCCCTGTACGCGATCCGGAACCCGGTTCCGGGGAGCCAGCGGGCGTCGGCGACGGCCTGTGGGCGAGAAACGGTCCAGCGCACGTCGCCGTCGGGCTCGAGCGCGATGAGCTGGTGCCCGCCGGTCGCGGCCACGAACAGCCCACGGGGCGACCAGGACGCCTGGCGGTAGTCGCCGAGGCGGCGCTTCGAGCCGTCCGGGCGAACCACCCAGACGCCCTGCGCCGAGGAGACGAGCAGGTTCCCTGGCGCTGGAAGCGAGTCGAGTGCCGGTCGGGCGTCGCGGCGACCGATCACGGTCTCCTTGATCCAGCTCCCGACCGCCCCTCCCGCGGGCGTGAGCGCGAAGGCTCCGAGAACGGCGACCGCGGCGAAGAGGGCCGCAGCCAGGATCCACCGCGGCCGCCGCTCGGCGGGCGATGGCTCGCGCGTTTCCCAGGCGGCCCGAACGACGTTCCAGCTTCGCCGCTCCGCCTCGAGCTCGTTGGGTGGGTGTACGGAGAGGAGCTTTTGGCGGAGGTCGGCGTCGCTCACATGTGCTCCTCGTCGAAGTACTCCCGAAGCGCGTCGAGCGCTCGGCGCAGGCGGGAGTTCACCGTTCCGCGGGGAAGCTCGAGCACACCCGCGATCTCGCCTGGCGTGTACTCGAGCAGAAAGCGTAGGACGACGACGGCGCGGTGCTCGGGCGACAACGTCGCGAGGGCCCGCACCACGTCGTCGGACACGGGAGCCGTTCGATCCACAGTCGGCGCCGGTTGCTCCCCCACATGCTCGTCTCCCAGCTCGCGCCGGAGCGAGCGGGCGCGCGTCCAGTCGATTGCCCGGTTGACGACAATCCGATGGAGCCAGGGACCGAATGGCCGGCGGGTGTCGAAGCGCTCGAGCGACCTGACGGCGGCGAGGAACGCCTCCTGTGCGATGTCCTCGGCGGCGGCCCCGTCGTGAACGACGAGGTAGGCCGCCCGGTAGGCACGCGGCCAGTGCTCACGGAACAACTGCTCGACATCCGGGACGGATCCGGAGCGGGCGCGCCGGATGGAGGCCCGCTCCCCACGCCGGAAGCCCGCCATTCCCATCTGACTATACGAGGGCACCGCTGCGACGAGGTCCATCCAGTCGGGTACGACGGGCGTGCCCCGAGAGGTCCACGGCTTAGAGTCCTCGCGATGATCCTCGAGAACGGGGCGATCAGGACGATGGCAACGCCACTGCCGCTGGCACGCGCGCTCGCAATCGCGGGAGACCGCATCGCGGGCGGTGTCGGAACCCACGAACGGGCTCTGGCGAGCCCAGAGCGCGTCGACCTCGGAGGCCGCTGCGTCCTGCCTGGATTCACCGATTCCCACGTCCACCTCCCCCAGTGGGCGCTGGCCCAGCGGCAGGTACGGCTCGAGGGCACTCGCACGCTCGAGGAGGCCGTCGCCCGCGTAGCCGAGGGCGCGAGGACGGCTACGCCGGGGCGCTGGCTCCGCGGCACAGGCTGGCGGAATGCCGAGTGGTCCCCGCCGGTCGAACCGAGCCGGGCAGCCCTCGACGCGGTCACGGGGGAGCTTCCCGTCGCCCTCATGGCGAAGGACGGGCACAGCCTGTGGCTGAACTCCGCGGCGCTCGCGCGGGCGGACGGCGACCTGGCCGTTCGGGGCGGCGTCGTCGAGGTCGACGACCGCGGCGAGCCCACCGGCATCCTCCGGGAAGAGTCGGCCTGGCGGTTCCGTGAACGCTGGGTCGAGACGCCCGCCGAGGAGTGGCTCGAGGCGACGCGGGAGGGGATCGCGCTCGCGTCGTCACGTGGGGTCACCGCCGTGCACGACAAGGACGGCGGCCTCGGTGCACTCGGCTTCTTCCAGACGCTTCAGGACGAGGGCGCTCTCTCCCTTCGGGTGTGGCAGTCGCTCCCGCACGAGCGCTGCGAAGAGCTCGAAGAGCTCGGAATCCACTCGGGTTTCGGAGACGACCTCCTGCGGATCGGCTACCTCAAGGTCTTCATGGACGGGACGCTCGGCTCGCAAACGGCCAGGCTCCTCGACGGAAGCGGGATCGAGATAACGAGCGGTGCCGAGCTGGCCGACATCGTCGTCCGCAGCGCGCACGCAGGATTCCCCGTCGCAGTGCACGCGATCGGAGACCTTGCGAACCGCGAGGCCCTCGACGCGTTCGAAGCCACCCAGGACGTCTGGAGACCGCTCGGCCTTCGGCACCGGATCGAGCACGCCCAGCTCCTCGCCGCGGAAGACCTTCCACGTTTCGCCGCTCTCGGCGTGGCAGCCTCTATCCAGCTGAGCCACGCGCCCTCGGACCGGGACGTCGCAGACCGCTTCTGGGCCGGAAGCATCGATCGCGCCTATCCGTTCCGCTCCCTGGTCGAGAGCGGTGCGCTCGTCGTGAACGGCTCCGACGCGCCGATCGAGGAGCTCGATCCCCTCCTTGGAGTCAAGGCCGGTGTTCTGCGGACACTGGACGAGCGCGAGCCCTGGCATCCGGAGCAGTCGCTCACGGTCGAGCAGGCGCTCGTGGCCACGACGGTCGCGCCCGCTTGGCTCTCGGGCGACGAGCGGGTGCGGGGCATGCTCCTCCCCGGCTATCTGGCGGACCTGGTCGTGCTCGACCGGGACCCGATCGCGTGCCCGCCCGAAGAGCTGGGCGAGGTGCAGGTCCTCGCGACCATGCTCGGCGGGCGCTGGGTCTTCGGGGGTCCCCCCTTCGTCTAGCGGTGCCGGCGATCTCCGACGTCAACGCCGTGAGGCGCCACCGTGAAGACGGCCAGGTCCGCGGCGCGCTCGAAGATGTCGAGGGCCTCGTCCTCGCGTCCCTGGGTTCGGAGGAACTTCCCCCAGGCGCGGTAGGTCTCGGCGAGGAATCGGGAGGCGCCCTGCACAGTCAGAATCTCGGCTGCGGTGCGGTAGGAGCGCTCGGCCAGATCGGTGTCTCCCAGGCGTTGGAACACCTCCGCAAGCGTGCGCCAGGCATGACCCACGTCAACAGCGGCTCCGCCCTCGAGTAGCGAAAGAGCCTCCAGGGCGTAGTCGCGCGCCGCGTCGGGCTGGTCGAGCTGGAGCTCGAGCCGCGCGCGTTCGGTGGTGAGGGCGCCGAGCTCGCCCGGGCTTGCCTCGTCCCCGAGAAGCTCCTCTGCC
>Ga0307318_10000044_pt1 | contig 37461 bp, 45 predicted proteins | sample ER_DNA_367_FD_194500 | JGI IMG/M metagenome (GOLD analysis project Ga0307318, IMG submission 194500) | Bulk soil microbial communities from the East River watershed near Crested Butte, Colorado, United States - ER_DNA_367 | ecosystem: Environmental > Terrestrial > Soil > Floodplain | place...
CGACGCCGCGGTAGCGGAGCTGTCCGCCCTCGCGGTCGGGCTCTGCAATCTCCGTCTCGACGGCGACGACGCCCTCGAGACCAGGCTTGAAATCGGTCATCGCGCGGGAATCTACCCGGACCGGGACGCGCGGAACCTCAGCTAAAGTCGCGCGCGGCATGGCGCACCGAGTCACGCTCATCCCCGGCGACGGCATCGGCCCCGAGCTGACGGAGGCCACCCGGCGGGTCCTGGAGGCAACCGGTGTGGAGTTCGACTGGGACGTCCAGTACGCGGGCACGGACGTGATGGACCAAAACGACGGGAATCCGCTCCCGGACCACGTGCTCGACGCGATTCGCAAGACCGGCGTCGCGCTGAAGGGGCCGATCACGACCCCCGTCGGCAGCGGCTTCCGCTCCGTCAACGTCGGCCTCCGGAAGGCGCTCGACCTCTACGGCCAGGTGCGCCCGTGCAAGAGCTACGAGGGCGTCCGCTCCCGCTTCGACGACGTCGACCTGATCCTGATCCGCGAGAACACCGAGGACCTCTACGCGGGGATCGAGTACGAGCAGGGGAGCGACGAGGCCGAGGAGCTCATCTCCTGGATCGAGCAGCACGGCGGGAAGCTGCGCCACCACGACTCCGGGATCTCGATCAAGCCGCTGTCGGTGAGCGGCACGCGCCGGATCGTGCAGTTCGCCTTCGACTACGCCCGCCGCAACGGCCGCCGCAAGGTCACGGCCGTGCACAAGGCCAACATCATGAAGTTCACCGACGGGCTCTATCTGCGCGTGGCGCAGGAAGTCGCCGCGGAGAACACCGACCTCGAGTTCGACGACCGGATCGTGGACAACATGTGCATGCAGCTCGTCCAGCGGCCGGAGGAGTACGACGTGCTCGTCTGCCCGAACCTCTACGGCGACATCGTCTCCGACCTCGCCGCGGGCATGATCGGCGGGCTCGGCATGGCTCCCGGCGGCAACTTCGGCGAGAGCGCCGCGATCTTCGAGCCCACGCACGGTTCTGCGCCCAAGTACGCAGGCCAGAACAAGGCGAACCCGATGGCGCAGATGCTCTCCGGCGTGATGATGCTTCGCCACCTCGACGAGCACGAAGCAGCCGACCGGGTCGAGGAGGCGATCGCGGACGTGATCCGGCAGGGCAGGAGCGTCACCTATGACATGAAGCCGACCCGCGACGACCCGACCGCGGTCGGGACGAGCGAGGTCGCGGCCGCGATCATCGACAAGCTCGGGGTCCGCGTCTGATGGAGCTCGGCCGGCATGAGTTCACGCCCGACAAGGGTCGCCGCAAAGTGACCGTAGTGGGAGCCGGAAACGTCGGCGCGACCTGCGCGCAGGAGCTCGCCCGGCGTGACTACTGCGACGTCGCGCTCGTCGACATCAAGGAGGGGTTGGCCGAAGGCAAGGCGCTCGACATCAACCAGGCAGGCGCCGTCGTCGGCTACGAGCCCCGTGTCGTCGGTTCCCCCGAGTACGAGATCACCGGCGGCTCCGACGTCGTCGTGATCACGGCCGGCGTCCCGCGTACCGGCGACATGAGCCGCGACGACCTCGTCTCGACGAACGAGAAGATCGTCGGATCGGTCACCTCGCAGGTGGTCGAGCACTCGCCGGACGCGATCCTGATCGTCGTCTCGAACCCCCTCGACGCGATGTGCCATGTCGCGAAGAACGTCTCCGGCTGGCCGAAGAACCGCGTCTTCGGGATGGCCGGCATTCTCGACACCGCCCGCTTCTCGGCCTTCATCGCCTGGGAGACCGGCTCGTCCGTCAAGGACGTGACGGCGATGGTGCTCGGCGGCCACGGCGACCAGATGGTCTCCGTCGTCTCGCACACCACGGTCGGCGGAGTCCCGCTGCGGAAGCTCAGCTCGGACGACCGCATCGCCGAGCTCGTCGCCCGAACGGCGAGCGGCGGCGGCGAGCTCGTCAAGCTGCTCGGCACCTCCGCCTGGTATGCGCCGGGCGCGGCGGCGGCCCAGATGGTCGACTCGATCATGCTCGACGAGAAGCGGATCCTTCCGTGCACCGCCTACCTCGAGGGCGAGTACGGGATCGAGGACCTCTACATGGGCGTCCCGGTGAAGCTCGGCGCCGACGGAGTCGAGGAGATCTACGAGCTCGACCTCTCGGAGGACGAGCAGAGGCTCTTGCTCGAGTCGGCGGAGGCCGTCCGTGACGTCGTGGGCGTACTCACGTCCTAGGCGTCGCCGCCTCGGCCCGGCGCGCCTCACGCGGAGCGCCCTGGAGCTGAGACTCGCCCGCCGCTCGCTCTGCCCGCACTGCGGCCGCCTGAGCCCCACGGTCCAGGGGGTCTGCGCCGACTGCTGGGGGAGCAAGGGCGGACGACAGTTCTGGATCCGCAAATCTGACCAGGGCTGGCCGTTCGAGATCTCGCCGTTCGTGCTCGGGGCAAGCGCCGCCGCCCTTCCGATCCTCGCCATCGTCCTCCTGTGGCTACTCGACTGAACGGCCGCACGGCGATCGTCTGCGGCGCCTCGGCCGGGATGGGGCTCGCGATTGCGAAGGCGTTCGCGGCCGAGGGCGCGAACGTGACGATGTTCGCGCGGCGGCGTCAGATCCTGGAGGCCGAGGCGGAGCGGCTTGGCGCGCTGGCGATCCAGGGCGACGTCACGAACCCGCCGGACTGCGAGCGGGTCGTCGAGAGCACGCTCGCCGCGTTCGGCGGCATCGACATCCTGGTGAACAACAGCGGCGGGCCGCCACGCGGCCCGGCCCTCGCGGTCGACGACGAGTCGCTGGAGGGGGCAGTCGCGCTCCTGCTCCTCTCGGCGGTGCGGCTGACGAACCTCTGCCTGCCGCACCTCCGGCGGAGCCCCGCAGGCCGCGTGATCAACATCGAGTCGAGCACCGTCCGCGAGCCGGCCGACAACCTGGCGCTCTCGAACGCCATCCGCCCCGGAGTGATCGGCTGGGCGAAGACCCTGTCGCGGGAAGTCGGGCCCGACGGGATCACGATCAACTCGATCGCGCCGGGACGGATCGACACCGAGCGGCTCGCCGAGGTCTACCCGAACGGGCCGAGCGAGGAGGACCTGAAGCCGATCCCGCTCCGGCGGTTCGGGCGGCCGGAGGAGATCGCAAGCGTGGTCGCGTTCCTCGCCTCCGACGAGGCGTCCTACGTGACCGGCGCAACGATTCCGGTCGACGGCGGCCTCGCGCGCAGCATCCCGTGAGGCGGCTCGGCTGGGCGAACGCCCTCCTCGGCCTCGGCGCCGTGCTGCTGCTCGTGGCGGCGGTGCTCTACCTGGCGCCGTCGGGCGACTACATCCTCCTCCCAGAGAACGCCAGGCCCCTGGAACCGCTGGTGCACGTCCAGGGCGAGAAACCGGATCCGAACGGCGGCGGGATCTACTACGTCGCCGTCGACGTTCGCAAGGCGAGCCTGCTCGAGAAGGCGTTCCCGCGGATCCACGAGGGCGCGACACTCGTGCCGGCCCACGAGATCAACCCGGCAGGCGAGAGCGACAGGATCCGCAGGCAGGCGGATCTTCGGGACATGGCGCAGAGCCAGAAGTTCGCGGCCGCGGTAGCGCTTCGACAGCTCGGATACAAGGTGCAAGTCCGGAAGCGGGGTGTCCTGATCGAGGCCGTGGCGGCCGACTTCCCGGCGACCGGGAAGCTCCAGTCGGGCGACGTGGTGGTCGCCGTCGACGGAGCGCCGGTCCGGAGCGTCGGCGACCTGCGCCGGCTGATGGAGCCCAAGAAGCCGGGCGACGAGGTCCGGCTGAAGATCCGGCGCAACGGCAAGACGAGGGACGTCACCCTGAAGACGGTCGCGAACCCCAAGAACCCGAAGCAGGCGTTCCTCGGTGTGGTGATCTCGGACGACGCCGAAGTCGTCAAGCTGCCGGTCGACGTCAGGATCAACCTCGGCAACGTCGGAGGGCCTTCCGCCGGCCTCGCGTTCGCGCTCGATCTCGTCGACGAGCTCGGTCGTGACGTCGACCACGGAAACCGGGTCGCCGCGACCGGCGAGATCGAGCTCGACGGCTCCATCCGGCCCGTGGGCGGCGTAAAGCAGAAAACCATCGGTGCGAGGCGTTCCGGAATGGATCTCTTCCTCGTGCCTGGGGAAAACGCTGCCGAGGCGCGGCGCTACGCCGACGGGCTGCGCGTCATACCTGTGGACAGCTTTCAACAGGCGTTGCGCGAGCTGGCAACAGCGGCGCCGAACGCGTAAGGAACCGCCAATTTTCGGCAGTTTCTTTTGGCCGGAATTTGCGGCGTTTTCGTGTTTCTCCCCTCTTGCTTCTGCCGCGCGAAGGCCGCAAGATGCCGCCCCAGAAGAGCGGCACCTTTGGAGGTTACACCGGACAATGAGCAAACGAGCCGAGGCAAGCTGCAGCGATTGCTATTTCCGCAGGGCGGGGCTTTGTGCCCTCCCCATGGACTCCCCCTGTCCAACGTTCAGGCCAGCGAAGCCTCGTAGCCTGCGGCCGCCGCAGCAGCCTCGGCTCGTACCCCGTCCGGAAACCACCGCCGCCGCAGCCACGTAGGAGGCGTCGGCTCCGCCGACGCCTCCTGGCCCTAAGATCCGGCGCACATGCCTCGTCGGCGTGTAGATACAGAGCGGTGGCAGCCCCGGCTCTGGTCCGTCCTGATCGGGCTGCTGCTCCTCGTGCTCTACGTGATCGCGTTCATCGTGCGCAACGACGAGCAGATCACGATCCACTTCATCCTCTTCAGCGCGAACATCTCCCTGATCTGGGAGATCGTCTTCGTCTTCGCCCTTGGCCTGCTAGGCGGCGTGCTGCTGTCGCAGGTCTACCGTCGTCGCCGCGCCCAACGCGGAGGCCAGCCGGCCGACGGCGTCCGCGATCTGGGCCGGGGAGGCAAAGCTGAAGGCAAGGCGCGCGGCTGACCGGCCGCCGCCGCCCCGCGGGAAGAAGTCCGGGCCCGGGACGAACGTGACCCCCGCGGCCTCCGCCGCGGCCAGGAGCTCGACTGCGTCCACCCCGTCCGGCAGGTCGAGCCAGAGGAAGTAACCGCCCGCCGGCCGGTTCCAGCGGGCGCCGGTGCCGCCGAAGTGCTCGTCCAGCGCCTCGAGCATCGCGTCGCGGCGCGCCTTCAAGAGCGACCGGACGAGCTCGAGGTTCGAGTCGAGCCGGCCACGGCGAAGGAACTCGAAGACCGTCGCCTGCGAGAGCAGCGCCGGCGTGATGTAGGTCGAGGTGGCGTGAGCCTCGACCCGCGCCGCGAGCGCCTCCGGCAGCACGAGATAGCCAACGCGCACGCCGGGCGCCACGATCTTCGAGAACGACGAGGAGTGGATCACGCGCTCACCGCCCCCGAGCTCATGGAGCGTCGGCGGCGCGACGCCCTCGTACCGCACGAGCCCGTAGGGATCGTCCTCCAGCACGAGCAGATCGTGCTCCACGGCGAGCTCGACGAGTCGCTTCCGCCCCTCGACGCCGAGCGAGCGCCCGCTCGGGTTCTGGAAGGTCGGGATCACGTAGAGGAATGCAGGCTTCACTCCGGCCAGGAGCCCCGACTCGCCCGCGTCGAGGTCGATCCCGTCCTCCCGCTGCGGCACGGCGACGACGTCGGCGCCGAGCCCCTGGAGGATCTTCAGCGGCCGGTCGTAGGTCGGCGCCTCGACCAGCACGCGCTCACCGTTCCGCGCGAGGAGCTCGGCGAGGAAGACGAAGCCCTGAAGCGACCCGTTCGTGCCCACGACCCGCTCGGTCGCGACGCCGTGCCGCTCGGCGATCCAGCTCCGGAGGGGGCCGTAGCCGGCCGAGCTGCCGTAGGAGAGGACGGTGGCGCCGTCGGCCTCGATCGCGGCCCGGGCGCAGTCGGCGAGCTCCTCGACGGGTATGCACTCCGGCGCCGGAACGCCACGGGCGAGCGAGATCGTCTCCACGCCGCGACTCTAGGATCGTCGTCGGATGGCGTCCCGCATCGCTTCCTTCGGCGCGGCTGCGCTGCTCCTCGCCATCGGCGCCGTCTACCTCGTCGCGGTCGAGCACGGTGAGGGCTCGGACGCGGCGGTGATCGTCCCGGCGCTGCTCGCCGCGGCCGCGCTCGCCGGCGCAGCACCCTTCTCGTCGCGCCGCGTCGGCCTGCTGGGTGCATCGTTCGCCCTCGTCCTGGTGGTCGCGGTGCTGACCGGTTTCTCGATCGGCCTGCTGCTGGTGCCGCCGCTCGTGCTGCTGCTCTACGCGGCGTTCGTGTGATCGGCGAGACTCCCCGGATGGAAACCGGTGCGCACCTGACCGTCGTTCCGACGCAAGGCGAGGCCGACGTCGTGATCTCGCTGCTGCGCGCGAACCGGATCCGCTGCGGCGAACGCGCGGCCGAGGTCGCGAACATCGGCACGGCCGGCTTCGGCGGGTGGCGCGAGATCCTCGTCGCCGAGGATCAGCTCGAGGCGGCGCGCGAGCTGCTCGAGGCGAGCCCGACCGACTAGGCCGCGTGCCGTTCGCGCCGCGTCGCGACGGCCAGCATGATCAGGAGCAGCACGATTCCCGCCGCCCCGACGATGTTCGTCACGACTGCGATGAATCCGGCGACGTCACTCGTATCCGCCCAGACCAGCCCGATGATCAGCCCGACCACGAACAGGGCCACCATCGCGCCAAGCCAGTAGACAATCCGTCGTCTGTTCATACGACGAGGGTACTCCCGTGACGTGCAGGAAAAAAGCGCGGGTCAGGCGCGGGCGCCGACGGTCTCGGCGACGAGCTGCGCGACCTCCGTCGGCGTCGTCCCGACCCGCACGCCGCAGGCCTCGAGCGCCTCCTTCTTGGCCTGCGCCGTACCTGAAGTACCGGAGATGATCGCGCCGGCATGGCCCATCGTCTTGCCGGGCGGGGCGGTGAAGCCGGCGATGTAGGCGATCACTGGCTTGGTGACGTACTCCTGGATGTGCGCCGCGGCCTTCTCCTCCTCGGCGCCGCCGATCTCGCCCACCATCACGATCAGCTCCGTCTCGTCGTCCGCCTGGAAGCGTGAGAGGATGTCGATGAAGCCGGAGCCGACGACCGGGTCGCCGCCGATGCCCACGATGGTCGAGTTGCCGAGTCCGAGCTGCGTCAGCTCGTGCCCGATCTGGTACGTGAGCGTGCCGGACCGGCTGACGAGGCCGACGTTCCCCTCGCGGAAGATCTCGGCGGGGATGATCCCGACGTTCGCCTTCCCGGGCGACAGCGCGCCCGGGCAGTTCGGGCCGAGCATCGTGATCCCCTTGGGACGGATGTAGTTGTAGACGCGGAGCATCTCGTGCGCCGGCAGGCCCTCCGCGATGCAGATCACCGTCTCGACGCCTGCGTCGACCGCTTCGTAGATCGCATCGGTCGCGAAGCGCGCCGGGACGAAGACCATCGCCGTGTTCGCGCCGGCCTCCGTCACCGATTCGGCGACGGTGTCGAAGACGGGCACGCCCTCGACGTCCTGGCCGCCCTTGCCGGGCGTGACGCCCGCGACCACGTTCGTGCCGTAGTCCCGGTTGCGGATCCCGTGGAACGACCCTTCCCGCCCGGTGAGGCCCTGGACGACGAGGCGCGTGTCGTTGTCGACGATGATCGCCATCAGCGCTTGCGGCCCCGCAGGATGATCGCGTCGTGACGGACGAGCCCGTCGTCGATCATGTCGGCGATCAGCTCCTTGACCCTGGCCGAGACCTCGGCGCTCGCATCTGCGCGCCCGAGCCAGGGGTCGACGGGCATGCGGCGGCTCATGATCTCGAGGCGGTCGACCTCCAGCCCCGCCCGCTCGAAGAAGGAGCGCCATTCCTGCTCGCTGTAGCGGCAGACGTGGCTCGGGTCGCGGAGCTTCTCGGCCTCCTCCATCGCCTCGCCCTGGAAGAGGTTGTCCTGGACGACCACGCGATCGCGGCTGACGCGCGCCATCTCGGCGACGGCGCCCGCGACGTCGTCGAAATGGTGCGCCGCGATCCGACAGGCCGCGACGTCGAAGCTGCCGTCGGCAAAGGGAAGGCTCTCCGCCCGGGAGATGACGTCCGGCTCCATTCCCGGCGCGGGATCGACGGTGACGACGCGCGCTCCCTCGTCCCGCAAGCGGCGCGCCACGTGCTGGCCACCGGTCGCGATGTCGATCGCGTCGACGCCGGGCGCCGGCTCGCAGAGCTCGACGACGAGATCCAGATCGGGCCCTTCGCGATGCGTCGGGCTCTCGCGCATGGTCTGCGCACGGCTGCTCCAGACGTCGGTCACGCGGCCAGCTCCACCGCCCGACGAGCCGCGTCGAGCATCGTCGGCTCCACGTGCAGGTTGGGCGACGCCGCGTCCCTGAGGAGCTGCCGCCCCTCCTCGGCGTTCGTCCCGTCGAGCCGCACGACGATCGGCTCTTCGATCGTCAGCTGGTCGAGCGCCTGGAGGATCCCGCGCGCGACCTCGTCGCAGCGTGTGATCCCGCCGAAGATGTTGAACAGGATCGACGTCACCTGGGGATCGGCGCTGATGATCTCGAGCGCGTCGACGACACCCTGTGCGTCGCCCCCGCCCCCCAGGTCGCAGAAGTTCGCCGGGCGGCCGCCGGCCAGCGCGACGACGTCGAGCGTGGACATCACCAGGCCGGCGCCGTTCCCGAGCACGCCGACCTCCCCGTCGAGCTTGACGTACGTGACGTTCTTCTCGCGCGCCGCGCGCTCCTCGGGCGGGTACGCCTCGAGGTCTCGCATCTCGGCGATGTCGGGGTGCTTGTAGAGCGCGTTGTCGTCGACGGTGAACTTCGAGTCGAGCGCCTTGACCTCGCCGTCAGGCGTCACGATCAGCGGGTTGATCTCGGTCAGCATCGCGTCGGAGCCGACGAAGGCGTCGTACAGCTGGCCCGCGATCTTCGCGATCTGCTTCTGCTCGCCCTCGTCCTCGAGGCCAGCGCCGTAGATCAAGCGGCGCGCCTCGTAGGGCTGGAAGCCCTCGAGCGGGTCGACGTGTAGGCGCGCGAGCGCCTCCGGACGCTCCGCCGCGACCTCCTCGATGTCGATCCCGCCCTCCTTCGTGAACATGTAGAGCGACTTCTTCTCGCCGCGGTCGAAGGTCAGAGAGAGGTAGTACTCCCGCTCGATGTCCGACGCCTGCTCGATCCAGAGCTTCCGCACGACGTGGCCGTTGATGTCCATGCCGAGGATCGCCCGCGCATGCTCCTCGGCCTCGTCGGGTCCGTCCGCAAGCTTGATCCCGCCGGCCTTCCCGCGACCGCCGGTCAGCACCTGCGCCTTGACGACGACCTGTCCACCGAGCTCCTCGGCGGCCGCGCGCGCGGCCTCGGGCGTGTCGGCGACTCGCCCCTCGGAGACGGGGATCCCGAACCGCTTGAAGAGCTCTTTGCCCTGGTACTCGTAGAGGTCCATGACCGGCTGGCGAGTCTATCCATGCCTCCTCCTGCTGGTCGCACTCGCCGGCTGCTCGGGGATTCAGCGTCCGACGCTGGCCCCGCCGGCGAACCCGAGGGACGTTGACCTCGGCTGGGTCGAGCGGTACGCGGCGGGGCAGTTCGTGTTCCGCGTCGGTCGGCTGGCGGTCGGCCCGGACGGGTGGCGGGCGAACGTGGCCGTGACGAACAACTCCACGAGCCCGTACCGGATGAGCCCCCAGAGCTTCGGGCTCGTCCCGCTCGACACGACATCGCAGGCCGAGCTCAGGCGCCTCACAGAGGACTCGACGCGCACGCCGCCTGCCCTGCAACCCGTGCGCGTGACACCGGCGCCGCCCGCACTGCTGGCGCCGGGCGCGACCTACCGCGGCACGATCCAGGGCTCCGAGGTGCTCCGGTCGGGGACCGTGCTCCGCGCTCTCTTCGGGCCCTTCACGCGGCCAGACGCGCGCGACCTCACCGAGGGGGCCGATGTCCTCTGGGTAACCGACCACGCCCTCCGGATTTAGCGGCCCCGGATCGGGATACATAGACTCGACGGCTGTATCCCCGATCGAAGGAGATGGCATGAGCGACCACACGACGCTCAGCGACGACGAGATCCGCACCGACGTCGCCCAGTCCATTCGGCAGGAGACCTCGGACGCCGACATGGACGACTCCGACAGCGACACGGACGACACTGACAGCGACTCTGACGGCACAGACAGCGACTCCGACGGCACAGACGCCTAGGGCGCTCGGGCGCTGCGTCGACCCCGTCGGCGCCGCGGAGTTCCTCGAGACCTACTGGGAGCGCAGGCCGCTCGCGATGGAGCGCGACGAGGCCGGCCGCTACGACGACCTCCTCTCCGAGCAGGAGGTTCAGCATGCGGTCACCTCCGGCGGCCTGCGATATCCCGGGTTCCGGCTGGTCAAGGCCGGCGAGCAGCTTCGGGCCCGCGACTACACGCTCGACATTCCCTGGCGCCCGACGCCGTTCACGGGGACGGCTGAAGTCGAGCAGGTGCTCGCCGAGTGGGAGCGCGGCGCGACGATCGTCCTCCAGGGGCTCCATCTGACGAAGCCGTCGATCGCCGAGTTCTGCCGGTCGCTCGAAGAGACGCTCGGCCACCCGGCGCAGGCGAATGCCTACTACACGCCGCGGCACGCCCAGGGGCTGCCGGTGCACCACGACACACACGACGTCTTTGTCCTCCAGGTCTCCGGGGAGAAGCGGTGGCTCGTCTACGAGCCAGCGTGGGAGCTGCCGCTGAAGCACCAGAAGTACTCGGAGGCAATGGGCGAGCCCGGACCGCCGGTCGAGGACCGCGGGCTACGGCCCGGCGACATGCTCTACCTCCCGCGCGGCTGGCTGCACGAGGCGCTCACCTCGGACACCGACTCACTCCACATCACCGTCGGCGTCAACGTCGTCACGTGGCTGGACGCGTTCAAGGCGGCCCTTGACGAGCTGGGGGACGAGATCGGGTTCCGGCGCTCGTGGCAGTCGGGGAACGGCACCGACGAGCTCGTCGAGGCTCTGCGCGCCCGGCTCGGAGCCGAGGAGGTCGCGCGCCGCGCCCGCGAGAGCCTCGTCCGGTCGCGCCGGCCGATCCGCGAGGGTCAGATGGCGCAGCTGCGCGCGCTCGACGCGCTCGCACCGGACTCGCGGCTCGAGCGGCGCCCGACGGTGCTCGCCGATCTCGTCGAGCAGAACGGCACGGTCTCGCTCGTCTTCGAGGGCAGGGACGTCACGTTCCCCGCACACATCGCGCAGGAGTTGGAGGCGATCGTCGCATCCGACGAGCCGTTCACGGTCGCGGAGCTGCCCGGGTCACTGGACGACGCCGGCCGGTTGGTGCTCGTCCGCCGCCTGGTCCGCGAGGGCTTCCTGCAGGTCAGCGAGGCATAGCGACGTACCGCAGCGGCCGCTTCACGCGGTCCGCGTTGCACGTCAGCATCGTCAGCTCGCCCAGCTCCGTCACCACGTCGACCTCCCTCGGCCCGACGCGCGTCTCGAACGCCACCGTCCAGCGGATTGCGCCCCGCGCGTCGACTCGGCTGAGCCTGAGGTCGTCGAGCCCCGTCAGGCCCTCCTCCGCCCGGATCCTCCGCTCCGCGGCCTGGACCGCGAACGGCCAGCAAGACCGACCACGGTAGTGGGCGAGCGAGATCCGCCCGTCGAAGTACTCGTCGACCAGGCCGGGGACGTCGTCTCGGTCGACCCGGCCGTAGTAGACGCCGTGGGGCAGGCACAGCGCGTTACCGGCGAAGCGATCGCCGCCGACGTGGGTGCACTGCCAGGCCGACTCGGGGTCGAGCTCCTCGCTCAGCGCCTCGTAGAGCGGCCGGCCATAGCGCGCGCAGCACGGATCGTGCTTTCCGTGGGTGCACGCGAGGAAGAGCAGCTCGTCCGTGTCCTCGGCCGCCTCCCACGGGTCGACCCGGCGCAGGTCCTCGTGCTCGTCGAGCTCGAGGCGTCCGATCCGCTCCTCCCCCTGACGGGAGGTCGCGACGTAGACGGCGAGCTTCGGGTGGCGCCGCCGGTCCGGGCGGCGGATGAAGAGCAGGCGCGTCCGCGGCCGGGCCGACCGGAGCTCGCGCAGCCTCGTCTTCACCTGGTCGGAGAGGCCGCTGCCGACGAGCGCGTCCGAGCTCCAGAGCCCGCGGTACTCCACGAGGAGCCAGTGGTCGATGCGGCTCGCTGTGGCGCCGAGTGGCTCGTCGTTCTCGCGGGAGATGTCGGAGCAGAAGGGCCGGGCCGTCGTCACGCGCCCTGCACTATGCAGATCACCTGGCCGGTCTTGACGGGCTGCCCCGCCTCGATCGAGAGCTCGGCCACCCGCCCTGCGCGGTGGGCGGCGATCACGTTCTCCATCTTCATCGCCTCGACGACGCAGAGCACCTGGCCGACCTCGACCTCTTCGCCCTCGGCGACGTCCACCGACAGCACCGTGCCCTGCATCGGGCTGACGACTGCCTCCTCAGCCCCACCGTGGGCGCCGCGCCGCGCGTCGCGCTCCTTCCGACGGCGGGCGAGCTCGGCGTGCGGCGGCTCGGGCACGAGCAGGCTGAGCTCGTACCGTCGGCCGGCGAGCTCGGCCTGGATCCGCCGCTCGCGCAGCGCGGCCGGGGCGGCGGCGCCGTCCGACCCCGCCGCTAGGGTTGTTGTCAGATGAGACAACTCCTCCGCTCGCTGGGCAAGCTCCTCCGACTCCACGATGCCGTGGCAGGTCCTGCCCTCGACGAAGCACGGCTCGCGCAGCAGCGCGCGGTGGAAGCCGAGCAGTGTCGTGATGCCGTCGATCCGGTACTCGTCGAGTGCGCGGAGCATGCGGTGCCTCGCGTGCTCGCGGTCGATGCCGTGGACGATCAGCTTCGCGATCATCGGGTCGTAGAGCGCGACGACCTCGCGCCCCGCGTCGACACCCGAATCCACCCTGACCCCCGGCCCGCCCGGCTCCCGGTAGCCCGTGATCCGCCCGGGCGTGGGCAGGAAGCCGCTGGACGGGTCCTCGGCGTTGATCCGGCACTCGATCGAGTGGCCGGTCAGACGGACGTCCTCCTGGCGCAGCGATAGCGGCTCACCTGCCGCGACCAACACCTGCTCCCGAACGAGGTCGAGCCCCGTCACGAGCTCCGTCACCGTGTGCTCTACCTGGATCCGGGTGTTCATCTCCAGGAAGAAGTACTCGCCCTCCCGCGAGAGGAGCCCCTCGATCGTGCCGGCGGAGCGGTAACCGACGGCGCGCGCGGCGTCGACGGCGATCCCGCCGATGCGCTCTCGAAGCTGGGGAGAGACGGCCGGCGAGGGCGTCTCCTCGACCAGCTTCTGGTGGCGCCGCTGGATCGTGCAGTCCCGCTCGCCGAGATGGATCACGTTGCCGTGGCCGTCGGCGAGCACCTGGACCTCCACGTGGCGCGGATCCTCGAGGTAGCGCTCGACATAGACGGCCGAGCTCCCGAAGTACGCCTCGCCCTCACGTCGGGCCGACTCGAAGGCCCGCTCCACCTCGTCGGGGGAGGGGACGACCTTGAGGCCTTTGCCTCCGCCGCCGGCGGAGGCCTTGATCGCAATCGGCCAGCCGAGCTCGTCTCCGAGGCCGCGAACCTCCTCGGCGGTCGTCACCGGTTCGGTCGTCCCGGGAATGATCGGCACACCCGCCGCCTGCATCCGCTCGCGGGCGGCGACTTTGGAGCCCATCACCTCGATCGCCTCCGGCGGTGGGCCGATCCAGACGAGACCGGCCGCCTCGACGGCGCGCGCGAACTCGGCGTTCTCGGCGAGAAAGCCGTAGCCGGGATGGATCGCCTCGGCGCCGGACTTGCGCGCGGCCTCGATCACCCGATCCTGCGCGAGATAGCTCTCGGCCGGCGCTCCGGGCCCGAGCAGGTACGCCTCGTCCGCGAGGTCGACGTGGAGCGAGGCGCGGTCGGCTTCGGAGTACACAGCCACGGGGACGATCTCCAGCTCCCGCAGCGTGCGGAAGATGCGGATCGCGATCTCGCCGCGATTGGCGACCAGGACCTTCGAGAACGGGGCCAAGACGGCCGTATTCTCTCTGGCGGTGAGCATCGCGGATCAGCTGACGGTCGCACGGATCGCGGCAGCACCCCTGATCGTGCTGCTCTACGTCCTCGACTTCGAGCACCACGACTACTGGGCGACGGCGCTCTTCGCCGCGGCCATGGCCACCGACTGGTTGGACGGGCGGCTCGCGCGGCGGAGCGGGCGGACGTCTGCGATGGGGTCGCTACTCGATCCCGTGGCGGACAAGGTGCTCGTGATCTCCGTCCTGATCGTGCTCGTTGGGCGAGGCGTCTTCCCGGGCTGGATGGTCGCGGCGATCGTGGCGCGGGAGTTCCTGGTCTCGGGGCTCCGCCTGGCCGCGCTGGAGCGGGGCGTCGTGCTCGGCGCGCGCGACCTCGGCAAGCTGAAGACCTGGATGCAATCCGTCGCGGCGATCGTCGGCGGGCTGGCCGCGGCCGGGCTCTGGAGTGACGACGTCGCCTGGTGGACCCTGCTCGTGGCCCTCGTGATCACGTGGGTCTCAGGGCTCGACTACGCCCGACTGGCGCCAGGCCTGCTGCGAAGCCGGGCCACGGCCTAGGTCGTCTAGCCCGGAGCTCCACCACGCGCTCTGCCGGTCGCCGTCGACGGCCTCCTGGGCCGCCTGCACGAGCGCTTCGCGCTCGTCGTCGTCCGACGGTTCCGGCGTCACCTGCCAGTCCACTCCGCGGAGCCTAAAGGCGCCACGGACCCGGGCCGATGGGTCAGTGAATGCGTCGTCCGCTTGCGGCACTCGCCTGCGCCTGCCTGGCGCTCCTCGCTCCCGCCGTCGTCTCCGCCAAGACGACGCGGTCCTGGGCCGCGCCCGAGATCAAGCTCGTCACGACTCGTGGGCTGATGGGCGGCGACGCCGCGACCTTCCGGCCCGATTCGCCCCTGACGCGCGGCGCCCTCGACGACCTCGTCTCGGCGCTCACGGAGACGCCTGCGGTCGTGGGCGGCACGCCGAGCGCCCCGGTCACGATGGCCGGGCTCGACCAGACGCTCGTCCGCTCGCTGGATTTCGGCGACGACGCCCGGCTCTTCTACCTCGGCGCCCGCGCCTCTGGCCTCCGGCCGCCCGGCCGTTTCGGCAGCGAGGTCGTCGCGCGCCTCCTCGGCCTCCGGAAGAACCACGAGGCGCCGAACGACGACCTCGAGCTGCTCCCGAGCGATGTCGCAACTCGCGCCGAAACCGCCTATTCCGCCGCCCAGATCCTTCGGTTCCGCGAGTGGGAAGTCGGCTCCGTGGAAAGCGCGGCCGCCGAGTTCGAGCTCCCGGTGTATACGCCGTGGCAGCGGAAGGTGCTCCAGACGGCCGTGAATCTGATCGGCTACCCCTACGTCTGGGGCGGAACGAGCGGCGGCCGGCAAACCGTCGTCGGGGTCACCTCACGCGGCGGCTTCGACTGCTCTGGTTTCGTCTGGCGCGTCTACAAGCTCCAGGCGTACCCCGGCGGGGCTGCGCTCCGGGCGACGATCCGCGGACGCACCGCCGCGCAGATGGCCGGCGAGGTGCCGAAGTCGAAGCGGATCGCCTTCGCGGCGCTCGAGCCGGGCGACCTCGTGTTCTTCGGCCAGGGCGGCCGGCGCGCCCGCGCCGCGGCGATCGACCACGCCGGCATCTACCTCGGCTCGGGCTGGATGATCAACTCCTCGCGCTACGGAGTCGCCCTCGCGCCGCTGCAGAACTGGTACGCCGACCGCTTCGCGTGGGGCCGTCGGCCCCTGGCAGAAGCAGGGCTTTCCTAGTCCAGACGGATCAGGCGAACCCCCCGATCGGGTGATGGCACGGCCCCTGGCGAGGCGGAAAATCGATCCCGTCTTCGCGGGAAAGGGAGCCAGATGCTGGAGTGGAAGGCAAGGATTCTGACGGTGTTGGTCTCGGCGGCCGTCATCTGGGATCTGTTCGGCGCCCAGATCGACAACAACTGGAACTGGTAGCGCGGCTCAGGCCATGAAACGCCTGCCGCCGCGACTGCTTCTGCTGGTCGTTCCGGTTTGCGGCGCCGGACTTGCGATCGCGCTCGCCGCCGCGATCTCGTTCGCGACGACTCCGGTCGGGCTCGGTGAGCTCGTAGGGCCGCTGGCGCTGCTCGTCGCCTCCACCGTCGCCAGCCGCTACCCCGTGCCGATCGAGGGAGCCGAGAGCGGCGGCGTCACGCTCTCGTTCGTGTTCGGGACGAGCGGGATCGTCCTGTTCGGCTGGGATGCCGGGATCATCATCGCCTTCGCCGCGCCGGCCGCGATGCAGCTCTTCGAGCACCGTCCGCTGGAGCGCGTCGCCTACAACGCCTCGGTCTTCGCGATCGGCGCGGCGGTCGCCGCCGGGCTCGTGTCTCTCGTCCACGGCGAGGGCACGGGCGCCCTCGTCGCCATGGTTCTGCTTTCCGCGGCCGCCCAGTACACGATCAACCTCGTCCTCGTCTCCGCCGCGGTGGCGAGGTCGGCGCGGCGCGCGTTCGCGCCGCTCGTCGAGTCCTCGGCTCGGTCGACGGTGGTCCCGTTTGCGCTGATGGCCTCCGCAGCACTGATGCTCGTCGTGCTGTGGCAGCGCTCGCCGTTGCTCTCGGCTGCGCTCGTCGGTCCGCTCCTCGCGATCTCGCTCTACCAGCGCTCCGCGTACCAGGCGCTGCGTGCGATGCGGCTCGCGCTGACCGACCCCCTGACCGGGCTCGGGAACCACCGCTCGTTCCAGGAGCGCGTGCAGCGGGAGCTGATCGGGGCCGAGGCGCGCGCGATCCCCTTCACGCTCTGCCTGATCGACATCGACGACTTCAAGCGCGTGAACGACCTCTTCGGCCATCCGATGGGCGACAAGGTCCTTGCCGAAGTCGGATCCCGGCTGCGTCAGAACGGCGAGGCGTTCCGCCTCGGCGGTGACGAGTTCGCTCTGCTCCTGCCGGCCCGCAGCGCCGAGGCGGCGCTGCCGCTGGCCGAGACCGTGCTGGCCCGGATCGCGTCGCTCGACCTCGACGAGGTCGGCTCGGTCACCGCCAGCGCGGGGATCGCGAGCTTCCCAACCCAGGCGATCGGCCGCGGGGAGCTGATCCGGCTCGCCGACAGCGCCCTTTACTGGGCGAAGGAGCACGGCAAGAACCGCGTGCACCTCTACCGGCCGGAGGTCGTGGAGCTCGCGGAGCTCCGCCGCCTCGCCCAGGGCCCGGACCGCGCCGCCCGCTTCCGCGCCGCCGCCAGCCTCGCCAAGGCCGTGGATGCGCGTGACACCTACACCGGCAGCCACTCCACGCGCGTAGCGGAGCTCGGCGCCTGGATCGCGGCGCACCTCGGGCTCGACGTCGAGCAGGTCGAGCTGACGCGGCTGGCCGGGAGCCTGCACGACCTGGGCAAGCTGGCGATCCCGGAGGAGATCCTGCGCAAGCCCGGCCCGCTCACCCCGCCCGAGCGCCTCGTGCTCGAGCGGCACCCGCAGATCGGCTTCCGGATGCTCGAGAGCCTCGGCGTCGACCCCGTCGCCGACTGGGTGCTCCACCACCACGAGCGCTGGGACGGCACCGGCTACCCCGACCGCCTCCGGGGCGAGCAGATCCCGCTCGGGGCACGCATCATCTTCGTCGCCGACGCGTACGACGCAATGACGTCGGACCGAGCCTACCGGGGACGGCTGACCCCCCACGACGCGGTCGAAGAGCTCCAGCGCTGCGCCGGCACCCAGTTCGACCCGCAGATTGTCGGGGTCTTCGCCCGCGAGCTCGGCTACGCGCCGTTCACCGCCGCGGCCGCGAGGTAAAAGCGCCGCGGAACGGGCTTTGCCCGTTCCGCTCACTGCGCCGGATAGAGACAGGAGCGGCGGTGAAGTCCTGGGTAGTCACGGTGCGTGGCGCCGGCGACTGATTTCCTCGCTGAAAGTCGCGAGACTTTCAGCGATTAGAGCGGAATGTTCCCGTGCTTGCGGCGCGGGCGAGGCTCCCGCTTCGTGAGCGCCGTCTCGAGCGCGTTCACGAGCACCGGTCTCGTCCGCCTCGGCTCGATCACGTCGTCCACGTAGCCCCGTTCCGCCGCGACGTACGGGTTCGCGAACTGCTCGCGGTAGTCGGCGATCAGCGCTTGGCGGCGGCCCTCGGGGTCGTCCGCCTCCTCGAGCTCCTTCCGAAAGACGATGTTGACGGCGCCTTCGGGCCCCATCACGGCGACCTCCGCCGTCGGCCAGGCGAAGTTGAAGTCCGCCCGGATGTGCTTCGAGCTCATGACGTCGTACGCCCCGCCGTATGCCTTGCGCGTGATCACGGTCAGCTTCGGCACGGTCGCCTCGCAGTACGCGTAGAGGAGCTTCGCGCCGTGGCGGATGATCCCGTGCCACTCCTGGTCGGTTCCCGGCAAGAAGCCGGGCACGTCGACAAACGTGACGAGCGGGATGTTGAACGCGTCGCAGGTGCGCACGAACCGCGCCGCCTTCGAGGACGACTCGATGTCGAGGACGCCGGCGAGCGACTGCGGTTGGTTCCCCACCACGCCGACAGAGTGGCCGCCGAGGCGTGCCAAGCCGCAGACGATGTTCTCCGCGTAGTGCTCGTGCACCTCGAGGAACTCGCCCTCGTCCACCACCCTCCGGATCACGTCCTTCATGTCGTACGGCTTGGTCGGCTCGTCCGGAATCAACGTGTCGAGCTCCGCATCCTCCCGGTCGGGGGCGTCGGTCGGCGGGAAGTGCGGCGTCGGGTCGAGGTTGTTCTGCGGCAGGAACGAGAGGAGGTAGCGCACGTCCTCGAGGCAGATCTCCTCGTCCGCGGCGGTGAAGTGCGCCACGCCCGACTTCGACGCGTGGGTCGCCGCGCCGCCGAGCTCCTCGAACGTCACTTCCTCCCCGGTCACCGTCTTCACCACGTCGGGGCCGGTGATGAACATGTACGAGCTGTCCTCGACCATGAAGATGAAGTCGGTCATGGCCGGCGAGTAGACGGCGCCGCCCGCGGTCGGGCCCATCACGAGGCTGATCTGCGGGATCACGCCCGACGCCTGCACGTTCCGCCAGAAGATCTCCGCGTACCCGGCCAGCGAGACGACGCCTTCCTGGATCCGGGCACCGCCCGAGTCGTTGATCCCGATCAGCGGGCACCCGAACTTGAGCGCCAGGTCCATGACCTTGCAGATCTTCTCGGCGAACGACTCGGAGAGGCTGCCGCCGAAGATCGTGAAGTCCTGCGAGAAGACGAAGACCTTACGGCCGAAGATCGTCCCGTAGCCGGTGACGACCGCGTCGCCGTACGGCCTCCGTTCCATCATGCCGAAGTAGGGGTTCCGGTGGCGCACGAAGCGGTCGAGCTCCACGAACGAGCCGGGGTCGAGCAGCTTCTCGATCCGTTCGTGCGCGAGGAGCTTCCCCTGTGATCTCTGGCGCTCGACCGCCTGCTCGGTCGCCGGGTTCAGCGCCTCCTCGCGCAGCCGGCGTAGGAGGTCGAGCTTGTCGCTCGTCGACTCGGTGCGGTCGTCCGTCGCTGCCACGCCGTGAGCCTAACTAGCATCGCGGCAGATGCTCGACCGCTCGACGATCTGGCCGTACGAGAACGCGGAGCCCGGCGAGTTCTACTACCAACGCTACGCGCACCCGGCCGGCGTCGCGGCGGAGCGGGCGCTCGGTGAGCTCGAGGGCGGACACGCGCTGCTGTACCCCTCCGGTTCCGGCGCGACGACGTCGCTGCTCCTGACTCTCCTCGAGCCCGGCCGGACGATCGCCGTCGCGGACGGCGCGTACTACGGCACGCCGACGCTCGTGCGCGCACTCGAGCGGTGGGGGATCCGCCTTCTCGAGTTCGACCAGACCGGCCCGCCGCCCGACGGTGTCGACCTCGTCTGGATCGAGGCGCCGTCGAACCCGCTGCTCTCGATGCCGGACTTCGAGGCTGCCGCGGCGCACCCCGCACCCGTCGTCTGCGACTCCACGGCCGCGACCCCCGTCTACGTCCGGCCGCTGGAGCGCGGCGCGGACTTCGTCCTGCACAGCGCCACGAAGTTCCTCGGCGGCCACCACGACGTACTGCTGGGAGCGGTGATCACGAAGGAGCGGGCCGACTACGACCGGCTGCTCGAGTTTCGAACGCGGAGCGGCATCGTCGCGGCGCCGGACGCCGCGTGGCTGCTCAGCCGCAGCCTGAAGACGCTCCAGCTGCGCGTGGAGCGCCAGACCGCGACGGCGACCGAGCTCGCCCGGCGGCTGGAGGCGCATCCCGCCGTCGAGCGCGTCCGGTATCCGGGCTTCGGCGGTCTGATGTCGTTCGACGTCGCCGGGGGCGCGGAGGCCGCACGGCGCGTGGAGACCGGCACGGAACTGATCAAGAACGCGACCTCGCTGGGAGGCGCGGACTCGGTCCTGGAGACGCGAGCGCGCTGGGAGGGCGACCGGGTGCCGGAGAACCTCGTGCGGCTCAGCGTCGGGCTCGAGGACGTCGAGGCCCTCTGGTCCGACCTCGGGCAAGCGCTGGAAGAGAGGAGCAAATGATCACCACCGACATCTCACTCGACGCGTTCAGGCAGGCCCACGAGCACGTCAAGCAGCACGCGCACCACACACCCCTCGTCGGCTCACGGTCGCTGAGCGAGGCGACCGGCTTCGACGTCTCCCTCAAGGCGGAGTCGTTTCAGAAGACCGGCTCCTACAAGATCCGCGGGCCGCTGAACAAGTTCGCTCACCTCGACGAAGCGGAGAAGCAGGCCGGCGTCATCTGCTCGTCGGCAGGCAACCACGCGCAGGGGGTGGCGCTCGCCGCCGCCCTCCACGGGATCAGGGCCGTCGTCGTGATGGCGGAGAACGCAACGCCCTCGAAGGTCGAGGCGACGCGTGCATACGGCGCCGAGGTCGTGCTGCACGGGAGCATCTGGGACGAGGCGAACGAGAAGGCCCTCGAGCTCGTCGAGGAGCAGGGGCTGACGTACGTCCATCCGTTCGACGACCTCGATCTGATCACCGGGCAGGGCACGCTCGGCCTCGAGCTCTACGACGACCTGCCGACGGTCGACACAGTGGTCGTCCCGATCGGCGGCGGCGGGCTCATCTCGGGCGTCTCGACGGCGCTGAATGCTCTGAACCCGAAGATCCGCGTGATCGGAGTCGAATCGTCCGGCGCGCCCGCGATGAAGCGCAGCGTCGAAGAGGGTCAGCGGGTGCAGCTCGACGAGGTCGACTGCGCGATCGACGGGCTGACGGTCAAGCGCGTCGGCAAGAAGACGCTGGAGATCGTGCGCCGGAACGTGGACGAGATCGTCGCGCTTCCGGACGAGCAGATCTTCGAGGCCCTGGTCTGGACGCTCTCCAGGACGAAGATCGTCGTCGAGGGCGCGGCCGCCGCGCCGGTGGCGGCGCTGCTGAACGGCCTGGTGGACGCCGACCCCGGCTCGAGCGTGGTCTGTGTCCTGAGCGGCGGCAACATCAAGCTCGACCAGCTCGCCGGCATGCGCTGGAACTAGCGCGCCCGGGAATATCCGGACCCCCGCCGGACGTTGGGTTCCGAATGGCCTCGGTCCCGGACACCCCGCAGCTCGAAGAAACGCACAGGCTCCGACTTCGCCCGCTGGCGCTCTTCCACGGGAGAGGTCGCGCCGTTGCGCTCGTCGTCGCGGTCGTCGCGGCGGCGCTGCCGCTCGTCGGACTCGTCTCGCTGCTGCTTCGGTCCCGCCTGGATCCGCATCTGGAGAACTACCAGGTGCACTTCCTCGTCTTCGGCGTCACGGGCTCCGTCGCCTTCATCCTCGGGTACGCCGCAGGCGAGGCGGCGAACCGGCGCAGGGACGCGCGGGTGCTGCTCCTTTCCCTCGCGTTCATGGCCACCGGCGGGTTCATGGGGCTCCATGCGCTCGGGACACCGGGCGTCTTGTTCTCGAGCGAGTACGCCGGCTTCCAGGTTGCGATCACCGTCGGCCTGCTCGTCAGCTCGTTCTTCGCGGCGGCATCGGCCTTCGTCGACGTTCGTCCGGAGATCGCACCGCTGCTGATCCGCCGGCGGCAGCTCCTGCGGGTCGGTGTGCTCGTCTCGATCGGACTGTGGTCCGTGTGGACGCTCAGCAAGCTGCCGCCGCTGCACGGCCCGGAGAGCGAAGCGGCGCGCGGCATCCTGATCGCGTCGATGGCGGCCGTCGGCACCTTCGTGTACGCCCTCAGCGCCGCTCGCTACTGGCACATCTTCCGCCACCGGCCGAACCTGCTGCAGGCGGCCGTGATCGCCTGCTTCGTCCTCCTCTCGGAGGCGCTGGTCGGCGTCGCGCTGACGGGCGAGCGGAAATGGCACGCGAGCTGGTGGGAGTGGCACGGGCTGATCGTCACGGCCTATCTCCTGATCGGCCTCGCCGCCCGCCGCGAGTGGCGCGAGGAGCGATTCCGGCGCCTCTACCTGTCGAGCACGCGCGGGCGCCGCCAGGACATCACCGTCCTCTTCGGAGACCTCGTCGGCTTCACCGGCTTCGCCGAGCGATCCTCGCCGGACCAGGCGGTCGAAGTGCTCGAGGCCTACTGGGGCGTCGCAGCGCCGCTGATTACGCGTCGGTTCGGCGGGGAGCTCGAGAAGTTCATCGGCGACGGCCTCGTCGCGGTCTTCAACAGCCGCGGCGACCAGCGAGACCACGCTGTGCGCGCCTCACGGGCCGCCCTGGCGCTGCAGCGAGAGGTCGCGCACCTCGTGTTGGAGCATCCGGAGTGGCCGCGGATGCGCGTGGGTGTCAACAGCGGGGAGGCGGTCCTCCGCGAGATCGGCGGCGACGGTCATGTGGCGTACCCACTCGTCGGCGACACCGTCAACACCGGCTCGCGCCTGGAGGCGCTTGCGCCGGCCGGCGGCGTGCTGATCGGCGCCGACACGTACGACCAGCTGCCCGACGGCTCGATCGTGGAGCAGCGCTCCGGCCTGCGGGTCAAGGGCAAGGACGACGCGGTGGACGCGTACGTCCTGCTCGCGCTCCCCTCGTAGAGCCGGAGGTCGGACTCGAACCGACGACCACGCGCTTACAAGGCGCGCGCTCTACCAACTGAGCTACTCCGGCGCTCCGCACATGGTAGGCGGAGCGCCGGAGCGGGACTGCTAGCTCGCCGGCGGGATCAGGACGCCGTCGATCACGTGGATCGTGCCGTTCGACGCCCCAATGTCCGTCTTCACGACCCGAACCTTCCGGTTCAGGTAGACCCGGTTGCCCTTCACGCCGACACGCACCGTGGCGCCGTTCAGGGTCTTCACGGTCCGGAGCTTCACGACCTGGGCCGCTTTCACGTCGCCCTTCGCGACGTGGTACAGGAGCACCGCCCGCAGGAGCGCTCGGTTGCGCTGGAGCTTGCGGAGCGTCGCCTGCGGCACCCTCGCGAAGGCCTTGTCGGTCGGCGCGAACACCGTCACCTTCGTCGAGCCCGAGAGGGCACCTGCGAGGCCGGCCCGCTTGACCAGCGCGACCAGCGTCTTGAACTGGCCGGCGTCGTTTGCGGTCTGCACGATGTTCCTGTCACTCGCGGTGCTCGAGCTCGGCGAGGCGGCTGCCCCGCCGACTGCCACCGCCGTGGCCAACGCGGCGGCGACGCACGCCACCAGCTTGCGGGCGGTCATGCCGCCACCGCCCGCGGGTCCCGCCGCTCGCGCGCCGCGAACGCCGGCAGCCTGATCGCCTGGTAGACCGCCGAGAGGCCGACGAGACCGTAGATGATCCGGCTGAGCGCGTTCGTGGTGCCGAACTCCTCGCCGGCGATCTCCGCGACGAGGTCGAACTCCGCGATCGCCACGAGCCCCCAGTTCAGCCCTCCGACGATGATCAGCCCCAACGTTGTGAAGTCGAGTGCTTTCACGTTGTTCCTCCTTTCTCTGTCCTACTTCTGTCCAGGGAAGGTACAGGGTTGTCCGAGAGTTGTCAAGGCTTTGTCCAAATTTCGTACAATGAAGTCATGAGCAGCGACGGGCAGCTTCGGATCGGCGAGCTAAGTCGGCGCACAGGCGTGGCGCCGGAGCTCCTCCGCGCCTGGGAACGGCGCTACGGGCTTCTGCGCCCCGAGCGGTCGGAGGGCGGCTTTCGGCTGTACTCCGGCGGCGACGAGCGGCGCGTCCTCCTGATGCGGCAGCATCTCCGCAGCGGGCTGGCGGCGGCCGAGGCGGCTCGCCTCGCCGTCGCAGCGGGAGACGCGCCCGAGCCCGGGCCTGCCGCAGCGAAGCCGGAGCTCGAAGCCGGCGCGATCAAGCTCCGTTCCGCGCTCGATGAGTTCGACGAGAACGGCGCGCAGGCGGCGCTGGACGACCTCTTCGGCGCCTTCACGGTCGAGACCGTGCTCGCCGGGGTGATCCTTCCCTACCTCGTCGAACTGGGCGAGCGGTGGTCGACGGGCGAGGCGACCGTGGCGCAGGAACATTTCGCGAGCAACCTGATCCGGGGGCGGCTGCTTGGGCTCGGCCGCGGCTGGGACGCCGGCGAAGGGCCACGGGCTGTCCTTGCCTGTGCGCCAGGCGAGCTCCACGACCTCGGCCTGATCGCCTTCGGCCTCACGCTCGGCCGGCGCGGCTGGCGCATCACCTATCTCGGCCCAGACACCCCCGTCGACAGTCTCGTCGACGCGGCAACCCGACTGAGGCCCGAGCTCGTCGTCGTCAGCGCGACGACGAAGCGGCGCTTGACGCCGCTCCACGAGCCGCTGAAGGCGCTCGGACGTAAGACGCGCGTGGCGGTGGCCGGCTCGGGCGCGGCCGACGTCACCGAGCTGGACTCGCTCGGCGGCGATCCCGTCGCCGCGGCGCTCGAGATCTGACTACTGCACGACCTGGCGGCCGGCCTGGTGCTGCAGGATTTTGCGCTTGACGCGCTGGAGCGCGTTGTCGATCGTCTTCGTGTCGACTTCCAGGCGCTCGGCCATCTCCTCGTAGGACGAGCCCTCGAGGTAGAGCCGTAGGGCGTCGGACTCGAGCCCGGAAAGGCCGGTCCCGAGGCAGAAGACGAGGCTCTGAAGCTCCTCGGTCGAGATCACGACCACCGACGGCTCGTCCACGCCTGGCCCCGGGAGCGCGTCGCCCAACGTGCAGTCGCCTTCGGAGTCCTGGCCGGCGGGCGTCTGGCTGAAGGAGACGTAGGTGTTGAGCGGCGCGTGCTTGAACCTCGTCGCCGTCTTGATCGCCGTGATGATCTGACGGGTGATGCACAGCTCGGCGAAGCTCCGAAACGAGGTCTCCTTGTCGGAGCGGAAGTCGCGCACGGCCTTGTAGAGCCCGATCAGGCCCTCCTGGATCAGGTCCTCGGAGTCTCCGCCGGCGAGGAAGTACGAGCTCGCCTTCAGGCGCACGAACCCGGTGTAGCGGCGGATCAGCGTGTCCATCGCGCCGCCGTCGCCGTTGCGGGCCTTGATCACGAGCTGCAGGTCTTCAAGCTCCCGCTCGGCCCGCTGGGCCGGGGTCATCCTCGTGGCAGGTCTGGCGGCCATTTCCCGTTTTCGAGCTGGACCGGGTGATCGCCCGGATCAGCCTCAAGGTCAACTTGAACGGGAAAATAGCATTGAAACTACAACATTACAAGGGTTTGCATAGGACCCTCTCAATCGGTCCTTTGCGGTGGTCCCTGTGCGCTCGGACCACGTCGCAGCTGTTCGAGGCGTGCCCTCGTCTCTTCGTCGACCCGATCGCCAACCCTGCTCGGTCGGTCTTCGCGGTGTGCGACATCCTCGAGCGTCGCCGCGAACTCGCGCGAGCTGACCTTCGCGACCTTCAGGCCGGACGTGCCCCGGACGGCGGCGTCGGACGAGACGAGGCAAACCTGCTCTCGATCGCGGTGCTCGGCCGCCAGGCGCTCGAGCAGCGCGTCCGCGTGCGGCGCATACCGAACCTCGAGCGCACCGTAGCGCTCCTCCTCCCCCACCCCGTCGAAGACGACCACGCCGCGCGCGCCGCTCATCGCGACGAAGCTCGCGAGATCGTCGATCAGCTCGCGCCGGTCCTCCAGGCCCGCCGCGCGCAGGACGTTGTAGCCGTCGAACAGGTACAGGGTGGCGTCAGCCACCGCGCCGCCGCCGTGCCTCGTACACGAGCAGCGCCGAGGCGACGCTGACGTTCAGCGACTCGATCTGCCCGGCGAGCGGGATCGCGACGATGCCGTCGCACGCCCGCCGGACGAGGGGCCGCACCCCCCGTCCCTCGGCGCCGAGCACGAACGCCAGGCCGCCGTCGAGGTTGGCCTCCCACAGCGACTGACCACCCTCCGAGTCGGCCCCCCAGACCCAGAGGTCGGGTCCCTTCACCTCGTTCAGATAGCGAGCCAGGTTCGGCACGACCGCGATCGGGAGGTGCTCGACGGCCCCGGCCGAGGCGCGGGCGACTGCGGGCGTGACACGCGCCGAGCCGTGAGCGGGGACGACGACACCGGTCGCACCGGCGCCCTCGGCGCTCCGCGCGACCGCGCCGAGGTTGTGCGGGTCGGTGACCTGGTCGAGGCAGACGAGCAGCGGCCGCTCGGCCTCGGCGAGCTCGTAGGCATCGGCGTAGCGGTACGGCGCGACTCTGGCGACCACGCCCTGGTGGTCGCGCGTCCCCACCTCGTCCGTCAACGCACGCTCCGGCTTCACCTGCACCCGCGGACCGTCACCGTTCCCGAGCCACGGGGCGGCGGCGACCGCCCGCTCGGTCGCCCAGAGCTCGAGCACCTCCCTCGGACCGCGGAGCGCCTCGCGCACCGCGTTCCGTCCGTAGACGTGGTCGGCCGTCATTTCGGAACGAGCTGGAAGCTGTCCGCGACGTCGCGGACCTCCCAGCCGGCGGCGTCGATTGCGTCCCGGAGCCGGTCGGCCTCGAAGAAGTCGCGATCTGCGCGCGCCTGCCGGCGCCGCTCGGCGAGCTCGGCCACCTCCGGCGGCGCCTCCCGGCTTTGCGCGAGGCCGCCGAGCCCGAAGAGGTCGAGCGCGCGGCCCACGAGCTCGTGGTCCCGCCACTCATGCAGCTCGGCCAGCGCACCCGGCGTGTTGAAGTCGTCGTCGAGCTCGGCGCCGAAGCGCTCCCATGCTCCCTCCGGCGCCGGCTCCGAGGGATTCCGGAACACCTCCCGGAAGCCGGCGGCCCGCGCCGACGCCTGTTCGAGCGTCTCCTCGGAGAAGTCCATCGGCTTCCGCCAGTGTGCGCCGAGGAAGAGCATCAGCAGCGTCTCCGCCCCCCACTCGTCGATCCCCTCGCGAAGCGTGACGACGTTCCCGAGCGACTTCGACATCTTGTCGCCCGTGAACTCGAGCATCCCGTTGTGCGCCCACAGCTTGGCGAACTCGTGGCCGACGGCCCGCGACTGCGCGAGCTCGTTCTCGTGGTGCGGGAAGACGAGGTCGAGCCCGCCGCCGTGGATTTCGAACACCGGGCCGAGCAGTTCCTCCGCCATCACCGAGCACTCGATGTGCCAGCCGGGGCGGCCGCGCCCCCAGGGCGAGTCCCACCACGTGTCCTCGTCGGGCTTGTTCGCCTTCCAGAGTGCGAAGTCGCGGGGATCCTCCTTCAGCTCGCTCGGCTCCTCGCCCTGCTCGACCTGGTCGGGCCGCTGGCCCGAGAGCCGTCCGTACTCCGAGTCCTCCCCGACCCGGAAGTAGACGTCGCCGCCCGCCTCGTACGCGTAGCCGCGCTCGATCAGCTCCTCGATGAACCGGATCATCTGCGGGATCACCTCGGTCGCCTTCGGGAGGTGGTCCGGCATGCCGAGGCCGAGGTCGGCCGTGTCCTGGAGGTACCAGTCCGTCGCCTCCGCGGCCAGCTGCGCGCTGGCGCCCGGTGCCGCTTCGTAGATCTTGTCGTTCACGTCGGTGATGTTGTGGACGAAGGTCACGTCGTAGCCGCGCTCTCGCAGCCAGCTGCGGAGCCACATTCCGAGGACGAACGGCCGTGCGTTGCCGACGTGCGCCCGCGCGTAGACGGTCGGGCCGCAGATGTACATCCGCACCGGGCCGGGCGGCGGCGGCAGCTCGTCGAGCCTACGTCCGAGTGTGTTGTAGAGCCTGATCGACACGGCGAATCGCTTCCTCCTCGGGCAGCGCGGCCAGTATCGCCGTTAGCTCCGGGCCGCGGCCGCGCCCGGTCAGGGCAAGGCGCAGGGCGCGAAGGTCGCCGCCCACCGCCTTCAGTTCCCGCACCACCGTTCGCGGCTCCGCGCCGGCGAGCTCCTTGAACCGTTCCAGCGTCTCCGGCGACTCAGTCGGCGCCGGATCGGGCGGTTGGACGACCTGCCCGGCGTAATCCGCCGCTTCGCGCAGGTCGCGCGCGCCGCGAGCCGCCGGCACGGCCGCGACCGGGATCCCCGCGCGCGCCGCCAGCTCGTCGTCGGCGAGACCCTGGATCGTCTCGACCGCCAGCCGGCGGATGCGCGGCAGGTCGTAGTGGACGTCGTGGCGCGGGATCCCGAGCTCCTCGAGGTAGGCTCGGACGGCCTCAGCGGGGATGCCGAGCTCGCGCAGCGATGCCACGGTGGACCCGGCCTCGCGCTTCGAGAGCTTCCTGCCGTTCTCCCCGAGGATCAGGCCGTGGTGGACGTACTCGGGCGGAGTCGTCCCGAGCGCCTCGTGGAGCCGACGGTGGAGCTCCTCGTTGGGGCGGTGGTCGTTTCCGCGGTAGACGTGTGTGATCCCGAACTCAGCGTCGTTGACGACGCTCGCCAGGTGGTAGGTGGCCGTGCCGTCCTCGCGCAGCAGTGTCGTACGGCCGAAGCGCTCGCCGCCGAGCTGCTCGGCGGCGTGGCGGTAGCTCTCCTGCCGCTCGCTCTGGCGCACCGGGCCCTCGTCCCAGGCGAGCCCGAGCCATTCGAGGTCGCGGAGGATCTCGTCTTCCCCACCGGGGACGTTGCGCGCCGGATCCGTGTCGTCGATCCGGAGGAGCAGGTGCTCCCCCTCCCGCCGGTTGATCACGGCACTGAGGGCGTTCCCGACGTGGAGCGACCCGGTCGGGCTCGGCGCGAAGCGGACGCGCTTCATCTCGCGAATGTAACGGCCGCCCGGCACAGAGCCGGGCGGCCGCCTCATGCACAGAGCTCAGTCGTCGGTCGAGCGGAAGTAGTGGTGTTCGCGGTAGTTCGCGATCTTTCGCGCAATCCGGACGCTCGTCTCGTCCGCGTTGCGGAAGTGGATTCCGGACCAGATCCGCGCCCCGACGATCTCGTCGATCGCATCGGAGACACGGGTGAAGCTGCGGGTCCTGCCCGCCACATTCGTGTCCGTCCAGGACAGGCAGTCGGTGTCGAAGAACTGCTGGAGCGTCCTGCCCATCGAGCCGCTGAGGCCGAGGTGGCCCGACGGGTGCTCCGGGTACGGCGGGTTGGCGATGAACGGCAGCCAGTTCGGATCCGGGTCGGTCCGCGGGTTGCCGTCGCTCGCCGCCTCGCGGATCGCCGTCGTAGGCCGCCAGAACGACCAGTGCGCCTTTTCGTCCCACACCGCGACGAACGCGTCGGCGGCGGTCATGTAGGTCTCGGCGAAGAGGCGCGCGTTGTCCACGATCGTGAGGCCGTGGGAGACGGAGAGCGAGTTGAGGATTCGGTTCCACGTCCTCGGCGGGTTCTCCATCCAGTACAGCGCTGCCTGCCCCTCGTCGGCCGATCGCGTCGTGCTGTTCACCGAGCCGAGCGACTTGACCTCGTCGAAGTCACGCGCGTACTTCTTGCTGGTCAGGTCGTACGGCCCGGACGACCGGAACTGCGACACCCGTTCGATCAGGAACGGCTTCACGTCCTTGACCCAGGCATTCGGGTCGCTCGTCCCGCCGGGCAGCGGGATCCGCCAGGCACCCGGCGCGAACCCCTCCACGAAACGGAAGGAGCCGAAGCGCCCGTCGGCCGTCCGTGAGGCGATCATCGCGGCGGCGGCCGCCTCGCCGACGGCGACGCCGCGGGTCTTCTCCGGCCCAGCCGGGATGCCGAGCAGCGTGGCGTCGTACAGCGCCTGGAGCGCGGACTGCTGCCCCGGGACGATGTTGAGGAGCACCTTGTAGGCCGCGGCCGCAGCGGCTGCGTCCTTCGAGTCCGTCGGCGTCGCAACCCGCGACGTGAGCAGGTAGCCCTCGTGGCCCCCGTCGATCGCGTTGACGGCGTCGTAGACGGCTCCCTGCACCATCGCCATGTGCAGCGTGGACACGTTGGGCGCCTGCGCGGCGGTGACGTAGAGCGCGTTCGCCGCATACTGGTTCCACTGCGTGACGGTGTCTGCGCAAGCGACCGCCGGAGCGGTCAGCACTGCGAGCGCCGCCAGCGCAGCGGCCAGCGTCGTTCTGAGCATCTCAACCTCCTGTTGATTGCCCAGAGCCTCGAACGTCGCCGCCTTGGAGTCCATGCGACATTCGTCGTATCTTTAGAGCCCGTGACGGAGTTTGTGAGAGGGGATGCGCAGCGCTTGCTGCGATTCGTTGCCGACGCCGAGTCGGTTGCCGGCGACGATCCGTTCAGCGGGGATTTCCTCGCCGAGCTCGGGCAGCTCGTCGAGGCGGACTGGATCAACTTCTGTGAGCTCGACCGGGTGCGTTGCCGAGACCTCCGAAGGGTGCGACGCACGGGGGACACCGACGACGAGGTGGAGACGGGCAACGCCTTCTGGGAGTTCGTGATTCACGAGCACCCCGTGTGTGCCGAGCACCAGCGAGGCAGCTTCCTCGCGCTGAAGCTCTCCGACTTCTTGAGCCGCCGGGAGCTCACCCGCTCGCGCCTCTACAACGAATGGTTCCGCCCGAATGGGATCCAGCACGAGCTGACCGTCCCGATCCCCTCACCTCTCTGGCACACGAAGACATTCCTCTTCGACCGGACGGGGACGCGCGACTTCACCGAGCGCGACCGGCTCATCCTGGATCTCCTGCAGCCGCACCTCGCCCGGATCTGGCAGGAAGCAAAGACGCGTCGACTCCTGGAGTCGATGCTCGAGGAGCTGGCCCAAGGGACGGAGAACGAGTCGCGCGGTGTCGTGTTCCTCGACGCGTTCGGCGACGTGGAGTTCGCCTCACCTCCGGCGCGCCGGCTCATCCGTGACTTCTTCGGCGCGGAGCTGGGCTCCCTCCTCCCGCCGGAACTGCAGGCGTGGTTCGCCGACGGGCCGAGCATGCTCGTGCTGCCGCAACCGCCGAGAAAGCTGACCGTCGAGCGGTCGGGTGATCGGCTGCTCCTGACCGAGACTCGTCCGGAGGTCGAGCTGACGAAACGAGAGCAGGAGGTGCTCTCGTGGGTCGCGCGTGGGAAGACGAACGCGGAGATCGCGCGACTGCTCTGGGTCTCGCCCGGAACGGTCCGCAAGCACCTCGAGAACGTCTACGCGAAGCTCGGCGTCAGCACGCGAACCGCGGCCGTCGCCCGCTTCCTTGGGCTGCTCGAGGCCGAGGCTTCCTGAGCTAGCTCCGCAATTCCGACGAGGCCCAGAGCACCGACAGGATCGGCGCCGCCACGACGAAGGCGAGCATGACAAGCGCCCGCAGTGTGTCCCTGGTTCCCATCGACCCTCCTGCATCGGCGCGCCGGCGCGGGAACTAAAGTCGTGCCCGTGAAGGAAGCAAGCTCGCAAGAGACCCCGTACGGCCGCTACATCACGTCCGACGGTTGGTTCGTCCTCAACCTTGGCGACGCGCTCGCCGTGCGCAACGACGAGAAGGGCGGCGCGACGTACCCGCTCGAGTCGCGCGAGTGGCCGTTTCGCGACGTCGGCGTCCGCGTGACCGTGCTCTCGCCGGGCGAGCCGAACGCGCTCTACCACTCGGAGGGCGTGCAGGAAGGGTTCCTCGTGTTGTCCGGCGAGGCCACGCTGGTCGTGGAAGAGGAGGAGCGTCCGCTCCGGCAGTGGGACTACTTCCACTGCCCGGCCGAGACCAGTCACGTGATCGTCGGCGCCGGCGAGGGACCGTGCGCGATCCTCATGCTGGGAGCGCGGCCCGAGGTCGAGACGCTGCGCTACCCGGTGAGCGAGGCGGCGGCGCACCACGGCGCCTCAGCGACGAAGGACACGGAGGACCCGGACGAGGCCTACGCGGACTGGCCCGGCGAGTACGTCCCGGTGCGCCTGCCGTGGCCGCCGGACGCGAGCTGACCTCCGGAGCGGTGGAAGCCGAGCTCCTGGCCTGGTCCCGCGCGAACGGCCACGACCTGCCCTGGCGCCGGCGGCGGGATCCCTACGCCGTCCTCGTCTCCGAGGTGATGCTCCAGCAAACGCAGGTGCCGCGCGTCGTGCCCCGGTTCGAGCGGTGGCTGGAGCGCTGGCCGACGGTCGAAGCGCTTGCCGCGGCCGGGCTCGACGAGGTGATCCGCGAGTGGCAGGGGCTCGGCTACAACCGCCGCGCGGTCAGCCTCCACCGGGCGGCGGTGCTCGTCGCCGAGCGCGGCTGGCCGGACGACCTGACCGAGCTTCCCGGCGTGGGCGAGTACACGGCTTCGGCGATCCGCAGGTTTGCCTTCGGCGACGATGTCCTGCCGGTCGAGACCAACGTGCTCCGAGTGATCGAGCGGACCGGAGCGAGCTTTTCGCCGGCCGCCGCCGAGGCGCTGATGGACCTGGGCCGAGAGGTCTGCCTGGCGCGGATACCGCGCTGCGACGTCTGCCCGCTCTCGTCAGCCTGCCCTTCTGTCGGACGCCGTTACGAACCGCTTCGCAAGCAGTCGCGCTTCGAGGGGTCGTTTCGCCAGCGCCGCGCGGAGACGCTGCGGCAGGTTGCCGAGGGTCACAGTTCCGGTCTTGACGCCGACGCTGTCGCCTCGCTCGAGCGGGACGGGCTCGTCGAGGTTCGCAGCGGCCTAGCCCGCCTGCCGGAGTAGCGCGACCGCCTGCGCGACGAGCCCTTCGCGCCGGCCGGTGAAACCAAGGTGGTCGGTGGTCGTGGCCCGCACGGAGATCCGCGCGGGCTCGACGGCCAGCGTCTCCGCCAGCCTGGCCCGCATCTCCTCGCGGCGGTCGGCGATGCGCGGCTGCTCGCCGATCAGGATGCAGTCGGCGTTCACGAGCTCGAACCCGGACGCCGTGACCTTTCCGTACGCGTTCCGGAGCAGGAGCAGGGACGAAACGCCACGCAGCATCTCGTCGTCGGACGGGAAGAGCGAGCCGATGTCCCCGAGGCCGGCTGCGCCGAGGAGCGCGTCGATCAGGGCATGGCTGACGACGTCGCCGTCGGAGTGGCCCGCGAGCCCGCGGTCGTCGTCGAACGTGATCCCGCCGAGCACGAGCGGGATCCCGTCGGCGAACGCGTGGGCGTCCACCCCGAGGCCGATGCGGAGCTCAGACAGCGAGGGCCTCCTCGAGCTCCTCCAGCGACCTGATGCGGATCGCCTCCGAGGGAGGCTCGTGCAGGTACCCCCACGGGCCGCGTCGCACGTGGACGGCCGTCATGCCGGCGGCGAGCGCGGGCTCGACGTCATTGTCTACGCGGTCCCCGACGTAGGCGATCTCCGTCGGGCTCAAGTCGACGGCCTCCGAGATCCGCTCGAAGAACTCCTGCGCCGGCTTCTCGACGCCCCAGCGCGCCGAGGATCCGAGCACCTCGACGTGGTCGCGGAGCAGCTCCTCGGTCTCCCGCGGCGTGTTGCCGACCGCCGCCACCCGCAGACCGCGCGACCGCAGCCGCTCGATCGCCGGCAAGGCGTCGGGGTAGAAATCCGGCTCGAGCCAGGTGGAGGCAGCAGGCTCGATGCCGAGGAGCTCCCAGACTCGACGGTGCTGCTCGCCCCGCGCCGCGAGACCGCCGAGGATGCCCATCAGCGTAAAGCGGGGGACGCCCGCAGCGTCCGCGGCGCGCTCCCACATCCCGGTCTCGTCGACGAGAGTCTCGCCGACGTCGAAGACGACCGCTTTCAGAGCCAGGCGGCCACCAGATCCAGGTCGGCCTGCTCCGTCACCTTGATCAGACGCCGGTCACCCGCGACGACCTTGACGCGGCCGCCCCTCGCCTCCACGAGGGCGGCGCAGTCGGTCGCCTCCGCGTCCTGCGTGGCGGCCGCCCGCAGCATTGGCCAGACGAACGCCTGCGGTGTCTGTGCGCCCACGAGGCTGTCGCGGTCGAGCGTCTCGACCACTCGGTCGCCGTCGACCCGCTTCACCGTGTCCGGGATGGGCACGGCCGGCACGGCGCCGTCCCATCCCTCGGGCAGCGCCGTTAGTAGGCGCTCGAGCACTTCCTCGGCGAGGACCGGCCGCGCGGCGTCGTGGACCAGGGCGACCGCAGCATCGTCCGGCACCTCGGCGAGCCCGGCGCGGACGGATGCGGCCCGCGTCTCCCCGCCGGTGACGACGGACTCGACCTTCCCGCACGCGAGCTCCTCGGCGAGGAGGATCACCGGCTCTTCCCAGTCCGGCGGCGCAACCACGACGATCGAGTCGATCCAGTCGGACGACTCGAGGCGCTCGAGGCTCTCCGCCAGCAGCGGACGTCCGTTGAGCTGCGCAAAGGCTTTGGGCCGGTCCAGTCCCAAGCGCTCGCCGCGACCCGCTGCGACGATGACGGCCCAGACCGACATCAGGCGGCGAGCGGCGTTACGCCGCGGCGCCGGCCTTCGCGCGCTTCTTCTTCGAGCCGACGTCGGAGACGAGCACGTCGTCGAGCCACTCGGCGGTCTCTTCCTCGTCCATGCCCTTCGCGTACATCAGCTCGCTGATCAGGATCTTCTTGGCCTTGACGAACATCTGCTTCTCGCCCGTCGAGAGCCCCTTGTCCCGGTCGCGCAGGGAGAGGTTCCGCACGACCTCGGCCAGCTCGAAGATGTCGCCCGTCTTCATCTTGTCGCGGTTGTGCTTGAACCGGCGGTTCCAGTTCTTCGGCATCGTCGTGCCGTTGCCGGTCAGCGCCTTGACGACTTCTTTGACGGTGTCCTCGTTGATGACCTTCCGCAACCCGACTTTCTCGGCGTTGTCGGCCGGCACGTTGACCGTCATGTCGTTGTGAAGGATCTGGATCGTCAGGTACTCGCGCTTCTCACCCAGCACCTCGCGCGACTCCTTCTTGACGACCGTGCCTGCCCCGTGGTGCGGATACACCACCTTGTCGCCGACCTTGTACAAGCCCGACCTCCCCGGTCAATCGATTACACACAACCGCCGGCGGGTGACGAAACCGCCGGCGAGGTAGGGCCAGTATAGCGAAAGCGGCCTGAAAAAGCCACTTTTTCCAGGGGTTTTACGGGTTGGTAACCAAAAATCCCTGCTAGCGCCGGGGTTCTCGCGCGGCTGCCTTCTGCGCAAGCGCAGCCCCGATCGCCTCCCTCAGCGTCTCGACCGGCCGAGCCTTCGCACGCCTCGTCGCATTGGTCGCGGCGGGGACGATCACGTCGGTGAGCCCGAGCTTCTCGCACTCCTCGAGTCGGCGCTCGGCCTGGGTCGCCGGCCGGAGCCGGCCCGTCAGGCCGATCTCGCCGAAGGCCGCGGTCCCGGCCGGCACCGCTGCGTCCTTCGCGGCCGACGCAATCGCGAGCGCGACCGCCAGGTCGGCGCCCGGCTCGTCGATCCGGAGGCCGCCGGCGACGTTGACGAAGACGTCGGCCGACCCGAGCGGAATCCCGCCGTGCCGACCGAGGACGGCCACGATCATCGCGAGGCGCTTCGGGTCGACGCCCGTGCCGACGCGCCGCGGCATCGCCAGGTCGGTCGGCGAGACGAGCGCCTGGATCTCGAGCAGCAGCGGCCGCGTGCCCTCGAGGGCACAGGCGACGGCAGAGCCGATCTCCTCCTCTCTGGCGGCGCCGAAGAGCTGCGAGGGATCCGGAACGCCTACCAGGCCGGTGCCCGTCATCTCGAAGACGCCGAGCTCGTTGGTCGAGCCGAAGCGGTTCTTGGCGGCCCGCAGGACGCGATGCGCGTGGTAGCGGTCGCCCTCGAACTGAAGCACGCAGTCCACGAGGTGCTCCAGCACACGTGGCCCTGCGACGGCGCCGTCCTTCGTCACGTGGCCGACGAGGAAGAGCGCAACGCCTGCCTCCTTCCCGACGCGCAGCAGGCGCGCCGACGCTTCCCTCACCTGCGAGACGGAGCCCGGCGCGGAGCCAACCTCGGACGACCAGAGCGTCTGCACCGAGTCGATCACACAGACGGCGGGCCGCTCGGCCTCGAGCGTGGCGCAGATTGCGTCCAGATCGGTCTCCGCCAGGATCTCCACCCGCTCGGCTCCGCCCAGCCGCGCCGCACGGAGCTTCACCTGCGCCGCGGACTCCTCACCGGTCACGAGCAGCGCGCGCCGGTCCTTCGACATGGCTGCGAGCGCCATCAGCAGAAGGGTGGACTTCCCGACGCCGGGCTCGCCGCCTACCAGCACGAGTGAGGCCGGCACAAGGCCGCCGCCCAGCACGCGATCGAGCTCGGACACCCCCGTCGGCATCCGCTCGGCCTCCTCGGCCTCGACCTCGACGAGCTTCAGGAGCGGGCGGGCCGCAGCTCCCTTCCCGTTCGCCGGCGCCGGAGCGGACTCCTCGACGAGCGTACCGAAGCTGCCGCAGCCCGGGCACCGGCCGAGCCAGCGTCCGGTGGACCGACCGCATTCGGAGCAGGCGAACTTGAGGGCAGGCTGGGCCACGCCTCCACCCTAGGGCCGTAGACGGACGGTCTTCGTCACGAATCCGCAACGAATCCGTAATGACTGTCGCCGAGAATCGCAGCATGAGACTTACAGTCACGATCGGCGCCCTGGCGGCAGTGTCCGCGCTCCTGCTCACCGCGTCCGGAACGGCGGCAAGCTCGCCGCGGATCGTCTTCCGCATCGTCCACCTGACGACTCCCAAGCGGCCGCCCGAGCTCTGGTCGGTGCTCCCGTCCGGGGCCGATCGGCGACTGCTGGTCCGCGGCGGCGAGCAGGCGGCCTGGTCGCCGAGCCGAAAGCGGATCGCCTTCAGCGGCGCCGGCATCCTCGGCCGCGAGGGCATCTGGGTGACGAACGCCGACGGGACCGGGCGGCGCCGCCTCACGCGCGCGGCCGGCGACGGCGGCCCGACGTGGAGCCCGGACGGGCGACAGATCATGTTCCGCCGCTCGGGGCTCGCCAGTTTCGACCTCTGGATCGTTCCCTCCGCCGGCGGAGTCGCGAAGCCGTTCCTCGCCACGCCGGTCGCCAACGAGCTGGATCCGGACTGGTCGCCCGACGGGAGGCGGCTCGCGTTCCAGAGCTCGCGCGGCGGGTCGATCCAGATCTGGGTCCTCGACATCCGCACGAAGCACGCCCGCAGGCTCACGAACGGCCCGCTGTCGTTCTCTCCGGACTGGTCGCCGAGCGGGAAACGGATCGCGTTCGCCAGCCGGGGGCGGATCGGAGTCATGGACGCCCACGGGCGGCACCGGCGCACGCTCCCGAGCGGCTCCCCGAACAGCGCCGACGACCCGGCGTGGTCGCCCGACGGCAAGCGGATCACGTTCCAGCGCGGCGGCCAGGTGCTCTCGATGCGCGCCGACGGCCGCGACCGCCGCTACGTCACGCGCGCCCTCTGGGGAACGAACGGCGAGCCGGACTGGTAGGCCGACACCGGAGGGGCTCGTCAAAGCGTTGGACGACGATCAGAGCGCGTTTCTGCCCTGGCGGCCGGCGCGCACGACGATGCTGCCGACGACCTTGTCGTGCAGCGCCTGGTTCTTCGAGTCCCAGAGCGGCCAGAGGTAGTCCAGGACAATCGGCAGGAAGAAGAATCCGAAGACGACCATGATTCCGTAGC